>Ga0187769_10001043_pt1 | contig 15431 bp, 16 predicted proteins | sample 0116_SJ02_MP02_1_FD_133140 | JGI IMG/M metagenome (GOLD analysis project Ga0187769, IMG submission 133140) | Tropical peat soil microbial communities from peatlands in Department of Meta, Colombia - 0116_SJ02_MP02_10_MG | ecosystem: Environmental > Terrestrial > Soil > Wetlands > Peat | place... | reverse complement strand
TTCGCTGTAGACGTCGATGCCCGAGGGCTCAGTCCCGAGCGGATGTGCCCAGTTCGTAAAAGGTGGCAGGTTGGCGCATCCGTTCGTGAGGCAGTACAGGAAGTTTCTGGGGGGCAGGGGAGCAAAGAACACGCCGTATACGGACATGAACACGAAGAACCCCACGATGACGCCGCCGGCCAGCGCGGACCTGTTCTTGCGGAACCTCCTCCATGCTACTGCTCCCTGGCTCGCGCCCCGCTCCTTCTTCGCGGGTTTGGAATTGCTCACGTAATCCTCACTCGTGGATCTAGAAACGCAAACGCCAGGTCCGTCGCTATGTTGGCAATCAGCACCATTATCGTGATTATCATGGTCAGGGCCAACACCACCGGAAGATCAAGCTTGGTCGCCGCGGTCACGAAGGCGAACCCCAGTCCCGGCCAAGAGAACGTCGTCTCTAGTGCTGGTGCGCCGGCGAGAAGGGTCCCGAAGCTGAGGCCCACGATGGTTACCACCGGGGTGATTGCATTCTTGAGCGCGTGTTTGTATATGACCTTCGATTCAGGGAGCCCGCTGGCCCTTGCGGCCAGGACGTAGTCCTGTCTCAGGACCTCAAGCATGTTAACCCTCGTCAGCCTTGTAATCGTGGCGATGGAGACAAGCGTGAGCACGCTTAGAGGGAGTATCACGTGAGCGAGAGCGTCAAGGGTGGGAGAACCCCACCAGTAAGGAGGATAAGCCGAATACGCGCCAAAGGCCGGAAGCCAGCGCAGATAATAGGAGAAGAGTATGATGGACATTATGCCTATCCAGAACGTAGGCATCGAAATCCCGAAGATGGCAGCGGTAGTGATTGTGTAGTCGCCCTTTGAATACTGGTGTCTGGCAGAGTAGATCCCAGTCGGGATGCCTATCGCTAGTGACAAGCACAGCGCAGGTATCTGGAGTTCGAGAGTCGTGCCAACCCATGGAAGTATCTTCGCCGCGACAGACCCTGTGTATAGAGACTGACCCAGGTTCCCACGAAGGAAGTCGCTTAGCCAGTAGAAGTACCGAATGTACACGGGCTGATCGGTGTGGAAGAACGCCCTCAACTGCGCCAGCTGTGCCGCAGTAATTGATCGAATCCCCATTCTTACTATGTTCACCGGGTCCCCTGCGGAATTTGTGATGAGGTACGTTATGACAGACACTGCCAGGAATACGGGAATCGCAAATAGGAGCCTTCGTACGACATAATTCAGGAGGCCACCCATTTTTGGATGGTCAAAGGGTCGAAATTGCTTAATATAAATTGCTACCAGTAAATACGAGCGAGAACAGCTTCAAAAAGGGAGCTGAACACCGACGGCCAAGAAGGAGACAGCCAAGGCAGGGTAGCTAACATGAAAGCAACGAGATGGAGGAGGGTATCAGCATTTGCACTACTCCTTTCGGTGGCCTTCTTGGTTGCGACTTTGCTTCTACCGTTACTCAGGCTGCCTCAGACAGTGCAGGCAGTCGAGCCCTCGTCGTCGAATTCTTCGCAGAGCTACCAGGTCTATGGATATGGCATTCCACCAGTGAACCAAGGAACGATAATCAACGTGACACTATCCGCCTACAAGCCCTACGCCCTAGAGTATTCTCTATCGCCTACTATCGGGAACAAGGTTCTGGCAGCGATTTCTCTGGGGAAGGTAGGCAGCAGTCCGGCCACCTCTTTCGCCGCAACGGCTGCCGGGACTTACTCGCTTGAGCTCACCGTAATCGCGTACAATGGCTCTGGGTTTCACATCCTCTACACTGGGGTGTGGTCTCCATTCAACGACTTGGGAGTGTACATCGCGCCTGCGGTTTTCCTCGTGGCGGCGAGCCTCGCGGCCTTTTACTATTTCGGGACAAGGATAGGAAGACAGCTCAACGAGGAGCAGGTCGAGCGTGAGCTCGAGGAAGCTCGACGGAGAAAGGTCTGAGCCGCCGGGCAGCGCAACTGGGATTTCGTGAGCTTGCCGAGGACATCGCGCGGACAGCTACGGAAGGGTGAAAAGTGATGCTGCCGATTGCGGTGCGATCCCTGTTTGGCATTGAGCGATGCAGCGCAGGAAATCAGGTGCTGAGGATAATGACAAGCCAGGTTGTAGATGCTACTGTAGTCGTGCACCCATGCTGAAGAAAGAACTGGGTGATGTTTATCCCCGGGCCGGGGATCTCGTAGACAGGGCACGGGATGGAGACATCGTAGTAGAGTGCTTGCCCAACATAGTAGCCATACTTGGTGAACGCCGGGTTCGTCAGCCCGTACCAGTGCCCTATTGCATACTCTGAGAGAAAGTTCGGATAGGTGTCAGGGGAGAAAACTCCCGGGTAAAGAAGAACTTCGACGACACTCCCCTTCCCAACTCCTTGGCTGAAGAAGCTGGCCGCGTCTGCCGTGAACCCATAGTCGGAGATTTGATACTCGGCGGATGCGTCCTTGAACCTGATGGCCGCGAAGCGGTCGAGCGTCGCGTTCTCGGTCATGGGGGTTCCGCCTCTCGCCCGATCAACCTGCGACATGAATTCCTTCACCCACAGAGGACCCACGCCTCCCTGCGGGTAATTCTCCCAAAAGCCCTCCCTGTAGAGGAAAGGCCTTCCCTCCACAGAACCCCTGACTTCAGGGTAGAAGCTGAAGGACTTGTTCACCGGGAGGTTGTTCGGCGCGACCTGCGATACCACACAGTAGTCTGCGGGTGCCCAGATCGCCTCGCAATTCCCCACGAACTTGGGCTTGATCAGGGTCACGCTCCCCTCCGTAGCGTTGCTGCTGTATCCCACCATTGACAGGTACACGGACGGATTGCTGACTGGGTAGTTCCCTAGGTTCCTCAGTTGGATAGTTATGTTCAGGAACCCGTAGTCGGAGGAGATGACTTCCGCGTCCTGAATGTACAAGACCCCCTGGGGGTTGACCATCACACCTGCCGGGCCCGCGTCCTCGACGGCGGCAACCTGGCTGCCGTTGAAGTAGACAATCACAGAGTGATTTCCTTGGCTAACCAGCTCCTGTGAAGGGAAGGGGGGAGCCCCATACCCGAGAAGTCCGTACGCTGGCGTGGCGAAACCGTAGAGGTCTACAGCAGGAGCCCTGAACTCGTTCTCACAGTTGAGCTGTTGTGCCATCGCAAGCCTGAGATTCGTTTGCGAGACCCCAGCAAGGCACGCCTCGAAGCCCGGAGAATAGGACCCCGGTACAGTGATGGGCTGAATGTAAGGCACAACGGGGACGTAAAAGAAGATTACAAGGAACAACACAATAACTGCAGCTACCTTGAGCTTGGGAACCCGCTCTAGCAAGCCATGTGAATAGATGACCGGCAACATATAGCGATTCTTACCACCAATCCGTGGCAATGATATCGCTGCTCGTGGGTACCGGAATCGTTCCTTCCCAGGTCGAAGTCAGAGGGTGTTGTGACTAGCTGCGCCCTTGTCGGCACCGAGTCTTCTTGCATTGAGGGCATCATAGATGAACCAGGCGTTGACTATCACCAGCAGGCATACGATCAACTGCACCCAGTCCAGCGTGGGAGGGCTGGTCAGGCTCACCCCATTCCCAGTCATCGTGAAGAATCGGGTCAAGAAGCTGTAACTGAAAGAGGGAGAATAGCGGCAGATCGGGGAGCACGCGTCATGGAGGGAGCTGGCGAATCCCGTCCTCCACTGGAGGTCCTGGAGCACCCAGAATCCAGCCGCCAGGAGGATGACGTCGGCGGCCAGCACTTTGAACGAGTTCCTGACCAACGCGTCCAATCGTGACCTAGGCCGATAAAAACTCATCAAATCTCAAACGTTTAACCGCATGTCAGCCGGGAGGCCCTCGATGAAAATGGCCTCAAGGGGGACCATCCTCTATGTGGCCGCCTTTGCTCTGCTCCTCTTATGGGCGTATTTCGTGCAGGCAGACACGAGGAGGGTCGATGGGTACAGCATGCTTCCGACCCTGGAGGGGGGGGACCTGGTCGTGATACAGGCTGTCCCCATCAGTGCCATCCACGTCGGGGACATCATCGTCTACAACAACCTCTGCTCGACCGGCGGGGAATCAGTGGTGCACAGGGTCGTCCAGGTCACGAGTGCCGGACTGATTACGAAAGGGGACAACAATCCTGGAACCGACCAGTCCCTGAATATCGCGGCCACGCCCATAACCGTACAGTGCCTCGAGGGAAAGGTCGTGTTCGTAATCCCATACGTTGAGCTACTCGCCTACTACATCGACACGAATGGCCTGCCGCAGTGGTTCAACTACATACCCTCGATAATCATCCTCATCATCGTCGTCGTCTCGATTCTCCGCGAAGACGAGGAGGCGGAGAGTCAGACCAGGAACAAGGCTGAACCCGCGTCAGGTAACTAGTGGACGAATGGTGCTCTCAGGAGCGAACACATCGTTAACCCCGATTCGGAACGTCCAGAGGTCCGTCGAGTAACCGAGAACTTATCTGAGCCTTCTGCAGTTCTTGTAAATCCTCGGGACATGGAGTTGTACTCTTCCGGCTTGTAAGCACCGGGAGATGAAGTTGGACCCTCATGGACGGCGCTGTCGACTGAACTGACATGGGACCGTCATCTCGCTGCTTGGGCTATTGGAACTCCTGCGTCCTTGAGCCAGCCGATGAATAGGGTGGCATCCTGGTCGTTCCGAAATGAGATTCGAAAGCCCCGGATGTTACTTCTGACATCGACTATTAGCCCTGTCTGAGTTGCTCGCGAGGGCTTGACGTAGTTTCTCGCCAGTTGATCCCAGCTTCCGCGGCCCCTCCAGAACACGTGCCCGCGCATGAACGACACCTCGCCCTGGAATGGCTTGAGCGCGAAATATATCGCAAGGACGAATACTATCGTCACGGCAGCAGGGAGCCCTATCGCGAACGCCCAGCCTACTTGATGGGCGGACAACAACACTGCTACCATGAATAAGAGGACAACTAGCACAACGAAGTAGTTCAGCGGTAACAAAACATACCGCACTTGGGCCCTGAGCCACGTCCCCTGCGTGGCCATGAATCGCGATAGTCTCGCCCTGTGGTTTAAGCCTTGGCCCTTTTGGTCAGATCAGGTGTCCCCCTATTCGTCGCCGTCACCGCCCTCGCGCCTTGATTTGCAAGAACTCCTTCTGTTTCCCTTTATATACCCTTTATATACCATCAGAAGACGCCGGTCGTAGATGCCTCAAACAAAGGCTATCGTAAGTATAGAGAATGTTGTGGCTTCGGCATCCATCAACCAAACAGTCGACCTCAACCTCATCACAAAGAATTTCGTGACAGTCGAGTATCACCCCGACCAGTTCCCCGGCCTGGTCTTCAGGCTCAGGAACCCAAAGACGGCCACCCTCATCTTCAGCTCGGGGAAAATGGTCTGCACAGGCGCGAAATCAGAGGAGCAGGCAAGGAAGGCCGTAGAGGAAGTGGTCAGGCAGCTCAAAAAAGGCAAGATACCAATCAAGAACGAAGCCGTAGTAGAGATTCAGAACATCGTCGCGTCAGCCAGCCTCGGTGGCAAGGTTCACCTGGAGGAGGCAGCTCGCGTACTTCCAAAGTCGATGTACGAACCCGAACAGTTCCCAGGCCTTATCCACAGAATGGCTGATCCAAAGACCGTGATACTGCTGTTCGCGTCAGGGAAGCTGGTGTGCACGGGTGCGAAGAAGGAGAGCGAGGTCTACAGGGCTGTCAATAATCTGCATGTTACGCTCGAAGAGAAGAACCTCATGGTATACTGAGGTCCTTCCCCCCACTTTCTTGAACTGATTCCCCGGCGCCCGTTCAGGCACAAAGCCTCTACTTTCCGGAGACGGCCGTTGACAATCTTCAACCAGCGCAGTTGGAAAAGAAGAATCTCTCGGTCTATTAGCGGCTTCCGACCGACTTCGTAATCGCCTTCAGGTTATCCTTGCTTATGAGTTCCATCGAATAGAGAGTGTCAGCGAGTTCCAGCATGTCAGTCACAGAGTGCAGGCTTATCCCCTTCTTGCTCAGCCGCTCTCTTGCTCCCTCGAGTCTGTCTATCAGTACAACTGCGGCAGTGACCTTTCCTCCCTCGCCCTCAATTGCCTCGGCCGCCCTGAGGATGGTCTTACCGGACGTCGCAAGATCGTCGACGACTACTACGCTCATGCCAGGTCGGACTTCCCCTTCCACCAGACGCTCGTTGGCCTTCTTGCCGGGGCGAGTGTAGACCAATGGTTTCCTAAGAGCCACCGCCACCGGAGACGCGACTAGCAGACCCGTAAGCGGAACCGCGCAGAGGGCGTCAGCCCTGGCCACTTTCTTGGCAACAAGCTCAGAGACGGCGTCCACGACCATTCGATACACACCAGGGTAGCCAGGGAGGCCCCTCAGGTTGACGTAGTAGGAGCTGTCCTTCCCGTCGGGGAGCGTGAATGTGCCGAATTGAAGCGCGCCCACCTTCACGAGCCCTTCAGCTATGTCGTTCAGGCGGCCCCTTCGTCTCTTCCAGGCCATGGCCCATCAGTCGAATTCGAGCTTATAAAACAAGTCCGTAAGGAACCTGATGCTTGCCCGAAATCTGGGTTCCCTACGGGAACGTAGAGAGCTTGGTCACGATTCAAGCCGAGAATCTGGGGGTCGTCGCAGAAGCCGCCCCCGAGAGCAGCCCCGTGGATACGGGGCGTGCGGCGGAGCTAGTCAAGGGTGCTTCGGAGATCTTCGTCAGTGACGCTACCCCCACCACCATCGAACTTCTACGGGTCCTGGTCCCTACCCTGGCCGAGCTCCAGACCCTGAAGCTCTTTTCGGCAGCTCCCAAAAGAATCGAGGGCGGCGTTCCAGAACTGAAAGGAAAGGTAACCACGCTTCCGCCTCCGGTCCCGTCAGCGGAGGGGGACGAAGCCGTGTACGCTTCGCAGTTGCAGGAGCCAGGAGCGAAGCTCTTCCTGGGGTCTGCGAGGCCGGACCCGCTTTTCGGGCTTGTCGACACCAAGGTGGGGGCGTGCCTCAACTGGATCGCACGCTCCCAGGGGGTAGCTTCCCAGGCGAGGAAGGGCATGGAGCCCGAACCTCTGAAGAAAACAGAGGCTTACGACGCCGTGGAAACACTCGCAGAGCGGATTCGTGAATCCAGCTTCCTGACAGCCATCCCCCGGGGGGGAAAGCTGAGAGCGGTGATGGAGGGCGCCCCCTTCGACGCCATCAAGAACGCCTTCGCCAGGATGTCGATGCCCCAGGCCAGGGGGATGGTAATAGGAGCCGGCGGGAGGGGTTACGACGACACCTTCTCCTCAGCCTTGAGAGGGGTATGGAGTGTCATCGAAGGAGTGAGGAGGACAGGCACGGTCCTCCTGATTGCCGAGTGCTCGGAAGGGATGGGATCCACCGCACTGGAGATGCTTGTCACCGGGAGGCTCGCAGGAGAGGGAGAGAGGAGGAAGGAAAGATACGTCGCCGGACTCGAAGAAGTGTTCTACCTAAACAAGCTTAAGGACGAATACGACGTGCTCCTGCTCTCGGGGCTCCCTGAAACCTACGCCCGTTCAAAACTTGGCCTCACCACTGCGAAGGGAGCCGGAGAAGCCGTGGGAAGGATGCTGAACAAGGTGGGGCGATCCGGAAAGCTGAACGTTGTCACGCGCGCTTCAGAGTGCCAGGTCGAATCAGGGTAATGGGAGGGTCCCCACGTTATGGGGGACAGGCAGGCAGAGGAACGCGAGCACCAAGGCCCCCACGAAGACCCACTGACGCAAGTGCGAAAGCTCCGACACCTCATCCATTAGCCTGAGCTGGTAGGGGCGCCCTGCCAGCAGGAGAACCACTACGGCCAGAGCCCAATAGGTGGGCGTGTCCAGCACCAAGAGCGCCAAGACGCTGAGGTAGCTCATTGCCCTGGAGGCACGCGGGCCCCAGGCGATGGTTGACAGGAATCCGCCGTCGTAGGACGCCATGGGGAGAAGCCCGATGAACACGAGTATGAACCCCACAGTGGCCCCGTCTGCGATGGGCGAAACGGCGATGTGGCCGTTTGCGATACTCGGCAGGAAGGGTCCAAGGACGGTATCGACCGCCATCTGAATCGCGTTGGGGTTGATCGAGACCGTAGTGTTGGCCAGCTGACTCCCTCGGTAGACGATTGCCGACTGGACTGCCGTGGTGTCGCCTATGGCGTACACTATGATGGTCAGCGCCAGGATTGCCAGGGGACCTGCGATGACTGCGTCAAAGAGAGCGTCTCTGTTAAGCGCAGGACTTCGCTGGGCTGAGACGAATCCGAAGGAAGGTAGGAACGGAGGGAGGAACGGAATCCCTGGAATCAGGTAGCTGCTCGCGTGCCCCGCTCTTCTCCGCCGGGCGACAAGCCGCTGCCCCAGCTCGTGAGCTCCCATCAGAATGGCGATGGTGGCGCCGAACTCGAAAAAGACGAGGTAGCCAGGGAGCGAAGGGACAAGTTGCTCGTATACCTCCTGCTGCAGAAGAGAAAACACCACGAGCGAGACGACGGTGAAGAGGGCAAGGAGGACAGGGAGCCTTGAAAGGCGCCCGGCTTGTGCCTCCACCTTCCTGAGCGTTAGGACGCACTCGTCCCGGCTCCCAGACAGCTCGGGCCTGTACCCCCTGGCAGCGAGTTCGGCCTCCAGCTCGGCGAACTTCTGCTTCGTCCCCTGGTCGTAGGCCACCTGGTACTCGAATTCACCGCCAGGGAGGACGAACGACTCCTTCACGGAGAATCTCGTGCGGACCGACTGCTCGAGGTCCGAGGGCTCAGCGGACAACTGGCTGCCGGCAGGAGATTCCGATAATAAGGTGTTCGTGAAACCCAGCAAGCTTAACAATCAGGCGCAGGAGTCGACTGTGGGAATTGCAGAAGGTCGTGGTTGCGAGGGTAGGGGACTACTCGATCAGGCGTTGCGAAAGGGACGACATTGCGGCAGTCATCAGCATCAATACCGACGCGCTTCCAGAGCACTACTCTGACTATTTCTACTACGAGATACTGACGGAGTTCCCCGAGACCTTCCTGGTTGCCGAGTTAGATGGGGACATCATCGGTTACGTCATGTGTAGAATTGAATATGGGTTTTCTCACCTCAGAAGGCTCGGGCTGGCGCGGAAAGGGCACGTAGTGTCGATAGCCGTCAAAGAACAGCACAGAGGAAAAGGGGTCGGGAGCATGCTGATGCAGACCGCGCAGGAGGCGATGCTTGCGAAGACCGCCACGGAGTGCTACCTCGAAGTCCGTGTCTCGAACTCCCAGGCGATGGAACTGTATCAGCGGCTGGGGTACAAAGTCACTGGGCGCCTCGAAGCCTATTACAAGGACGGCGAAGCGGCGCTGGTCATGGCGACCCCTGTCGGCCCATGAATCAGTCTTCTTCCTTTCTAGCCCTTGCCGATACTCTTGAGAGAGTCAGGGGTACGAGCAGCAAGAAGGCCAAGGTCGAGTACCTGTCAGGATACTTGAGAGGGCTCAAGCCCGAAGAGGTCGAGGTCGCAGCTCGGGTTGCATCAGGGAGAGCGTCAGAAAGAGGGAGCAAGGACGAAGCCCAGGTGGGATACTCGACCATCCTCGACGTCCTGCAGGAAGCGACCGAGGCCACACACGAAGACATCTCTCGCACATATCTGAAACACGGAGACCTGGGGGAGGTTGCCCAGGAACTCCTGAAAGAGAAGAAAGCGCAGACGCTGTTCAGGGAGCCACTGACCCTCACCGACCTGGAGGAGGCGTTCAGCAGGCTCCGCTCCCTGAAGGGGAAGGGGTCGGCTTCAGCGAGGCGAGGGGTCGTGAAGTCGCTGCTGTTGCGGGCCAGCCCGCTGGAGGGGAAGTACGTCGTCAAGGTGCTCACGGGGGAGATGAGGACTGGCCTCGTCTCCGGGCTGCTGGAAGAGTGCATTGGGACTGCATTCGGACTCTCGAAAGCGGAGTCGGCTCGGGCCCACATGGTGCTTGGTGACATCGGCGTCTTCGCCAGGAAGGCTGCTGCCGGCGAGGCCAGGATCGTCAAGCTCCAGCCTTTCCGTCCGGTCAACTTCATGTTGGCGGAACCGATGGCCTCGGCTGCCGAGATAGCGGGCCACTTCCATAAGGCGAGCTATGCCGAGTACAAGTACGACGGGGTCAGGGCCCAGGTCCACAAGTCCATGGATGAGGTGCGAATCTACTCCCGGAGGCTTGAAGACATCAGCTCGAGCTTCCCTGAGGTGGCGGAGGCACTTCTGAGTGCCAAAGGGGAATTCGTTCTCGACGGCGAGATAGTCCCCTTCTCAGACGGGCATCCGCTCCCGTTTCAGCTGCTCCAGAGGAGGCTCAGGAGGCAGGAGGAATTCGAGGAGGCTTCGAGGAGGGCCCCTGTGACCTTCTTCGCCTTCGACCTGCTATTCAAGGACGGGATGGAGACGATGAACATGCCTTTGAGGAAGAGGCGCAAGCTGCTGTCGTACATCGTTCGCGGCATTCCTGTATGCCTGGCGGAGTCGAGAGAAGTGACGAGCGAAGCTGAGATTCAGGCAGCCTTTCGGCAGAGCAGGAGTCTCGGGTACGAGGGACTGGTGGTCAAGGACCCCGATAGCATGTATGCCATGGGGAAGAGAGGCTCTGGCTGGGTCAAGCTCAAAGAAGAGCTCGACACCCTGGACGTCGTCATAGTGGCAGCCGAGTACGGCCACGGGAAGAGGGCGGGAGTCATCTCGGACTACACCTTCGCAGTCCGCGACGGCGATGACCTGAAAGCCATAGGCAAAGCCTACAGCGGTCTAACTGACGAGGAGATTGAGGAAATGACTACCCGGCTGAAGGAAATTACTGTAAAGGACTACGGGTACAGGCGCCAGGTGAAGCCTGAAGTCGTGGTGGAGGTCGCCTTCGACAGCATCCAGCGCAGCGGGCGGCACGACAGCGGGTACGCCCTCAGGTTCCCGCGAATCAAACGGATCAGGACCGACAAGTCTGTGGCGGACATCGACACACTCGAAAGGGTCGAAAGAATCTTCTCGGGACAGAAGTTCAAGCTAGAAGAAAGGTAGCGACAGGCAAGGAGGGCCTTCGCACCTTATATGCGTCGCCAGTGCATATGTGTACGTTGTATGCCCAGCTCCTCATCGCCGTTTCTTTCGCCATTGCCTCGTACCAAGACGTCAAGGACCGGGCCGTGAGCGACCTCGTCTGGGTGCCGGCCCTGGTCGGCGTGGTCTACGCCGTCTACGCCCTCTACTCGGGAGTCGGCGGACCCGGCCTCGAATTCCTGCTGGTTAAGGTCGCGCTGGTGGGAGGAATCGCGCTGGCGTTCACGCTTCTTGGAGGGATAGGACAGGCCGATGCCATCGCCTTGGCCTTCGTGGCCGCCGACCCCTATCCCCTTTCCCCCTTGGCCCCTCTCTTCGCAGCCGCAGTCGTCGCCCTGGTACACATCGTGTACGAGTACGGCGTGGGGAACGCAAGGGGAGGAATTACCATTCCCATGGAACAGTTCCTCAGGGAGCAGAGATGGATACCGAAGGCGATAGTCTCTGACGGCGTCCGGACGGAGGTGAGCAACGACGTCAACGTCGCGCGCGAGGAGGTCGAAGCGGCGAAGAAGCCGGGCGCCCTCGTGGAAGTCCGCTACGGGGTCCCGACCGTGGCCTACCTTGGAGTGGGATACATTGCCTACCTGGTCTTTCTTGTGATTTCTAACTACCCCACGTTCGTCTCCCTCCCGTAGCAGGAATGACAGGTTAAATCCAGACAATCGGCAACGGTTGGCGCAAATGGTGTTCATAGTCCTCGAGGGGTTCTCGGGGACAGGCAAGACTTCCCTGGCAATGGGAATGGAGAAGCTGGGATGGTTGAGGATGCAGGAGTCGGCGGACGCGGTCCCGAAGGATGTGCCGGTGGCGGATAGAGCCGACACCTCGGCAGATTTCAGCCTGTTCGGCGCCACCATGACCTACTGCTCCGTCATATCGAAGCTGAGAAAAACAAGGAAGATTGTCTCAGAGGGGTATCTTCTCTCAGACCTGGCCTATGCCAAGATAAGGTACGAGCTGAAGAAGAGTGATGCATATCCCACGATGCTAGCCATGTGCAGGCGAATCCTGGAGGAACCCACCTTGAGGCCCGACCTATACATCCTGCTCAGGGCCAAGCCCGACACCATAGACCAGAGGCAGAAAAACAAGGGGGAGAGAGAAAGGAACGTCACCGAGTTCTTCAGGACGCGCTACTACAGCGCCCTGGCTGAGGTACACGAGGACCTCAAGGAGAAGAAGACGGAGGAGGTGGAGACTGACTCGGACCTGGATGTCACCCTCGGAAAGATCATGGCAGTCTTGGACAGAACCAAGGTGATGCAAGCGTGACGCCTAGAGAGTGGGAAGGAGTCCTGCTCGATGCTACCGAGAGAGTGAAGCTGAAGGTCTCGGCCCTCGCACGGGGAGGAGGCAGAGGGCGAACGGTGGGCACGGGTGCCTCCGGGGACAAGACCATCTTCGCCGACAAGGAAGCCGAGGAAGAACTTCTGCGGTCGCTGAAATCGAAGGGAGGAGTCAGGGTCCTGAGCGAGGAAGCAGGAGAAGTGGGAGACCGCAGAGCCAGGACCCTCGCTGTTGTCGACCCCCTGGACGGCTCATCGAACTTCGAAAGAGGGATACCGTTCTACTGCACCTCGGTTGCCATCGTGGAAGGGGACTCCCTGAGCGACGTCGTATTCGGCTTGGTGAGAGACCTGGTCTCCGGGGATGTGTACGTCGCACGCAGGGGAAAGGGGGCAACGAAGAACGGGCGCGCCATCCGGACAAGTCACGTAGCGACGGCGGCAGAAGCTATTGTCGGCATCGACATCAGCAGGACCGCGCCTGAGCTTGTAACGGGGCTTTCTCGGCTCGTCAGCGGAGTCAAACGACAGGTGCACCTCGGAGCCAACGCCCTGGAGCTGTGCTTTCTGGCTGAGGGAAAAGTAGACGCCTTCGTCGACCTTAGGGAGAAGATGAGGATCACCGACTTTGCAGCGGCATACTTGATTGCGACCGAATCAGGGGCCAAGGTCACAGGTCCTGACGGGGATGCGCTCGAGCCCCGATTCGACCTGAAGCACAGGTTCAGCTTCGTTGCGTCTGCCAACCCCGCTCTGCACAGGCAGATATTGGAACTGTGCAAAGGATCTGGGGCAGGGAAGGGGTGATGCGAAACTGAAGATCTCGATAATCCTTGGGACTCGACCGCAGATAATCAAGAGCGCGCCAGTGTACCTCGCCTTCACGGAGAAGGGGATAGATTGCGAAATCGTGAACACAGGGCAGCACTACGACTACGAGATGAACAGGCAGTTCTTCACGGAGCTGAAGCTCCCCGAGCCGTCGACCGACCTCAGCGTGGGAGCGGGGACGCCCAACGAACAGGTCTCTGCGATAGTCAGGGGGCTAGGCAGGTATCTGGCCGGGACGAGGACCGACCTAGCGCTGGTGCCAGGAGACACCAACTCCGCGCTCGCCGCCGGGGTGGCTTGCTCCAAGTCGGGAGTGCCGGTGGCCCATCTCGAATCCGGCTGCAGGTCTGGAGACCTCAGGATGGCCGAAGAAGTGAACAGACGCGTCCTTGACCACATGTCTCAGGTCCTCCTGTGCCCCACCCAAAACTGCGTCAAGAATGTCAGGTCAGAGCATGTGCTTGCCGAACGCGTGTCGAATGTCGGGGACACGATGTACGATTCCCTCCTGAGGTTCAAGCCCTCGGTGGAGAGGCTCGACACGGCCTCGAGAAAGGGACTGAGGCGTGGGAGCTACGCCTTCATGACCCTGCACAGAGCAGAGACTGTGGACAACGGTGCAGGTCTGAGGAGAACACTGGGAGCCGTCGACTCGCTTGGGATCCCCGTCGCCTTCAGCGTGCACCCGAGGACACGGGAACGCATGAAGGAGTTCGGCGTGACCCCAGGCTCCAACATCGAGCTCCTGGAGCCACTCCCATACCTGGAAACCCTGGCTCTGATCAACAGTTCGAGGTTCGTAATTACCGATTCGGGCGGGCTTCAGAAAGAGGCCTACTGGCTTGGGAAGCCAACGCTTATCGCCCGCGACACGACGGAATGGGGAGAGATAGTCAGCGCCGGCGCAGCCTTTCTGGTAGGCGGAAGCCCCAGGAAGATGCGTAGCGCCTTCAGGCGAGTGGGGCTGATAGGTCGGAGGCCGTTCCTGAAATCAGCCAGCATATTCGGAGACGGACATGCCTCGGCGAAGGTGGTTCGCGAGGTATCCAGGTATCTGGGCCACGGCGGACGCGGTGAGGATTGAAGGCCTCGAAAGGAAACCCTGCTCAGCCCGGACCGAAGCCACGTAGAATCGTGATGCTCCTATCCAACCCTGCGACCTTCGACCAGAGGCCCTTGAAGGAGGCCCACTTCCTCGCCAGCGCGGGAAGACCCGTGACGATTCTGGCGTGGGACAGAGAACTCGAAACGGAAGCGGATACGATCTTCGACGACGGGCTGGTGATAAAGAGGATGAGGCTCGGCGCCGGACACGGTACGCCGTTCCTCACACTCCCAAAGCTCCTGATATTCTACGTCTGGTGCCTTGCCCACCTCCTTACTTCGAGGACCGATGCCATACACTGCCACGACGTCGACACCCTCCCTGTGGGCTTCGCGGCCAAGGCCATCAAGCTGAACGGACCCAGGCTTGTCTACGACATGCACGACCTTCCGGAGGCATTCCTCCGGTTCTTCCCTCTGACCCGGGTGACCCAGTCGTTGTTTCTTGCCTCAGCAAGGAAGATGGCCGACGCCGTGGTGGTTGTCAACGACAGGTTCGTCGCCTATCTCGGCAAGCTCGGGTTTGACGAGTCGAAGCTTGTGGTGGTGATGAACGCGCCCCCCGCCCGGGCGGGTAGGAGTTCCAGGAGGAAGGGGACGCCATTCAACGTTCTCTACTACGGTTGGCTGGGCGAGGAGAGGGGGGTGAAGCTCCTACTTGACGCCGTCCAGGGCCTAGACGGAGTCACGCTGACCCTCGCGGGGAGAGGGGAACTGGAGGGGCTCGTCAGGGAAGCTGCCGCGAAGAACCCGTCGATCACGTTCCTGGGCTGGTTGAAAATGGAAGACCTGGAGCCCGTCATCGAGAACGCCGACCTGATCCCGTCCCTCTACGAACCCAGGACCAGGAACGCCTTGATCGCCACTCCAGGGAAGCTCCTGACCGCAATGTCTCTTTCGGTTCCCTCCCTTGTCCCTGCGGGAACCTTCCAGGCGGAGCTGGTCGAGAAATACCATTGTGGCATCGTGGTTGACTGGAAGGATGTGGAAGCTGTGCGTGCTGCAATCCGGCGGCTCTCCCAGGATGGGATGCTGTACGACGCGCTGGCCGCAGCGTCCTACGATGCATTCCGGTCGTCGTTCAGCTGGGAAGTGATGGGAGCGAGGCTGGAGGAAGCCTACGGGCGAATGCTCTCGTGACGAAGCAAGCGGAGATAGACTTCGTACCACTTTTCTGCGACGT
>Ga0187769_10001042_pt1 | contig 15431 bp, 10 predicted proteins | sample 0116_SJ02_MP02_1_FD_133140 | JGI IMG/M metagenome (GOLD analysis project Ga0187769, IMG submission 133140) | Tropical peat soil microbial communities from peatlands in Department of Meta, Colombia - 0116_SJ02_MP02_10_MG | ecosystem: Environmental > Terrestrial > Soil > Wetlands > Peat | place... | reverse complement strand
TCGGCGTGCCGATGCTCAAGGATGATCGATTGATCGGCGCGATAATCATATTTCGCCAAGAAGTCCGCCCATTCACCGAAAAACAGATCGAGCTCGTTCAAAACTTCGCCGCCCAGGCGGTCATCGCCATCGAGAACACGCGGCTCCTTCACGAATTGCGCGAGTCGTTGGAGCAGCAGACGGCGACGGCCGACGTGCTGCGCGTCATCAGCTCGTCGCCCGGTGAACTTGAGCAAGTCTTCCAGACTATGCTGCGGAATGCCGTGAGCATCTGCGACGCAAAGTTTGGCAATATCTATCGCTGGGACGGCGATGCGCTGCATGTCACCGCGACGCATAATACGCCGGCGGCGTTCGCCGCGGCGCTCCGTCGCGCTCCGCTTCGTCCACATCCGAATAGCATTCTGGGCCGCATGCTGGCGCGTAAGGCGGTAGTTCACCTTGCTGACGCGGCCGCGCAGGAAGGATATGTCGAACGCGATCCATCGACCGTGGCAGCCGTGGACGCTGGAGGTGTGCGCACCGCTATGGCAGTGCCCATGTTAAAGGACAGGGAACTGGTTGGCGCGATTACGGTGAACCGTGAGGAGGTACGGCCGTTCACCGACAAGCAGATCGAGCTGGTGCAGAACTTCGCCGCGCAGGCGGTCATCGCCATCGAGAATACGCGACTGCTCAATGAGCTGCGCGAGTCTTTGCAACAGCAAACTGCCACCGCCGACGTTCTGAAGGTCATCAGCCGCTCGACCTTCAACCTGCAGAGTGTTCTCGACACGTTGGTGGAGTCGGCTGCGCGCTTGTGCGAAGCAGATCACGCCTCGATCAATCGCCAACATGGCGACTCCTTCAAACAGGTCGCGCATTACGGCCAATCGCTCGAATTGCGGGCCTTCATGGATAGCCACGCGATTCCATCGGGGCGTGGCTCGCTCGTCGGGCGCGTCGTGCTGGAGAGTAAGACCATCCAAATCGAGGACGTACTGAACGAGCCTGGCTTCCGGATGACCGAGGCAGCAAGGATCGGCGGCCAGCGAACCATGCTCGGGGTGCCGCTTATGCGCGAAGGAGCGCCCATCGGGGTGATCGCCTTGCAGCGCAGGACCGTGCGCGCGTTCAGCATAAAGCAGATCGAGCTTGCGACCACGTTCGCGGACCAGGCGGTCATCGCCATCGAGAACGCGCGGTTGCTCGGCGAACTGCGCGAGTCGCTGGAGCAGCAGACCGCGACGTCCGAGGTGCTGGGAGTTATCAGCTCGTCCCCTGGCGAATTGCAGCCTGTCTTCAATGCGATGCTGGAGAATGCGACGCGTATCTGTGGTGCCCGGTTCGGCAATCTGCTGCTGTTCGACGGCAAAAACATGCGTGTCGTGGCGATGCACAACGCTTCGCGTGACCATTTAGAAATGCGGCAGAAGGATCCAATCGTCCCGTTGGACAAATCGATAATGGGGCCACTCGTCAGGACAAAACAGCTCATTCACATTGCCGACATCGCTGCCGAAGAGCCCTATGCGAGCTCGCCGCTCGCCAAGGTCGGTGGCATGCGGACCGCGCTGGCCGTTCCCATGCTCAAGGAAGGCGAACTGGTTGGCGCGATCGGCATCTTTAATGACGGCGTCCGCCCTTTCACCGATAAACAAATCGCGCTGCTGCAAAACTTTGCCGCGCAGGCGGTGATCGCCATCGAGAACGCGCGGCTCCTTAACGAGTTACGTCAGCGCACCGATGATCTCACCGAATCGCTGGAGCAGCAGACGGCAACCTCGGATATTCTGCGTGCGATCGCTGGCACGCCGGGCGACGCGGAAGGCACTCTGCGCAGAATTGCCGAAACCACAGCGCGGCTGTTCGATGCGGTCGGCGTCAGTTTCCGTGTTGCGGAGGACGACGAGTTCAAATTGTCGGTCGGCGTCGGCCAGGGCGCCGATCAGGTCAGCTCTACCTTGTGGGAAGATCCGACGAAACGCCCGACGGTTCGGGGCCGCAACTTGCCGGGCACGGTGGTCCGCGAGAACCGGCAAATCCATCTTTCCGATCTCGACAATCTCGACGATGAGTTCGCGGATTGGCCCGGCCCTCCCGTGGCGCGTAGCGCCGGCATCCGCACTATGGTCGGCACGCCGCTCCGGACCAAGGATCGGGCCATTGGCGCGCTCATGGTTTATCGCAACATGCTGCGACCGTTCGCGCCGACCGAGTTGCAATTGCTCCAGAGCTTCGCGGATCAGGCGGTAATCGCCATCGAGAACGCGCGCCTGCTCAACGAATTGCGCGAGTCGCTGGAGCAGCAGACCGCGACCTCGGAAGTGCTCCGCGTCATTAGCGCATCGCCCGGCGAATTGGAACCGGTGTTTCAGGCCATGATGGAAAATGCCACGCGCATCTGCGAGGCGAAGTTCGGCAACCTCTGGCTCCGCGAGGGTGACAAATTCCGGATCGCGTCGACCTACGGCGCTTCTGCCGAATACCGCGCCGCTGTACTTGACGATCCGTTCCTTCAAGCCGATGGCGCATCCGCGCCCGCGCTCATCCGTGCCGTCGCCAGCGGAGAGCCGTTCCAAATCGAAGACCTCGCAAGCGCGCCGACGCATGGCTCGCGGCTGCGGATCGCAACGATCGAGATAATGAAAGCGCGCAGTCTGATCGCAGTGCCGATGCTCAAGGACGGCGAGGTAGTCGGCGTCATCGCCATCTATCGCCAGGAGGTGCGCCCGTTCACCGACAAGCAGATCGCGTTGCTGAAGAACTTCGCCGCGCAGGCCGTGATCGCCATCGAGAATGCGCGGTTGCTCAACGAGTTGCGCGAGTCGCTCGAACAGCAGACCGCCACCGCCGATGTGCTGCGCGTCATCTCATCGTCGCCGGGCGAACTTGAGCCGGTCTTCCAGGCCATGCTGGCGAACGCCACCCGCATTTGTGACGCCAAGTTCGGCGCCCTGTGGCTTTGTGAAAATCAGGGCTTCAGGGCAGTCGCGACTCATGACCTGCCGCCGGAGTATCGCGAGAAGATTCCCAGCATCACCGTTCAACCTGGCCCAACCCTGCCCGTTGCGCGTGCTGCGCGCACGAAACAACCGATCCACGTTTCCGATCTGCGCGAGGATCAATCGTTTCTCGCCGGCGAGCCGGTCGCCGTCACCGGGGTCGAAGCCGGCCAGGTTCGCACCCTGGTGGTCGTGCCGATGCTGAAGGACCAGGACATGGTCGGCGCGTTTGCCATTTTCCGCCAGGAGGTGCGACCCTTCACCGACAAGCAGATCGCGCTGTTGACGAACTTCGCCGCGCAAGCCGTGATCGCCATCGAGAACACGCGGCTGCTTAACGAGTTGCGGCAATCGCTGGAGCAGCAGACCGCCACAGCCAAGGTGCTGGAAGTCATCAGCCGCTCGGCGTTCGATCTCCAAGCGGTGTTTGAAACCGTCGCCGAAAGTTCCGTCAGGCTGTGCGGCTCCGAAAGAGCCAATATTTTCCGTTTCGACGGCGAAGTGCTGCGACTCGCAGCCTCGTTCAACGCTCCTCCCATGCTTATAGCCTGGCTTGAACGAAATCCAATTCGGCCCGGCCGCCACAGCGTTGCCGCTCGCGCCGCGCTCGAACGCCACACAGTCCATGTTTTGGACGTGCAAGCGGACCCGGAACATACCTATGGCGGAAAAGATATCGAGCCGTTCCGCACGGTAGTGGCCGTGCCGATCCTCAAAGGCGATGACCTCTTGGGCGTTATACTCGTCTACCACACCGAGGTCAGGCCGTTCACGAACCAGCAAATCGCTCTGGTCGAGACGTTTGCCGACCAGGCCGCGATCGCTATCGAAAACGTAAGACTGTTCGAGGCCGAGCAACAAAGAACGCGCGAGCTGGGGAAATCGCTGGAAGACCTGCGCAGCGCGCAGGACCGCCTGGTGCAGACTCAGAAGCTCGCTTCGCTCGGCCAATTGACTGCCGGCATCGCTCACGAAATCAAGAACCCGCTCAATTTCGTCAATAATTTCTCAAGCCTCTCCACCGAACTGATCGACGATTTGCAGGACGCACTCACCAAAGTGACGCTCGGCGAGGCGGCGCGGGCAGAAATCGCCGAACTGTCGGATACGCTGCGCGGTAATCTGCAAAAGATCGAGCAGCACGGCAAACGCGCCGACGCCATCGTCAAGAACATGCTGCTGCACTCGCGCGAGGGCTCCGGCGAGCATCGCCTCGTCGACGTCAATACCATGGTCGAGGAGGCGCTCAATCTCGCCTATCACGGCGCCCGCGCCGAGAAGCAGGGCTTCAACATCACGCTTGAGCGCGCGTTCGATCCACAAGCCGGCGAGGCCGACGTGTTTCCGCAGGACATCACGCGAGTGCTGCTCAATCTGATCGGCAACGGCTTTTACGCCGCGACCAAGCGCAAGGAAGCCTCGCGTGACGGCTACGAGCCGACCTTGCGGGCGGCGACCAGAAATCTCGGCGAGCGCGTCGAAATCGCGATCCGCGACAACGGCATCGGCATTCCGCCCGAAGTCAAGGACAAGATGTTCAATCCGTTCTTCACGACAAAGCCCGCCGGCGAGGGCACAGGACTTGGCCTGTCCATCAGTCACGACATCGTCGTCAAGCAGCACGCCGGAACGATCACGGTCGAAACCGAGCCCGGCCAGTTCACCGAATTTCGCATCGTGCTGCCGCGCCGCGCCGCCATGACCGGCCGCTCCGACTAGACCCCGATCCAATTCGACTGTATTGGATCAGGGTCTAGATTTTCCGTTTGAGCATGATCTTATCCGAAAACCGGTTTCCACTTTTCGGGATCATGCTCTAGCTGCGCCCGAGCGCGAGAATCTGCCGCGCCTCCTTTGCAGTCGCGATGTCGCGGCCGTGGCCTTGCGCGATCTTGACCATGCGCTCCACCAGCACCGCATTGTTCCTGGCAAGCTCGCCCGGCGCGATATAGGGATTGTCCTCGTAGCCGACGCGGACATGGCCGCCGAGCGACACCGCGAGCGACAGCAGATCCCATTGCTTGAGCGGGTTCATCACGCTGACGTTCCAGATGCAGTCCTTCGGCAGGTGATCGACCATATAGATCAGCGCCTTCTCGGTCGGCGGCGTCCAGGTGCCGCCGGGCCAGCCGAGAAACAGCGTCGTATAGGTCTTGGTCTGCAGGTAGCCGTGGCGGCGGACGAATTCGAGATTCCAGAACGCGCCGGTGTGGAAGCATTCCACTTCGAGCTTCACCTTGTGTTCTTCCGCGGCCTTGGCGTAGGCGAGCAGCTCTTCGACCGGATGGATCGCCATCATCCGCTTGGGCGGAAATTGCGGGTCGGGGTTGAAGTATTCGTCGTGGGCGTTGAACGCGACCGCCATCATGTCGGGATGCAGTGTCATCAGCCTGACTTTTTCCTCGAGCCGGGCGCTGGCGACGCCGAACTGCATCACCGGATCGCTCTGCGCCAGGATCGCCTCCTGCAGCCGCCGCCAGCCGTCGTGATCGATGCGCGACACCTGCTTGCCGTCGGCCTGCATCGTCTCTTCCAGCGTGCGGATGCCGTGAATGTGCGCGATCGCCGCGCCGGCCTTGATGCCGTCGATGTATTGCCGCGCCACGCCGTCGATGTCCTCCTGCGGCGGGCAATAATGATTGATCGGATAGGAGGTCCGCGAGTCGCAGGCCACCGTGATGATGAGTTTTGCCATTGTCTTTGCGCCTTGGCACCTTGCCGCACAGTCGTGCGAACTTTGAAATTTGGACACTAGCGCGGCATATGACGGTTGACGAGACGATCCGACGATGCTTCGAGTTCGGCGTCGCATTGCGACGGGATAGTCGGGGATAATGCCCGGGCGTCGATTTTTATAGGGAGGGCCAATTGGCCAAGATTCCACACGCGTTGCACGAACACATCAATACGGCCTATCCGGCCAATGTCTGCCTCATTGGAACAGTATTGCCAAACGGCTTTGCCCAGATCACGCCCCGCGGCAGCGTGATGGTGTTCGATGACGAGCACATTGCGATGTGGGAGCGCGGCAGGGGTACGACGGCCGGCAACTTGACCGACGGGACCGCGATCACGGTTTTCATGCGCAAAATCGCGCTGCGCGAGGCGGGCCTATTGCCGAAGGGCGGCATCTTGCGGCTTTACGGACGGGCCAAGGTTCACAAATCCGGGCCGGTTTATGAGGAGGTTTGGCAACGCCTGATCGAGCCGGAGAAAAAGAGCGATCCGGAGAAGAATGGCTATGCCGTGCTGGTGGCCATCGAGCGCGCCGAGGATCTGGCCGGCCAGCCGCTGACCTGATCCGACACTGTGAGCATGATTTAATCGGATCAGAGTCTAGGCCGCTACAGCACCTTGCCGGGATTGAGGATGCCGTTGGGGTCGAGCATCGTTTTGAGCGCGCGCATCAACTGGTAGGCGACCGGGTCCTTCACCGCAGGGAGCAGGTCGCGCTTCATCACGCCGATGCCGTGCTCGGCTGAGATCGAGCCGCCGTATTTCTTCACCACCGCGAACACCGCGGCATTGACCTCGTCCCAGTGCTTGAGGAATTCGTCGGCATCGGCGCCGACCGGCTGGGTGACGTTGTAATGGATGTTGCCGTCGCCGAGGTGGCCGAACGGCAGCGGCCGCGAACCGGGAATGAGCGCGGTAACCGCGGCATTGGCCTCGGCGATGAATGCCGGCACCGCGGCGACCGGCACCGACACGTCGTGCTTGATCGAGCCGCCGGCGTGACGCTGCACTTCGCCGAACATTTCGCGGATGCGCCAGAACGCCTTGGCCTGTTCCAGGCTGTCGGCGATGGCGGCGTCGACGACGAGTGCGCGTTCCATGCCCTGCGCCAGGATGTCTTCGAGCACGGCGCGCGTGCCGTTGCGCGCCTGCGAGGACAGTTCGATCAGCGCGTACCAGTCGTGCGGCGCGGCAAGCGGATCGCGGCAGCCGGCGCCGTATTGCAGGACGAGTTCGACGCCGCGCCGCGTCATGATCTCGAAGCTGGTGACGTCGCCGCCGGCGCGCTCCTGCGCCAGGCCGAGCAGTTCGAGCGCGGCCGCGGCCGAGGTGACACCGGCAAAGGCGGTCTCGACCGAGCGCGGCCGCGGAATGAGCCTTAAGACCGCCGCGGTGATGATGCCGAGCGTGCCTTCGGCGCCGATGAACAGGTTCTTCAGATCGTAGCCGGTATTGTCCTTCTTCAGCTTATTGAGATTGTCGAGCACGCGGCCGTCGGCGAGCACCACTTCGAGGCCGAGCGCGTGCGAGCGGGCGATGCCCCAGGCGAGCGCGGCCGTGCCGCCGGCATTGGTCGCGAGATTGCCGCCGATAGTGCAGGTGCCCTCCGAGGGCAGAAGCTGCGGATAAAGCCGGTCGACCGCGGCGGCGGCCTCACGCGCGCGCTGCAAGGTGACGCCGGCCTCGCAGGTGATGGTGTTGGAGGTCGGATCGATCTCGCGGATGCGGTCGAGGCGGTTGAGTGAAACCACGATCTCGTTGTGGTGCGGAATCTGGCCGCCAACGAGACCGGTATTGCCGCCCTGCGGCACCACCGGTGTTTTCGTCGCGTTGGCGAGCTTGAGGATCGCCGACACTTCGGCGACCGAGCCCGGCCGCAGCACCAGCGGCGTATGCCCCGCATAGAGGTGGCGCAGCTCGGTGACATAGGGCGCCTGGCGGTCCGCATCGGTGATGGCGTATTTGTCGCCGACGATCGCGGCGAAACGCTCGAGCAGCGCCGGGTCGGCGACGACGGATGTGGCGGGCGGCTTATCGAGCATCGGGTGCTTTTCGTGGCGGCTTTCTTTTTCGCCAAGCTACGAAGCGGTTGGAATCAAAGAAAACGATCGCTGGTTTGCCGCGGATGGTCATGTACTGCGGCTCGCCCGTTCGAGCCTTGCGTATGAGTTCCGACAAGCGAGCTCTGGCCTCTCGCGCGGTCCACACGTTGGCGTTTTTCATCGATGTGCTCGTTTCTCGCACGTCATAAATAACAGCCGGGTTCAGGTACCGCAAATCGTGGTTAGCGCCGCGCGGCGCGTTGCAGCCGGTCGTTGATCGCTTCGCCCAGCCCTTGGCGCGGGATCGGCATCACCGCAATGGCTTTCGCGGCGGCGGCGTCGAGCGCGCGCAAATGCGAGAACAGGTTGGCCGCCGCTTCGATGAGGTCGCCCGCGGCGGAGAGGTTGAGGACACGCGCAGCGCGCGCGGCGCCCGGCGCAAGCTCTCCGCCGAAGGCGAGCAGCGCTTCGTCCGCTTCGACGCGCTCGGCATCAAGGCGCAGCGGCGTGCGCGGCGCGTAATGCGATGCCAGCATGCCCGGCGCGCGCGGTGAGGCGCCGGCGCCCGCCGCCGACACGTCGGCGAGCGATTTGCCGAGCGCGCGCGCGATCGCTTCGCGCGGCACGCCGCCCGGCCGCAGCAGCACTGGTTCGCCGAGACAGGCGACGATGGTGGATTCGACGCCGACTGGAGTAGAGCCGCCGTCGACGATGAGGTCGATGCGGCCACCGAGATCGGCCAGCACATGCGCGGCGGTGGTCGGCGACACGTGGCCGGAGCGGTTGGCCGACGGCGCCACCACCGAGGCGCCGAAAGCGCGCAGGATTTTCTGCGCCACGGCGTGGCCCGGCACGCGCACGGCAATGCTGTCGAGCCCGGCGGTCGCGAGCTCCGCCACGGCGCAGCCGTCCGCCTTGGGCAAAACCAGCGTCAGCGGTCCCGGCCAGAATGCCTCGGCGAGCCGCGCGGCGTCGGCAGAAAAACGCGCGAGCGCCCGCGCCGCCGCGCCATCGGCGACATGGGCGATCAGCGGGTTGAAGGCGGGGCGGCCCTTGGCGGCATAAAGCCGCGCCACCGCCGCGCCGCTGGTGGCGTCGACGCCGAGCCCGTAGACGGTTTCGGTCGGAAAGGCGACGAGCCCGCCGGCCGCGAGCGTCTTCGCCGCGGCCGCAATCGCGGTGTCGTCGGCGGGCATGACGCGGGTTGTCAACGGGGCTGTCATCGCCGCACTTAAGTGCCTAAATAAAGCGGGCGCGCAAGCGGTAAGGGCCAATGGCGGCTGCGCTTGCCGCGGCGCAGGGCCGCTTGTATAAGCCCGGCGGCTAGAAAGCATGTTCCGCAAAGTGGACTTCCGGTTTTGCGATAAGGGCATGCTAAAGTGACAATGTCGGAGTGTGGCTCAGCCTGGTAGAGCACCTCGTTCGGGACGAGGGGGTCGCAGGTTCAAATCCTGCCACTCCGACCATTCATTTCCGCAATCGCCGCAATCCGCGACGCAATAGCTTAGCGCACGATCGTGCAATCGAGCGCGTTGCCGACCCAGTTGCAGGTGGGCGCGGCCGGCGGCGGCGGGGTCTGCTTGGCTTGGCGCGTCTTGCCCTTCGGCGGCGGCGGCGGCGGCGGTTGCGCCGCCACGAACGGTCCGGCTTCTTTCAGCATTTCTTCCGCGGTCTGCTGGCGCGCAATCTGTTGACGCGAGACCGAGCCCGGATGGTCGCGCAGCATGTCGGCCTGCAGCTTGCCGGCGCTTTCGATGGTCAGTCGGTTGGCAAGCCCGACCGGCAAGTCGTTGTTGATGAGCCGGTAATAGATAGCATCGCTGCGTTGATTGTACTGGTCCTTGAGCACCGCTTGCCAGGTTTCCGATTCGCCGCTGCTCGCGGTCACGATCTGCCGGCAGCGCAAAAACTTGTTCTGGAATTGCGTCAGCGTGGCTTTCTCGTCCGGCGTCAGCGGATCGGGATCGCGCAATTTGGCGATCGGATCGTTGCCGTCGCCGAACCAGAGCCGCTGGTAGACTTTTGCCGTTTCCGGCGCATCGGCGAGGTCGCGGGCGCAGCGGTTGCCCTGTTTCAGCGCCTCGTCTTGTTTGATTTCGCTGCACCCCAGCAAAGCGAGCACGGCAAGTGCACCGACGATCATTGCTATCGCGCTACGCATTCGCTACGCCCACACCGCACGCGCCCTGAACGCGGAATATTCCTCAATAACCGCGGGATAGCAACGTCATTTCTCCGCCGCCGTGGCGTCCGCTTGGGCAAAGCGCGCAAAGCAAAGCCGCGGCGGCGGCGGCGTTAACCACGTCCCGCAATGGTTCGGCGCCGATGGCCGTTTCCGGTTCTTCGCGGGTCGTTTTGGGCGTTGCGCGAGATTTTGTCGCGGCTGGCCTTCTGTCCCTGATTGTGCGCCGTTTTTTGCTAAACTCGCGCCGTTCGGCGGCTTTGGCCAGAAGAGCAATGTGGGGGAACCGGCCGCCGTGTGACGCGCCCGCGTCGGTCGCGGGCGAACCGGGAGGGACCTATGAAACGGATTTTTCTACTGGCCGCTGCGGCGACGCTGTTCGCTGTTCCGGCGTTGGCGCAGGACACCATCACCATCGGCTTTACCGATTCGCAGACCGGCCCGCTCAACGTCGATTCGCTCGGTCAGCAACGCGGCTACGAATTCTGGCGCGACGAGGTCAACGCCGCGGGCGGCATCAAAGCCGGCGGCAAGAGCTACATGGTGAAGTTCGTCAGCTACGACGACCAGTCGGTCGGCGGCCGCGTGCAGCAGCTCTACACCCGCCTCATCGTCCAGGACAAAGCCGACTTTCTGTTCAGCCCTTATTCCTCCGGCCTGACCGCGCCGGCCACGGTGATTTCCGAACAGTACGGAAAGATCATGATCGTTTCCGGCGGCGCCGAGGAAAAGCCGTTCGAGCTCGGCAACAAGTATCTGTTCATGGTGATAACGTCGGCGAGCCATTACCTGTCCGGCGCGGTCGCGGCGCTGAAGGAGAAAAACCCGCGAGCCAAGATCGCATTTGTCTATTCCGACGATCCGTTCTCCAAGACCGTGATGACGGCAACCAAGCAGCAAGCCGAAGCCGCCGGCCTCCAGGTCGTGATGGATGAATCCTACGCGCCGTCCACCACCGACTTCGGTCCGATCGTCAACAAAGTCATTTCGTCCAACGCCGACGCTTTCATGGGCGGGGGCCATTATTCGGACGGCGCCACGCTCGCGCGCCAGATGTACGATCAGAGGGCCAACATGAAGTGGATTTCGATCCTGGTGGCGGCCGCCGACGACAAGTTCGGCGATCTTGGTCCGGCCGCGATGGGCGTCACCGCGCCGTCGCAATGGGAGGTCCAGGTCAACTACAAGCCGCAGTTCGGCGTGACCACCGCGGAATTCGCCAAGGCGTTCCAGGCCAAGTTCAACGCCAAGCCCGACTATCATTCGGCTTCGGGCTATACCAGCGGCATGGTGCTGCAGCACGCCATCGAACAGGCCAATTCCATCGATCAGGACAAGGTGCTGGCGGCGCTGAACGCGACCGACGTCACCACCTTCTTCGGCCGTATCAAGTTCGCCACCGATCCCGGCCATCACGGCTTGCAGACCGACCACGACATGGTTCTGGCGCAGTGGCAGAACACCGGCGGCAAGCTCGGCCGTCAGGTGGTGTGGCCGGAGGCGGCGAAGTCTGCCGACATGATCTATCCGATCCCGCCGGCGACGCAATGAACGCGGCCGCAATTTTCGTGTAAGCTCGTGCGCGACCACAGAATCTGATCGCGGGGGCTGGCGCGCTGCCGGTCCCCATATTTCACTGCAACAATGCTCGGCATCCTCGCTTCGATCATCGACGGCGTGCTGGTGGGTCTGGTCTACGGGCTCGCGGCCATGGGTCTGACGCTGATCTGGGGGGTCATGGACGTCATCAATCTGACCCATGGCACGATGATCGTCGCCGGCATGTTCGCGCTCTATCTGCTGGCGAGCGCGCTCGGCCTGTCGCCCTATATGACGCTGCCGCCGGTCCTGGTCGGCGGTTTTGCGGTCGGCGTGGCGCTGTACTGGATCGCCATCCATCGCATGGTCGGCCGGCCGCCGCTGATGAGCCTGCTGTCGACTTTCGCAATCAATCTGGTGCTGATCGGGCTCGGCACCGGGGTGTGGGGCACCGCCTTGTTCAACGTCGCAGTGTCGCTGCCGGGATTAAGTCTCGGCCGTTACACGTTTCCGGGTGCGCATATTCTGGCCGCGGCGCTTGCCGCCGTGATCGCCGCGGCGCTCTACATCTTTTTGCACTGGACGCGGCTCGGCAAGGCGCTGCGTGCGGTCGCCAATAACCGCGAGGCCGCCGAACTGGTCGGCATTCCGACCACGCGGCTTCTCGCCGTTGCCGTCGGTTGCGGCGTGGCGCTTGCCGGCGTCTCCGGCATGTTGATCGGCACGCTGTTTCCGTTCACCGTGCTGTCCGGCGACGGCTATCAGTTGAAAAGCTTTGTCGTCACCGTGCTCGGCGGCTTCGGCAATCCGGTCGGCGCGCTATTGGGCGGCGTCGCGCTCGGCCTCCTCGAAGGCGCCGTGACGCCGTTCGTGCCGGTGAGCTGGACGCTGGTAATCGAATTCGCGCTGTTCGTGCTGGTGCTGATCGCCTTTCCCGGCGGCCTGTTCGCGTCGCGGCGCGGAGCGCTCTAGTGGTCCGATTCAAACATTCGCATTTCCTTTCGGCTGTACCCTGTGCGAATGTTTGAATCAAATGACCACTGGCAAATATAAGCAATTAGTGGAGCGTTGGATTTGACATTCGCTTCAGGAGATCGCGACACGGTGGGTAGCGAATGTCTAATCCGCTCCACTAGCATGATCCGTCGTCCGTTCTTCTGGATCATCGCGCTTACGATCGCCGCGTTTGCGCTCGCGCCCGCGATCGGCAACGACGTCGAAATGCGCGAGAGCCTGGCGCTCGCCACCGTCTACATTACGCTCGCCAGCAATCTCAACCTGATGCTGGGCTACGCCGGCTACGTCAATTTCGGCTCGATCGTCTTCTTCGGGCTCGGCGGCTATATCTGCGTCTGGCTCAATTTTACGCACGGCTGGCCGCTCGGCGTCTCGCTCCTTGTCACCGGCATCGCGGTGAGCGGTTTTGCCTTCGTGTTCGGCTTGGGCATTTTGCGCCTGCGCGGGCCGTTCTTCGCGCTGTCGACTGTCGGCATCGTAGAGGGCGTGCAGGCCTTCGTGCAGAATTTCGCGCCGTGGGGCGGTTCGGCCGGCATCTACATCTCGCCGGAGGTCTACCAGCCGCTCGGCGGGCCGGCGCGGGCGCTGTGGGTGATCTATTTCGCGTTCGTCGCGGTGATGGGCGCGTCGCTGTATTTGAGTTACGCGATCAAGACCTCGAAATTCGGCTTAGGCCTTCTCGCCATCGGCCAGAACGAGGACGCCGCCGCCATCCTCGGCGTACCGACGCCGCGCTACAAAGCGTTTGCCTACAGCGCGTCGGCGTTTTTGCCTGCTCTCGCCGGCGGGCTTTATTTTTTCAAGAGCGCCTTCATTCAACCCTCCGATGCCTTCGATTTATCGCTGTCGACCGAGGCGCTGGTCGTCTGCATGCTCGGCGGCCAGGGCACGGTGACCGGTGTGGCGCTCGGCGCCTATCTCTACGAGGAGCTGCGCGGCTACCTCCTCACCTCGGAGATGTTCTCGCATTTCCAGCTGGTGGTGGCCGGCGTTCTGCTGCTGCTGATCGTGCTGTTCTTTCCGAGCGGCCTGATGGGATGGATTCACAGCCGCTTCCCGCGCACCCGGAAGGTGCTGGAATGACCGCGGCGATCCTTGAACTGCATCGCGTCAGCCGCCGTTTTGGCGGCTTGCAGGCGGTGCACGACATGAGCTTCGCCGTGCAGGAGGGCGAAATCCTCGGCCTGATCGGTCCGAACGGCGCCGGCAAATCGACGCTGTTCAACCTGATCAACGGCGTGTACGCGCCCAATTCCGGCCACATCCGGTTCAGCGGCATCGATATCACCGGCGCGACGCCGTATCTGGTCGCCCGCCACGGGCTCGCCCGCACCCACCAGATCGTGCAGCCGCTCGCCAATATGACGGTGCTGGAGAACTGCACGGTGGGCGCCTGTTTCGGCCGCGATAACCTGCCGCTGCATCGCGCGCGCGCGGCGGCGCGCGAGGCGGCCGCCATTGCCGGCCTTGACGACCGCGTCGACATGCAGGCGCTGCACCTGACCATCGCCGGCAAGAAACGCCTCGAACTCGCCCGCGCGCTCGCCGCGCAGCCGCGGCTTCTTCTGCTCGACGAAGTGCTGGCCGGGCTCAATCCGACCGAGGTCGAGCACATGATCGGCGTCATCCGCGCAATCCGCGACCGCGGCGTCACCATTCTCATCATCGAGCATCTGATGCAGGCGATCATGAGCCTGTCGGACCGCATCGTTGTGCTCAATTCCGGCGAGAAGCTCGCCGAGGGGCTGCCGGCGGAGGTGGCGCGCAATCCGCAAGTCATCGAGGCCTATCTCGGCGATCCCAAGCTCGCCGCGCAATTGGAAGGAAGTGCGTAGTGGTGCCGGCTGTCGCAAAACTTCGCTGCGGTCTGCGGACGTCGCCCGCGACCCCCACCTTAATCCTCCCCCTTTCGGGGGGAGGACCACGGTTTCCTCGCGTCGTGACGAGGTTCGCGGCGCATGTGGCTCGCGCTTCTCTCCCCCTGAAAGGGGAGGAGATAGAGTGGGGGTCTGCCGGCATGCAGGATTCGCCAGCATGACCGAACCCCTTCTCACCGTCGAAAACCTCGAGGCCGGCTACGGCGAGGTCCAGGTACTGTGGGGCCTGTCGATGACGGCGCGCCGCGGCGAGCTCACCGCGATCGTCGGCGCCAACGGCGCCGGCAAGACCACGACCTTGCGCGCGGTCGCCGGCACCATCGTGCCGTGGCGCGGCCGCATCCTGTTCGAGAACGAGGACGTCACGCAATTGCCGGCGCATCGCAAGGCGGCGCGCGGCTTCGCACTGGTGCCGGAGGGGCGTCAGTTGTTTTCCGCCATGAGCGTCGCCGAGAACCTCGAGCTTGGCGCCTTCGCCAAACGCGGCGCCCGCAGCTTCGCTGACCGGCTCGCCCAGGTGTTCGGCCTGTTTCCGCGGCTCGCCGAACGACAGCAGCAACGCGCCGGCACGCTGTCCGGCGGCGAACAGCAGATGGTGGCGATCGCGCGCGCCTTGATGTCGGATCCGGACATTTTGATTATCGACGAACTGTCGCTGGGCTTGGCCCCGGTCGTGGTCTATCAGCTGTTGGCGACGCTCAAGACGCTGAAGCAGGCAGGGCTGACCATCCTGTTGGTCGAACAGAACGTGCATTTGGCTCTGGCGCTGTCGGACTACGCCTATGTCGTCGCCGAGGGCCGCATTGTCATGGACGGCGCCCCCAAGGACCTGGCGGCGAAGCCGGAGATTCGCAAGGCCTATCTGGGGCTGTGAGCAGCCTGTCCCCATCACGGAGACGTGATGTGGCAAATGTCACCGTTATTGTTACCTCGTGGCCATCCCGCTCATCGTGGACGCCTTCGGCCGAGGGTACTCACCAAGGTGGAGCGGGTGCGGCCCCGCGGGCGCGGCCATACACCGCGCTCCCGGGCGGCTCGGGCATCATGTCCGCCG
>Ga0187769_10001041_pt1 | contig 15433 bp, 12 predicted proteins | sample 0116_SJ02_MP02_1_FD_133140 | JGI IMG/M metagenome (GOLD analysis project Ga0187769, IMG submission 133140) | Tropical peat soil microbial communities from peatlands in Department of Meta, Colombia - 0116_SJ02_MP02_10_MG | ecosystem: Environmental > Terrestrial > Soil > Wetlands > Peat | place... | reverse complement strand
GCGGCTCGGCGCGGCTGCTGGTGGTGCGGCCGGGCGAGGCCGGCGCCTTCGAGGACCGGAGCATGCGCGAGCTGCCGGCGCTGCTGCGCGCCGGCGACGTGCTCGTCGTTAACGACACCAAGGTGATCCCGGCGAGCCTCAAGGGCCGCCGGATCGGCCGCGGCGACGGCGAGCCGGCGATCGCCGCGACGCTGACCAAGCGGCTCGACGGCTCGCGCTGGCGCGCATTAGTGCGGCCGGCCAAGCGCCTTGCGGTCGGCGATATCGTGCGCTTCGGCAGCGAAGGCCGGGTGTGCTTCCTCGCTCAGCTCGATGCGACGGTCGAAACCAAAGGCGAGGGCGGCGAGGTGACGCTCGGCTTCTCCTTCCATGGCCCGGTGCTCGACCAAGCGCTCGCCGAACGCGGCGACATGCCGCTGCCGCCCTATATCGCCGGCCGCCGCGCCGTCGACGAGCAGGACCGCACCGATTACCAGACGATGTTCGCGCGCGAGGAGGGTTCGGTCGCAGCGCCGACCGCCGGCCTGCACTTCACCGAAGCGGCCGTCGCGGCGTTGCGCGCGCGCGGCATCGACCTCAAGCATGTGACCTTGCATGTCGGGCCCGGCACCTTCTTGCCGGTCAAGGGCAACGACACCTCGGACCACAGGATGCAGCCGGAATCGGGCAGCCTCTCCGCCGAGACCGCGGCCGCCCTCAACGATGCGCGGCGCGCGGGCGGGCGCATTGTCGCCGTCGGTTCGACATCGCTGCGGCTTCTCGAAACCGCGGCGGCCGAGGACGGCACGCTCACCGCGTTCTCCGGCGAGACCGCGCTGTTCATCACGCCGGGCTATCGCTTCCGCGCGGTCGAGGTGATGCTGACCAATTTCCATCTGCCGCGCTCGACCTTGTTCATGCTGGTCTGCGCCTTCTGCGGCGTCGCGACAATGCAGCGTGCCTATGCGCACGCGATCGCGACCGGCTACCGGTTCTACTCCTACGGCGACGCCTGCCTGCTGTCCCGATGACGCAACTTCCGATGACGCACACCGCAATGTCCGGCGCATTCTCCTTTTGCCTCAAGGCTAGCGACGGCGCAGCGCGCGCCGGCGAGATGACGACCGCGCATGGCGTGGTGCACACGCCGGCCTTCATGCCGGTCGGCACGCAGGCGGCGGTCAAAGGCGTCCACCACGACGATGTGCGCGCCGCGGGCGCCGAGCTTCTCCTCGCCAACACCTACCATCTGATGCTGCGGCCTTCGGCCGAGCGGGTCGCGGCGCTCGGCGGACTGCACGAATTCATGCGCTGGCCGCATCCGATCCTCACCGATTCCGGCGGCTTTCAGGTGATGTCGCTGGCGCCGCTTCGCAAGGTCGCGGAGGCGGGCGTCACCTTCCGCTCCCATCTCGACGGCGCCATGGTCGAGTTGACGCCGGAACGCGCCATCGAGGTGCAGATCCTGCTCGGCTCCGACATCGCCATGCAGCTCGATGAGTGCGTGCAGCTGCCGGCGCCGCCGACCGAGATCGAGCGCGCGATGACGCTGTCGCTGCGCTGGGCGGAACGTTGCAAGCGCGCCTTCGCGGGCGCCGCCGCCGGCCGTGCGCTGTTCGGCATCGTGCAGGGCGGCGACGATGGGAAGCTGCGCGAGCAGAGCGCGCGCGCGCTCGTCGACCTTGGCTTCGACGGCTACGCCATCGGCGGGCTGGCGGTCGGCGAGACGCAGACGGTGATGCTCGAGGTCGTGGCCGAGACCGCCGCCGCGTTGCCGGCCGATCAGCCGCGCTATCTCATGGGGGTTGGCACGCCGGCCGACATCCTCGAAGCCGTCGCGCGCGGCATCGACATGTTCGATTGCGTGCTGCCGACGCGCAACGGCCGCCACGGCCTCGCCTTCACCCGCTTCGGCCCGATCAACATCAAGAATGCGCACCACGCCGACGATCCGCGGCCGCTCGATGCGCAAAGCCGGTGTCCGGCGGCGCGCGATTTTTCCCGCGCCTATCTGCACCACTTGTTCCGCAGCGGCGAGGCGCTTGGCGGCACGCTGCTGTCGCTGATCAATCTCTACTACTACCAGGACCTGATGGCCGGCGCGCGCGCGGCGATCATCGATCGCCGTTTTGCCGACTATGTCGGCGAAACCAAGGAGCAATGGATCGCCAAACGCGATCGCTCATCGTGATTGCGCGACGGCCGAAAAAGAGAAACCCGCCGGCCGCACGGGATGCGGCGCGGCGGGTCACTGACTTCGCGCGGTACTTAACGCTACCCGACCGGCGCGATTACATCTTGGTGAGCTGGCCGCGCAACTCGCCGCCCTTGTTCGCGTCGGTGTGAACATTGACGTACCAGTCGCCGGCCATCAGGTCGGTGGCCTGGGCGTCGGTGAGCGTCGCCGAGCCTTCGAATGGGCTTGTCGCCGGCTTGATCGGCACCGCAACGCCGGCGTTCTTGCCTGCCGGAGCCGGGCCGTGGAAGTGGGCCGCGGTCGCCGGGCCGCTCAATCCGGAATAGTCGCCTTTCCACGACAATTGCTTGGTCGCGGTGTCGTACGTTGCCGTCACGGTCCCTTTTCCGGATGTCGTATTCGGCGGCACTTCGCTCGCCCCGGTCAGGTCGGCCTTGAATTTCACGGTTTCCGCATAGACCGGCGGCGCAAATGCCAACAGGGCGGCAATTGCGGCCGCGCCGACGGGAAACGCGATCACTTGGCGCATGAACTCCTCCTTGTGGCCAGTCCCGGGACGATGCGGGGCTGGTTCGCGGCTAGCGCGAGATGACTTTGCCTTGGGCCACGGCGCAGAAGCGCGGCGCCGGCCGGTTCCCGGATACGCTCAGGATCGGCCCAACTGACGACACACAAACGCCACGCCCCAGACGCAGCCCGGCCGCAACCTAGCGCGGCCAAAGCGCAATGGAGGTCACAAATTCGTGGTTGCAATCGTCGCACGACCACGTATGCCGGATGCGTCCGGCAGGGCTGAAGGCGGATTGTTCGGCGACCAGCAGCATGCTGCCACAACGCGGGCATTTGGGTCGGCCAAAATCGCGGGTCGAGACGCGCTCGGTATAGGCGCAATGGATGCTCATCGTCGCTCCTCACGCGCCCTCACACACCCCGATCTGGCCTGGTACGCCGCTGATGGTGCCCGCGGTCTGTGGCGCTCCTGCGACGCCTTCGTGAAACTCTCGTGGCCCGCGCGGATCGCGCGAATTTCAATAATTCAGGGCGAGGTTCCGGCCCGTGACATCGGTCGGCGCGGCACCGACGGAGCAAAAAGAGACAATCGGCTGGCGTCATTGGGTCGCAATTGCGGCGCGCGGCGAAGTTTGTTTTTCAATTTGCGGAAATTTTAGCCGGCTTGATGTTGGCGACTCAGCTAAGCTGCGATTCGTGGGGCAAAGCTGAGCAATGGGGGGGCTGCTGAAAGCAAACAAGGGGAACGTTTGCAATGGGACAGGCACATCCCTCAGCACGCCATGATGAGAGTAAGGCCAACCTTCCGCCGCTGCCGCCAAAGCCTGAGAAACGTGATACGCTGACACTTCAACAAGAGAACGCGCAGCTTCGGGAGCTTGTAGTCCAACTATCAAAGATCGTTGTCAAAGTCGTTATCGACCACGAGTGACCGCAAAGGAGGCCGCCAGGATGGTGGCCTCTTTTTGTTTTGCCTATGCTGCCAATTCGAGTTCACGGCGTGGCCCGCCGCTCGGATCCGGGCACCAGATCGGAGACCCAAGGGTGATCGCCCCCAGCCTCCGATCCTTCTCCGCGGCAGCCTCAAGGGCCTCGTCGGAGATCTCGTCTGCGAGAAGAGCCTTGGTTTCAGTCGGGTCGAGGTCGAGGATTTTGTCGCTCACGGCTTTGATCCTTTCGATCGCTTGCTGCACCATGTATTGATGGCATTATGACCTGCAAGACCAGGGAAGATGCCCGCTGGGCTGCGAGGCTCATCCTAATCAGCCCCGGATCGTAGAGACAATGACCGACAAGGTAAGCGCATTGTGGAATCATTTTCTACATCACGCCCCCAATGACATGCTGACGGTCTTTGGCGCCGGCATCGGCCTTGCGGCGATTGCGATCGCGGTGCTTAGACTGGTCGGCACGAGGCGCGACGATAAGACTTGAGCCGGCTGCGCGGTGTCGGCAGCGCTCGCGTTTTACGCTGCGCTCAACAGCCACTGCCTCGCTCTGCGTCCCTCGGACGCCGTCATTCCGGCCGCTTGGGCCATCGCCTTGGCTTGTGCCGGGCCGAACTGGGCCACGTAGGACCGCACCATATCGCAGGTGATATGCGGATGGGTCTGCTGGACGGCGGGATGATCGCCGTGCTGACGATAGCCGTCGTGACGATAGGCATAGCGACGGCTCTCGTTGTCGCGCGGGCCTTCGCGATGACTCGAGGAGCGGCTCGAATAATAGCTGTGGTGCGGTTTGGCCATGAGCGGCGATGAGACGCCACCGAGCAAAAGCATAAGCAACGCAGTCTTCTTCATCTTGTTGATCCCCACAGACACGTTTCCGCGCGCAACTAACATCGAAACGGCCGTCGCAGTTCCGACGGCCTCGCGATTTGTTTCTACAAACAGCCAAGTCAGTTTCTAACAAATAAGTCACTCTCTCATTTGTGAGTTCTTTCATTTGCGAGTTCTCTCATTCTTGAGTTGACTTGTTGGATGAGATTTGTTGTCTCCAGTGATAAGCGATCGTGACGAGTTTGGGGGGCGCAATGAAAGCCATTCTTCTCGTTCCGGCTGTTTGACCGCGGCTCTCGCCGCAGCGAACCGCAGTTCACTCGGCACAAGATTTTCCGCTAACCTGAAAGCATCGCTCATGGGTGACGTGCTTTTCACGACGCCATCCGACAACACGGTAAAGTCTGCTGGCCGCCAGCGAAACGACCGTGTCTCACGAGCGGAACGTCCGCTGCGGCGAACTGTTGGCTGGTCATGGCGCTGGTCATGGCAATGATCAGCGGGACGGTGCGACCTCTCAGTTTGAGTCATGCGGCCGCCGCGCTCGCGCGCAACTATGGCGACAAGGGCGCGGTGGTGATTTCGTTCGGTGATGAGGGAACGCGTATCGGCGTCGGCAACCTCGCTCCCGAGGAACTTCGCGAAGCGCTTCGCATAGCGATCCTCTGCTCTTTGGCTTTGGAGAACGAAGCGATCAAAGATCCGGATGACGCACTCTGGTAGCAAGCCCGTTCTGAGCCGCGGCGCTCATCGCAGTTCAATCTCATTGTTCGCCGTCTATGACGCGCGGCGATAAGATTTGAGTCGGCAGCGCAGCAGCGCGAGAACGAGAAAGTGACTTATTTGTCAGAAGCGAATGGCGCGGGGCGCGTGATACAGTCGACCGTGCTGCCGTATCGTCAAGCTAAGCGGGCGGTGGCAACCATGAGCCACTAAGCCCCGGCGCCCCAAGCACGCCGGGGCCTTTTTCTTTCACGAGCTTGGGCAGGCGTTTTTCCGCTGGCAGGGGTCAAGACGCGCTGCCCCGGCCATGAGCCGGCCACGCGCTTGCCCCAGAGGTCCTTTATCGTTCGCTAACCAGTTTGGGGCCAGGATTTGGCTCACGCGGGACGAGGAGGGAGTCTACCTATGAAACGAATGGCATTGGTAATCGCATTGGGCACCTATGCGGGATCCACCGCGCTGGCCGCCGATTTTCCGCAGCCAGTGGCAGTACCGCCGCCGATTTGTAATCCCGTGGCTTCGTGGACCGATTGGGGTGGTACCGTTTGCATCAAGTATCTCTGTCCGGGTTACGACGTCCAGATCCGATGCGGCGCGCCACCCCCGGTGGGGTTTGCTGGACCAAGAGGTCCCTATCGGTATAACTGGTAATCCAGCGGCGGCAGCCCGCGAGGAACAAAGTCCGGGCGCTATCCTCGTCGCCGGGCAAGCTTGCCCGGCGCTCGATCAACCGGGCTTTACGCTCGTGGTCAGGTTGTCATGGTACGGGCAGCCTGTCGGTTCCGGCGACACAAATCTCGGCAGCGAGGGTGGATCACCAAACTTTTTGCAGACATGAGAGAAATTGCAATTTCTCATTTGATCCGGCTGGGGCGGCAGGCCCGCTTCCGCGCCCGTTAGCACGGCAATTGTCACCGGCTGATTCACCACCGAGCATTGATAATTTTCGCGGCGAATATAGCGCGTCATTGCTTTATCGCTTGGCCACACCGTCGGCCCCTTCCGGGGCTTTCGCCGTTCGTTTTTTCGAGCTACCTCACCAGCGGCCATTTGTGGTGTTACCCTCAAGCGTTACCCGGCTCGATTTTCAGTTCTGGGCGCTGGCGTAACCCCTTTTTTCTGGTGAGCCCGCAGGGATTTGAACCCTGGACCCCGTGATTAAAAGTCACGTGCTCTACCGACTGAGCTACGGGCTCGAAGAGGAAAATCGCTTGAGGGCGCCGTCTTACGCTCGCCCTTGCGATTTGGCAAATGATCACGGCGCCTTGCATGAGCGCCTTCCATGGGCGCGTTAAATGGGCGAGCGCGACCGGAATGGAGCCGGCTGCACTTGGCAGCAGATATCTCGCTGGAAGCGGCGCGCTGAGGCCGCAAGCCACAGGCCTGCGCGCGCGGCGGGATGCGGCGAGGCCGGCGGGCGGGTGACGGCAGGCTACTGGTGACCGCCCCCCGGCGGACAGAAAGCGGGGGCGCGCCGCTCGTGGCGGGCGCCCCCTTAGTCAACTCGGCTGCCGCTCGTTTGCGGCGGCGGCCGCGCGCTTTCAGAGCATGATCCGGAAAAGTGGAAACCGGTTTTCCGGAAAGATCATGCTCCACTAAAGAGTTAGAGCGCAATCGCTTCGATAGAAGCGATCGCGCTCTAGAGCGACGCCGAATGTTGCTTGCGCCACTCCAGGAATTGCTGGAACAGCGCTTCGCGATCCTCGCCGGCGCCGGCGCCGGCATTGGCCTCGGGTGGCCGGCCCTGATTGTCGGCCGAAGGCGCGGCCAGCCTGGCGTTGCGGTCGAGCCACGCCTGCGCCGGCTCGAAGCGGGTCCAGCCGGCGAGCGGCGCGGCCAAAGCGACCTCCCGCCACTTCGGATGGAAGGGCGGCCGTTGCAGTGCCTTCACCTTGCCGAAGAACGCGTCGACGAACAGCACCAGGCGGCGATAGCGCTCGGTGTGCGGCTGCCAATTGTAGACCGCGAGCACGGCGGAGACGGCGACGGTGTCAACGCTTTGTCCGGCCGGGATCAGCCCCGGATAGTCCTCGGCGGTGAGCTGCGCCGGCAGATACTCGGCGCGCAGCGGCTTTTCGTAGTCGATCGGGACGAAGTGCAGCTCGTCGCCGGACATCTGCGCGATTTCCGTCAGCGGCTTGCCTTCGACCGCGACCACGGCGTCGATCTCGCCGCGCTTGAGCTTGTCCAGCGCCACGCGCTGCTCGATGTAGAGGAAGTGCGGCCGGATATTGAGCCGCTCGAAGATGGTGAGCGCAGTCACGAACGTGCCGCCATTGGCCAAGCCGACCGCTACGGTCTTGCCGTCGAGGTCGGCGAGCTTGGCGATCGACTTCGGCGCCAGCACGTGCATTTCCTCGTTGTAGAGCTTGGCGACGAAGCTGAACTGCTTTCCGATGTTGGTGGCGTAGCCCTTCTTCTCGATGTAATCGAGGGTGTCGGAGCGCACGATGCCGAGATCGACGCCCTTGAGGAACAGGATGTCGGCGACGCCCTGCACCGAGCCGCGGCCGACGATCGGCAACAGCCGGAAATTGTCGCCGTCATCGAGCACCGAGGCGAGATCCGCGCCGAATTGCTCGTAGGTGCTGCCGAAGGTGCCGGTCATCATCGTCACGGTATTGGCGTTGAGCCGATCGGCGGTCTCGCGCGTCGCCTTGCCGTAGCGGAAGATCGCGCGCAGGCCTTCGCTCACCGCGCCCGGATCGATGCCGCTGAGCACGGTGCCGAACGGCTCCCAGCGCTCGCCGGCAAACCGCATCATCTGCATCTGCTCGATCGGCGCGAAATCGGTGGCGCTGGTGTTGATGACGATGCCCGGCAGCAGCATGCCGAGCTTGAAGCCCTTGAGGTTAGCTGCCTGTTTCATCACGTTCTCGCGGGTGAGGTCGTCGCCGCATTGTTTGAGCACCTGGATCAGCGACTGGGCGACGGTGTAGCCGTAGACGCTGAGCCCGTTGGTCTTGTCGCCATCGGGGAAATAGCCGTTCATAAAGTCGAGCCATTCCTTGTAAGCCGGATCGTTGGCCCACAGCGGATCGCCCGGCTCTTTCAGGTACTGCAGCGCGAGGATGCCCTCGGCGTTCTCGAATCCGGCCGGCTTGAGCACCGCACCGACCGAGTTCGAGACGCTGTTGAGGAGATGCAGCGGCTTCCATCCGATCTCCGCCGCGCGCCGGATCGCCATGGCGGCAAATTTCGGGGTGGCGACGTCGAAGAAAATGTCGGCGCCGGAAGCCTTGAGCTTGATCATTTGCGCATTGAGGTTGGGTTCGCTGGTCTCGTAGGGCACCTCGGCGACGATCGGGATGGCGCCGGCCAGCGCGTCCTTGAGGCCCTTGACGTAGTCTTTGCCGTAGTCGTCGTTCTGGAACAGAATCGCGATCTTGCCGTGCGGCTGGTTCTCCAGCAGATATTGGCCGAAGATGCGGCCTTCGGTCTGATAGTTCGGCTGCCAGCCCATGGTCCACGGATTGTTGGCCGAGTCGTCCCACTTGGTGGCTCCCGAGGCGACGAAGAGCTGCGGCACTTTGCTGGCGTTCATGTATTTCTGGATCGCCGAGTTCGACGGCGTTCCGAGGCTTTGAAAGACCAAGAGGACCTTGTCTTCCTCGACGAGCTTGCGCGCGGCCTCTGTCGCTTTCGCCGGGTTATATGAATCGTCGTAGGAGACGAAATTGATCTTGCGGCCGTTGACGCCGCCCTCGGCGTTTATCTTCTTGACGTAGGCCGCGATGGTGCGGCCGATCACGCCGTAGGCCGCGGCCGGGCCGGTATAGGGCATGATGTTGCCGATCTTGATCTCGGTATCGCTGGCGCCGGGGTCGTATTTGGTGGTCCGCACCGGCGCCGGCGGCGGGCGCACCGCCTTGTCCGGCGTGCTGTCGGCCGCGGCGATCTCGACCTCAGGCGGCTTGACCTCGGACGGCTTGACCTCGGGCGGCCTGGCCTCGACCTGTTTGACCTCGGGCGCGGGGCTTTGCACGGGGATCGTGCTGTCGCCCGCGCTCTTGTCGTATCTCGTCTGTACGCTCAGCGGCGCCGCCGTCAGGCCCGCAATCGCGAGGGCGAGGATCGACAGGGACCGAACCTGGAAGATCATGACGACAGCCTCCTAAATCTTGGCGCGCTGATCGGGATCATGGAATGCACGCCGTTTGCCGGGGTTCATGGGGACGATCTCAATGCGGTGCCGCGCCATGCGCGGCCTCGAGTGGAGAGAGCGAGAACAGCGCCTGCTGATAGGCGAGATTGAGCTTGCGCGTCTCCGCTTCCGCGAGCTCTCGGAATGCCGGAGACAGGCCGTGCACCCGGTCCGGATGGGTTTGTTTGATCAGCGCCTTGTAGGCTTCCTTGACTTCTTCGACCGTCGCCGCGTGCGACAGACCGAGCACCGCGAAGCAGCCCTCGCTCGCCGCGGCCGCATCGGGCTCGGCCTGCGGCCCCAACGGGTCTGCTTGGCCGTCGTCCGGATCACGCGGCGATTGCTCGATCGCGTCAGCGGGATCGCTCGCTGCGAACTCCTGGAACGTGCAGAATTCGAGCGCATAGTCGTGGCGCAGCTGCCGGCGCCGCAACACGTAGAACACAGGCGCGAGCGCCGCGGCAAAGGCGGCCCCGGCGGCATTGGCATAGAACAGGTGCTGGTCGAACGGATACCAGACCAGCGGGTTCGCCGCGTTGGCGGTCGCTTCGTCGGCCCATAACGAGTCGAACCCGACGATCAGGAGCGCGAGCGCGGCGATGTGAACGGCCAGCGCTCCGCCCAATGCAAACCGCAAGCTTACGACGTGGACCCATGATCGCAGCCGCTGCAACGGCCGGCCTTTGAGCCGGGCGATCGTGACGCGCAGATGCTGCGCGTGCGCTTCGACGTCCTGCAGCTCCTCGGCGTGCTGCTCCTGGACATCCGCGCGGTGACCAAAGAAGACCCGCCAGAGCGCGCCGTGACGCTGGCTCTGCTGGTGGATCTCGTTGCGGCGGTTGCAAACCTTCTCATAAAGCGACACCGCGCGATCCAGTTCAACGGTTTCTGGTTTGCGCAGCGCGAAGTCCGGCCGCATGCGCCGGACCGCCAGAAACTGCTGGAGGTAGCCGATGAGCAGGATCGGAAGGACCGCCGCCAACGCGAGCAGGCCCGCATTGATCAGGCCGACCGAAAACTCCTCCAGATCCGTCTCAAGCATGGCCCGCAATGCCTACTCAACTGCAGCAACGCCGATGGGCGACAACCGGTTGTTTAACGCCGCGCCCCTTGGCAGGGGCTCACTGTCGCGCCTCGACGAGTCTTGCGAGTTGTTGCGAGGCGGCCGTCGAGCCGAGTTCGATCGCCTTCTGGTACCATTTGCGCGCCAGCGCGACGTCGGGTTCGCCGCCGGTCGCGCCCAGGCTCTGGATCACCAGCGGGTCGAAGGTCGAAGCGAGCGCCAGCGCCGCGTTGGCGCTGCCGGCATCGGCGGCGCGCTGCAAGACGAGCCGCGCCGAGGCGAGATCGCGGTTGGCGATGAAATTCTCCCCGCGCATGATCAAAGCGGCGATCTCGCGATCATCAAGCCGCAGCATCGTCCGCCCCGGCGCTGGCGGCGGCGGTGCCGCGGCGGCCTGAGCGGCAGCAGCGGGCGGTGTAGCGGCCTGAGCAGCAGACGGCACCGCGGCAAGCGTGATCGCCGCAGGCGCGGCGGCGTCGTTGCGCTCGTCACGGGCCGGGACCGGCGCCGCGGCGGCCACTGGTGCCGCGGCCGCGACCGGTGTCGCGGCCACGGCCTGCGGGCCGTCCGGCCTGATGGCGGCGATGAGCGCCGGCGGGGTCGGCGCCGTGTTCGCCTGCACGGCCTCGTGTTGAAACAGCCGTGACGCCGGCAGCCAGACGATGACCCAGGCGGCGAGCGCCGCGGCAACAGCGGCGACGCCGAGCCGCCACATCATCCTCGCCTTCGGCCGATCGCCGTCGAGCGACGGCGGCTCCGGAAGCATATCCGGGTCGAGGGCAAGCTGGCGTTTGACTTCGAGAACTGCGCGGTCGCCGCTAAAGCCGCGGGCGTCGTTAACGCGCGGCCGCCGCGGCGGCCATTCAATCGGCGGCGCCGGCTCCGGGTTTGACGGCGGCTCGGTCTTGTCGCGCGCCCATGGCGGCGCGTACATCAAAGCGGGATCGAGATCTTTGGGGTGGTGGATCGGAGAACTCATGATCGCCTCCAAGTGCTTTCAAGCTCCGACGGACACAAAGCAACTGTGGGCATCTCCCCTTGGGTGAGGTGATGGAAACATTGGCGTATGGGCGCAGAGGGAGGCCGCGGTCGGCAGAACCGCGACCAGTACGCAAGTTACCTGAAATGGCCGGTACGGCCACCGCAAGGCCCCCCAACATCATCAACCGCGCCCGGACTGAGCGTACGCGACACACACAATTGCGCTGCAGAGCCGAAAGGTTTGACATTCCCCCACTCGCCGCGCTTCAACCTAGCCACGCGTTTGATTGCGATACGCGGGCCTGCGCGGTCGTTCTTTGAGATTCCGCAGGTAATGGGGCACGCATATGATCTCGATTTGATGATTCTGCGGCGCAGCCGCCGCAATCCTGCCCCGCTCGTTAAAAAGCCCTCATCGCGCCGTCTGATTGTGGCCGGGTCCTGTGGGGCGCCCGTCGCGTGACGCCGCCGTCATTCTCGCGTAACACGGCCGCCACAATTCGCCGCGATGCGGCTTGATCTGCTAGATTACGCGCGCGTCATCGGGATCAACCGCGAACGAGGAAACAATCCGATGCCCGTCGTCAATCGCGTCGCCCACCTGCACGGCGAGATCACGGCCTGGCGGCGCGATCTGCATGCGCATCCGGAATTGCTGTACGACGTCGACCGCACCGCGGCTTCGGTCGCCGAGAAGCTCAAGAGCTTCGGCTGCGATGAGGTCGTGCCGGGGCTTGGCCGGACCGGCGTCGTCGGGGTCATTCGCGGCCGCAGGGCCGGCGCCAAAGTGGTCGGTCTGCGCGCGGACATGGACGCGCTGCCGCTCCAGGAGGAGACCGGACTGCCCTACCAATCGACGGTGCCCGGCAAGATGCATGCCTGCGGCCATGACGGCCACACCGCGATGCTGCTCGGCGCTGCGAAATATCTTGCCGAGACGCGCAATTTTGCCGGCACCGCGGTGGTCATCTTCCAGCCGGCGGAGGAGGGCGGGGCCGGCGCGCGGGCGATGATTAAGGACGGCCTCGTGACCCGGTTCGGCATCGGGGAGGTCTATGGCATGCACAATCATCCCGGCCTGCCGGTCGGTGAATTTGCGATCCGGCCCGGCGCGATGATGGCCGCGGCCGACTACATTGCGATCGATCTCGAAGGCAAGGGCGGGCACGCGGCCCGCCCGCATCGCGCCGTCGACACGATCCTGGTCGGAGCGCAGATCGTCAATCAGCTGCAATCGATCGTGGCGCGCAACGTCGATCCGCTGGCGGCCGCCGTGGTCTCGATCTGCATGTTCCAGGCCGGCCATACCGACAACGTCATTCCGCAGCGCGCGCGACTGCGCGGCACCGCGCGCAGCCTGACGCCGAAAGTGCAGAAGCTGCTGCAAAAACGGGTGCACGAGGTGGTGGAGGGCACCGCGCGCCTCTACGGCGCCAAGGCCGACATCACCTACACGATCGGTTATCCGGTGCTCGTCAACGAGGAACGCAGCACCGATCTCGCCGCCTCGGTCGCCCGCGATATCGTCGGCGACGGCAAGGTCGGCACCGATTGCGCGCCGATCATGGGTGCCGAAGATTTCGCGTTCATGTTGCAGGAACGCCCGGGCGCCTTCATTTTCGTCGGCAATGGCGACAGCGCCGGGCTCCACCATCCCGCCTATGATTTCAACGACGAGGTGATCCCGGTCGGGACCTCCTACTGGGTGCGGCTCGCGGAGACCGTGCTCAACGCGTGAGATCGCGTCATTCCGGGCCGAGCGTAGCGAGGAGCCCGGAATCCATAGTCACCGTCGTCGGCCAGACAATTCCAGAAACAGTCGTGAGATGTTTGTGGTTATGGATTCCGGGCTCGCCGCTTTGCGGCGCCCCGGAATGACAGCTACTGCGCCGTCTCGACGCGGTTCTCAGCCGGCAGCTTCGGCGGCTCGGCCATGATCTTGCGCTGCGGCAACAGCTCGACCATTTTGGCCTCGATGCTGCGCCAATAGGCGAAGCTGTTGAGGCGGGTGCCCTCGATCAGCGCGATCGCCACCGCCGAGAGGAACGGCAGGCTCTGCACCACCAGGACCAGCGCGAAGATGTTGATCTCGCGCACCTGCTTGTAGTTGGTGACGATAAGCGTCGCGGCTCCGATGAGGAGCAGCGCCGCGATCACCGCTTCCCAGAACGCCGAGAAGTCGCCCTTGCGGGTGGCGCCGCCCTTGGCGGTGCGCAGGAACGGCAGCTTTTCCTTCAAGACTCCGGATCCGACCGCATGCGCAACCGTCCACTGCATCGACATCGCCGCGCACACGGCGCCCAGCATCTGGCCGAGCGACACCCGCACGCGCAGCCGGTAGAGCGCGACGAAATGGAACACCGAGACCGCGAACGCGGCGAGGATCGGCAAAGTGAGAATGCGGTCCGGCACCGCGATATTGGCGAACGCGACCACCGGCACCCAGAGGACGTTGAGGAGAGCGACGACGACGCCGACGGTGTCGGCGCCGAGCCAGTTGAGCCAGCCGAGGCCGTATTCGCGCTTCTGCTCGCGGCTAAGCCCGTCCGTCCACGGCAGCAGGTAGCGCCAGTGCTTGCGCACGAGCTGGAAGCCGCCATAGGCCCAGCGGTGACGCTGCCGCTTATAGGCCTCGAAGGTGTCGGGCAGGAGCCCGTAGCCGTAGCGGTGATTGGTGTAATGGGCGACCCAGCCACGCTCCAGGATGCTCAGCCCGAGATCGGTGTCCTCGACGATGGTGTCGGCCGACCAGGCGCCGGCCTCTTCCAGCGCAGCGCGGCGAATGAGGCACATCGTGCCGTGCATGACGGCGGCGTTGAACTCGTTCCGCTGCACCATGCCGATATCGAAGAAGCCCGCATACTCGGCGTTCATGGCGCGATGCATCAGCGAGCGATCGCCGTCGCGGTGGTCCTGCGGGGACTGCACGAAGCCGACGCGCGGATCGGCGAACAGCGGCGCCAGATCGCGCAGCCAGTCGGCAGCGACCACGTAGTCGGCATCAATGATGCCGATGATCTCGGCGTCGGCCGCGGTGTGCGCCAGAGCTAGCCGCAGCGCGCCCGTCTTGTAGCCGGTGACGTTGTCGGCCCTGACGAATTTGAAGCGCTCGCCGAGCGAGCGGCAATGCTCCTCGATCGGCTGCCAGAATGCCGGGTCGGGCGTATTGTTGATCACCACCACGCATTCGAGATTCGGGTAATCGAGCTGCGCGACGGCGTCGAGCGTCGCCTTGAGCATGTCCGGCGGCTCGCAGCAGGCCGGGACGTGGACCGAAACCTTGGGCGCGGCGGCTTCCGGCACGAGCGGCGGCGAAACGGCAAGCCGCCGTGGCGGCCGGCCGAAGACGATGGCGGCAATCTCCTCGATCCGGGCCAGCGCGATGGCGACGAGCGGCACCAGAAGCGTCACGCCCAGGCCGAGCGCGAAGGCGGCGCCGGGCACGAAATAGTGGCCCTTCCAGAACGCGACGATCGCCGCGAACCAGGCGCCGACCAGGTTGGCGGCTGCCGCGAGCGTCAGCGCCTGCGTTGCGGTAACCCCGGCGATGGTGAGGATCGGCAACGAAAGGAGCAGTCCGAGCAACACGGCGAGACCGGCGCGTTTGAGGTAATCCGGGTCGGTGATCGCGCCGGTCCAGGAGAACTTCGCCTCGCGCGACGCGTCGAACAGGCCCCAATACGGCCCGACGCCGCCTTCGAAGGTCTTCCACGGCTGGTCGATCGCCTCGACGATGTTGTAGTCGATGCCATAGGCCTCGGCGCGGGAGACGAAGTCGCGCAGCACCATCGCCTGTTCGATGCGGCCCGGATTGGCGTTGTGGAAATTATAACCGGCGCTCGGCCAGCCGAACTCGGCGATGACGATGCGCTTGCCGGGATGCATGCGGCGCAGCTTGTCGTAGAACTCGATGGTGTGATCGACCGCGCTCGAGGCGTCGAAGCCTTCCCAGTAGGGCAGGATGTGCGCGGCGATGAAATCGACCGCCGAAGCGAGCTCCGGATGGTCGATCCAAACGGTCCAGATTTCGCCGGTGGTGACAGGAACGGGGCTCG
>Ga0187769_10001039_pt1 | contig 15445 bp, 12 predicted proteins | sample 0116_SJ02_MP02_1_FD_133140 | JGI IMG/M metagenome (GOLD analysis project Ga0187769, IMG submission 133140) | Tropical peat soil microbial communities from peatlands in Department of Meta, Colombia - 0116_SJ02_MP02_10_MG | ecosystem: Environmental > Terrestrial > Soil > Wetlands > Peat | place... | reverse complement strand
CAAGTAGAAGGCGTAAGGAAGAATTACGATATCGAATACATGCACAAGCTGAGAGTTGCATCCCGGAGAGTACGAACTACTCTCAACATCTTCGAAGAATGTTTACCGAAGAAACAAGTCAAGAAATGGAAGAAGGCAATAAAGGGCTTAACGAGTTCTTCTGGAGCAGCGAGAGATACAGATGTCCTGCTTGCTTACCTGGAGAATTACTCAACTCAAGTGGACCAAAGTGACATAGCAGGACTGGAATCTCTTATAGCCATCCAGAAAAGTCGGCGAGCCGCACTACAGTCCGATGTAGTCAAAGTCCTGGATTCGCTAGAGTCCTCTGATGTTCTTGGCCAGATAGTTGACCATTGCAAAGTCATTGAGAGGCGTCAAAGCCGCGAAAATTTCAGTGTTAGAACCATAACCATCTATGGAAAGGCTCAAGATCGCATTGAGGCGAGGATAGATGAAGTGCTCGAACTCGGACGTTATGTGCACGACCCGAGCGCGATTGCAAAGCACCATGAACTTAGGATAGCCGCGAAACGACTGAGGTACACCATGGAGATCTTCTCCACAATCTATAGAACCGGATTGAGAGAAGAAATCGGGTTGATGAAACAATTCCAAGACACACTGGGCGAGATGCACGACTACTTCGTTTGGGCTCAGGATCTCGCTGCCCTCAGACAAGAGGTTGGTGTCGATGCTCAACGTGTATTGACCAGGCTGCTTGTACACCTTAGAAAAGAAAGAAGGTCACGCTACAGAAGTTTCGTCTCTCTCTGGGACGAAACGATCGCAAAAAGCTTCTTCGGTGAAATCAAGCGGTCAATCGATACCGGACCGAGCAGCGAAATAGTTCAGGAACAACTGAACGGCGAAAGAAAAGTTGCTGTAATCTCCGATGTTCACGGCAACCTTGCCGCGTTGCAGGCTGTCGTAGAAGACGCTAAACAGCTAGGGCTTCGCATGTTTCTTAATGCGGGTGACGCCGTAGGTTTCGGCATCTTTCCAAGCGAAGTCGTCCAAGCCCTCAAGTCCCCCGCTTTCCTGAGCGTGGTTGGAAATGTGGACTTGGAAATACTCGAAGCCTTACGACGTTCGAAATCCAGAACTGACGGCTCAAAAGAATCAGCGATCAAAGAACTCTCAGCCTCCGACGTGACGTACCTGCAGTCACTTCCGAAAGAACTGAGATACGAAATCGGAGGCACAAGAGTATTGGTTACGCATGGATCTCCCGACTCCGTTGACGAACACATATACCCAGATTCACCCGAAGAGCGCTTGAAGCAAGTTGCTGGGGAGGCATCCGCCGATGTCATTGTCACGGGGCACACTCACCTACAAATGAACCGAGTTGTGGGCGGCGTCACCTTCGTAAATCCCGGGAGTGTCGGAAGGCCAGTCGACGGTGACCCCAAGGCGGAGTATGCCGTGCTCAATTTTAGTCCCTTCACGGTGGAATTTAGGAGAGTCAGTTACGACATCGAATCACTGGCGGACGAGATGAGAAAGAAAGGCGTCCCTGAGAACCATGTGCAAGTTCTACTCCGAGCAGTCCATCTGGACACAATTAAGAAACAGGAACAGGCGCTAGTCGAGAAGTCACCGTGGAAAAGATCGTCCACTATGAAAAAGGTTAGGGAGATGGCCAGGAATCTTTCAGACGAAACACATGCGGAACAGGATAGAAAGCTCGCCTTGATGATCTTCGACAAAACTAGAAAACTAAATTCGATGGGGGCCGAGGAACGCCACTGGCTCGAATCAGCGGCTCTTCTACACGACATTGGTGTCTCACGAAGCAGGAAGGGACACCACAAACTATCTCTCAGGCTAATACTGAACGACCCGACCCTCCCCTTCACCAACAAAGAGAGGTTCATCATTGGAAGTATTGCGAGGTACCACAGAGGAGCTCTGCCGGATAAGAAGCATTTCAACCTGAAACCACTCACCCGAACTGAAAGGGACAAAGTTGCCATGCTCTCAGCGATTTTGCGAACGGCCGACGCACTCGACTATTCTCACAGATCCATAGTGAAGAAATTAGCCGTCAAAATCTTGCCCAACAAATTCGTCCTCGAATGCCAAGCCTCTGGCAGCCACTACTTAGAGGATCAATCGGTTAGCAAGAAAAAGGACTTGTTCGAGAAAGTATTCAAAAGCGAACTGGACATCGTTTGGAGAGCGAATTTCCGCGGAACCCATGGGCGTAGACCGATTGGCGCCAACCCGCAAATCCAGTAGCTCCTGACCCAACAGCAAAAGATGAATTCGGTTACTGGTGGAATGACCGGAAGTGCGCTTTCTGATCAACAAGCGGTTGATCCTGTTTGACTCTGGCAAACGAGAGCAGGAATGAGTGTTGAGATCGACTCACAATCGAAAGCTCGAAGCACGAATTCGTTGGCCGATCTTTCGGGCTGTGGTTCCGGGGGCTAAGGCTGAGATTCCAAAGGACGTGGTCGCAGGTGTTACGTTGGCAACGCTAGCGATTCCTGAGGTCATGGGATACACAAGAATTGCAGGGACACCGGTTATCACCGGTCTATTCACTATCCTGCTTCCGATGGCGCTGTATGCTTTCTTCGGCTCATCACGTCATCTAGTCGTTGGTGCTGACTCAGCGACGGCCGCAGTCCTTGCGGCCGGCCTCGTGGGACTCGCAGCTGTCGGGACTAATGAGTATGTGGCGTACGCAGGGATACTCGCCTTGATTGTAGCAGGAATGCTGATCCTAGCTCGTCTGGTGAGGCTAGGGTTTCTAGCGGATTTTCTCTCTCGAACGGTATTGGTTGGTTTCCTTACGGGTGTTGGAATCCAAGTTGCTATCCTACAAATCCCGGACATGCTCGGAATCTCAGGGCAGAGGGGCAACCTGATTCAGGAAGTAGCAACGCTCTACGGGCTGATATACAAGACGAACGTATATGCACTCATTATATCGATCGCGGTTTTGATCGTCATCTTCGGCGCGAAAAGAATCTCACGCAAAATACCAGCCGCCTTAGGCGTTGTTGTAGCGATTATTGTTACGAGCTACCTACTCAACCTATCTTCGTACGGTGTTCCCGTCCTCGGAGCAGTGCCAAGCGGGTTACCGGGACTGACGCTACCCACCCCGCCAATGAGTTGGACCATATTTCAACGGCTGCTGCCCATCGCTTTCTCTATGTTCGTGATCATAATTGCGCAGAGTGCTGCCACTTCCCGGGCTTACGCGGACCGATACGATGAAGGATTCGACGAGAACATGGACCTAGTCGGGCTTGGGCTTGCGAACATTGGTGCAGCTTTGTCAGGGACCTTTGTGGTAAATGGAAGTCCAACGAAGACTGAGATGGTTGACAGCGCAGGTGGCCGAAGTCAACTAGCACAGCTGACCACTGTATCAATCGTGCTTGCCGTTTTACTGTTCCTAACCGCGCCCCTGTCATACATGCCAATCGCCGTTCTGGCCGGAATAGTGTTCATCATAGGCGTTGAACTCATTGACATCAAACAGATGCGGAAGATCTTCGTCCAACGCCGCAGTGAATTCTGGATTGCCCTTCTAACTGCCGGCATCGTAGTATTTGTCGGCGTTGAACAGGGAATCATACTGGCAATTGTTCTGTCACTGTTCGATCACACGCGACGAGGCTACAGGCCGACTAATACCGTACTCTCCGTTGATCCGGACGGCGTCAGGCATGCAACGCCTGCGGCTAGCCACGGTCAACTCCACCCAGGCCTTATTGTCTACCGGTTCAATCACAGCATGTACTACGCAAATTGCGAACAATTCAAATCCGAAGTGCACGAGTTGGTAACGGGAGCTCAGCCACCCCTTTCTTGGTTCTGTCTGGACCTTGGATCAGTCGATGACATCGATTTTTCTGCAGCCGAAGCCTTGCAGGACGTGTGCTCCGAGTTGAAGCAACGAGCGATTAGACTGACATTTGTTGAAGTTCAGGCTTCAGTCCGCGCCGAACTGGATAGGTATGGAATTATTCAGCAGATTGGAAGTCAGAACATGTTCGGCAGGATTCACGAGGTAGAAGCCGCGTATAGGCAAACCCCCATGGGCAGCGGGAACACGAAACCCGAGTCAGGGAGCTAATGATCCGACGAAACGTGCCTAGGATTGCGCTTTATGCCAATCTTCATAATCACTGATTACGCTGTCCGTCATCGTCTTCATGGCGTCATGTAGCCAACCTTTTCCTCTACTGGCTATGTCCCTACGAACTGCCTTCATCGCCTTCCCACTGCCAAGGTGAATGTTTGCTGTCTCAAACCCCATTGACTCGAGGAGGCGCTTCTCATCCATCTTGTCAGGCAGATCGGCTAGCTCAATTCGCGAGCAGTCGGGTGCAAGGCGTCGCACCAACCATCTGCCTCGCATACGAACATAAGGATCAAGTGCCCGGCACGCGGTCTCGAGAATTTCCTCATAGAGGATTTTCTTTGAGCCACCTTGAGCACAAGCCCATACGCAGGCCGAGGGGGTGATGGCTTTTGCCTCGCGTGCAATTCTTGCACCCTGCCAATCGGCCACGGCTACAAATCGCTCATGACCAAGACTTCCCGTTCCTGCAACTCGATGCCCGACCCTATAGTCGAGTTTTCTCTCCGGCAGCAGGGTCTGAAGCGCCCTTCTGGCGCTCTTAGGTACATCCTCAACAGCTGGCAGTTCATCCATCTTGTGCCAGAAATGTTCCGGATTCCTGAGTTCACTTGAGGCAATCGCCTTAAGCCAACTGTGTTCCTCTTCAAGAACGAATGGCTGCCCACCAGACTTCAAGCAGGCCCAATAGCCATCGAGAATTGCTTTCGATATTGCTGCGCTCTTCAGCTTTAGATGCCCTGACACAACGGCAAGATTAGCGCTTACCGCCAACCGAATGAGGTCATTAGTATACGGTATCGGGTACACTTCATCGAAGTCATTAACTCCCCATACCAGCCTCCCTTCACCGTCTCGCCACGTCCCAAAATTCTCAACATGAAGGTCTCCGACCCCCAAAACCTCGGGTGCCTTAGCGGGGTCCGGGCATAACTCTTCCCAAACTTGAGCCCACCGGTAAAACGTGCCTCGGAGAAAGCTGAACGAATCCTGGGCCATCAGCTTATGCTTCAGGTCTAAGTCGGCCTTAATCAGCGGTACCTGTTTCCCAAGCCAATTCTCAAATCTCCGAGTAGCCTTGGTGATTTTCATTGAGCTAGTGCTCTCCGGATTAGCCAAGAGAAGAGTGCGTAGAGCTAAAAGAAAAGGTGCTCTATCTTCAGAGTGGCTACCGTCAGTTCTACCGATAGATTCTCTCCAATCATGCCTACCATTGGTCAGCTATCCAGTTCCTTTTTACCTGCATACTCTCACATTGCACATGCTCGTGGCGGGAAAATGCACGATGATGTGGAAGCAAAGGGCGTAGTTATCACGGTCAGTGGCCCGCACGGAACCGGAAAGTCGACCTACGCGAGAGCCTTAGCGGAAGCTTTGCAGCTGCGGTATGTATCTGCGGGGGAAATATTCAGGGATCTGGCGAAGAAGGAAAAGCTGTCATTAGAGGCGTTGAGTAGCCGCGCAGCCGAGGACCCGAGCATAGATCGAATGCTGGACGAGAGAACGAAAGCCGAGGCCAAGAAGGGGAGTGTCGTTATCGACGCTCAGCTCGGGGCATGGATGGTCAAAGACCTGGCGGATGTAAGAGTCCTGTTAACCGCTCCGGATGACGTGAGGTTTAGGAGGATCGCGGAGCGTGACCGCGTAGGGCTGGAAGACGCTCGCAAAGAGACTGAGTATCGAGAGTCAATCCAGCAGAGGCGATACAAGAAATACTACGGAGTTGACGTAAGCGACCTGTCGATATACGACCTCAAGCTCGACACGAGCCTTCATTCCATCGAGGAGACGAAGAAATTCATCATTCGTTCGGTACGCGACTTTCTTGAGCTTAGAGGCAAACTGAAGGAACGACGCTAGGGTACACTTATTTATTGCAGCATTAACTAGTCCGACGAACCACTGCAAATGAAGAGACAAAGACATGGCAAGCTTTGAGGTTGGTAGAGTCTGCGTTAAGCTGTCAGGGCGCGAAACAGGTAAGAAATGCGTAATCGTCGATGTCGTTGACAAGAACTTCGTACTCATCACGGGGCCCAAGTCCGTAACCGGCGTGCGGCGGAGAAGAACAAACGTTGACCACCTCGAACCCACGGCCGAAACCATAGAGCTCAAGAAGGGCGCAGAAGACACCGAAGTCGAAAAGGCGTTGACGAAGGGAAAGAAAACCAAGTTCATGAAGGAAGACGTCCTACCGGCCAAACCTCGTGCCGCATAACCCGAACAAATCCCCGATTCTGAATGGCCTCCTCCGTTAGGCCACGGACCAACTCATCCCAGAACTGGCCTCGGCTTACTCTCCTTATTTAGCGCAAAGAACAATGCAGCTAGCGAGAGGTGAGTTGGTTGCAGGTCACGACGCCTTGGGTGGAAAATCGAGAATTGATTACGAAAGTCGCCGAAACCGCGAACCCTAGTTACGGCTGCAGGCCTGAGGACAGGCCGATCCAGCTGAGAATCAAGTACGGGCTGATCAATGTCGATAAACCACCGGGGCCTTCGAGCCACGAGGTTGTAGCTTGGATAAAGCAAATGATGCGGCTCTCACACGCCGGTCACGGCGGAACCCTAGAGACGTAATAGTCGGGGTTATCCCAAAGTAACCGGCGTCCTCCCAGTGGCACTTGAGGAGGCGACGAAAGTAGTTCAAGGCTTCTTGTACACAGGTAAGGAGTACGTCTGCGTAATGCAGGTGCACGCAGACATACCTGAGCAGACGCTCCGCGACGTGCTAAGAGAATTCACCGGAGAGATTTACCAGAAACCTCCGCTACGCGCATCGGTTAAACGAGAACCCAGGAAACGTCTCATCTACAAGATTGATGTGCACGAGATCGACGGAAGAAAGGTCCTGTTCACCTGCGTCTGCCAGGCAGGAACCTACATGCGAAAACTCTGTTCGGACATCGGAGAGGTGCTTGGGTGTGGGGCGCACATGCGAGAACTGAGACGGACACGTGCCGGCCCATTCTCAGAGAACGACACACTCGTGAGTTTACACCAGCTCAGCGCGGCACAAAGCGATTTCGAAGCGGGCGACGACAAAGCGCTAATGAAGATCATTCAACCGATGGAAGTGGCCCTGAGCGCGCTGCCAAAGGTCGTCATTCGAGATTCCGCAGTCGACGCGGTTTGCCATGGAGCAGAACTTGCGTTACCCGGCGTCGTACAACTGGATTCCGCGATCGAGAGAAACAATTTCGTCGCCATTTTCACCATGAAAGGCGAGGCCGTAGCGTTAGGACGTGCTCTGTTAACCTCGAGAGAGATGCTGGATCAGGAGAGAGGCGTCGCGGTAAAGGTGGAACGCGTGATAATGCAGCGAGGCACGTATCCCGCTATGTGGAAGCACTAGTGTTCTTCGGGGTTTAGTTGGCTAATGCAAGTCTGCGTACAGGCTTAAATTCGGCAGGGGCGTCTGGCCTGAGTGGAGCCGGGGTTCCCTAGCCTGGTAAGGGGCAGATTCGACGAAGCCCAAGCCTGGAATCAATGACTCGTAAGCCTGTGGTCCTTTGGGGCCGCGAGGGTTCAAATCCCTCTCCCGGCGCCACACCCTTGGTTCAAGCTCCTCACATTTCTTAGAAGACTCGGGCTTACGTGTATGCCGAATGATGACGGCTTTACTGCCTCGTGTTTTCGCATTCAAGATTCCTTCCGCCGCGTCACCTGCGCGACGAAAGGATAGTAACAAAGTGGCTATGATTCTGCGTTTTCCAACCTTTGTGAAGTTGTGATTCCGCCATGGGAGCACTAGGAGACTCAAAAGTAACTGGGAGATTTCAAGTCACAGTTCCCAAACACGCGCGAAAATTACTGAAATTGGAGAAAGGGGACAGACTAGTTTTCTCATCGGAAGAGCGGAAAGTGGTTGTGAAAAAAGGTTTTGTAAAGACAGAGGAGTGAGCCTCGCTATTGACAGGGAACAAAGCATCTGCAGTGCAAGACCGTGAACCCAGAAATGGCAGTGACGTGAGCGTATCACGGCGCGGGTAGCAGAATTGTCAACTCCTCACTTGAACGAAATCACTCAAAGTGAGAAGACGACATTATCTCAGCTGTCTGCTGCGTGCATGGTTGCTGTGGTGGGCCTAAGCACCGTCGCCCTTCTTGGTTGGGTGACTGGTCAGCTTCTCGTTGCCCAAGGTTCTTCACAATTCATCCCGATGGCTCCGAGTACCGCGTTACTGTTCCTTTTCTTAGGCGCAAGCTGGGTCGCATATCGTGGTAAGTCTGCTTGGTCCCACTTCCATACAATAGCAGGCATTGGCGCATCAATAGTAATGCTGACCTGTGCCATCTTATTCCTTCAATCTCTGGGAATCCTCAGAACGAGCATCGAAACATTCCTCGTTCCCAAGCCGCAAATGTTCGGTCTTGTACCGATGGGTAGGATATCCCCAATCACGACGCTGGCTTTACTCCTCGCTTCCGTCTCCCTCCTGTTAATCATCCATCCACTTAGTAGCCGAGCAGGTAACCTGGGTTCAGTTTCAGGGATTGGGGTCGCTTTTGTAGGGTTCATTGTTGTTATTGGTTACCTCTTTGGAGCGCCACTCCTCTACGGAAGCACCATCGTGCCCGTGGCTCTGACGACTGGTGTAGCCTTGGTTCTTCTCGGCACCGGTCTGTCCTTCTCGACCGGTCCCGCAACCTGGCCATCAAACAGGTTCTTCGGTTCATCGATACAAGTACGTCTTTTCCGACCATTTTTCTTGCTGACTTTGGCGATTACTCTTTTCTTCGGTTGGTACAGTGCACAGGATATCCCGCTTCACCCCGCCCTCGCTAGCGCTCTAGTGCTTTTCGTATCCCTGACGATCTTCAGTGTCGTCGTCTCCGGAATATCCGGGACCTTGGCTGATCGGATTACGCAAGGTGAAAGGGCGGTCCGCGAACTAGCCGCCATTGTGAAGTTTTCTGATGATGCGATTATTGGGAAGACGCTGGAGGGAGTGATAACGAGCTGGAATCAGGGGGCTGAGAAACTGTATGGGTATTCGCCTGAGGAGGTGATTGGTAGGTCTATCTCGATTTTGATTCCGCCCGACCACCCTAACGAGTTGCAAGAGATACTTGAGCAAGTCAGAAAGGGCGAATCTCTTCCACAGTTTGATACTCACCGATTACGGAAAGACGGCACACTCGTAAACGTCTCTTTGACCATCTCCCCAATTAAGGACGCTGCGGGTAGAACGATTGAAGCCTCAACCATCGCCCGAGACATCACAGAACGCATACGGATGGAGAAGAAGCTCAGTGAATACGCTGACAATCTCGAAGAGCTTGTTGATGAAAGAACCAGGAGTCTGGTGGAAAGCGAGAGTAGAACTAGACTCATTACTGACTCGTTACCTGCGTTGATAAGCTATCTAGATACAGAGCTGAAGTATAGATTCGCCAACAAGGCATACGAGGAATGGTTCGGCAAATCCCCCAGCGAGATCATCGGACAATCTTTCCGTGACGTGCTGGGCGAGTCAGCATACCCGCGAATCATTTCACACTTAAACGCCGCGCTGTCCGGAGAGGCGCAATCTTTCGATTATGAGTTAGTTCATCGCTCGCTCGGAAAGAGGTTTCTCACCGCGAGGTACCTGCCGGATTTCGGAGCAAACCACCAAGTTAAGGGTGTCTTCGTTCTGGGAATTGACGTTACAGACCGCAAACGTGCCGAAAATGCTTTGCAGGAAAGCGAAAAGAAATATCGCGAACTTTTTGAGGCTTCCCCCGTTTCCCTTTGGGAAGAGGATTTCTCCGCCGTTAAGGAGTATTTTGGTGAACTTCGGAGTAGAGGAGTCGTAGATCTCCGGCGGTACCTTTTGGATCACCCAGAAGAAATCGACCGATGCGCTCGGTTGGTGAGGATTCTAAGCGTCAATCCGGCCACTCTGAAACTCTACCATGCGAAAGGTGTGGACGAGCTCGTTGACGGATTAAGCCAGGTTCTCGCTATTGGGTCTCGCGACGTTTTTAGAGAGGAAATTCTCGCCCTTGTACAAGGCAAGCATGAGTTTGCAACCGAAATCGACAACAAAACATTGCAAGGCGAGACCAGACATGTGAGTGTAACCTGCACCATTGTTCCTGGGTACGAGAAATCCCTTGGAAGGGTTCTCGTAAGCATAGTCGATCTGACCACACAAATTGAGATGCAACAGCAAGTCATGAGGTCCCAGCGATTAGCTGTGATCGGTGAAACCGCGGCCATGGTGGGTCACGACCTTCGCAACCCGCTACAGGGAATAACGGGGGCACTCTCCCTTCTACAAGACGACTCGCTAACCAAGGAAGAGAGAGCTGAGATGCATCAACTCATTCAGCACGATATTGAGTTTGCAGACGCCATTGTAAGGGACCTCTTAGACTACTCAGCTGAGATTCGCCTGTCCCTAGAAGAAACCACCCTGAGGTCAATTGCCCGAGAGTCAATAGCGGGGCTGACAGTACCTCCTAACGTTACAATAGAGGATCTCTCGGAAGACAAATCGAGAGTAAGAATCGACTCAAAGAGGATGAAACGTGTCTTCACAAACCTCATCAAGAATGCAATCGACGCAATGCCCGAAGGCGGCAAGATAACCATCGCCAGCAAAAATTCGAATTCTACTGCGGAAATCACTATAAGCGATACTGGGGCTGGGATGCCGGCGAGTTTTACAGAGAACGTCTGGAAGCCATTTCAAACAACCAAAGCGAAAGGGTTGGGGCTAGGATTGGCAATCTGCAAACGCATAGTAGACGCTCACGGCGGAGACATTTCTCTTAGCAGCGAGATTGGCGAAGGCACGACCGTGACAATACATCTTCCCATCGAACCAATCGGGGAGGAGATTAAGGATTGAGTGAGCCAGCCAGAATTCCCATAATCGACGACGATCAAAGCATTCGGAAAACCATCTCAATGAAACTGCAGCACGGCTATGTCGTCGATACCGCCGAGGACGGGAAACAGGCAATGCAGAAGGCTGACGTGAACTTCTTTGCCTTGCAGGGTCCGGATAGGATTTGATGTGAAAAAGGGGGGAGGGCATCCCTTACCCCACATTACTGACTAACAGCTTCCGGTTGATAGGCCGCAGGTTGCATCGAAAAAGATAACGTAAGAGGCTGGGAAAGCATTAGGTGTACCAGTGAAACCAACATAGAAGTAATACGTGCCAGGAATTAGAAGGTATGTCTTGACAATGAGGTCCGGTGACTGTGCCGAAGCGAGCTTAGTCGTCAATGGACTGTACAATGCGATAGTGTTACCCATTACGCCGCCTGCCTCCAGCACTATCGTAACTTTCAGCGTCTTAGATGTCGTCAGAACGTACGTGTCATAGAAGCCCTTAGCCTTCGTACCAGACAGGGCGGGGCTTGCAGGGTGGTAGCTGGTCCCTGCTCCACTCAGAGTGAATGTGTAAGTCGTTCCTGGGGTTGCGGACACGAACCCTGCCGTGCTAACGAGCGTCATCAACACCAAGAGCGCACCAAACGCAAGTCTTTTCTCCATTCATCCCACCTCCCTTGTCTCTCCCCATCTTTGCTTGACGGTGAGTTCGAGGGGTAGCCCGGTTTGGATATATGACTTCGATATATGATTCATGTTTCGGTATATGATTTCGAGTCGCCTAAAGCAGATCCATGGTTTGCTCCGAACCGACTTGGTTTCACTCTTTTCGGAGGCTAACGAACCCAATTGCTCGTGGGTCAGAATCTTCTGAATTCCTAGGTTGATGTGCAAGTGGCAAATACACATAGAATTCCTCCGAGCTCCTTCCTAGGGCTTCCACGAACGAGATTATCATTCGTAAAGGGAACTCCCACGGTTTGCCTTTCCGGGGTGCGGTTGGGAGGGTGTTCACGGGGGTGCTTGGGCCGCCCTCAATCGTCGCTGATTCGATGTCAGCCATTCCGATCAAGCCCAATGATTAAGACGGGGTTCGTTTCCTATGAATTCAGTTCACATACTTTACGTGACTTCGTTTACTTCACGGCACATCGGATTCTGCGGGCTCGAGACGTGAGGGCGACTCCGTTGAGCGCCATTGTCACGTGAGTCACGCGCAATCACGTGACAGTCTGAGTTCAATGTGGGGCTCGTCTAAATGCGCGTTCGCAATATCGCCTTCTTGATGATGGATGGAAATTAGGCAGTTGCCTGAGGAGCCAGGGCACGGCTTGGTTTTTCCTGTTCGAGAAGATGAGCTCGTTTGTGCCAACTGTGGGTTTGAAGTCGCTGACTATGAGGCCTATGCATATCACACCAAACTTTGTTCGATCCCGGCATAAGGGATGGAACGAGATTGACGACTGAGCTCAAATCAGTTCGGCGACCGCCCCTAGGTACAGTCTCAAAATCAGCTCGGGTCAGTCGAACGTTTGGACTCCGAATTCGTTGCGGAAGTGAATGGTGGTCGAAGGTCTGCAGAGTGATTAAGGGATCTGGCGTCGAACGCGGACGGAACGCTCCGAGCGAAGACAATTTTACTTCAGAATCTCCGCAAGGGGGCCTTCATGGATTAGGGGTCGCCGGGTCGTTGTATAACAAGGGAGAATATCGTTCGGCTGTGTTGGCCGATCCTTATGGGTTAATTTCACGCTGGCAAATGAATCAGGGAAACGGAAGCCGCAAAGACCCTTGATCACGACAGAGAGAAGTCTTTGTCTATGTGCGCTTGAGACCGAAGAGTCGAAGGTGCAACCATAACCTAACTACTAAATGCAGGTTCCTCACCGAACATGTCATGTCACCCAAAGATACCATTGTGTTTCGGCCCGTTGGGCTAGTTCGAACTGCAGCTTCGAAAGATGATGTGAGGCTAGGAAGCAAGGAATCTGAATCCACGATTGAGATAGCTCCTGAGTTTCAAGATGCGCTAGATGGGTTGCAAGGATTCTCCCATATTTTCGTTCTGAGTTACTTCAACCAGCTAAGGCCGGAACAGGTTGGGGCGTTGAAGGTAAAACCAAGAAGGTTCCTGGCGAAGGGGTTTAGGCTGGAGGACTTGCCGCTGGTGGGTGTATTCGCGATTGGTTCCCCCACGCGGCCAAACCCTATTGGCCTCAGCGTTGTGGAGCTCATCAAGATTGAAGGTGGAAGGTTGAGGGTTCGCGGCCTGGACTGTTTCGATGGCACTCCAGTTCTGGACATAAAACCGTACACGGCAGATTACAGGGCGGAAGAGTATCGACTTCCAAAATGGTACCGCGACTTAAGGACCAAAGCAGGGGAAGAGATGTAGCTCGAACCTCCTTCGACCGCATTGGCCACGATACGTGGCGGACGCTATTCCTTTTTCTGACCCCGTCTACTGATCAGTCGATGATCATCGGATTACTACTTTCCTCTTGAATGCCTTTTCGAATAGTTTCGATCCGTAGCTCAGTGCCCATCTTTCAAGCAACATGTCTCCTCTACCTTTCAGCGTGAGCGTCACCTTCTTTCTTTGCACGTTAAGCTTGAAGCTTCGAACTTTAGACGCGTGCTCGCGATCGAGACCCTCTGCAAGTCGCAGAATTGCTGCTAGCATCAAAACTACCCTTCTTCGTTTCGGGGGTACGTCGATGAATTCTTTGTGGCTCGGTTTTGGTAGCGAGCGGGTATGATAACGCGTTACGAGGGCAATGATCTCCTTTTCCGACTCACTGCACCCCACCAAGGGTGAGGAGTTGATTAAGTGCCAGGTGTTTTTGTGGTGGTCCGTCGTCCCAAGGTAATATCCGATGTCGTGAAGCAACCCAGCGACTTCAAGCAAGACTCTCTCATCCGAGCCTAACCGATGCAAGCTCTTCGTCGCATCGAACAGTTCGACAGCAAATCGCGAAACCGTTTGCGCATGCTTAGGTTCGTAATCGTATTTGCGCCCCAAGAGCCTCGCAGAAGTAATCAGCTGAATCCGATCCGGTGGTGGCGAACGACGTCCGAGGTCGCGCGCCATATCAATCAATAACCCCTCTCTTAATCCAACTCGAGGGATTTCGATTTCTTGAACCCGCGCTTCCTTCGCAACAGTCTGCAACACAATTATGGCCGGAATTATGACGTCAGCTCTATCGCGCCGTAGACCAAATTCCTTGATTCGTTCTTCGTAGGATCTTGACTCCAATTGTCTGAGGATCGTGTCGAGTTCATCTAGAGTTATGGATCGATCATCGTCAGCGTTGCAGAGTTGCACTCGCAGGTCTCCAAGCGATTCCACGTTTCCCCCGGTTCCAATGCAAGTGTCTATCTTCCGGTCGCCAATCGCTCTCCTCAGCCGTGCTCCAGAGACGTTTATGTACCCCCGAGCAAGTTGCCCAAACACCCGCTCACTCTGCCTTCTCTGGTTAAGCATCTGGAGTAGTCTCACGGTCCCAATGCCGAAGCTTTCTGTGGAGATTATTTCGTTTTTGGCTGCGAGGCTTACTTCCACGCTCCCGCCGCCAACATCTACTAAAAGCGCGAGCTTTCCTTGAAGTTTGACGGCTTTTGAGGCGGCGAGGAAAGCAAGTCGTGCTTCTTCTTCGGCGCTTATTACGTCGATCGGTATTTCAGTTGTCTTGGCAATTTGCCTTATGCAATAGTCGCGGTTCCTTGCCTCACGAAGAGCACTAGTGCCAACGGCTCTCACAGATTTGACTTTGTACGCGTTAACCAGTTTGCGAAACTTCAAGAAAGCCTCCATTGCCTCGACCAGCCGAGCGTTGGAGATTTCCCCTTTCGAGAAGACATCGCCGCCCAAACGTACGGGTTCTCGATCCGTGTGAACTACATGCATTCTACCCTCGTCATCTGCCGAAGCAATCGCTAAGCGCATCGCGTTCGATCCAACATCGATCGCCGCAAGTCTAACCAAACTCCTCTCCTCCGAGACTGAAAGGCAGGCAGTAACCCAAGTTTACTCCATCCTTACCACCTATGAAAAGCTCTCTAGATGCAGCTTGGAATGACAAACTGATTTGGATCAGAAATCAGAACGCTCGCGCGGCAAGTTACCTCACCAAATCATGTCACATCACATCACAGCATGTGAATTCACATGATTTTTCCTTCATTATGTCATGCTTCGACTGTGCATTTAATTAAGCCCCAGATGGGGGAAGTCGAATTTTGCGTAACAATTACGCTTAGGAAAAAAGGAGACTAATGGAAATATGCAAAAGAAACTAATCGCAACGCTAACGATCACTATTTTCCTGATAAGCACATTCGCAGTAATCGTTCCAACACAGGCATCATTCACGCTTGGGAACCTTTCGGGTACAAATCCGTACGATATCAACAACTTCGATCCGCACGTCGCCGGACCGATCGGTTACGTTTGGCCTGGAAGCGGTGAGAACGCATACGCTGGCTTCCCGAACGTCGCTGCCGAT
>Ga0187769_10001037_pt1 | contig 15461 bp, 11 predicted proteins | sample 0116_SJ02_MP02_1_FD_133140 | JGI IMG/M metagenome (GOLD analysis project Ga0187769, IMG submission 133140) | Tropical peat soil microbial communities from peatlands in Department of Meta, Colombia - 0116_SJ02_MP02_10_MG | ecosystem: Environmental > Terrestrial > Soil > Wetlands > Peat | place... | reverse complement strand
CGGCCAGTAGCGCCCCGCCCGCGCCTCCTCCGGCACACGCACCTCCAGCACCTCGCCCCCCTCGTCAATGCGCAGCAGCGTGTCGGGCATCGCACTGAGCATCGCCGCATTGCGCGCATCGGCCACGCGCAAATCACGCTGCGCGGCAAAAGATCGCAAAAGATAGCGGATTCGATGTCCCAGAAGCGCCCAATTGATCGGCTTGGGGATGAAGTCCGTCGCACCGCACTGGTACGCCTGCTCGACCGAATTGGTGTCGTCCATGGCCGTGACCATGACGATCGGCAGCAGATCGCCGGCCTCGGAGCGCAGCTGCGCACAGATTTCGTGACCGCGCTGGCCCGGCATTTCCTCATCAAGGGTGACCAGGTCAAAGGGTTGCTCGCGAAACAGTTGCAGCGCCTGCTCGCCGCCCGAGGCCAGGGTCACGTCGAATCCCGCTTTGCGCACGCAAGCGCCCATGAGCGTCCGGATCGTCGCGTCGTCGTCGACGACGAGGATGCGGGCGCGCGCAGCCATCATGCGACCGCCGCGAGCAGTTCGCGCAGGTGCGCGCCGGCCCGGTCTTGTTCGTGGCGCGTGCGCGCGAGCAGTTCTGCGTCGGCTTCGATGCTGCCCGCCGATGCGAGCCGCTCCAGTTCGCGGTAGTGCTCCGAGAGCGTGTGCGCGCCGAGATTGGCGCTGCTCGATTTGAGCACGTGGGCGAGTCGACCCACCGCCCTGGCGTCGCCAGCGCGTGCGGCCGATTCGATCTCGGCGAGCTGCGCGGGCGCCGTCTCGAGGAACAAACGTATCAGCGAATGGGCGAGCGCCATGCCTCCCGCCTCGTCGAGCTCGCGCAGCGCGCCCAGCACGGTCTCGTTGATTGCGGGGGCTGCCGGCGCGTGCGGGGGCACGGCCGCGGGCTCGCTTGCTGCGGCCGCAGCCGCATCGCGCGTGGCGGGCAGCCAGCGCTGAAGTGCTGCCTTGAGTGCCGCCATCGTGCAGGGTTTTGCGACAAAGTCGTTCATGCCGGCATCGCGGCATTTTTGCTGATCGCCCGCCAGCGCGTTGGCGGTGAGCGCAATGATGGGTAGCGTTTGGCAGCGCGCATCGGGCAGCTGGCGGATGGCGCCGGTGGCCTCATAGCCGTCCATCACGGGCATCTGGCAGTCCATGAAGACCAGGTCAAACGCCCGGGCGCGCACGGCATCGAGGGCCTGCGCACCATTGCCCGCCAGTGTCACCTCGCAGCCGAGCTTCACCAGCATGGCCTTGGCGACTTGCTGATTGATCAGATTGTCCTCCACCAGCAGCACGGAACTCGCGAGCGGCGCCGCCGTGGGCAGGGTTGCTGCCACCGGAGTCTTCGGGGCACCGGTCTTGGCGCTCAGGACCTCACTTACGGTGCGCAACAAATCCGTGCGGCGGATCGGTTTGTTTGTAAAGCGCACCACGCCAGCTTGCTGACGGGCCAATTCCTCCACGTTTGTGTGCGTGGAGGTGAGGATGACGATCGGCGTTGCCGCCGCGCCTGGCTGCTGCTGAATCGCGCGGGCGAGCTGCAGACCGTCCATCTTGGGCATGTGCATGTCGAGCACCGCCAGCTCGAAGGCAGACTGGGAGGAAACAGCACGACCGACGAGCTCCAGGGCCTCCTCGCCGCCGCTGGCGCACGAAACGCGCATGCGCCAGCTCTCGAGTTGCTGCTGCAAAATTTCGCGGTTGACCCGGTTGTCATCCACGACGAGCACGCGCACTCCCTCCAGCGCCTGGGGCGCGGGGCGCGCGACGGGTGCACTGGCCTTGGGCAAACGCAGCTCGATGATGAAGCGCGAACCCTTCCGCGGCGCGCTTTCGACGCGGATGCCGCCGCCCATGAGCTTGAGCAGCCGCTGGCAGATGGCCAGGCCCAGTCCGGTGCCGCCATAGCGGCGCGTTGTCGTGGCGTCGGCTTGGGTGAACTGCTCAAAGATCTTGGCGTGCGCTTCGGGAGCGATGCCGATGCCGGTGTCCTCCACGCTCAACCGCAGGCCCACGTCGTGATCGGTTTGTTCGAGCACGGCAACGCGCACCACTACTTCGCCGGCTTCGGTGAATTTGATCGCATTGCTGACCAGATTGGCGATGACCTGACGCAGCCGCAGCGCATCGCCGCGCAGCTCCAGCGGGGCGTTGGCCGGCGTGAACTGCGCGGCCAACTCCAGGCCCTTGCTCTCAGCGGGCTGGGCGAACATCGCCAGCACGTCTTCGACCACGTCGACGAGGTCGAAGTCGTTTCGCTCGAGCTCCATGTGGCCGGCCTCGATCTTGGAGAAGTCCAGCACGTCGTTGATCACGCCCAGCAAATGCTGCCCCGAGGCCTGCACCGCTTTTGCCCACTGACGCTGCTGCGGTGTGAGCTCGGTGCCAAGCAACAGCTCGTTCATGCCCAGCACGCCGTTCATGGGCGTACGGATCTCGTGGCTCATGCAGGCTAGAAACTCGGACTTCAAGTGGCTCGCCCGGATGGCCGCATCGCGCGCGGCCTCGGCGTCGCGCTTGCTCTCCAGCTGGGCCAGCATCTGGTTGGCGGCGTCAACGAGCGCGCCGATCTGATCCCGATTCGGAGCGGGCGCAAGACGCGCCGAGAGGTCGCCCTGCGCCCCGATGCGATCCAAACCCTCGCTTGCCTGCTGTATGGGGCGCAGCAGCCGCCGCTCGACGAAGCGCAGCGCGAGGATGCTCAGTACGGTACCAAAGGCAAGCGTCGACCACAAAAAATACTGCGAAGCGCGCGCGGCGGTGGCGTGCACCTCGCGCGGCGTCGTGACCGTGAGATCGACACTGTGCCCCTCGTCGAGCGCTCCGAGCGAAAAGCGCGCCTGAAGTTCGGTTTCCCCGAGCAGCGAAAAGTGCACGTCCTCATAGTTGAGCGGCAGGTGGACCTTGGCGCTTTGCCCCGCAGCAAGCGGGCGCACGTCGAGTCGCACGCCCGATTGCAGCGTTTCTGCAGACTCGCCAAGAAAAGCATCGTCCAGGGCGCTGATGAGCACCAGAAATCCGACGGGCGGTCCACTGCCGTCGGAGTGCACGACCGATCCCGCGCCCCAGGCACAGATGCTGTTGCCGATCTGGACGAATCCGGTCGAGTCGCCCTTGGTTTGCAGGTGCCTGCCGATGGAGCCATGCTGGGAGAGGACCTGCGCGAGCTGGGGATCGGGCGGAAACACGGGACCGCGCTCGTGATCGAACTGCTGAACGTATACCAGACGGCCGTTCAAGGTGAGGAATGCAAACGCGCTCAGTCGCAACAGCCGATAGGTGTCGGCGGTGAACATGACCTTGGGATGCGTAGGGTTGTGCCCGAGGATGAAGCTGTAGGACTGGTCCCAGGTAGCGTCGTCGATGGCGGTTCGTTTCAGGAATTCCGCCTGGTCGTGCATGATCGCCTGTGCATGCCGCGCGCGCGCCAGCGCATCGCGGCGTTCCGCGGCCACGAAGCTGCCGTCGTAGAGCCACAGCGCGCTGACCCACTGACCCACGGCCAGGGTGACGAATGCCAGCAACAAGACGACAAACGTCGCCGTTCGCAGGTTGCTTCGATTTCGTGCGAATACGCTCGTAGCCATCGGGTGGGCGGCGCGGAACACCTCTCCGCTAGGAAATCGGCAGCGTGCAGGTGAACTTTCGGGACAATCGGCGAGGCCAAAGCCTTTATTTGGGGTGGGTGCGCACCCGACTCCCGATGGGCGCTCGGGCGAATCCGCATGCCCGCCCAACCGTGCGCGGCAGCTTCGCACTGCTCTTGGGCAAGCATCGGATTTGGAGCGCAACAGGCCGTTATTTCAGGCAATAGGCTGACGGCGACCCGTAGTTGGGTCCGTGCGCAATTCGGTCAGCGAATCGCGCTGCGGCGGCACACAACGGCCGGTGCGGCCGACGCCTGGAAGACCCGTCGGCGGGCCTCGCCGCGCATCGGGGCGATCGCACATGCGGCTTGAAGGCGCAGCCAAGGCGGCGCGCGCGCGCGTGGGCAGGCTATTGCCGATTTGCCGATGCCGCCCGGCGCGTTGTGGTGCGCGCAAGCAACAGTGCGGCTGCGATGCCCGCCAGCAGCGCCGCGTAACTGGCAAACGCCGATGCGGACAGGGAGGGTAGCGCCGTGAGCAGCAACGTGTCGTTGCCGCCCGGCAGAAGGGCTGCGCCCAACCCCATCAATACGCCGCCCGACAGGCACGCAAGCGCCTGCGATCGGCGCGGCACGCGAAGCGCAAACGAACGACGTTGCAACGACGAGGCCACCATGCCGCCCACCAGTGCAACGGCCAGCATAGTTTTGCCGGCCATCGACGGAGTCATGCCCAAAGCCCAGGCGACTTGGTTGCGCAGCACGTTCGTGTACGTCCAGCTTCCTTGCAGGGCGTAGAGCACTGCGCCACCCATGCCCAGAAGCGCCGCGGCCGTGGACAGGCGGTACTGGGGTGCGCGCAAGCGCTCGGACCAGGCCAGCGGCGGGGTTCCGCGCCACAACCGCACCGCTTCTTGCAGCGCCCAGGCCCAAAAAGCGACAAGAGCGATTTTCGCGGCCGCCGGCATCCCTTCCCAGGGTGTGGCGATGCCCACCAGCGCCGTGGGCAGACCCCGTGCTTCGAGTCCGGTCCACGCCAGCAGGCCTAGCGCAAGCCCTGACAGTGTGGCGAGCATCGCCAACTCGCCGTCGGCCAGGCGCTGCAGCGTCGAAAGGGAGCAGCCACCGTTGACCGCGGCGCCAAGCCCGAAGACGAAGCCGCCGGCCACCGCGAACGAGAGGGGTCTGCGCTGCGGCAACGACGCCACCGGCCAGTGCAGCGCGACGATCAGCGTGCCCGCCACGGTCGCCGACCAAAAGACCGCGACAAACAGGCTTGCGAGCATCCGCGGGCGCTCGCCCGCGAGCAGCTCGGCAACGGCACGCACGTTGCACAAGCTGGCGCGGTGCACTGCAAAACCCACCAGTGCTGCGACCAAGAGACACAAGACGTCGAGGAAGGGCATTGACGGGGCGGCCGCAGGATGCGGTCGTGGCAGAGGGTGCGCGCGCGCGCGCCCCAAGCGCCGTTTGGGCGACGGCGCGCTAGGAGCCGCCGAACCAGTTGTAGCCCTGGTCCTCCCAGTAGCCGCCGGGGTAGTCGTTGGTCACGAAAATTTCGACGATGTGCTTGGGATTTTTGTATCCGAGCTTCGTCGGAATGCGCAGCTTCATCGGAAAGCCGTACTTGCGCGGCAGCGTCTGGCCATCGTACTGCAGAGTCAAAAGCGTCTGCCGGTGCAGCGCGGTGGGCATGTCGATGCTGGTGTAGTAGTCGTCGGCACAGCGAAAACCGACATAGCGGGCCGTGGTGTCAGCGCCGATGCGCTGCAAGAAGGTCGCAAACGGCACGCCGCCCCAGCGACCGATCGCGCTCCAGCCTTCGACGCAGATGTGGCGCGTGATCTGTTCTTCCTGGGGCAAGGCCCGCAGCTCCGCAAGCGACCAGATGTCGCGCTTGGCCACCCGGCCGCTGACCTGCAGAAAAAAACCGTCGCCGTCGATCACGGGCGCTTTGGCCTCCTCATAGTACGCATTAAATGGAAATGGCCGCGTGATCATCGAGGGGGGATACGTGGGTGCCATCTTGTTCGGATCGAACAACCAGGCCTGGACCTTGTCGTTGAAGCGCGAGACTTTCATGAGCAGCCGTTCGGCATCGTCGGAGTCCGCGACGTTGCAGCCGCTGAGCAAGGCCAAGCCACCCACGGTCAGGCCGCCGCGCAGGAACAGCCGTCGCGCCGAAGGGGTGAGGAGCCGCCCGGCCTCCTTGAGCAATTCCCGCTGGTCGCCGGGCGTGAGCGTCCGTTGGTCCGAGTGGGGAGTGTTGCCGTTGCCTCTCATGAGCGAGTTCCTCGTTTCGACGCGCCGCGCTTAGCGGCCAAAGATCATCAGACGCAGGGTTTTGGGCACCACGACGACCATGACGACGTGGATCGCGACAAAAGCTGCGAGACCGCTCATTGCGACGAAGTGAACGACGCGAGCATTGTCGAACCCGCCCATCAACTCGCGCAACAGGGGCAATTGCACGGGCTTCCAAACCGCAAGACCCGAGACAACGACGAGCACTACGAGCGCCCAGGCCGCCAGGTACGCGGCTTTCTGCACTGCGTTGTACTGTGCGAGATCGCCGTGCTCGAGCCTGCCGCGCAGCGCCGCGCCCAGGTCGCGAAGAACCTGGCGGGGCGTCAATGGCAAAAAACGCCGCGCCCATCGACCGCTCAGCAGATTCCATACGAAGTAGGTCGTCGCGTTGACGACGAGCAGCCACATCGCGGCAAAGTGCCACAGCAGCGCACCGCCCAGCCAGCCTCCGAGCACAATGGACTTGGGAAAGCGAAACTCGAAGATGGGAGAGGCGTTGTAGATACGCCAGCCGCTGGTGATAAGCACCAGGACCGCGAGCGCGTTGAGCCAATGCGTAATCCGAATCCAGGCGGGATGCACGACGGCTCCCCGGGACAGGACGACCGCGTGATCTGCGCTGCGCCGCGAAGGCGTCGAGCCCTCAGGGACCATTGTGGAAGCCATAGTCGCGATGAGAAGTGTGAGAAAGCGAAGTATGAAACGAGACTTTGGGGGCCGCCCCACGCGCTTCGGAACCGGTAGCGCGCAGGGCCCCACGGGGAGAGCGCGCGTTTGCGGCGCCTATTTCGCCATCTCGTCTTTGCCCATCGTGTCCTTCTTCATGCTGTCCTTGGACATCGAGTCTTTCTTCATGCCGTCTTTGGCCATGGTGTCTTTTTGCATACCATCCTTGGACATGCTGTCCTTGGCCATGGAATCCTTCTTCATGCCGTCCTTGGACATCGAGTCATTTTTCATGCTGTCGCTTGCCATGGAATCTTTTTTCATGTTGTCGTTGGCCATGGAGTCCTTGGACGTGCCGTACTGGCCCAGTGCTCCCGCACTGGCAAGCACCAGACAAGCAGACATGGTTGTTACGGTGATCCGGCGCATCAACATTGGTCTTCCCCTTTGGTTTTGGCAAATATGCCGCTTTCGATGGTGACGTGTGGCGGTACCTCCCGAAGACCACACGTCGTTTCCGACCCCGCCAGCCGACTTTGCGCAGCCGTGGCGGCCGTCTGCCCGTTAATTCGTCCGGCACCGCAAGGCGGTTACAGCAGACGCACCGGGTGCGCCCTCGCGCAAACGCGCGGGCCGGAAGCCGTAACCGAAACGCGCGGTCATCGAACTCCGACAGAAGTTGGCAGCCCGGGCGCAGCCGCGCGAACACCGCCGCCTTGCCGCGATCGGCCGTCGGAGCCGCGGCGCAACCGGGCGCGCGCGGCGCGGGGATGAAAGGAAGGCCGTTGTCCTACGCGCGCTCGAGCTCCTGATGTAAAAACACGGCGGCGGTGAACAGCAGCAAAGCACCGGCCTGATGAGCGGCCGCCAGTGGCAGGGGCACGAGGTGAAGGAGCGTTGTGATCCCCAAAGTGACCTGAAGAGCAGCCGCAGCCACCAGAAGCGAGCCGGCCCAGCGCACGCGCCGGGGCGCGCGGCCGCGCACCAGATGCCACCAGAAGCTCGTAATTGCGATCACGACTACGAGTGCGGTCACGCGATGGTCGAATTGAACGGTGCCAGCGTTTTCGAAGAAATTCCGGTACCAGGGCGCTATCGAAAACGCGTCGGGCGGAAGCCAGCGTCCGTCCATGAGCGGGAAGGTGTTATAGACGAAGCCCGCCCGTGTGCCGGCGACCAGGGCGCCGGAGAGCACCATGAGGAAGATCAGACCTGCCAGTGCCGCGGCGAGAACCCGCGATCGGTGAAAGTGGGTATGGGGTGCCGCCAGACCAGGGGAGCGCAACTGCAAGGCGGTTCGCAAAATCGCGCCATAGATCGCAAATGCGAGGCCCAGGTGCGCGGCCAGGCGATACGGGCTTACGTGCGGCTCGTCAATCAGGCCGCTACGCACCAGGAGCCAACCCAGCGCGCCTTGCAGACCGCCCAACGCGAAGATAAGCGCAAAATGGCGTGCCCGCGGCGGGTCGATTTTTTTGCGGGCGAGAAAGTAGAGAAACGGCAACAGAAAGGCCAGCGCGATGACCCGCCCCAGCAGCCGGTGAAAGTACTCCCACCAGAAGATGCCCCGAAACTCTTCGAGCGTCATTGCGCGATTGATCTTCTGATATTCGGGGGTCTGCTGGTACTTCTGGAAGAGTTCGGTCCACTGCGCCTCGTCGAGTGGCGGGACGGCGCCTACGAGCGGCCGCCACTCGGTCACGGAAAGACCCGAATGGGTGAGCCGCGTGACGCCACCCACGACGACCATCAAAAAGATCAAGGCGCAGCACGTCCAAAGCCAGACGGTGATCTGCTTTCTCGTTGCCCGGTCCATGTCGTTTTGCCACGAACGCTCACGCAGCACGTTGCCCAGCCGGGTTTTTGCCGGACTTCACCCTCGTCCGAGACAGGCGCAGGCTGTATTGCCCGCCATGGTCGGCGCACGCGTGCAGCGCCTGGGAAAACGCAAAGGCAAACCGAAGGACCCACCCTGGCTTCCCACTGGCCACGAGAGCCGTGCGACATGGGCAACACCTTGGCCATTGTAGTCCCCGCGGCTCGGGCGGAGCGCCTGATGCCCGATGTGCATCAGAACCCCGGCGCGTGCTATCGCCAGGGCGCGCCCGCGGGCGAAAATCAGATTCGCCGCGCGGACTGATCGATTGCGCGCCGAAGTTCGGTGTAGTTCGACGCCACCTGGAACTGGGGAAATTCCTCCTTGATGTTCGCGGGCGGGCAAAAGAAAACACCCGCGTGCGCCTCCTGGAGCATTGCCGTGTCGTTGTAGGAGTCGCCCACGGCTATCGTGCCGAAATTCAGGTCGCGCAGCGCGGCCACCGCCGCACGCTTTTGATCCTTCATGCGCAGTCGATAGCCGACGATGTGCCCCGCGGCATCCATCTCGAGATGATGGCAAAACAAGGTGGGCCAGTCGAGCTGCCGCATGATCGGCAGTGCGAATTCGTAGTAGGTATCGGACAAGATCACGGCTTGGTATTGCGTGCGCAGCGCGCTCAGAAATTCCCGGGCCCCGGGCAGCGGACCCAGGCCGTCGACTACGCGCTGGATGTCCGAGAGGCGAAAGCCGTTGCGCTCGAGCACGTGCAGCCGATGGCGCATGAGCTTGTCGTAATCCGGTTCGTCGCGTGTCGTGAGCTTGAGCTCGTCGATACCGACCTGGCGAGCGAATTCGACCCAGATCTCGGGCGCAAGCACGCCCTCCAGGTCCAGACACACGACGATCATGACGCTTCTCCAGGCCGTTGCCACGGCCGCGCGCCCCACCCCGGTGCCTCGAGGCGGCCTCGCGCGGACGACGAAACCCCGCAGGATACTGCAACCCGAGGTCGCAGCCAGATTTCGCGCTCCGCGATCGCACAGCTTTTCAGCGCTCCTTCGGCCTTGAGGGGTGGCCCGATGTTCGGGATGGGTGCGCTGGGCAAATCGGTGCAATTTGCCCGAATTTTCGTCGCATATTGCAAAACGCCATTGCGTCCTTGCCGGTTAGGGTTTCGTCTTCGAACGAAAATTGCGCGGGCGACGTCACATGCCGATGAGCACCCCGGTTTCGCATTCCAAGCAACGCGCCGCCGGCGGGGTCGCCTCGGCGCGCGCGAGCACGGGCGGCGGACGGCTCGTCCTCGGGATGCTTGCCGCGGTCGTGTTCGGCGCCGGTGCCGGCGGGGGTTATCTGACTGCCTACGTGCAGTACGAAGAGAAGATCGCGGCCATCACCCAGGCCGCCGAGCTGCGCGTGAGTGCGAAAAACGACCGCATACGCGAGCTCGAAGAGCAACAGCGCGAAAGCCAACGTCAGGTCGAGCAGCAAGAGCGCGAGCTCACGCAGCAGGCCAGCGCCCAGGAGCGCGAGCTCATCGCGCGGGCCGACGAGCGCGCGCGCAAGCTCGCCCGGCCCGATTTGCCCGTGCGCGTATGGGTGCGCCGAGCCGTGGGGAGCAACGCGCTCGTTGCACGTGTGCATAACTTCGGCGAGAAGGATCTCGTCGTCGCGGTCTCGGTTCACAGCGCCCTCAACGACCAGCGCGGCGCCTGGAACGTTGACCTGGCGCCCAGCGGCACGCAGATCATCGGCAAGGAACAGGGGTGGAAATTTGCCGCGGGCGACGAAATCGACTTGGCGGCAAACGGTTTTCGGCCGGTCAGCTTCCACGTTCCCGCCCAGGTGCGCGAACAAGTGCGTTGACTCGGCGCCCCCGGGTCGCAGCCGCGCGCGCGGGGCCATCTCGCCACCCGGGCACGGTGGCTCGCCCGGGATCGAACACTCACCCGAGAGCCCATAGCCCGTTCGTTGGTAAGATCGCCGGCAACGGATATTGCGCGGCCATCCCCGAGAAGCGTCGCTCGCGGCATTGGGCGAGGCCAGGGCCGAGGCCGCCCATCCGGCCCTTTTCGCCACGAACAGAACCCGAGCAGCGTCTTGACGAATCTTCCGCCGCCCCACATCACCCCCTTGGAAAGCATCCTGCCCGAGGAGCCGCTCCTGATGATGGGGGCGGGTCCCGTGCCCATTCCCCATCGGGTCGCATATGCGAACTCGATCGTGATCAATCACCTGGGGGAAACCATGGGCAAGGTGATCACCCAGGTCAAGGACATGGGGCGCTACGTGTTCCAGACGGTCTCGCCGCACGTTTTGGGCGTTGCGGGGCCCGGTTCGGCGGCCATGGAGATGGCCATCACCAATCTGGTTGCGCCCGGCTCCAAGGTGCTTTGCGTGTCCAACGGTTTTTTCAGTGAACGCATGGGCGAGATGGCGCGTCGCGTGGGCGGCCAGGTACAAATGCTTGAAGTGCCCGAGAACAAGAGCGCCGACCCGCAGCTCATCGAAAAACAGCTGCGTGCATCCAAATTCGACGTGCTTACCATCGTCCAGGGCGAGACGTCCAACACCGTGTGCAATACCGATCTGCACGCAATCGCCAGGCTGGCAAAGTCCCACGGCTGCCTTCTGATCGTCGATGCGGTGTGCACGCTCAGCACCATGCCGCTGCAGATGGACGAGTGGCAGATCGATGCCGTGATCACGGGCGGTCAGAAGGGCCTGTCGTCGATACCCGGGGTGTCGTTGCTCGCGTTTTCGGAAGACGCGTGGAACGCCATCGAGCGGCGGCGCGACGTGCTGCCGCACTGGTGCCTGGACGCCAAACTCGCGGACAAATTCTGGAACCAGAACTCGTATCACTACACGGCGCCGGTCTCGGGCATCCTTGCGCTTCACGAGGCACTGCGGCTCGTGTGCGATGAAACCCTCATTCGGCGGTTTCGCCGGCACCGCCTGTGCTCGGAAGCGCTGCAGGAGGGCATCGAGGCCCTCGGTCTGTCCTTGCTCATCCCCAAGCAATGGCGTCTGAATTCCGTGGTCGGGATCTGCATTCCGCCGCAGGTCTCACCCGATCGGGTCCGCTCCCACATGTCCAAGGTGCATCGCGTCGAAATCTCGGGCTCCTTCGGTCTGAACATCCTGCGCATCGGCCAGATGGGCGAGCAATGCCGGGAGCACAACTTGTTTCGAACCTTGCACGCCCTGGGGGTAAGCCTGAACGCAAACGGTCTTCGCCCGGACCTTCCCGCCGGAATGGCGGCGCTGGAGCGAAAGCTGGCCGAACGCGCCACCTCGTAATGCGAGTGCCCGAGGCAATGTCCTTGCCCCCTGGCGCTCGGCAAAGCGCCGCCCGGTGCGGCGCGATTTGTCCCTGGGGCCTCTTGCGCACCTTTGAACGCGGCGCGGTCTTTTTCGTCGTGCCGGCAGCCCTGACGCAAAGCGCATGACATCGCGCGCGGGCTCCTTGCCGGGCATCGAATAGCTCGGACGAGCAAACCGCGGGCTGCTGGCTCGGACGCTGGCCGAGCGCGCCGGCCATCGGCCGCCGGGTTTGCCCGCGTTTTGGATTGCTTCCCCGCGGATCGATGTCTTTGAGCCGCCCGATAATGCAGGGGACAAAACGGGACCCGCACGGCGACAGGCCGCACCAGCAAACTCATGGTTTCGATCGCCGAACAGGCAGCGCGTCATGCGGGCGCGCGCCCGCCGGGGACAATCGGCCCAGCGTGGGCGGGCTCCGGCGCCTGGGAGCCATTGCGGGCGCTCTCGCAGAGCCTGCAAGGTATCGACGCCGCGCTCGCAGAGCACCCGCATAACAAGGATTTGCTGGTACTTCGCGCCCAGGCGCTGCAAAACCTGGGTCGCGAAGCCGAGTCTCAGCAGACCTATCTGCAGGTCTTGCAGCAGGACCCGGATCACGCCGCGGCGCTGAGTAACCTGGGCCGTGACCTGGCTGCAAAGCGCTGCTTTTCGGCCTCCCGTTTGCTTTTGGAGCGCGCCGTGCGTCGGCACCCGTCGCACGCGCCCAGCCATGCTGCCCTTGGCCTGCTGCTCTATGAGATGGGCGAGCCTGCTGGCGCGCGCGACGCGTTGGAGCGGGCTCTGCAGATTGCGCCCCATGATCAGCTGGCGCACACGACGATGTCCTTCGTGCTGCAATCGCTCGGTGAGCCTGCGAGAGCCGCGGCCCATCGCCTCGAGGGTTTTCGCAACCGTACCCTGATCTGCCAGCCCTACAAGGGCGAGGGACCGCCCCTGGCGCGCATCGTCTTGCTCGCGGCAACCGACCGGTCCAACGCCCCGGTGTTGCGGTTTCTGGACGGCGGCGCGTTTGTCTCATGGGTGGTCGTTTCCGAATTCCATGATCCGGCGGTACCGCTGCCCGAGCACGATCTCCTGTTTAATTTGATCGGCGACGCGGACGCGGCAAGCCCGCTGTTGCGCAAAGCCGAAGCGATCATCTCCGCCAGCGGCGCGCCGGTCATCAATCCGCCTTCGGCGGTCGCACGGACCGGGCGCTGCGAGAACTGGCAGCGGCTCGGGCAACTTGAGGCGGTGGTGGTTCCCCGGGCGTGCAAGCTGCCGCGCACCGCGCTGGCCGGGCCCGACGCGAGCGTAGTTCTGGGCGAGCGAGGGCTTCATTTTCCCCTGCTGCTGCGCGCGCCAGGCTTTCATGGCGGCGATTACTTCGAGCGCGTTGAAGATGCGCGCGCCCTGCCGGCGGCGGTGGATCGGCTGCCGGGGGAGGAGTTGATTGCCGTCGAGTACCTCGATACCCGGAGCGCCGATGGCAAGACCCGCAAATATCGGGTGATGATCGTCGATGGCGAACTCCATCCGCTGCACGTTGCGGTGGGCCATCAATGGAAGCTGCATTACTTCAGCGCCGACATGACACACAACGCTGCCCATCGTGCCGAGGACGAGCGGTTCTTGTCCGACATGACCGGCGTGCTTGGCCAACGCGTTTTTGCAGCACTGCAACGTATCAGCCAATGCCTGTGCCTGGACTATGGCGGGATCGATTTTGGCATCACCGCCGAGGGCAATGTGGCGCTGTTCGAGGCCAATGCCACGATGATCGTGCCCACCCCGCCGGCCGATGCCTGTTGGGACTACCGCCGTGCGGCGGTGGCGCGCATCGACGCGGCAGTGCGCCGCATGCTGCTCGCACGCGTGCGAGCCGGGCGCGCCCCGCTCGTGGCGGCGCGCGGCAGTCGGCTCCCCGCCAACGAGCGCAACTTCTCCGCCGGGCCCGGTGCACTGCCCTCCCAGGTGCTTGAAGCGGCACAACAGGCGATCATTGCTTTGCCCGAGACCGGGCTCTCGGTGCTCGGGATGAGCCATCGCAGCCGTTGGTTCGAGCAACTGCTCGAAGAGGCTGAACGCAATCTGCGCGGGTTGCTTGCGATTCCCGAAAGCCATGCCGTGCTGTTCCTGCAAGGCGGCAGCAGCTTGCAGTTTTCGATGGTTCCGATGAATTTCGCGCCACAGGGGTTGCCCGAACCCCTGTACGTGCGCTCCGGCCACTGGAGCTCGAAGGCGATCGAAGAGGCGCGCTGCGTCCGCGCGCTGCGAATCGCATGGGACGGCTCGCTTTCGGGCTACCGCGAGATGCCGCTGGCTGGCGAGCTGGCCACGACGGTTCCTTGCGAGGCGGCGTACCTGCATTACGTGTCCAACGAAACGGTTGAAGGGCTGCAAATGCAGCAATTGCCCGTTTTGCCATCCTTGCCCTTGATCGCGGACATGTCCTCGGACCTGCTCTCCCGCCCGATCGACGTGAGCACGCACGCTATGGTGTATGCGCACGCCCAGAAAAACCTGGGCCCGGCGGGAGTGACGCTGTGCCTGGTGGATAAAGCGCTGTTGGATCGAGTCCCGACGGGAATAGCGCCCATGCTGGACTTTCGCACCCACGTGCGCTTTGGTTCCAACTACAACACGCCGCCGGTGTTTGGGATCTATGTGCTAACGCTGGTGACCCGCTGGCTGCGCGATGTCGTTGGCGGGCTGCGCCAGATGGAGCAGATCAACCGCGCCAAGGCCGAGCGTCTGTACCGGGCGATCGACCGCTACGCGGGGCTCATAGAGCCGCACGCGCACACGGCTTTTCGCTCCAGCATGAATGTGAGTTTTCGGTTTCGTGACACCCGACTCGATTCGTTGTTTCTCGAGCAGGCCGCGGCAGCAGGGTTTACCGGGCTTGCCGGCCACCGGTCGTTGGGCGGCGTCCGCGCTTCACTGTACAACGCGGTTCCACTTGCATCAGCAACCGAGCTGGCGCAGTTTCTCGAGGACTTCGCCGCGACGCACGGCTAGCGAGCGGCCGTCGCTGTCGCGCGCCTAGTTCTCGGGCTTGTCGGCACGGGGATGCGCGGGGCGGCAGGCGAGCGGGTGGCTGGGTGCCGGAGCACCGGAATTGGACGAGGCGCCTGGGGGAGGCGCAAAGCACGTTCCGGTTCGCGTCTCATTGTGGCGGTCGACGAAACTGCAGGGCTCTCCATTGGCTTTGCCACTGCATGCAGCCACGGCCTCCGGCGGTGGCCCGTGGCGGCCGCGTTGCCCCTCACCCGCCCCACCCGGTGGCTGGCCGCCTTCCTGCTGCGCCTGGGCCAGTTCGAAGGAGGAAATCTGCGCGCGAGGGAAATTCGCGTCTTGATTGCCTCCAGAGATCGCTGGATCAGCGGCCCGCGCGATGCCTGCGATCGCGATCAGGCCAAGCAACGAAGCGGCGCCAACTTGCCTAAGTCTCATCGTCGAACTCCCAGTTGAGGGCGGTTCATGCTAGCCGCCGCGCAGGCTGTGGCCCGAGGTTATTGTTCCTGCGCTCAACCGCCGGGTCATTGCCTTGCTCCTTCGGTTTTCGTTGGGCTGCGCCACCGATTTCGACGCCATTTCGACGCCTCTCGTGGAGAAACACAATTTACCGACGGTTACCGCTGCTACCCCCGACACACGCACCGCTTCGAGTTTCAGGTCGATCCGTTCGTGCGATACCTGCATCCGCGCAGCCGTGGACGATGCGAGTCATGCGGCAGTGCCGCGACAGCCGTGGGCGCCCTGCGGCGGCGT
>Ga0187769_10001035_pt1 | contig 15470 bp, 14 predicted proteins | sample 0116_SJ02_MP02_1_FD_133140 | JGI IMG/M metagenome (GOLD analysis project Ga0187769, IMG submission 133140) | Tropical peat soil microbial communities from peatlands in Department of Meta, Colombia - 0116_SJ02_MP02_10_MG | ecosystem: Environmental > Terrestrial > Soil > Wetlands > Peat | place... | reverse complement strand
CGACATGGGCGAAGTCTCTGTCGCTGGTCGCGAGCGAGGCTTTGCGATTGACGGCGAGGGCCGCGGCAAAGCAGTCGGTATACGGCAATTTGTGTTCCGCTCGCAACTCAGCTGCACTGCGAACCAGTTCGAGATCAGCGTCCACGATTTCCAGCGGCAGTTGTGCGATATCATCCAGAACCTTTCGCGCGATCCCGGGTCCCTTCGCACGCCACGTGGAGTAATACACTTCGCCCCAATTCACCACGGACATTAGCAATTGGCGTTTGCTTTCGACGCCCAGCCGAATCAACTCCTCGACTTTGTCGGCCCCAGAACGATCTTCAAAGAAAGTCATGAGCGCGCTGGCGTCGAAAACGATGCGCTTCATAACCTGCGCTCCTGTTTGCGGTCTTCCAGCAGAGCTTTCAGCGCAGACGGTTCGCCCTTGAGAGAGCCGCGGAGGCTGCGGATGAACTCCGGTGTGAGGGGCTGTAGCACCAGACGGTTCTTTTGCTCCAGAAAAACCACCTGCGTTCCCTCTTTGATCGAATACTTGCGTCGAAGCTTGGAAGGAATGACCAGCTGGCCTTTTGTCGTGACGGTGGAGACCTCTGTCTTCATGCGGACCCCCAAGGAGTAACACTCGACATAAGCATAGCGACAGGCTGAATGTAAGTCAATACTACTCGTGACTTACATAATAGCATTAGTACTACGCCCTTTGTGAACGGCCACGTTGTTCCGCGGCGTCACCCGCGGGTACTTCGACCCCCTAGAGACTCCGGCAAGGGGGTGGGGTGGGGCTTGGGGGGGGGCGCTTTGCACCCGATCCGGAAACTCCGAGCAAGTGTTCAGTTTTCGGTCTGGCGATTTTTGGGTTCGGCCAGGGAAGCCACGGTGTCTAGCTCGGTCTTGGCTTCGATCTTGGCAGGCGCGGCCATGAATTCGCGGATGCGGTTCACGAACTCCACGCTTTTGCTTTGCCGAAAGGGTTCAACTCGCTCGATGGACCGTCCGACGGTACGCTGGCTAACCCCATCCTCTTGGGCGACCTTATCAATCGAGATGCCCATGCGAGCGCGCAGATAACGGTTCTGCAGAGAAGCCGGAGCCAGCCTCGTGCGAGTCGCCATGACCGGGACTATACCGCTACCTCTACGCTTATCCGACCCTCGTAAGCTCGGGTTGCTCGCCACGGCCCGCTTGAGATCGAACCATATGGCGCGTACGCGCACACCGAATGTTATTACGCTATGAGGGAGGATCCCGAGGAGCCCCCGATGAAATTTCGCTCCCATGCACAATCTGCCCCATCGCGTCAAAGGTACAAAGAATCTCGGTACGGGTATCTCTCCGAATCCATTGCGGATCTTAAACTCCCGTAAAGGACTGTCATGTTTATTGCCGTAATTGAACAGTCCATAGGTAATGTGGGAGATGCCCCTTGCCCCACACAGCTCCATCGCCTTGGCCACCAGCACGTTGGCCGGTCTCTTGTCATTATGTCTCGGCTTCGTGCTCAGGTTCAGGATCGACGCAACCGATCCCCGGTAGACCAGCTTTAAAAAGCCGATCAGCTCATCGCCGAAATAAGCGCAGATAAAGTCGCTCCGGTTAGTGAATGTGCCGTAGACCTTTTTGGTCTCCTCAAAACTCTTGCCGTAATCACGGTTGCACGCCCTTTGCCGCACCGGAGAGTCGTCGTTCACTTCCTTGATACCTCGAATCAGATCGTCATCGAACTCCCTGATTTTCACCACGACGCCGCGTTTCTGAGAGCGCCTCACGTTCTTGCGCGTTTCCCGCGAGAGCCCTTCCCACCACTCCTTAAAGCTGGTGAGGTGGACGGCGGCAACGCTTTCCCATTCCACGTGATAGGAGTACTTCGGGCGCGTTGCGGGCAGTTTTTGGGTGAAGGCAAAGATGTCGGCCTTCACCGGATGACTTCCGCTATCCTTGAGCTTCTTGACATACTGTTCGGGATCTTCCAGCTCACTCTCTAGCCAATCCTCCTCGTATACGACGGCCACCTTCAGCAGTTTCCCCTTGACGATCACCGTATTCCCATTGACATCCAGCGCGGGTACGGTGATCCTACGTCCCTTCACTCTGATCTCGATGCATTCATCTATAGGAGGCATTGCTGAAACCTCAAGGGATTGCTGATCCTTTTTTCGATTTCCGTATTTTGGTGGGGTAAATGGAAATCCCTTACTACGGCCTAGCACATGATGACCATAGTAATTTCCCGCTTCCTCTCCCCGTACAGGAAGAGGCATCTGTGCTACCAAAGTGGGTCCTCGCTTCTCAGATGAGATAAGTTCTTGAGCCTCAGGAGAATGCCGCCCAGGCGCACCTTCATCGTCCGGCCAAAGGACAGGAAATTCTCTTCCCTAGGGCAGAAAGCAATTTCCCTGCGGCTAGGGTCTGCTTAGGCGGGACGGACGACCCTGCTGCACCGCTCAATCACAGATCGCAAGAGAAAAGGTCATGGGCAACTGCTCACCCGCAAAGGGATGAAAGTGCCGTAGGAAGCGGTCAGATAGCAGGAGTTCATTTTCGCGCGATCACATGAGGAACATTCTAAACGAGATCTTTCCCCTTGCGGCCCAGAGTTGGGGCTGCAGCTTATGGCGCGCTGAACCTCGAAGAACTGGAGCCGCGGGCCGGAGTCGAACCGACTTATAGAGGTTTTGCTGACCTCTCCCTTGCCACTTGGATACCGCGGCCCTTGGAACGCCCCCCTGTTAGCCTGCTTATTAACTCGGCTATCTCTAACTCACAACGTAACCGAAGGATATGTACTCTTAGAGTCCGTCTTCGTCTGGAATTTTCACAGTTGCACCGAATACGAGCATTGACACCGCAGTGTCTCGGGATTACGTTAGCGGCCGTCGACGGCTGAAAGGGTTGGCTTCCTAATAGTCGCCAGTCCAAAGTAAGCTGGGTGATCAGCCCGACGGGGCAACCCGCTGGGCACCCAGACCCGAAAAAACCGACCGCTCTGCGAGGAGCGATTGGGGTTTGGAACTGCGAAAGCAGTGGTCGCATCAGGGGCTGTGACGGTGCATGTTCCTCGTCGTTGACTCCCTCGCAGGAGCCGACAGCTAGAACATAACCAATGTCGCAGCCCTTACTATCACCCCGATAGTTCACCTCTCTGTCCAACTGCCGCCGATACGCCGCCCGGGCACGTTGGGGCAGCATCGGACCTCAAAAAGTGCTATGCCGATTTATCGCCAACTAAATACTTATCCGCCCGGACCGGAATTGCGCTTCCCGGCGCAACTGTTCCATTTCCGCCCGCCCGCCGATCCGCTTGCTTTCCTCTCCGGCATTGCGCGCAAGTACGGCGACATTGCTCATTACCGTGCGGGCAGGCAGCATGTCGTGCTGTTAAGCGATCCAGAGCTCATCCGCGAGGTCCTTGCGGCGGATTCGCGCACGTTCGTCAAGAGCCGCGTGATGCAGCGAACCAAGGTATTGCTGGGAGAAGGATTGTTGACCAGCGAAGGTGAGTTCCACATGCGGCAGCGGCGTCTGGTGCAGCCCGCGTTCCACCGCCAGCGCATCGCCGTTTACGCCCGCTCGATGGTGGAACTAGCCGCGCAAGCCTGCGAACACTGGAAAGACGGCGCTATGGTAGACATGCACCAGCAGATGATGCGGCTGACTCTGGCCATCGTGGGGCGCACGCTCTTCAGTGTAGATGTCGAGAACGAGGCTGCTGATCTTGGCGCTGCGATCACTGCTCTGCTCGATCTTTTCCCCTTCCTGGTGATGCCGTTCTCGGAGTGGTTGGAGAAGTTGCCCATCGGCCCTCCGCGTAAAGCGGCCCGCGCTGTCCGACGCCTGGACAAGACGATCTATCGCATCATCGAGTCGCGCCGCGCGCAGGGGTCAGTAGACGGCGAGCTGCTTTCGCTGCTGCTTCAGAGCCATGGAGTGGAGGCCGACGGCGATCACATGAGCGATCGCCAGGTGAGAGACGAGTGCATGACCCTGTTCGTCGCCGGCCATGAAACCACTGCTGTAGCCCTCACCTGGACGTGGTATTTGCTCTCCCAAAATCCCGAGATCGAGGCCCGGTTGCATAAAGAGATCAACTCTGTGCTGCAGGGCCGTCTACCGACGTTCGATGATCTGCCACAACTTCGCTATGCCGAGATGGTGCTGGCCGAATCCATGCGCCTTTATCCTCCGGCGTGGACCGTGGCCCGCATGACGCTGGAGCCATATCGTATCGCCAAGTACCTACTCCCGCCGCGCACCTTGCTCATGATGAGTCAGTGGATCGTGCATCGTGATGCGCGCTACTTCCCCGATCCTGATCGCTTTGATCCCGAGCGCTGGACGCTGGAGGCGCGTAGCTCGCGCCCGAGGTTTTCGTACTTTCCTTTTGGCGGTGGTCCTCGCCAATGCGTAGGCGAAGGTTTCGCCTGGACCGAAAGCATCCTCCTGCTGGTCACGCTGGCGCAGCATTGGACGGTGCGTCTGGTGCCTGGCCATCCGGTCGAACCGCAGCCCCGCCTCACTTTGCGGCCGAAATACGGTATGAAGATGGTGCTGAAGAAAAGGGCGCAGCAACCAGGCAACGGGAACTGGAGAATTTCGGACACTCTTGCAGCGGCCAACAGTACGCTGGCATAACCATTCCTGCGAAACTTGGAATAGGAGCCAGTTCCTCCGGCGGGGGATCCAGACTCCCCCAACAACCGATACGCTGCGGCTTGGCTGGCCGGTCCGGTGGATTCCTGACCGCGCCAGTCGCCTCTGGCAGTGGTACGCGTCCGATTTTGCTGCTCCCTGAAAGGCAGCGAAATAGGACGCGGGTACGGCCCCGAGCTGACCGGAATGGTCAACCAGGCTTACGCGATGCGTCGCGGCGGCGGTTCCACTTGGAGCATAATGACCGCCGGAGACGAGAATGATGAGCCTCCGCTTATCCCTACGCCGCGCAACCTACACCCTGCGAGGTGGGTTCCTGATCCGTCCGCTGACCATCGCATTGGCCTTGGGCGGAGCTGGCGCGCTGATTTCGGAATTGGAGGAGGCATTTCCCGGCCTGAGTAGTTGGGTTCCAAGGATGCTCTTTCCCTCGCATGCCGACCCGCAGGTTGCACAGGTGATCCTCGCGGGCATCGCCAGCTCCATCATGACCGTAGTGTCGATCGTCTTTGCCATCCTGCTGATGACGCTAACGCTCGCTTCCATGCAGTTTTCCCCGCGCATCATCGTCAGCTTCGTCCGGGACCGCGTGACCCAATGGACACTGGGCATCTTCCTGGGTACGTTCGCCTACTGCACGGCGGCGTTGCCCGCAGCACGCTCATTTCCTCGTCCCTTCGCTCCCGTCGCCACGGTGCTAGGTGCCATGCTGCTGGTGCTGGCGTGCGTCAGCTGGTTGCTCTTTTTCATCCATCACATCTCGCACGCCATCAGTGTCAACCACATCGTGGACAGGATCGCATCCGAGACCGAAGCCATCATCGATGAGCTGATGCCATCGCCGCACATGCTGGACCGGCTGGGAGATACCTATGCCGCCAAAGCGAGTAGCTGGGAGGCCGAGGTCTTGAGCGAGAGCTCCGGCTACATCCGTTTTATCGACACCGTACGGCTCGTTACCTTGGCCAAGTCTTATCGGATGGAAGTGTTAGTGCTTCGGCGCATCGGCCAATTCGTTCCCGCAGGCGTCCCGCTGCTGAAGGTTTCCAAAGCAAGCCGCCTCACTCCCGAGAACAGCGCGGAGTTTTGTGGCACGTTCGACCTCGGTCCCTCCAGGACCTTGCAGCAGGATGTGGAGTTCGGCGTCCTGCAGGTCGTGGACATTGCGCTGAAGGCGATCTCGCCAGCGGTGAATGATCCGAGCACGGCTATCACCTGTGTGGACCATTTGAGCCGCATCCTCATCCGGTTTGCCTCCCGGGAAGTGCCGGAAGCGGTCCTCTATGATCCGCCGGGAATCAGCCGGGTTACCCTGCAGTGGCCCAATTTTGACCGGTTGGTGGGCGCTGCCTTCGAGCAGATACGTCTCTACTCCCAAACCGACGTCGCGGTCAGCTTGCGGATGCTGCGCGCGCTGGATGACGTCGCCGAGAGTACTTCGGACAGGTCCTTCCACCGCACCCTGGTAGAACTGGGCGGACGTATCGTCGCCGGCTGTGCCAGCAAGCTCAGAGAGGCAGAGCTAGGCGAGTTGCGGGTACGTCTGGCTGCGCTGGAGAGGTTTATTGTTGCTCCGCAGCCCGAAGGCAAGAAGACGCATGGGGCTGCTCGGTCTTGAATGGACAGACCCGCTCGGTGCTGGTTCATCGACCGTCCTGGGAACCTTCGGAAGGGGGTTTGGCATGAGGGCCGAGGTCGAGTGCCACGCGGGCCGGAGGGGAGATTAGAGGCCCGTTCAGTTCCGACTAGACGAACAGGATTACATGGTGGAGGAGTTGCTTGACTCCTGGTATGGGCCAGAGCACGTGTTCTTCAAGGTCCGCGCCGATGACGGCAATCCTTGCATCCTCCGACATGAGACCTCGGCGCCTGATGGGGATTGGGAGTCGGTCTTCGAGGGAGCGGCCGGCACTGACGGGTACCTGCCTATTGGCGTGGATCAATCGAAAGGCCCCGGCGGGGGAGCGTCGGGGCTCATTACCCAGGAAAGGCAGGCGCAGGCGCATGGCTGAGTTTGACATTCAAATGTCGAGGCCCTGGAGCAAATGGTCGAGCTTTGGAAGCCTCCTTTCCTCGTCCGACGCATCATTCCAACCGGTCTAGTCAATCGCGGCCGTGCGCCTGAACCAGATCAAATTATCCACTTGCGGCCGTTAGGAAGTCAGTGACATCCGCAAAAAAAGTCAGTCCGTTTCGGGAGATACCGACAACCACGATCTGGGTGCCGTACCGGCCCCAAAGGCACCAGAGACCCGCCAATCCTATCAGGACAATGCAGTCCGGTTGCTGCGTATGGCGTTGGCCAACGGCTTCCGAGACAGTTGGACCCTTGAGCACGCTCCAGAACTGAAAAATCTTCACGGCAATGGCTTATACCAGCAACTGATGGACGAAATCGCAAAGGTTCCATCGCAGGCACAGTGGTTGACACCATCAGGCGATTGCGTTAGAGCCCTCGGCTCGCCACTGGTCGGGAACACGCCGATAGCGCCACTAACGCTTCTGCTACAATCGCGCCTGGACCGAGCTGAGGAGTGGAGTCTGCTATGGCTACAAACCCTAGTCCCGCCCAACTAGATCTGACCATCGACAACATGCCCAGCGAGATGACCGTTCACTGCAGCGGAAGGATAACGTCTGACACAACGGAGTTGCTAAGGACGACCGTCAGACCGCTGCTTTCGCAGAGCAAGAGGGTCGCGCTGGACTTGGCCAACGTAAGCTACATGGACAGCTCGGGGCTGGGTACCCTAGTCGGTCTTTACACCTCGGCGCAGACTGCAAGTTGCCAGTTCAAGCTTATCAACCTGAGCCAACGCGTTAAGGCATTGCTCAGCGTTACACAATTGATCGAGCTTCGGTGGTTAGGCGCATGAAATTCCAGCCATGCTCGATACCTCTCAATCCGGCTAGGAGAGGGGAATGCCTTGCCGCATCCCCACCCGCAACCTAGTTTCGCTCCCGGGGCAGATCATCTAGGTGCATCCCATAGCAAATTAGTCGCTAGAGAATTAAGCTGCGGTATTTCCCGCCCACGTGGGTTTCTATCACCGCCGATGGCAAGCCCTTCCTCGAGGGAGTGCTGAAGCGGAGAAGGAGGATTCATGCGCATTCCCAGGTCGTTCTTAAAACCAACAACGCGGGTGCGCTCGCAGTTTTGCTAAATGGCAAGCGCCTGCCGTCGCTTGGCAACCAAGATCAGCAGACCACGGTTACGTTTACTCCGACGGCGTAACGCGATAAGGAAATCCAGGCTCGTGCCGCCGGATTCGCCATCCCCGCTAAGGTCCTAACGATCGAAGGCGTCTTGCAGGTTCTTCTGTTTGGTGACGCCGTCCTGCAACAGGAGCATTAGCAGAATGCGCGCCTTCTGTGAAGACAGATTGTCCCCCATGACAGCGCCAGCCTCGACCAGGGTCTTGCCGCCGCCCTCCCAGCCGTAGTTGGGAAGCACGCGGCCATTAGGGACGCGCGAGGTGATCACGACGGGTACGCCCTTGGCGATGGCATCCTTGATGGCGGCATACATCGGCTTGTTGACGTTGCCCCAACCGAGACCTTCAACGACTATGCCCTTGGCGCCGTGGTCGAGCGCAGCCTTGACGAGGTAGCCGTCGGCACCACCGTACATGGGAACGATTTCGATGTAAGGCATGGTGTCGGTCTTAATCGGCACATGCTGGCGTCGCAGCGGCACGCGCCAATAAACGATGCGGTCAAAATCCACCTCCCCCAGGAAGCCGAAGTCCCCAGACTTGAAGGTTTCGACGCTGGAGGTGTGGGTCTTGGTGACGTCGCGGGCAGCATTGATCTGGCTGTTCATGGCCAGCATCGCGCCCTTGCCCTTCGATTGCGGGTCAACAGCAATGCGCACGGCGTTCAGCAGATTGCGCGGGCCGTCGAAATCCGATTCCGAGGCGTTGCGCTGGGCGCCGATCAAGACCACGGGCTTTTCCGAATCGACGGTGAGGTCGAGCCAGTAGGCGGTCTCCTCCAGGGTGTCGGTGCCGTGAGAGATGATGACCCCGGCCACCTCCGGCCGGGCCAGCGCAGCATTGACGTCGCGGGTCAGCGCCGTCCAGCGCACCGGGTCCATGTAATCGGAAGGCACGTTCGAAACGTTCTTCACTTCAACGATGGCATACTTCGAGACCTCCGGCACGGTGGCCAGCAAGTCTTCACCGGAAATCGCCGGCACAGGCGCATGTTTAACCGGGTCGATCTTCATGGCGATGGTGCCGCCGGTGGCAATGAAAACCACCACCGGCTTAGTCTGGGCAACAGCGACGCTGGTTAGCAGGAAAAGGCCAATCAGCACAGCCAACTTGGAGTGGGTGCGCATGGGCAAGCAACCTCCGAGTTTCTCGGACATTTCGCGGAGCCGAATATACAAGGATGGGGCCTCGGCGACAATGCACCTCGGTCGAATTTTGCGAGGTGTCCCTCGCCAGAATGAAGTTTAGCTCGGCGAGCAAGCTAACTAGCACAACGCCCTTCGGTGTGTCGGACAGTTGGCACTGGAGAGGATAAGCTTAGGATCGCAGATAGCGGTTGCTCCACGTGCGGGCGGTCCCGACACGAGGAATTCCACCCAGCTCACGGCGTGGATCCCACGACGGCGGGCTACCCCTTAACCCTGGCCGCCTCGGAAACGAAGCGGTCGGAGTGAGATCCTGCTGAGAATTGCGCGCGCGCGTTTCGAGGTGCAGTTGACTGAGCGGGCTTCGTTACTCGGCGGCCACTCCCTCGATGGGTATGCATTCCTGGGCTTAAAGTTCTTTCCGCATGATCATGCTGACTCCGGCCGCTTGCAATTGCTTAATCGCAGCATCTGGATTATCGAAGCGGAAAATCAAAACCGCGTTCTCTCCGCGTCCAAAAGGAAAGGCGTACATGTATTCGATATTGATAGAGGTGTCTTCCAGCGCTGCCAGAATCTGCGCGAGACCACCAGGCCGGTCCGGCACCTCGACGGCCACCACCTCTGTGGCTTTCACCATGAAGCCGGCCTGCTCGAGAACTTGCTGTGCCGCCTGCGGATCGGAAACAATCATCCGCAAAATGCCGTAACGCTGGGTATCGGCGAGCGAGAGCGCCCGCACGTTGATGCCCGCCTCGGCGAGCGCCCGGCAAGGCGCGATAAGGCGGCCTGGTTTATTCTCCACAAAAATGGAAAGTTGTGTGATCTTCATGATTGTCGCCGGTCAATAACTCGCTTTGCCTTACCCTCGCTTCGTTGAATGGTGCGCGGTTCCACCAAAGTCACTTGGACGCGAATCTGCAGCGCACGTTCCATGGCCTCGGCCAGCTTCTGTTCCAGTGCTTCCAGTGCACCCACGGTATCGCTGAATACCTCGGACGTGACCTCGACCTGTACTTCCATCTGGTCCAGGCCGCGTTCGCGAGTGAGAATGATCTGATAGTGCGGCAGCGTGCCCTCGACGTCCAATAAGACCGTTTCTACCTGCGATGGGAACACGTTAATACCACGGATGATGAGCATGTCATCCGCTCGCCGCGAAATACGCCGGATGCGGCGAATGGTGCGGCCGCACCCACAGGGTTCCTTCACCAGGGCGGTGATATCGCGCGTGCGGTAGCGGATCAGCGGCATGGCTTGCTTGCTCAGGGTGCTCAGCACCAGCTCGCCCTCTTCGCCGTCGGGCAACACGCACCCGGTTTCCGGTTCCACGATCTCAACGTAGAAATGATCTTCGAAAACATGCAGCCCGGCCTGGCAGGCGCACTCAATGCCGACGCCCGGTCCGATGATCTCGGAAAGCCCATAGATGTCGTACGCCTTGATCCCGGTGTCCTCCTCGATACGGCGGCGCATCGCCTCAGTCCAAGGCTCAGCGCCAAACACACCGGCGCGCAAGGGCAACTTGCGGAAATTGATTCCCAGCACAGCCGCGCGGTCAATCAGGTGCAGGAAATACGTGGGCGTGCAGCAAATCGCCGTGGCCCCGAAATCCGACAGCAGCATGAGCTGCCGGTCGGTGTTGCCGACAGACACCGGGATCACGGTTGCGCCCAGCCGCTCGGCTCCGTAGTGCGCGCCAAGACCGCCGGTGAAGAGGCCGTACCCGTAAGCGTTTTGGACGATATCGCCCTCGTGCAGCCCACAAGCCGCAAACGAGCGCGCCATGACCGAAGACCAGACATCAACATCAGCGTTCGTATAGGCAACTACGATCGGCTTTCCCGTCGTGCCGCTGGAGGCGTGCAGACGTACGATTTCCTGCATCGGGCTGGCAAACAATCCGAAGGGATAGGTATCGCGCAAGTCCGTCTTCACCGTGAAGGGCAGCTTGGCAACATCGCCGAGCGAGCGAATGTCATCGGGGACGAGTCCGCGATCTTTGAGCCGGGAATGAAACAACGGCACACGCTCGTAGGCGCGTGCGACGATGGCCCGCATGCGCTCCAGTTGCAGTTGTCCCAGCTCAGGACGGGGAATGTAGTCGAGCGCGCTGGTGGGCTGAAAACAAGATTGCGCTGGCTGCGCCGCAGGCATCATGCTCCCCTCCCCAAGGCAAAGGCCTGGAGATTCGCTTCGTGCAGGTTTTCGGGCAGACTGCGCCGGATGGCCGCGGTCCACTGCTCAGCGGAGAAATCCAAATGACGACTCAAAATCCCGAGTAAGGCAACATTCAGGCTTTTCTTGTTGCGGAGCTTGGTCTCGTCCAATTGCGACGGTTCAATCACAACTCCGGTCTTGCTGAGCAGGGCTGCATTCACGGGAACTTGATCGGCCGCGATCACAACCAAGAAGTCGGCTTCCCCCTCCGGCACCATCGGACTGAACACCTGGGGGCCATATCGTACATCGCTGGCAACCGAGCCTCCGCGCTGGCTCATGCCGTGGACTTCACTCTTCTTCACGTCAAAGCCGGCATTGAAAGCCAGGTCGGCCACGATGTCAGACGCAGTGAGCACGCCCTGCCCGCCCAGTCCGGCAATCACGATGTTAGTTACAGGTACTACAGTCCTGCTCATTGCACCTCTCGTAATCCCGAATTGCGCGTGCCGCCAACAAGCAGTCGCGGCGGGCGATGATCACGGAAACCTCCGGTGTATCCACAGCCTTGCGGACCAGTTCTTCAAATGCCTTCGGGTTCAGCGTGGGATCCATCACGTGGACCTGGCGCACACCCAGCGTGCGTGCCAGATCTTCAAACACCACCTGTCCGGTTTTCGTGTGGTTCAGCGTGCGTCCCGTACCAGGATGTTCCTGCAAACCGGTCATCGCGGTGGTACCGTTGTCCAGGATCAGCAGCACATGGCCGCCGGGCGGGGGGTTATAAATCATCTCCACCAGCCCCGTAATTCCGCTATGCACGAACGTGCTGTCCCCGATCACACTCACCACGCGTTTGGCTTGCTCCGGTGGCAAGGCATGGCGCAACCCGAGACCCACGCCAATGGATGCCCCCATACACACCAGCGCGTCCATGGCTTGGAAGGGTGGCAGGACGCCAAGGGAATAGCAACCAATGTCGCCGGCTACGATGCAGCCCAGATTCTTCAAGGTTGTGAATACGGTGCGATGCGGACAGCCGGGACACAACGCCGGCGGTTTGCCTGGAACCGGCTGCGGTTCGGGAGAACAATCACCCACCAGGATGCGGCGCATCCTGGTGACGTTCAGCTCGCCAAAGCGGAACATGTCCGGCTTGCCTTCGGCAGGAATACCGGCCACGCATGTGCCTTCCAGCAAATAGGGATCTCCTTCTTCAATTACGAAACAGCGCTCGACGCCCGCGGCAAACGTCTTCATCAGCTCGCGCGGCAGCGGATAAGTCATGCCCAGCTTCAGCACGCTGGCTTCCGGCGCAGCTTCGCGCACATGCTGATACGAAATACCGGACGTAATGATTCCCAGCGCGGACGAACCGCGTATGACCGCGTTCGGCCCCTTCGACTCATTCCACGCCGCCATCTCTGCCAGCTTCTGGCGGAGACGCTGGTGTGCTGGCCGGGCATAAGCCGGAATCATGACGTGGCTGCGCACGTCGGGCACGAACTCGACTGGGCGTGGCGGGGTAATGGGAATCGTGCCTTGCCGTACCAATGTTTTCGAATGGCAGACGCGGGTGGTCATGCGCAACAACACCGGCACTCGCCAGCGCTCGGAAATCTCGATCGCACGAAGCATGAATTCATATGCTTCCTGCGAGTCGGATGGTTCAAGCATGGGGACTCCGGCAGCCAAAGCGTAGCGCCGGTTGTCCTGTTCGTTCTGACTGGAAGCCAAGCCGGGATCATCCGCCGAGATGATCACCAGGGCACCGTCTACTCCCGTATATGCGACCGTAAACAGCGGGTCGGCCGCAACGTTGAGGCCAACGTGTTTCATGGTCACTAGAGCTCGGGCGCGAGCCAGGGCTACCCCGATGCCGACTTCTAAAGCGACTTTTTCGTTGGGCGCCCACTGGGCGCGTCCGCCTAGGCGCTCGAACTCTTCCAGAATTTCCGTGGAGGGCGTCCCGGGATAGCCCGTGCCGAGCCTGACTGCGGCTTCAAAGGCCGCCAATGCCACAGCTTCATCACCGCTCCGGAGCGAGGTCGCACACTTTAAGTTAGACAGGGTCGAACTAGACATTCGCGTTCTCCCTTGTGTTGATGGGAATCTCTCGTTCCCGAATTCTGTAAGCTAGGGTCGAATTTTACTTCAAAAGCCAACTACCCCAACGAAAGCCACTCATCGCCTGACTTCAACGACTGCCGCCGCCGAGATCGAACGGCGACTTGAGCGCCGCGACCAACTGGCAGTGTCAGCTCCAGCTCTCGTCGAGTCTTACGCGGCCCTCACGCGACTCCCGGCGCCACATCGGCTGTCCCCGGCGGATGCCTGGACACTTCTCGAAGTGAACTTCGTGGAGCACCGCAGGATTATCGTATTAACCGGTGCTGCATATGTGGCCGTTGTACGGGCGCTGGCAAAACAAGGGGTGGGTGGTGGGCGAACCTACGATGCGGTGATCGCGGAGTGCGCACGCCAAATCATACCTGTCATCTTGCTGACGTTTAATCGACGGCATTTTGATCCGCCGCCGGAAGGCGTCTCGGACAGCAGTCACAATCGGGCAGGTGCCCACTACTTTGCTCTGGGCCGGCGGTCAGAAGCTTCCAGGAAATCGCCCAGGAGATTCCGAAGCTCTACGCGACATTCCGCCGCGCAAGAATCTCTTCTGGTCTGCCGATGCGATCAGGGTGGCTGGCGCGGATGTGCTTGTCCAATTCGACGATGTGGCTGAAATCCTCCCAACAGACAGAGCACGAGGGCTTTTGGACCTGCTGCATTCCCAACTGGTTCGAGGCTGGTTTATCGGGCATGGCTGGGCTTCTCCTGGCACGCGATGCGGATCTGGCACCGAATGTGGGGCACTTTAATAACTCAAGAGCTCGTCGCAACAAAATCGAAAATTTCGATGCATTCGATCACGCTCCCTGGAGAACCCCTCTTTGTCCAGTTCGCCTTACGGCACGCTGCTGCGCATCGAGGCGGGATGGCCAGGCAGCCTCAGCACTTTGCCGGTGTCGACTACCCTGCCTCCCTGCACCCGGTAGATTTGCAGGTTGCCGGCTGTGAAATTGCCGACGTAGAAATTGGCGACGTAGAGGTACTTGCCATCTGGGCTGAACGCAACGCCCTCGGCCTTCCTGCCCGCGTTGACCGCACCCACCTTGCGTACGGTGCCGCCTGCGGTCGAGAGCACGTCGACGATGGTGTTCGGATGCGCGAACCATGCGTCCTTCGACAGGGCACCACCGCTGCCGTTCAGCGCCAATGCGACGGCGAGATCCCTAGTCGGATTGATCGCAAGACCCTCCGGGAAGTGGTCGATGCCCAGGTAGTCGACCACGTGCGGCGGGGTCGCCTTCAGGTCGATGACGGTCACGGAGCCGGCGCCGCCGTCGGGTACACCGGCGTTCCCCTGGTTCGCGGTGAGGCCGAAGCGGCCATCCGCGGTAATCTGCACGTTGTAGGGAAACACGCCTACCCCGAAATCGATCTTGCTGTAGGTCACCTTCTGCCCGTCAATGTCGAGCCAAGCAACCTTGTTGACCGAATACTTCGAGGCCAACGCATGCTTCCCGTCGGGGGTGATGGCGACGGCCGAGACGGTATCGCCCATGGGCACCGTGTCGACGAGCTTGACCTCCTTGCCGTTGATCGTGAGCACGCTGATCGAATTGTCGGCGCGATTGGCGATCAGGAGGAGGTCGCCCTTTCTGTTGATCGCGAGGCCCGAGGGCTGCTTGCCAACCTCGACGGTGGCAATCAGCTTCGGGAGCGTCGACTGCAGATCGATCACGAAGAGCTTGTTGTCGGGTACTGGCTTCCAGCCAGCCCCGGCCGGTTGATAGGCCAGCGAATTGGCGACCAGCGCCAGGCTCTCGTCTGGCGTGATCGCGAGATTGGTCGGCGGGCCGATCATCGAGTTCATCAAGGGCAGCGAGGCGACGATCTTCGGCGCCTCGGGGTCCTTGATGTCGACGATCACCACCTCGTCCTTGCCGGGTTCGGTGAAGACCGTCTTGCCGGTGTCGTCCCAGTACAGCTTGTTGTCGTCGCCGATGACTAGGAACTGCGCTTGGGCAGCGGCGGAAAGGCCGAACCACAGCCATACCAGACCGGCTAGCACGAGCAACTTCCTATTCCTCTCCATGATTGTTTTCCCCCCTTCACTCCCATCAGGTGAAAAGCGATATGACAGCTTTTTAGGTGGTGTCCGTCCCGATTAGAGCCGCTCACGGCACCAACAACAGCTTACCTGTGGTTTTGCGCGCTTCCAGGTCCCGATGCGCTTGTT
>Ga0187769_10001034_pt1 | contig 15475 bp, 15 predicted proteins | sample 0116_SJ02_MP02_1_FD_133140 | JGI IMG/M metagenome (GOLD analysis project Ga0187769, IMG submission 133140) | Tropical peat soil microbial communities from peatlands in Department of Meta, Colombia - 0116_SJ02_MP02_10_MG | ecosystem: Environmental > Terrestrial > Soil > Wetlands > Peat | place... | reverse complement strand
CGCTGCAGACCAAAGGTCGAGGAGTTGACATTCGTGAGCGTCAGAATCGATTCGGTCGGGTTCTGACCGGTCCGCGCCAGGTCGTTCTTGTAAGTGACCAGGTCGGTGGACTGTGTCGGTGTGGGGTTGGTACCGCCGCTGCCCCCGTTGCCGCCGTTCCCACCGTTTCCGGACTGCGCCGCAGGCATGCCCGAGCCGCCTGAGCTGCAGGCGGTGAGCAGGGTGAGCAACAGTGTTGGAAGCGCGCTGAGACTCGGGCGCATGTAGCGTCGCAGGACCGGTCAGACTCCGTGCACGCTCTCACGGCCGAGCCTCCCGCGGCAACTCGTCGGTTAACCGCGACACGCGCCGCTTTACAAAAGATGTCAGGGGTGAGCGGCGGGTGCCGCCCGCTGCGCCGCCGTCTGGGCGCTCTCCACGCGGTCGCGCAGTCCGGCGAGCGCCGCGGGAAGATCCTTGCGCAGCGAGCGGGTCACGAGTGCCTGCGGGATCCAGAAACCGGGGTCGATGTACACCTCATACTCCACCACGGTCGTCGAGGCGTCCGGCGCCGGCATCAGCAGCCAGGTGCCCTCCTCCGCCTTGAGGTCGCCGCTGATGCGACGGGTGTCGATGCGATGCGGCCGGTCGTAGTGCGCGCGAAATACGTAGCGGACGGTCGGCAGCAGCCATGAATAGCGAACCTCGTGCTCGAAGTCTTCCCAGCTGCCATCGTGCGCGCCGTCGACCCGGCGACAGCCCTTCAGACCCGGCACGAACAGCGCCGCCTGCCGGCAGTCGGTCATGACGCTCCAGATGGCCTCGGGCGAGGAGTTGATGCGGACGGCGGCGCTGACGTGTCCGCGCGGGTGCTCGGGGTCGATCGCGCTGGCGGCCGCTACCACAACCTGGCCGGCGGCCAGGCGCCGTTGCACCGCTGGGTCGGCGACCCAGTCACTCGGGGCAGCCAGCGCGAGCGGCTGCATCAGAGCCAACGCTATGAAGATCATGCCGCGATTGAGTGCGTCCAACACTTCGGTGTGCCAGGCGAGCCACGCGCACACTGCCGATCGTGAGTGCCGCCCTGCCGCGACCGGGTTCATTTGCGCCGCCCCGATCGGCTGCAGCTAAAGCTCATCGAGATCCGTGAGCGCGGCGCGCGTCACCCGGCCGGCATGCACCGCCACCCCTTCCGCACGCAGCCGCCGCACCTGTTCGCGGTGTGCGCGCGATGCGGCCGGGAAAGCGATGCGACCGCCGGCCCCGACCACGCGATGCCAGGGCAGATTGAGCTCGGTGGGCGCGACGCGCAGTGCGAATCCTGCCTGCCGTGCGCGCCCCGGCAGGCCGGCCGCCCGCGCCACAGCGCCGTAAGTCGAGACCCGCCCGCGAGGTATGGTGCAGACCACATGCCAGATCGCCTGCAGCGCCGGACTGTCATCGCTCGCGACCGCGCCGCGCGCGCGTGTGCGGGCCGCGCGCGCGGCTCGGAACAGAGCAGTGACTGATCTTGTGCGCATCTGCGAACCGATGGACCCTGCGTACCCCGCGAAGTTCACCGGCCGCCCGCGGCGGCGGGCGCCCGGCGCGATCCGACCGTGATGATAAGATTCTCGCATGCGACTGCCACGCAGCAGCTGGTTGCTCCTGTTACTGCTGTGTCCGCTCGCGACTCATGCCGCCGAGCTCGACATTCCGGAGCTCGGTGTCAAGCTGACCGGTCTGCCGGCCGGGATGGACACGCCCAAGCTGGTCGGGCGGGCGGGCGGGCACGAGGCCACCACCCGCGCCGGCGACGCACTGCTGAGCGTCTACCGCGAAGATGTGCCGGTCCCGGCCGACAAAGACGTGGCGGATCCGGCCTACCGCGCCAGCCTGGAAGCCCGGTTCGACGCGACCATCGACTCGCGGACACTGGGCGCGCCCACCTCGCTCGCCGGACACAACGCCTGGACCGTGGTGGACGCACACCAACACGCCATGCAAACGGTATACAACTGCGTCACCTACGTCATTGTTGATCACCATCTGTATCGCTTCGCAGTCACGGCCAGCGCCGCCCAAGGGCGACCTGCTGCGTTCGATGCCCTGGTAAGAGCCTTCTCGCAGGTGAGTTTCGAGCCGGTTCGCCCGGCCGGGGCGTCGGCGTCGCCGACAACGGCGCTGCCGCGCAACTCGCCCGGTTCGGCCCTAAGGGTAGTGTTACGCTGTTGCCTCCCGCAGCCAGCCTCCGGAGACAGCCGCAATGGCGGCAGCGCCGCACAGCTCAGCCGAGGATCTGATCATCGAGACGCGCGGCCTGACGAAGGAGTTCAACGGCTTCGTGGCGGTGAGCAGTGTCGATTTGCGGGTACGCCGGGGTCAGGTTCATGCACTGATCGGTCCTAACGGCGCCGGCAAGACGACCTTCTTCAACCTGCTCACCAAGTTCCTGATCCCCGATCGCGGCCAGATCCTCTACCAGGGCCGGGACATCACCTTCGAGAAGCCCGCCGAGGTCGCGCGCCGCGGCATCGTGCGCTCGTTCCAGGTGTCCGCGGTGTTTCCCAACCTGACGGTGCTCGAGAACGTGCGCGTCGGCCTGCAGCGGGCACTGGCGACGACCTTCCACTTCTGGAAGCGCGAAGCGACGCTCGCGGTTCTCAATGCGCGCGCCCTGGAGCTGCTGGAGCAGGTGCAGCTCGGCCCATTTGCGCAGACGCGCGCCGCGGAGCTGCCGTACGGGCGCAAGCGGGCGCTCGAGATCGCCACCACCCTGGCGATGGCCCCCGAGCTGATGCTGCTCGACGAGCCGACCCAGGGCATGGGGCACGAGGACGTCGACCGCGTGACCGCGCTCATCCGGCGGGCGGCGGCCGAGCGGACCGTGCTGATGGTCGAGCACAACATGCAGGTGGTTGCGCGCATCGCCGACACCATCACCGTCCTGCAGCGCGGCCAGGTGATCGCCAGCGGCAGCTATGCGGAGGTCTCGCACAATCCTCTGGTGATGGAGGCATATCTCGGCTCGGCGGACGGCGAACGGCGGAGCGCGCACTGATGGGCGAGCCGGCGCTGCGCATCAGCAATCTGCACGCCTACTACGGCGAGTCGCACGTGCTGCACGGCGTCGACTGCCACGTGAACCCGGGCGAGGTCGTCACTCTGCTCGGGCGCAACGGCGCCGGGCGTACCACGACGCTGCGGGCGCTGCTCGGCCTGGTCGGCACGCGCTCGGGGTCGGTGCTGATCAACGGCTGCGAAGCCGTGACGCTGCCACCGCACCGGATCGCCCGCCTCGGCGTGGGTTACTGCCCGGAGGAGCGTGGCATCTACGCCAGCCTCTCGACCGAGGAGAACCTGCTACTGCCGCCGGCGGTCGCCGCCGGCGGCCTGCCGCTCGAGGAGATCTACGCCACCTTTCCCAACCTCTGGGAGCGGCGCACCAGTCAGGGCACCCACCTCTCCGGCGGCGAGCAGCAGATGCTGGCGCTGGCGCGGATCCTGCGCACCGGGGCGCGGCTGCTGCTGCTCGATGAGATCTCGGAAGGGCTCGCGCCGGTGATCGCCCAGGCGCTGTCGCGGACCATCGAGCGGCTGCGCACCCAGGGCTACACCATCGTGCTGGCCGAGCAGAATTTCCGCTTCGCCGCACCGCTGGCGGACCGCTTCTACATCATGGAGCGCGGGCGGATCGTGGGAGGTTTCGCGGCTGCAGAGCTTGCGGCGAAAATGGCGATGCTGCGCGAGTTCCTGGGTGTGTGACCGCACGGCGGTCATTCATTCTTAAGGCGGGGGGAGACCATGAAGGGACAGAGGTTGGCGATCGCATTGACCGCGGCGCTCTGGGGAGCGAGCCCGTACGCAGCACAAGCCGCGGGCGACCAGGTCGTGATCGGCGACCTCGACGACATGTCCGGTGTGTACGCCGACGTGCTCGGCGCGGGCGGTCTGGAGGCGATCAACATGGCGATCACCGACTTCGGCGGCACGGTACTCGGCAAGAAGATCACGACGCTCAGCGCCGATCATCAGAACAAGCCCGACATCGGAGCCTCCAAGTTCCGCCAGTGGGCCGACGAGAGCGGCCTCACCCTGTTGCTCGGCGGCTCCAATACCGGCGTCAACATCGCCATGGCGAAGGTCGCCGCGGTCAAGAAGGTGCCGCAGTTCGTGATCGGCGCCGGCGGGGCTTCGCTCACCAACGAGGACTGCACCGCCTACACCGTACACTATGTCTACGACACCACCGCGCTCGCCAATGGCACCGCTACCGCGATCGTCAATGCCGGGGGCAAGAGCTGGTTTTTTCTCACCGCCGACTATGCCTTCGGCACCCAGTTGCAGAACGCCGCCGCCAAGGTGATCGAGACGCACGGCGGCAAGACCCTCGGCGCGGTGCGCGTGCCGCTCGGCGCGGCGGACTTCTCCTCCTTCCTGCTGCAGGCGCAGGCCTCGGGCGCGCAGGTGCTGGGACTCGCTAATGCCGGCACGGACTTCAGCAACTCGCTCAAGGCCGCCAACGAGTTCGGCATCACGCGCACGATGAAGCCGGCCGCCCTGCTCGCCTTCATCACCGACATCCACAGCCTCGGCCTGCAGACCGCCCAGGGGCTGTACCTCACCACCGGGTGGTACTGGGACCTGAGCCCGGAAACGCGCGCGTTCGCCAAGCGCTTCTTCGCCAAAGTGAACCGCCAGCCGACCATGGACCAGGCGGGCATCTATTCGGCGACGCTGACCTATCTGAAAGCCGTCAAGGCCGTCGGCGGCACCGACAGCGACAAGGTCATGGCGGAGCTCAAGCGCACCCGCATCAACGACATGTTCGCCAAAGACGGTTACATCCGCGCCGACGGCGTCATGATTCACGAGATGTACGTGATGCAGGTCAAGTCACCGCAGGAATCAAAGTACCCGTGGGATTACTACAAGATCGTAAAAAGAATGAGCGGCGAGGAAGCCTTCGGGCCGATCACGGGTCTGTGCCCGCTGACGCACAGGTAGCGGCAACGCCGCGGGCCGCGGCGCGAGCGTCGTGAGCCAGTTCTTCGGCATCCCTGTCGCGGTGATACTCGGGCAGCTGACGCTCGGCCTGGTGAATGGCTCGTTCTACGCCATGCTCAGCCTCGGCCTCGCCGTGATCTTCGGTCTGATGGGGGTCGTCAACTTCGCCCACGGCGCCTTCTACACGCTCGGGGCGTTCGCGGCGCTGCTCGGATTGCAGTATCTCGGCATCAACTACTGGGCCGCGCTGCTGCTCGCGCCGCTGGTGGTGGGCCTGCTCGGCGTCGGGGTGGAGCGGCTGCTGCTGCGTCACCTGCACGGCCTCGACCCGCTCTACGGTCTGCTGCTGACCTTCGGCCTCGCGCTCATCGTCGAGGGGTCGCTCAACCAGGTGTTCGGTGCCAGCGGTCAGTCCTACCCGGTCCCGGCGGCGCTCGCCGGAGTGCTCAACCTGCATTTCATGTTCCTGCCGCTGTACCGTGCCTGGGTGATCCTCGCCTCACTGGTAGTGTGCTTCAGCACCTGGTTCGTGATCGAGCGCACCGCGCTCGGCGCGACGCTGCGCGCCGCCACCGAGAACGCCCCGCTGCTGCAGGCCTTCGGCGTCAACGTGCCGTTGCTCATCGCCGCGACCTACGGCGGCGGTGTGGCGCTCGCCGCGCTGGCCGGGGTGCTCGCCTCGCCGGTGGTGCTGGTGAACTCGCACATGGGCACCGAGCTCGTGATCGTGGTGTTTGCGGTGGTGGTGATCGGCGGAATGGGATCGATCCTGGGCGCGATCATCAGCGGCCTGGTGCTCGGCATCATCGAGGGATTCACCAAGGTCATCTACCCGGAAGCCTCCACCATCGTGGTATTCATCATCATGGCGCTGGTGCTGATCCTGCGGCCCGCCGGTCTGTTCGGCCGGGAGTAGCCGGTGCGTGCAGCGCGAATCCTGTACGCACTCGCCGCCCTGCTGGCGCTCTGCGTCCCGTGGCTCGGGATCTACCCGGTGTTCATGATGAAGCTGCTGTGCTTTGCGATGTTCGCCTGCGCCTACAATCTGCTGCTCGGCTTCGGGCGCATGCTGTCGTTCTGTCACGCGGCGTTTTTCGGCTCGGCCGCCTATGCGACCTCCTGGCTGATCACCGCACATGCGACCGAGCCGGCACTCGCCACCAGCGCGGGCATCGCCGTCGCCGCCGCGCTCGGCTTCGCGATCGGCGCGATCGCCATCCGTCGCCGCGGCATCTACTTCGCCATGATTACCCTCGCGCTGGGACAGCTGGTGTACTTCGTGTGCCTCGAGGCGCCGTTCACCGGCGGCGAGAACGGACTGCAGGGCGTCGCGCGCGGCCGGCTGCTCGGCCTGCTGCCGCTGCGCTCCGACGTCGTCATGTATTACCTGGTGCTGGCGGCATTCATCGCGGTGTTCGTGTTCATCCGGCGGGTGGTGCACTCGCCCTTCGGCCAGGTGCTGCGGGCCATCCGTGAGAACGAGCCGCGCGCGATTTCCCTCGGTTACGACATCAACCACTACAAGCTGCTCGCCTTCGTGCTCTCGGCCACCCTTGCAGGCCTCGCCGGCTCGCTGAATTCTCTGGTTCTCGGCTTCGCGACGCTCTCCGACGTGCAGCAATCCACCTCCGGCGAGGTGATCCTCATGACGCTGCTCGGTGGCACCGGAACCTTCTTCGGCCCGGTGGTCGGTGCGGCGCTCGTGGTGACGTTGCAGGAGTACCTGTCCGACATCGTCGGCGGATGGGTCACCGCTTTCATCGGCGTCATCTTCGTCGCCGGCGTGCTGTCGTTCCGGCGCGGCATCGTCGGCGAGCTGGCGGCGCTGCGACTGCGGCGGGCAGTGCGCACGGATCTCGCCGCCCCGTCCTGAAGCGCGGCCGCTCCCGCGGGCGCTACCCGCGGCCGAGCTGCGGCGGCGGGCGGTACAAGCCCCCGGACCACTCGACCAGGTCTGCGATGCTGCGCGCCGCCAGCAGCGAGCGCCGGGCGTCCGTGCGGCGCACGCCGAGATCCTCCGGATAGGCCACCAGGCCGCGCGCGCGCAGGCTCGCGGTGCGCTGCGGATCGGCGCGCCGGCCGATGGGCGTGGCGCCGGCGATGGCCGCGAGCGCGGCGCGGCGTTCCTCGCCGCCCTCGGCCCTGTAGAGATAAGCGATCCCTTCCTCGCTGACCACGTGGCTCACGTCCTCACCGTAGATCATGACCGGTGCGATCGGCATGCCGCTGCGCCGGCCGACTTCCACGGCATCCAGGCAGTCGACCAGGGTCGGCACGCCGCCCTTGCGGAAGGTCTCGACCAGCTGCACGACGAGCTTGCGGCCGCGCACGATCGGCGCAGCGGCAGTGATGAGGCTGAGCCAGGACGGGCTGTTGTGGCGGCGCCCCTTCGGGTCGTGCCCCATGTTCGGGGCGCCACCGAAGCCACCCAGACGCCCGAGCGTGACGGTGGAGGAGTTCGCGTCGGCATCCATCTGCAGGGTCGAGCCGATGAACAAGTCCACGCCGTACTGTCCGGCGAGCTGTGCCAGCAGGCGGTTCGAGCGCAGGCTGCCGTCGCCGCCGACGAAGAACACGTCGGGGCGCGCACGCACATAGTCCTCCATGCCCACCTCGCCGCCGAAGCAATGAACGCTGTCCACCCAGCCGCTCTCGATCGCCGGGATGAGCGTCGGATGGGGATTGAGCGCCCAGTGGCGGCAGATGCGGTGCTTGAGGCCGAGCGTTGCCGCGTAGGTCGGCAGCAGCAGCTCGATGGCCGCAGTGCCGAAGCCGATGCCGTGGTTCAGCGAGGTGACGCCGTGACGCTCATAGATGCCGCGGATCACCATCATCCCCATCAGCACCTGCTGCTCGCTGATCTGGCCCGGATCGCGCGTAAACAGTGGCTCGAGCGCGAACGGCCGGTCGGCGACCACCAGCAAGTCGACCCACGATCCGGGAATGTCGACGCGCGGCAGCTCGGCGACCAGTTCGTTCACCTGCACCAGCACGATGCCGTGGCGGAATGCCGTCGCCTCGACGATGGCCGGCGTGTCTTCGGTGTTGGCGCCGGTGTAGAGATTGCCCTCGAGATCGGCCTTCTCGGCGCACACCAGCGCCACCTGCGGCGTCAGGTCCACGAACATGCGTGCGTACAGCTCGACGTAGGTGTAGATCGCGCCGATCTCCAGCACGCCGTCCGCGAGCAGCTGCGCCACGCGCCGGCTCTGCGGTCCGGCGAAGGAGAAATGCACCCGCCGCGCGATGCCACGCTCGAACAACGTCAGGTGCTCCGGCCGGCTGATGCTCGGGATCAGCAGTTGCAGATCGTGTACCTGCTGCGGATCGACCTGCACCAGCGCGCGCGACAGGAAGTCGGCCTGTTTCTGATTGTTGCCCTCGAGCGCCACGCGGTCGCCCGGGTGCACCAGCGCCTGCAGCACCGGCACGATGGCTTCGCGCTGCACCAGCTTGCCCTCGACGTGTGCCGCAACCCGCGCGAGCCTGCGCTTCTTGTCCTCGCGGCGCTTGGTCCAGCTCATGCGCAGCACACTAACAGAATCGGCGCGCGTGCTGCGCTCAGGGCAGGGGCGCCGGCCGCGGCCGCTGCCGCCGGCGGCCGCGGACCGCCGCCCGCATGAGATCAATGTCCGTTCGGCAGCATGCCGAGATTGTTGGCGAGGAAGGCGTAGATCTCCGCCTCCTGATCGATCGCCTGCGTGACGGTCTCGCCGCCGCGGTGACCGGAGGACAGAGCGACCCCGAGCAGCACCGGCGCGGCACCCGCCTGCGCCGCCTGCAGCGCGGCGGCGAACTTGAACGAGTGCATCGGCATTACCCGCGTGTCCTGATCGCCCGTGATCACCAGCGTGGCCGGATAGCGCGTTCCCGGATGGACGTTGTGCACCGGCGAGTAGGCGTACAGCGTGCGGAATTCCCGGCTGTCCTGCGGCGACCCGTAGTCCCCCTCCCAGCCGGCGCCCTGGCCGAAGCGGTTGAAGCGCAGCATGTCGAGCACCCCCACCTGCGCGATCGCCGCACCGAACAGGTCCGGCCGCTGGGTGAGACAGGCACCGACCAGCAGTCCGCCGTTGGAGCGGCCGTGGATCGCGAGATGCTGCACCGAGGTATAGCGGTGCGCGATCAGCCACCCGGCGGCTGCGATGAAATCGTCGAACACCACCTGCCGCTGCGTGCGCATGCCCTGGCGGTGCCACGCCTCGCCGTACTCCCCGCCGCCGCGGATGTTGGCGAGCGCGAACACCCCGCCCATTTCCAGCCAGGCGATGCGCGCCGGATTGAACGACGGCAGGATCGACAGCCCAAACCCGCCGTACCCGTAGAGCAGCAGCGGGTTGCGGTCGGCGAGCCTCAGTCCCTTGCGGTACGCGAGCCACAGCGGGATGCGCGTGCCGTCCTTTCCCGGATAGAAGACCTGGCGCTGCTCGAAGGCCGCGGGATCGAAGGCGACCTTGGGGGAGAAGAACACCGTGCTGGTGCCGGCGTCGAGGTCGTAGCGGAAGATTGTCGGGGGAGTCACGAGATCGGTAAACGAGTAGAACGTCTCCTGATGGTCGGCGTGGCCGTTGAAGCCCGCCACGCTCCCGCGGCCGGGGAGCCTGATCCCGCCGAGTGGGGCGCCGTCGAGGCCGTAGAGGGTCACGCGGCTGTGCGCATCGTGCAGCGTTCGCACGATCAGCCGGTGACCGACCAGGGTCACGCCCCTGCCGCCCAGGTCGACAGGATCGCGACCCGGCGGGATCACCTCCTGCCACGCGGTGCGCGCGGGCCTCTGCGGGTCGACGGCCAGCACGCGCCCGTTGGGCGCATCTAGCGAGGTGAGGAAGTAGAGCCGGCCGGCGTCGGCGCCGACATAGAGGAACGCCGCCTCGAAACCGACCGTCATGGGGACCGCCACGGGCGTCGCAGCGCTCACATCGAGGAGGTACACGTCCTCGCGACCCTTGTCCCCGACCTCCCCCTCGCCGGCCAGTACCACCAGCCAGCGACCATCGGGCGTGAGGTGCGGCTCGTATTGCCACTCCGGGTGCGCACCGTCACCGAGCACGCGGCGGTCCTGCGTCGCGGGCGTGCCGAGTGCGTGGTAGTAGACGGCGTTGCCCAGATCCTGCGCGGTGAGTTCGGCGCCCGCCTGCGGGGCGGGAAAGGCGCTGTAGTACAGGCCCTTGCCATCCGGGGTGAAGACCGGCGGGTAGTACTTGGTGTAACGCAGGACATCCGGCAGGTCCTGGCCGCTTTCGAGATCGCGTATGCGCCACTCGGTCCAGTCGGAGCCGGAAGCCGAGACGCCATACGCCAGCCGGCTGCCGTCGCGGCTCACCACATATCCGATCACCACGGCGTGATCCGCCGCGGGCAGGGCGTTGGGGTCCAGTACGATGACCGGCGCATCGCCCAGCGCGCGCACGCCGTACAGCACGCTTTGGTCCTGGCGCCCGCTGTTGCTGGTGTAGAAGTAGCGGCCGCCCTCGCGAAAAGGGATGCCGGTCTTCTCGAAGTCGTAGAGCTGACCGATCCGCGCGCGCAGCTGCGGCCACTCGGGTATCGCCTCGAGATAGCTCTCGGTCAGCTGCGCCTCGGCGCGGAGCCAGGCACGCGTCGCCGGGGAGTCGAGGTCCTCGAGCCAGCGATACGGATCGGCGACCTGTGTGCCGTGGTAGTCATCGACCACGCTGCCGCGCGGGGCCGGCGGGTAGCTGATGCGGCTCGGCGCGGCCGCGAGCAGCGGCGCCCACGCCAACACTGCCACCAGCGAGGCCGCGAGGCACAGGCCGAGGAACAGCAGCTCAGTGCGACTCAGCGACATGAGACCTTGCAGCACCCGTGCCCGCGAGGGCGGAACCACTTCCCATCATGCCCGGGCAGCGGGCGGTGCCGTTGTAGAATCGTTCCATGCCGCGGCACGTCGGAATCGTCGCCTGCTCCGCCGAGGGAGCGGCGCTTTGCTATCGCACGGTGTGTCTGGAAGGGGCGCAGCTGTTCGGTGCGCTCGAGCATCCCGAGATCTCGATGCACACTCACTCGTTCGCCTCCTACCTGCGCTGCATCGAGCGCGCCGATTGGCCGGCGGTCGCCGAGCTGATGCTCGCTTCCGCGCGCAAGCTCGCCCGGGCAGGCGCGGATTTCCTCATCTGCCCGGACAACACGATTCACCAGGCGCTCCCCTGGGTGCTGCGGCGATCACCGCTGCCGTGGCTGCACATCGCCGAGGTCGTCGCCACGCACGCCGCCGAGCGCGGCTTTCACCGCCTCGGCCTCACCGGCACGCGCCATCTGGTCGACAGCGAGGTGTACCCAGAGAGGCTCGCCGCACGCGGACTCGAGTACCTGCGGCCCAATCCCGCAGAACGCGCGGAGATCAATCGCATCATTTTCGAAGAGCTGATCGCCGGCATCTTCAAGCCGGAGGCCATCGCCTGCTTCCAGCGCGTCATCGCCCGCATGAAGGACGAGGGCTGCGACGCGGTGGTGCTCGGGTGCACCGAGATCCCGCTGATCATGAACGACGGCAACTCCCCGCTGCCGACGCTCGACTCCACGCGGCTGCTCGCGCGAGCGGCGCTGCGGCACGCCGCCGCGTCCTGAGGGCGCCCCGCGCCGGCCTGCGCTCGGCCCGCTGCTCAGCGGGATGCCCGTTGGCCATCCGGGCGCACAGTCGGATCGTACGGCTACTTCCCCTTGCCCTCGAACTTGAAAGACACCTTCACCTTGGCGCGATAGGCCTTCACCTTGCCGCTTTGCACCTGCATGTCGAGCTGCACCACTTCGGCGATGCGCAGGTCCCGGAGCGTCTTCGCCGCCTGGTTGACCGCCGAGGCAGCCGCCTTCTCCCACGACTCGGTGCTCGTCCCCACCAGCTCGATGATCTTGTAGACACTGTCGGCCATGGCTCACATCTCCTTTCTTGTTGGGTCCGCAGCGCAAGGCGCGGCACTCGCACTGCCGGTAAATGCGCAAGCGGCGGCCATCATGCGACCGGCCCGCGGTGAATGCAACGCGCGCCACCGGGGCGGCGACCGCGGGTAAGTTGACTGATCATTCACGTGAGCGTAGCGTTCACTTGATCGATCATTCAAGTGGTTCTCGTGCCGCCCGCGGATACCCGTACCCGCCTGGTGCTCACCGCCATGCAGCTGTTCCGCGAAAAAGGCTACGGCTCGACCAGCGTGGCGGACCTGCTGCAGACGGCGCGCGTCAACAGCGGCAGCCTCTATCACTTCTTCCCCGGCAAACAGGATCTGCTGCTCGCGGTACTCGAGGCCTACCACCAGGGCATCCAGCCGCTGCTGCTCGAGCCGGCGTGGCGCGGCGTGGGCGATCCGATCGAGCGCGTGTTCGCCCTGCTCGCCACCTACCGGCAGGCACTCATCACCACCGATTGCCAGTACGCCTGCCCGATCGGCAGCCTGGCGCTCGAGCTGCACGAGCCGGACCTGCCGGTGCGGGAGCGGCTTGCAGCCAATTTCAGCGCCTGGACCGACGCGATCCATCAGTGTCTGCAGGCGGCCGGCGCCCGGCTGCCGCGTGACCTCGACCGCCGCGAGCTGGCCGCGTTCGTGCTCACCACCATGGAGGGTGCCGTGATGCAGGCACGCACCTTCCGGGACGTGGCGAGCTTCGACGCTGCCGTGCGCCAGCTGCGCGCCTATTTCGAGCGGCTGTTGCGCGAGGGGTCACGGTCCGGCAGGTCACGCGGGCGCGCGCCTGCAAAAAGAAAGGAGCCCCGATGAGACCGATGCACCTACTGCGGCGGCAAATTGCGAGGCTGCCGGCGCTACTGGCCCCGCTTGCCGTTGCCGCCCTGCCCGCGACGCCCGCGGTGCCTGAGCCTGCGGCCACAGCGTACCGGCCGCTGGAGTTTCTGGTCGGGCACTGCTGGAAGGGCACGTTCCCTGACGGCCAGGTGACGGACGAGCACTGTTTCAGCTGGATCTACGGCGGCAAGTTCGTGCGTGACGAGCATGTGGTGCATCGCGGCGGCGGCAAGCCCGATGGGTTCGGCGAGTCGATCTACCTGTGGGACGCCGCAGCGCGGCAACTGCAGTACCTGTACATCGAGAGCGCCGGCGGCTACAGCCGCGGTACCGTCTCCGACGAAGGCGATGCGCTGGTATTCCCCCCGACGATCTACATGGAGGAGGGTCAGGCCCAGACCTATCGCAGTCGCTGGCAGCGTGCGGCGCCGGATGCTTACGACGTCGTCACTGAGTTTCAGGTCAAGGATCGCTGGGTTCCGGGATTCACCGTGCACATGAAGCGCGTAACCGACTGATCAGGTTACCGGGTCGCGCGAGCGGCCGCGGCGGGCCGGCGCGGCGACACCCGCATCCGGCGGGCGGTGCCACACCGGCCGGCGCACCAGTGTGCTCTTGCCGAACAGCGATTCGATCAGATCCACCGCGAGCACCGCGGTGCGGTTATGTGCGTCGAAGGCGGGATTGAGCTCCACCACGTCGAGCGATGCCAGGCGGCGCGTGTCGGCGATCATCTCCATGCACAGCTGCGCCTCGCGGTAGGTGGGCCCGCCCGGCACCCGCGTGCCGACGCCGGGCGCGATCTCCGGGTCGAGGAAGTCCACATCGAAGCTCACGTGCAGGTGCGTGTCGCCGTCGACTCCGGCCAGCGCCTGCTCCATCGTCAGGCGCATGCCCATTTCGTCGACGTAACGCATGTCGAATACGTCGAGACCCTGCTCGTGCACGAAGCGCCTCTCCCCGGCATCGACGCTGCGCACCCCGATCTGGCGCACGCAGGAGGGATCGATGACCGGTGAGCAGCCGCCGAGGGCGGTCAGCTCCGGCGGTCCGAAGCCGCACAGGCACGCGACCGGCATGCCGTGCACGTTGCCGCTCGGGGAGAGCTCGCTGGTGTTGAAGTCCGCGTGCGCATCGAGCCACAGCACACGCAGCTTCCTGCCGTGCTCGCGGCAGTGCCGCGCCACGGCGCTGATCGAGCCGATGCTCAGGCAGTGATCGCCTCCGAGGAGGATCGGCAGCCGTCCGGCTGCCAGCTCGGCGTACACGCTCTCGTGCACCAGCTCGTTCCAGCGCACCACCTCGGGCAGATGACGGTAGCCGGCCCGCGGCGGCTGCCAAGGGTTTCCGGGACCGGCGAGATTGCCCAGATCCGTTACCTCGAGCTCGCGCGAGCGCAGCGCGGCCGCCAGCCCCGCCACGCGCATCGCCTCGGGCCCCATGGAAGCGCCGCGGTCGGCCGCGCCGACATCGGTCGGCGCCCCGATGAGGCGCGCTGTGCGCAGCACGCTCACGCCGCCGCTCCGGCCGCCGCGGCTGGGGCTGCAACGGAGGGGACGACGGCGGGCGCCGCGGGCGCCAGCAGCGCAAACAGGTTCTTGGGGTCGTCCAGCTCCGGCAGCAGATCGATCTGCGCACGTGTTCCGCGCTCCTCGTGATGAATGCGCAGCAGGTAGCGCAGCGCCGAGAAGTCCTCGAGCGCAAAGCCGACCGAGTCGAAGATCGTGACTTCGCGCTCGCTCAGCCGGGCCGGTGCGCACCCGGTGAGCACCGCGCTCAGCTCGCTCACCGGGAAGGTCGGGTCCAGCTGCTGAATCTCGCCTTCGATCCGCGACTGCGGCTCGAACTCCACCACCACGCGCACGTCGGGCCGCAGCAGGATGTCGCGGTGCAGCTCGGTCTTGCCGGGACAGTCGCCGCCGACGGCGTTGAGGTGCATACCGGGGACGATGAGCTCCGGAGTGAGGATGGTGGCGTTGCGCTTGTCGGCAGTCGCCGTGGTGACGATGTCGGCACCGCACACCGCCGCAGCCGTAGCGGAGCAGCGCCTCACCCTCAGCCCCGGCAGACGCAGCCGCGCGAGGTTGCGCTCGAGCTTGTCGGTCGCGGCGGCATCGGTGTCGTAGAGCCGCAGCTCGCGGATGCCGAGCAGATGGTGGAACGCGATGGCCTGGAATTCGCTCTGTGCGCCGTTACCGATCAGCGCCATCACCCGGCTGTCGGGACGCGCCAGCGCCCGCGCCGCGAGCGCCGAAGTGGCCGCCGTGCGCAGCGCCGTCGTCAGCGTGAGCTCCGAGAGCAGCAGCGGGTAGCCGGTCTGCACATCGGCCAGCACACCGAATGCGGTCACGGTGAGTCGCCCCACGGCGGTGTTCTTCGGATGACCGTTCACGTACTTGAACGCGTACAGCCGCCCGTCGGATGCGGGCATCAGCTCGATCACACCCACGGGTGAGTGCGTCGCGTGGCGCGGCGACTTGTCGAAGTCCTGCCAGCGCCGAAAGTCTGCCTCGATCTCCTGCGTCAGCTCCTCGATGAAACGCGCCGGACCGCGCTGCCGCACGAGCTGCCGGATGCGCTCGATGCCAATGAAATCGACCATGACCTGATGCTCCGCCGGGACACGCAGGGCCCGGCCCTGTTCGGCCCCGCACCATGGTCGGTCCGGGCTCGATCAAAATAAAGCCAGAAACTTGCTCATAATACTCATCCTGTCGGACAATTCGGCAGGACTAAATGGCGCTTTGATCGAT
>Ga0187769_10001033_pt1 | contig 15482 bp, 15 predicted proteins | sample 0116_SJ02_MP02_1_FD_133140 | JGI IMG/M metagenome (GOLD analysis project Ga0187769, IMG submission 133140) | Tropical peat soil microbial communities from peatlands in Department of Meta, Colombia - 0116_SJ02_MP02_10_MG | ecosystem: Environmental > Terrestrial > Soil > Wetlands > Peat | place... | reverse complement strand
CCCAATCCGACGCAAGCGCGGCCGCTTCTACCAATGTGGTATTTTGTCTGGTTCCTTAGGAGGCTCTGCTGGCCTCCGGGACGATTCGATCAATTTCGACGGAGGCAATGTCCGTGTCAAGGTGGTTCGTCAGGTTATTGTTGTGTTCTTGTTTTCAGGGTGCTTCGTTGGCGGGAGCGACAGACGGGCGAGTGCTCTATAACGGAAAGATCTTCACCGGCGAAGCCGAACATCCTTATGCCGAGGCAGTGGCAATTCGCGGTGACAAGATTGTGGCGGTCGGCAACCGCAGCGAAGTTTCCAAGGCGGTGGCCAGCGACGCGGTGTTCATTGATCTCAGGGGTAATTTCCTAATGCCGGGGTTGATTGACAGCCACTGTCACGCGATCGATGGCGGGCAGTCACTGCTCTCGGCCGAAATCGGAGAAAACGCTCGTTCGGTTGCCGAACTGGTAGCGTTTGCCGAAGAGGCCAAGAAGAGCGGACGAGGAATGCAAGGGGACATTCTTACCGTGAGCGGCATCCCGCTTGCGTTCTGGTCAAAGAACACGGAACTGAACGATTCCTTCAACGCTGAACCCTACGCGAATCAGCCGGTCCTGTTGGAAGGAATGGATGGCCACACGGCATGGGCGAACAAGGTGCTGCTAAAACGCGCGGGAATCAACAAGCAGCTCATCCACAGCCTCGACGCGGTGAGCCGAGGATATTACGGGTACGGACCAGATTTTGAGCCGAACGGCTTCCTGGTGGATGCCGGAGTCGACAAGGTAGATGCAGTTGTGCCGAAGCCAAGCCAGGAACGAATGCTTGAGGCCGGACGGGCCGCAGTGCAATACATGCATGGGCTAGGAATCACCGCCTGGCTGGACGCCGCGGCCAGTGACGCGATCCTGACGACATACCAGAGGCTGTCGGAAAACGGCGAGCTAAATTCACATGTCGCGGCACTGCCGGTAATCGAGTTCAAGAAGGGGCATCCCGAGCAGCAGTTGGCGAAAGCGTTGGAATGGCGGGAACGCTTCAAGAACGTGTCCGGAGTCAAAGTTGTCGGCATCAAGGTATTTGCTGATGGCGTTCTCGAGTACCCTTCACAAACGGCGGTGCTCTCCAAGCCCTATCGTACCAGCGGCAGGAATGGCGAACTGCTGTTCGATCCGGCTGAGTTTGCGAAGATGGCGGTTGCAGCCGACAAGCAGGGAATGATTGTTCATGTTCATGCGATCGGCGACCAGGCCGTGACGGAGGCGTTGAATGGTATCGAGGCGGCCCGGAGAGCAAACGGGAACTCCGGCTTGCCACACACGATTACGCACTTGCAGTTGATCAGACCCGAGGATATTTCACGCTTTCGCGAACTCGGCGTGATCGCGTCATTCCAGCTCTACTGGGCGACGGCGGAACTAGACACGATCGAACTGGTGCAACCGCACATTGATCCGGCACTGTACCAATGGCAGTATCCGGCGCGTTCCCTGCTCGACGAGGGTGGCACCATCGCAGGTGCGAGCGACTGGCCGGTTTCGACGGCCAACGTGTTCCGCGCGATATATCAGGCCGAAACGCGCAAAGGACCGGAAGGGGTGCTGGATGCAAACCAGCGGGTGCCGAGGGAAGCCATGCTGTATGCCTATACACGGAATGCGGCGCGGGCGTTAGCTGAGCAGGACAGGATCGGGTCGATCGCTTCCGGGAAGCAAGCAGATTTTGCTCTGCTGGATCGCGATGTTCTGACGGTGACTGCCGAGGAAGCACGCGATACGAAAGTCTTGTGGACGGTTGTGGGCGGCAAGACTGTCTACGGCACCCAGCCCTGAGACCCGTTATCCAAACTGCAGCGAAAACATCTTTCCCCACCGTCCGCCGACGGTCTCGGTCTTTGTTCGAATGGTTCATCGGCACTACGCCCCTGTGTGACTCCTCGCAGACGTACACGCGGGCCGTGCGGCCTGGGCCTTCGCCCGCCGACCTTCTGTCTGGTTTGGCAGCAGGTGTCTCCGAGGTCTCCAGGTTCTCGTGCATGAAGTTTCTAGGCGTGCCCTGGAGGCGTCGACCACGCCGGACTGAGCAGGAACTCGCGTTATCGCTCCCGTCCCTGTTACCTTCCCCGCATTTTTACCGCGTCGGCGTCCGGCTTGTAACTTTTCGCGGCTCAATACCCACCCCGCCTATCCTCTATCTACGATCAACATCACTCCGAGAGGTGCGCTACTTCACCGCAAAGTGGCTCCGCTTTGCGCTAAGAAAGAAAGACATGCGGGGCCGTAGCTTCGAAGAAATTGCCTCCGAACTTGTGGACTTGCTCAGCGAGCAATTGAATGCACTGGTTCTGCATCCCGCTGTCGCAACTGATGACTGGCGAGACCGCGAGCAGAGGATTGAGAAGCTGCGCTCGCAGCTTCAGATGCTGCGCAGGGCTTCGTAAGAGGCTGGTGCTATCGCAACAAGCCGGACCGATCCGCTTGCGGGACTCACGGCCGACTCCGAGGGCAACTTATACGGCACGACGACCAATGACGGCAGCTTTGCCCACCGAGGTCGTAAGGATACGACCTACGATGGCGCGCCGGGCATTCTGGCGGAATAGCAGGCTGCGCAGATGGGGACACTCTGTTCGCGGAACGAGGAACTGGGCTGCCCCGCTCTATCTGACTTTCCAGTTTCCGTCTTGAGGACTGCCAGCCGACTCTGATACCAATCTTCCCCGCTCATCACCACACCACATGACGTGCACTGTTTGCCTTCGTAGCGGGCGATGAAATCCTGCCGGTCGCCGTCGGAGAATTCGATCTGCGGCATACAGGCTTCGCTACAATCCTCCGATTCGGGCCGGCGTGAACATGATTCGATGTGCCGACTGGAATCAAGTGCCACCTCCGCCGGCAGGTCCGCCACGGGACAAGTCACGGTGGTGGTTTTCCGATCATAGCTGAACATGCCGCGTGCAGCTGACCAAAGCGACCGAACACTGCGGGCAATATCCATAGCAGATCCCTCCGTCAAGAACCGAGTCTTCTTGATTAGGAGGCGGGTGACTCGACCACATAGGCTACCAAATTCGCGGGAGCGCTGCACGTCGAGAACACGGACCCGGCGTCGAGGGCCGAGCCTGAAACGCCTGTTTTCGTCAGCTATAGAGACATCTCGACGTGACAACAAGCAGACGCTCAAATCCTGATTACTCTCATTGACCCGTGTTCGTATAAACAGAGACGCCACTGATCGTTCAACGCGATGCGGTCCCGTGTGGACTGGACTATGGGACAATTCCAGCTTTTGGCACAACCGCTGTGGGTCAATCTGCTCCTGTTCATCCCACTGGCTCTGTCTTTCGGCTGGCGAAGAAAGCGATAACGCTCATTGACCCCTGAAAGGGGCCTTGTTTGGTGATGTGACCCAAGCGCCGCCGATTGCCGCTCGATTTCTCGAGAGGAACCAGTCCCACATAGCTCGCAATCTGTTTCCCGCATTGAAAGCGTCCAGCGTCGCCGATGATCAGTACGAACGCCAGCGCCGTCAATGCGCCCACACCCGGATGGGTCCGCAGCCGCTGCGCTTCCGGCCGCGTCTCCGCTTCTCGCTCGATGGCCTGGCTCAACTCCGCGATCTTCGGATTCAGTTGATCCAACAACTCCAGCAGATCGCTCCGGCGTCGGCTGGCCCAGGGTGCCAACGGAAACGATTCCAGTTGCTGCCCCCACCGGCCCGCCACAACCGCTTCTTACACCGCAGCCCTTCATTGATCGCCCCGCCTGCAAACTGGTTCATGATTCGAGTCCGCGCTTGCACCAGACGGTGTCGATGCCAAAGCAGTTGCCGCAGATCCCGATTCTCCCAGCTCGGCACCCAGATCCGCGGAAAGTCGTCCTTCAGCATCAGTTTCAGAATGTGCTGTGCATCTTGGCAATCGATCTTCTGTTTGCGGGCTCGCTTGCTCTGGATCTCGCCTGCGTCTCCTATCCACAACTCCAACTGCAACTCCGCCAGCAGTCGTTCGAACCAGCGGGCGTATCCACTGGCTTCCATCCCCACCTACCTTGAGAGCCACAGTTGCCAGAGCACGATAGAACTGCTCCACCTCTTCGCGATGCACCAGTCGTCTTTCCTGGAGCTCTCCCGTCTCCGTATCCAAAGACGCGATCTGCTGAAACTCGGGGTGGAAATCAACTCCTATAATGATCATGTTCTTCTCCTTTCTCCCGAGCCTGTTGGTTGGCTTAGCACCACCCAACTTTACTCGGGAATGGGAGCCGACATTGTCATGGAATCAATTACGCTCATTGATTCGGGATCTTGGACTTCATATCGTCTAGAACCAGCGAACAAACACGTTCGGAGGTAATGCCACATGAGTTTCTGGAGGAACCGTCTTTGAAGAGAATCCTTGAGCTTCCATCTAAACGCCGTCGTTCCGAATTTCTCGCCGCGGTGAAAAGGAGTCGCAAGCTGCACGGCCATTGGGTGTCGCCCCCACGGACTGTGAGTGCGTTTAACAAGAACTTAGAACGATCTGGTTCCAAGGCTCATCGTTCCAAGGCCCATCTAGGTTACTGGGTCCTTACCGAGTCGGGTGAATTGGCTGGCGTCATTAACATTAACGAGATTGTGCGAGGTAGTTTTCGGTCAGGCTACCTGGGCTATTACGCCTTTGCGCCGCACAATGGTCGTGGCTATATGACAAGAGGACTCCGCGCCGTAGTCTCCCGAGCCTTTCGGCAATCGCGCTTGCACCGTCTAGAAGCGAACATTCAGCCCGACAATGAAGCATCTCGGCGGTTGGTTAAGCGGCTAGGCTTCGAGCTGGAAGGATACTCGCCTCGATACCTGAAGATAGCAGGCAAGTGGCGTGATCATGAGCGCTGGGCAGTGACGGCGGAGAATTGGACCGGTTAACAAATAACGCTTTGCACTCCTTTTAGCGAAGAGTTACGGGCCAACCGGAAATCAAGAAACCGTCTGGTCAGTTGGCGAAAAAATCGCGGTTACACTCAAAATCAGACGTGGAAAAGCCGCCTTCGACTCAGGCGGCTTGGACAGTCGCTCTTACTCGCAGCAACCTAGACTTCCTTCTTGATGAGCCTTGTCATCCAGATCAGGATCACCGCTCCTAGAATCGCTATCAGGATGCTCCAGATCATGCCGCCAGCAGCGAAACCGAGTAAGCCGACCACCCAACCACCGACGACGCCACCGACGATGCCCAGCAGAATATCGGCAATCACGCCGTATCCGCCGCCCTTCATGATTCTGCCAGCCGCCCAGCCGGCAATCAGACCAACGACAATCCACCAGATAATCCCATGTGCCATCGGATCCTCCTTGGAATCCTGAAGCAAGAAAAGGCAGAACTGCGACCCTTAAAGGGATGTTCAATGTAGGAAACATCGACATCCGTCAACGGTCAGCGCTGACCTGGGGAAGAGTAGACTCGGAGCACCGCACTGTCAAGTCATGCAGTCGGATGGAGTGCATCGTTGCTCGAGACAGTTGGCGAAAAAGTATGGCCCGCCGCCGTGCTGCAAGAGGTTTGAAGTTGAGCGAAAAGACAGTCTGCGTAAATGTATCCGGCCTCTTAGTGGGGAATCACTCCCTGGGCACTCGATGATGATCGCGTGCCGGTCCTTATAAATCCCTCGGTCACGAAGGACGCATTTTCCCTAGCGGCGCAGCTCCGAACACAGCACCCACAAGTGATCCATGTATTCGCCGCTCATGGAGCGAAAGCCGGTGACAACCGCGCCAGGAGGACATTCGGCCTCAGAAGGATGGCCACCTGCGTGCGGGCGCATCACAGGCTGCGTCATCTCTGTTCTTGGGTCGGGTCTTTCGATGATTTCGCGCGGAGGGCTGCACACGCCCGCGGCTTCATCAATGGATGCGCCAGTACGTCCACGAAGGCCGCGCAGCGCGAACCCTCTTGGACACATCGCATCGAACACAGGTCGGCCGCCTGGGCTGCCCGTTCTTTCGGTCATCAATATCTCGTCACCGAGTGTTCGATTCGGACGCACCGGTGCGCAATCGAGCCACGCTTGATTGAAGAACTCGCCAGTTTGGACGTGAAAACCGATTGCGACATAGTTCGGCGGACATACCGCGTCGGGAGAAGGCCTGCCGCCACCTCCACCGCCGAAATCCTGGGCGATGCGTTCGCGCGAAACAAACTTCTCGCGCTCTTCTTCGCGGAGCTGCGGAGCTGCCAGCGCACTGAGTACCATCACAGTGGCAATGACTGCGACAATATGAGCGATTCGCGTTTGGCGCCAATCCCGGCCAATTAGGGTGTTTTGACCACAAGGTGTCATTGTCGGCCCCCTAGAGGAATGTATCATTGCGCCGCTCTGAGCGCGGCGCACGAATCGATTTGTGCGGATGGTAGAAGGCGGTCGCGGAATTGTCAACGACAACTCAAGGAGCGAGATTGGACCTGGGTAAGAGCCCGTCCAGCCTGAAGAAGAGAAAGAGCACTTGAGAGTCAGGGAAAGACAACGGAATCCGCTCTGGCGTTAGCTGTTGAAACATCCCATTAGCGCTCATTGACGTGCGAAAAGGCGAACAGAAGGCGCAAAGTTGCGACAACGCCTGTGGGTGTTGAAAAAGTCACTGTGATTAGTAAGCGAAGTGGGGAGCGAAGCGTGGTAAAAGAAAGAAATTAGGACAGCCCACCCCTTGTCCTTGCTCTCCGCCCATCCTCGCCAAAGACCATCCGTGCACGTACCGATCGCAGACCGCCCTTACTTGACAGGCAGCTTGATGAACGAAGGGAATTGTACCTTCCCGTTGGCCTTGTCAGGCGGCCATATGGCTACCTGCTTGCCGTTCTGCCAGTATCCAAGTGTCGCTAGCGTTCCCGTTGATAAAGATATGCGTCTCTGTGCGTTGCACTAAAGGCTTCAGCAATTTTCAAGAATGCCTGCGCAGCATGCGAAAGCGCCCCGCCTTTGCGATACACCACCCGCAGCTTCCGCTCGAACACCAGTTCGCGCACCGGTACCATCACCAGGTCTCCGCGCAGTACTTCCTGCTGCACGCACAACCGCGGGACCAGGGCGACGCCGTTGCCCATCGCCACGAACTTCTTGATCGCCTCGATCGTCGGCAATTCCACGTCCATGTGAAGCGGTGTCTTGTGCCGGTGAAACGCCGCAATCACCCGCGCCCGATATGGCGACGGCACATTGTGCGCCGCAAAATTTTCCGCTCCCAGCTGCCGGATCCTCACTGCCTTCGATCCGGCCAGTGGATGCGACGGCGGGACCACGAACGCCAATTCGTCCCGGTAGACCACTACGCAGCGTAATTGTGCGTCTTCCGGCTGAAACGAAAGTACTCCCAGCTCTACGTCATGCTCGTGCAACCGCTTTGCGACTTCGCTGGCGAGCGACCGTCGCACCGCCACCCGAATCCCGGGATGCACCCGCCGAAATTCATCCAGCACAGGTAGCAGATAAAGAATGGTGTATTCGTTGGCCGCCACCGTGAGCTGTCCTTTTCGTAGCTGGCGCAGCTCCTTCAGCGAGGCCTCCGCTTCCTTGCGCAGATTCAGCAGTTCGCGAGCGTATTCCTGCAACACCCGCCCGGCATCAGTCAGCGTGCCGTCCCGCAAAGAGCGGTCAACCAACAGTTCGCCCAGTTCGGATTCCAGTTGTCGCACCACCTGGCTGACCCCCGGCTGCGTGCGCCGGAGCCGCTTGGCCGCCCGGGAAAAACCTTTTTCCTCGGCCACCGCCAGAAAGGTTTCCAACTGCGCTAGTTCCACAATCTCTCCATAAGCCCAGCTTGCAGAGCACAACGTTTCGCTTTATATCATAACCATGCATTATGTAAACATAATAATTATAACTTTGATTTATTGCATGAATTCGGTTAGTGGTTGGGAGAGGCGTTGATGAATACTTCCCGAGTGACGATTTTTGACACGACCCTACGCGACGGCGAGCAGGCTCCCGGCTGCAGTATGAATGTGGACGACAAGCTGCGGCTCGCCCGGCAACTGGAAACTCTGGGTGTAGACGTCATCGAGGCTGGCTTCCCCATCGCTTCTCAAGGCGACTTCGCCGCAGTTTCCGCCATCGCCCACCAAGTGCGCGAAACAAACATCGCGGCTCTGGCGCGCGCCCGCCGCGAAGATATCGACCGTGCCTGGGCCGCACTTTCTGCCGCCGCCCGGCCGCGCCTGCACGTCTTCCTGGCCACCTCCGACATCCATTTGCAATGCAAGTTGAAAATCACTCGCGACGATGCAGTGCGCCAGATTGCAAGCTCCATCTCCTATGCCAGTACCTTGTGTGGCGACGTCGAGTTCTCCCCGGAAGACGCCACCCGTTCCGAACTCGACTTCCTCTGCACGGCGGTGCAAACGGCGGTCGATGCCGGCGCCACCACCATCAACATTCCGGACACTGTTGGCTACACGGTTCCCGAAGAGTTTCGCGCGATCATTCAGGCCATCGGTACCCGAATTCGCGGAATCGAGCAGGTTACCATCTCGGTGCATTGCCACAACGATCTTGGCCTGGCGGTAGCAAACACGCTTGCGGCGGTCGAAGCGGGAGCGCGCCAGGTGGAGTGCACCATCAACGGCATCGGCGAGCGCGCCGGCAATGCCGCTCTGGAAGAAATCATCATGGCGACGCGCGTTCGCCCTGATCGGCTCGGTTATGAGACTGGCATCCGCAGCGAACATCTGTGCCCCACCAGCCAGATGCTCTCGCGCATCATCGCTTTTGGTCCGCAGCCTAACAAAGCCGTCGTCGGTGCCAACGCCTTCGCTCACGAAGCCGGAATTCACCAGCACGGTGTGCTGAACAATCCGCTCTGCTATGAGATCATGACTCCGGAATCAGTGGGTGCGCCGGGCAACCGCATCGTGCTGGGCAAACATTCCGGACGGCACGCGTTGGCCCGCCGTTACGATGAACTGGGTTTCGCGGTTTCTGGCGCTGAACTCGACCAGGTGTACCGTGCTTTCACGGTTATGGCTGACCGCAAGAAAAACATTTATGACCAAGACTTGATGGCCCTGCTTCCCCGTGCACGGCGTGTGGCGGACACCGCAAGCGGCTCCGCCGCCTTCGCTGACTAGGATTGGGCAACTGAATTGCCACGATCACATGAGACTTCAAATCGCAATTCTGCCGGGAGACGGCATCGGCCCCGAAGTAATCGCCGAGGCGCTGCGCGTCCTGCACATCGTAGGCGAAGTTTCGAACATTGAATTGCACTTTGCCGAATATCCTTTCGGCGCCGCCGCCTGGAAACGGACGGGCGTTCCGCTGCCTCCGGGTACGTTGCAAGCCTGCCTGCAGGCCGACGCGGTTCTGCTGGGGGCCGTGGGTGCGCCCGAGTGCGACGACTTGCCGCATGAGCAGCGCCCGGAAACCGGCTTGCTGGAACTGCGCCGCGAGCTCGGCGGATACGCAAATCTGCGTCCCGCGGTGGCCTACGATGCCGTCGCCGCTTGCTCGCCGCTGAAGGCATCCGTCGTGTCAGGAGCGGATCTTCTTGTGGTCCGTGAATTGCTCGGCGGACTCTACTTCGGTGAGCCGCGTGGCATCGCGACCGACGGCTCCGCCGCCTTCAACACCATGCGCTATTCGGTCGAGCAGATTGAGCGCATCGCACGCGTGGCGTTTCGCGAAGCCGCACGCCGCAGAAGAAAAGTGACCTCCGTCGACAAGGCCAACGTGCTCGAAACCTCCGGGCTCTGGCGGCAGGCAGTCACGCGGGTCAGCCACGAATTTCCCGACGTTACGCTCGATCATATGTACGTGGACGCGTGCGCCATGCAACTGGTCACCGATCCGCGGCGCTTTGACGTGATCCTGACCGAGAATCTGTTCGGCGACATTCTCTCTGATGAGGCCGCAGTGATTGCCGGCTCGCTGGGAATGCTGGCCTCCGCCAGCATCGGGGGCAAAGTCGGCCTCTACGAGCCGGTACACGGCTCGGCTCCCGACATTGCCGGACGCGGTATTGCCAACCCGCTCGGCGCCATCGCTTCTGCCGCCATGATGTTGCGCTACACTGCCGGGCTGGAACAGGAGGCCAGCGAGATCGAGTCGGCTATTCGCCAGGCGCTCGAAGCCGGGTGTCGCACCGCCGACCTCGCCCGCGGCAGCGCGGCGAAAGCAGCCAGCACAACTGAAATGGGCGTTGCGGTCGAATGCGAACTGGCAAGCATCCTCGATCGCCGCTGCTCCTACCATGCCGTATGATCGCCCCATCGGAACAAGCATGAGCCGCCCCTGCACCATGTTCGAGAAAATCTGGGACGATCATCTGGTGTGCTTTCCTGCCGACGAGCCTGCCTGCCTTTACATCGATCTGCATCTGGTTCACGAAGTGACTTCCCCCCAGGCATTCGAGGGCCTGCGTCTGGCTGGACGATCTGTTCGCCGTCCCAACCTTACCTTCGCCACCATCGACCACAATGTCCCTACCACCGGTGACCGCCGGATCATTAAGGACCTGATCGCAGCCCAGCAGATCGATGTGCTGCGCCGCAACTGCGCCGATCACCACATCCAGTTGCTCGATGTCGATTCAGCGGAACAGGGAATCGTGCATGTCATCGGCCCAGAGCTGGGGCTGACCAAGCCCGGTATGACCATCGTCTGCGGCGACAGCCACACCAGCACGCATGGCGCTTTCGGCGCGCTCGCGTTCGGCATTGGCACATCGGAGGTCGAGCACGTCCTCGCTACCCAGTGCCTGCGCCAGCAGAAGCCCTGCACTATGCAAATCGAGGTTTCGGGAAACCTCGCGCATGGAGTGACCGCCAAGGACCTCGCTCTGGGAGTAATCGCATCCATCGGCGCTGCCGGTGCTACCGGTTACGTGATTGAGTACTCCGGCCCTGCCGTTCGTGGGCTTTCCATGGAAGGGCGCATGACATTGTGCAATATGAGCATCGAAGCCGGTGCTCGCGCCGGAATGGTGGCCCCGGATGAGACGACGTTTCAGTATCTCGAAGGCCGGCGCTACGCGCCAAGAGGATCGGCGTGGAGTGAAGCAATCGAGTACTGGAAAACTCTGCCCACCGACGACGGGGCGCCTTTCGATCAGGGGGTCGAGATCGACGCCACTACCCTTGCTCCATTTGTGACCTGGGGCACAAGTCCCGGCATGGTCGTGCCCGTCAGCGGCCGCATACCGGATTCGGACTCTTTGCCTTCCCACGTCGAGCCGAAATCTGCGGAACGCGCTCTTGACTACATGGGTCTAAAGCCTGGTACTCCCATTCAGGAAATTTCCATCGACCGGGTTTTCATTGGTTCCTGCACCAATGCCCGCCTGGACGACTTGCGAAGCGCCGCAAAGGTCGCGCACGGCTACAAGGTTCATCCCCGGGTTCAAGCCATGGTCGTCCCCGGATCGCAGTCGGTCAAGCGCGCCGCCGAGAGCGAACACCTGGATCAGATCTTCCGTGCGGCTGGCTTCGAATGGCGCGAACCTGGATGCTCCATGTGTCTGGCGATGAATTCGGATACGCTGTCACCGCAGCAGCGTTGCGCCTCCACCAGCAACCGCAACTTCGAAGGACGCCAAGGGCCCGGCGGCCGCACCCACCTTGTCAGTCCTGCGATGGCCGCTGCCGCTGCCGTGGCTGGTCACTTCGTAGACGTGCGGCGTTGGGAGTATAAGGACTGATTCATGCAACCATTTCGTATTCACTCCGGCAAAGTCGTCCCGCTCGATCACGCCAACGTCGACACCGACCAGATCATCCCTAAGCAGTTCCTCAAGCGCATCGAGCGCACCGGCTACGGCGAATTTCTGTTTCACGGCTGGCGCTATCGACCAGATGGCACGTCCGAGCCTTCCTTCGTTCTGAATGATCCGCGCTTCCGCGGAGCCAGCATTCTTCTGGCGGGAAAAAACTTTGGTTGTGGCTCCTCTCGTGAACATGCCGCATGGGCCCTTCTCGACTACGGATTCCGCGCCATCCTCGCGCCATCCTATGCTGACATTTTTTCCATCAACTGCACCAAGAATGGGATCCTTACCGCAGTTTTGGAAGAGGATGATGTCGCTCAGCTTGTGGGACGCGCGCTCACCAGTGTCGGCTATACGCTCACGGTGGACTTGGAGTCCGCAACTATTCAGGATGCTTTGGGTTTCTCAGCAAGTTTTCAGATCGACAAAGTCTGTCGCAAGTTCTTGCTCGAGGGCCTCGATGAAATTGGCCTCACCCTGAAGCTGGGTACGATCATCTCTAATCACGAGAACAACCGCAAGCCATGCCTCTCCCCGTCAAGTGATCCACTCGTCCCGGTTTTGTAACAAAACGCCAAATAGGCTGTTTCCACTGGCGTATTACACGTGCGGCCCTAAAAGCAAGGTGATGCAGTTTCTCGATGCCGGGGCTACATCAGCAATGTTGTGAACTTTATGGCCGCGGTCGCACTTGAGGAGCCTGTCAGTGCCGCGCTCGCCACTTCGCCCATCGGGCCCTGCGCCGCCGCGATCCGTTTCCACACCGCAACAGAAATCGTGAGCCGAGTTACTCGGTGTTTTTCCTGCGCAGGCAGATGACCTTCACGTGGATAAACGATCAATTCGCATTCCACACCGTTGTGTTTGAGTGCCCGATACAAGCCTCTCCTATAATTGTCGGCCCCATGTTAGCGCCGTTGTGCGGAAGCCGCGATATTCCTGCGAAACCGGGAATCACGAGAGTCAAGGAAACTGTCCTGCACCTGCCCACGCAGTCAGAAAGCTGAGACGCGACCTGGTCCCGTAATTCAGAGCGCTCGGTCCGGATCAAGGGCTATCCCGGCAACTATTCCAGTCGAGAAGTCCGCTTCGGGGACTCCAAGCCCAAGCTACGCAAAGTGCGCGGATGAGACTCTGCTAAACATGCGCTGAGGCTCAGAGCTCGATGATTTCGCTGAGACTTAATCGCACCGGTCTTACTCCGCCTCCGTTTTTACAAAAACCAGCCAATGCCCATCGGCGGAGAGGGACGGCTGCCCGCAATTGGCACCATCGCACTGGCTGACATCCTCTGCCGGCTGACTGTCAACTCGAAGAAAGACGTCGCGCCACTCTAACGTGCCCGAAAGCGCTTTCTTGCTTTGCTTTTCCACATAGATATGTCGCTGGCCGAAAGTCCGCGACCATCCGGCTAGATTCTCCACAATTTGCAGATCCTCGCTGGAGGCGGGGTCGTAAGGCAGAAGCGTGACCTTCCCTGTGCTAACTGTCAACTCCCCCACTCGAGGATGTCCTCCGGCAACTTCGGTCCGTAAGAGGATGAGAACGGTTGCGGCATCTTCGGAGCTGGCGCCCACCAACTTAAGGATGCCATCCACTGAATAGAGGTACTTGCCTTCTCCGCCCACACTTGGAATCCGCATCACTTCCGAACCGCGCAACGCCAGCAGATCTTTGGTTCCCGACAGAAAAATGGGAGAGCGGTAGCCCTCGCTGGCGGTCAACTGGCGCCTGGTGTTGGCCTGCAAGTCGGCCAGCCATAGTTGTCCGCTGGTAATTTCGTCGCCCGGGCCTTTGAGGGTTGCCGGGCTGGCGGAGATGCCGAGGAAACTGAGCACCCTCTCAGTGAAACTGGTTCGCGGTTTTTGTTTGCCGGCAGATGCATCCTTCTGGGCGAGTCCTGAGGACGCGCTTACCAGCAACATCAAGAGCAAGCAGGCAATGGGTTTGGGCATGGCTTTCTACCTCGGACAAGGGCGTGACTGGACATTGTTCCCGCCGAACAACACACAAAATATGTCGTCGTAAGCGACGATCTTCACTCTGGCATCTTTTCTAGGCGCCGTCACAATCGCACGCTGATCTTGAGCATCGCGAACGAAATAGGTGATTGCATCTTTGTTGTCCCACACCAGCCAGGCCAGTTGCCCTTCCGGAGATTTATCGCTCGCGCTGAGCTCCGCGACTCGCGGAAGCTGTTGGGTGGAGATCAGGACGCCGTAGTTGACCGGCAGCAGCAAAAACTCCACAGCAAACAGGAACACTAAACTGCCCATCCAGAAGCGGGATGCGGAGGAGGTGGCCGTACCGCGGCGCAGTACATAAACGAGAATGGCGCCGGTGAGCAGCGTACCGGCGACCAAGCTGCTGAAGTAGAGCGTGAGTTCGCCATCGCTGGTCAAAAGCACGTAGCTGGACCAATCGTCGGGAAGTTGCTTGCGCAGCAGCAGATTGCCAAAGAGGAAGCACCTGCGTAGCACGAATTGGATCAGCGCCACTGCGAACACTACGCCGAGCAGAGGGAGATGGAGAGGCACGGCGCTCCATGACATGGCCCAACGTGAGATCCGATCCCTCAGAGATGTCGGCACAAGTTTGTACGGCAAGTATCCGATTGCCACGAATACCAGAAGGAGGATGAGAATGCTGGGAACCGCTGTCACGAGGTACACCGCAAAGCGGCAGCCAGCGAAGAGGTACTTTTCGTCAAAGACGTCGAGATTGGTGGCCACGCCGTAAGTGCTGAGCTGGAAGCGAAAGGTGAGATAGCCCAGTAAGTAAAGCAGAAAGGAGCCGAAGGCAGCGTATGCCGTCCACTTTCCTGCCAGGCTTCCCAGCTTCTCCGTGAATCCGTTCCAGAACTCGGGCATACTATTTCCCCGTCATAACGAACGGCGCCCAAAAGAAAGGATGTCCGTACTCCGGGCGCGACTTCACTTCAATAAGAGCCAACCGGGCGGCTTCAGCCGGCGGGCTGGTTTGCCCCTTCTGGTAAAAGGTCTCCATCCACAAGCGCGTCGATCCGGCATTCACTTCCCAGGAGGAAAGCACCAGTCTGCCTGCCCCAGCGTAGAGCAGTGCACGCACTATCCCCAGGACTTCATTGGCGTGCGTGGCTTCGACACGGCCGGTTTCGCAGGCGCTCAACACCACCAAACTGTTTTTCTGCAGCGGCAAGCCAAACATTTCCGCCGCCGTTAACCGCCCATTGTCGGATGCCGTCTCCTTGAACTGCAGATAAGACAGCAAGGGATCGGCGCCATTGAAGGTCCCATGCACCGAAAAGTGCACCATGTCATAGCTGCTGACCCAAGTCCTCACGTCCGCTTTGCTGACCGCTTGTTGTGCCACCACCTTGCTGCGTCCGGGGTAGAGCTTGCCGATGGAGTTTACTTCATCGCTGGCCTCGTGGATCGATGGATCAGCGACCGCCAGCAGCCGCCCGCTCTTCAGGGTCGACTTGTTCTCCACGTTTGCCAACACGGTCGCGCTAGGCGCGTACGAGATCGCGAAGGTCTCTCCCAGATACTTTCCACTTGAGGGGTCTTGCAATGCCTGAAAGGGTATCGAGTTCAGCTCTTCGTGCGGCACAAGGACGATATGATGGCTCTTGATCGAAGGCAGCATCGGCTGGATGAGATAGAGAAACAACTGGCGCGAAGTTCCGTCGTCGAAGAGTGCGTCGGGTGAGTCGCGGCGGGCGATGAGGCTGTCATGCAGGGCGGCCACCTTTTTTATAAGCTCAACGTGTGGCAGGAATACGT
>Ga0187769_10001031_pt1 | contig 15488 bp, 14 predicted proteins | sample 0116_SJ02_MP02_1_FD_133140 | JGI IMG/M metagenome (GOLD analysis project Ga0187769, IMG submission 133140) | Tropical peat soil microbial communities from peatlands in Department of Meta, Colombia - 0116_SJ02_MP02_10_MG | ecosystem: Environmental > Terrestrial > Soil > Wetlands > Peat | place... | reverse complement strand
TGATCCGCCGCCAGCGCGGCAAGCTCGAGCCGCTCGCGGTCGGCGAGCGCCGCATCCACTCGCAGGATGTGGGCTGAGCGCGTTTGAATTGAACAAGCGCCGGACGAAGGCCGCTTTGCCGCCGCGCAAGGCGGCCTTGCTTTTTCGCGCGAGCGGTCCGCTGCCGCCATTCGGTGGCCTAAACAAGGCCGCGAAAAGTCTTGCTACCACGCCTGACTGGCAACCTTGTCGATCGGCAAAGAGATATTAAACACCGATCCATGTTTGACATCGGGAGAAGCCCAAAGACGCCCCGAATGGTCCTCGATGATTGACTTGCAAATCGAGAGGCCCATCCCCATTCCGCTTTGTTTCGTTGTGAAGAACGCATCGAAGATGTGATCGATGTCCTTCGGATCGATACCAGTTCCACTGTCTGCGATCGATATCAATACATCGTTTGGTGGTTGAATTTCGGACTGTACGGTCAACACTCGTGGTCGATATGAGATCTTGCTCATTGCGTCGGCTGCATTCCGGACCAGATTTAAGATGACCTGCTGCAGCTCCCCTCTGTGGCCTCGCACTGGCGGAAGCTGTGGGTCCAGGTTCGTCCGCAAAACAATACGTTGCGGCCGTAGCTCGTCCCTTAGAAGGTAAAGCACACTGGTGATGAGATCGTTCAGATTAAGCTGAGTTCTGTCTGTTTGCTCCTTCTTGAACATTGCCCGGACACTGTCGATCACCTCGGCCGCGCGGTTTCCATCCTTGAGAACGTTTTGGAGTGCTTCGCGCGTTTCCTCGAGGTTTGGCTCGGCCGCACCCAACCAGCGCAAGCTAGCTCGCACATTCGTGACCATTGCGGCCAACGGCTGTTTCATCTCGTGCGCGATCGACGCCGACAGTTCGCCCGCCGTCGCGATGCGGTTCATGTTGGCAAGCTCTCCCATGGTGCGACGCGCGAGAACCTCTGCATTGCGGCGGCGCCGGCGTTCAAGGGCCAGCCCGGCTATCAACATTGATTGCAGCAGGAGTGCGGCCGCAATCAGAATGATTTGCCATTGATATTGTTCCCACGCTGTCGGCGGTCGAAATAGAATCTCACTTCCCGGCGGTAGCCGGTTTTCGCTGATCTGCCAGCGTTGAATTTCCCTCCAGTCGAACTTTGGCGCCCCAAAACCGATTGCGGCTGTCTTGATATCGCTCGCCATCTCACCACCAAGGATACGCACGGCAGCGCCTGCGATCGCTTTCGCAACATCCCGCACCGATATCATCGGGCCACCGACAATTCCCTTACCCAAATAGGCGTCGACGAAAGAAAATATTGGTGCATTTGCGACGGCGCGAACGAGAGTTAATGCCTCAAGGTCTTGATGCGACACGCCCGCCGCGTCAACAATCAACCCAAACCAGAAGATAGCGGAGTGAGGCGGGAGTCTTGCAGCGCGCTTCATTATCTCGCTGAGCGATAATTCGTTGAACCAAGTGAATGTCACTCTATCCGTGAAAGGTTGGAATGCTTGGCGCATCCGCTCCGAAAACTCCCTTTCGTGGAAGGAGTCACCGATTACTATGGCCACGCTGGTCGTGTCGGGCAGAACCCGCAGAATGTTCTCGATAGAGTCGGCGAAGTTAATATTGACCGGAACGGCTGCGTCGTTGGCGCTTAGAGCGGAATATTTCATCAACTGCCGATCGGCCGTCGTCAGCAACGTTGGCGTGGCGGGAAAGAGATTCTGTCTATACTGTAGAACGAAACTAGCAGCCGGAGCGCCAATAGTGAGCACAAGGTCCGGCTCGCGGTCAGAAAACAGAGTATGAAGGTAGTTGGCGAAGTCATGCTCGCCTTGGCCCAGGAGCGCGGTTGTGAGTGAAAGCTCATAAATGTCCAGAGGGCGTTCCCACTCCTCCTGCAGTTGAGCGCGGATCTCTTCTGCATATTCACTCCAAGGCGCGAATTCTCGGCCATAGGAATTGATCAGCAACACACGCTTCGGTTCTGCCGTCGCCGCACTGACGGCGCCAAGGACAAGTGCAGCCGCGCACACGACATGAAAGACGCAATACAAAGCCCGTGTCATATTGCGGTCAACGCTCAACTAAATGCTGTCACTTTGACAGCCAAAAGTTCCTCCCGGCATTCAAACTACAACATCCTTTAGCGTCATTCTTTAGCGTCTTGACCCGTTATCTTCACATATCCGCTATTCCCACCAAAAGCGGACATCGCTGAGCGCGATCTCTTTGTCCGCTAAAGTGCCGTAGTAGACATCGCCGCCTCATTCAATCAAAGACGAAGACTTGCCCTTCGACATGGTCGAGATCGCGCATCCCGGCTTTGAATTCGTCAATATGATCCTTACTCGCGGCTTCGGTACCGCCGTACAGATATCCAATGCGATGAGGTTTCATCGCTGGCTGCGCGCGCGCCACAATCGGCCATGCGGTCGCTGCACCACCGGCAAGCGCGATAAACTCACGCCGCCTCATTCGATCACCTCGTCGGCGCCGATGAGAAGGGGCTGCGGAACGGTCAGGCCCAGCGCTTTCGCGGTTTTCAGGTTGATTGCGAATTGAAACTTCGTAGGCTGCTGGACTGGAAGATCGGCGGGATTCTCGCCCTTGAGAATACGCTGGACATACCTTCCAGCCTGCCGGTAGTTGTCAAGCAGATCGAGGTTGTAGACGATCAAAGCGCCCGATTTCGCCACATCGCCCGCAGTGCCATAAATGGCTGGGACACGATGACGCGCGGCCAGATCGATAACAAGACCGATATTGCCGTTTATGAAAGCGTCGGGGTTGACGATCATGCCGCCGTCACTGCCGATATTCGCAAAGGCGCGCTCAATCTCCGCCACCTCCGTTACCGGAGTCATCTCCACGCGCACGTCTCTCTTCTCCGCCGCCGCGGCGGCGGATTCATAGTAGAAATGCGCATAGAGCGCCGCCTTGGGGCTGAAGAGATACGCGATGCTTTTGACCTGCGGCGCGACCTCCATGAGGAGGCCAAACCATTTCGCTCCGATCGTCCGCTCCAGATAGGCAAAGCCGGTGATGTTGGCGCCAGGGTGGTCGAGGCTCTGGACGATGCCTTGATCCACCGGCTCGGCGACGAAAACGAATACGATCGGGACCTTAACGGTGGCCTGCTTCAACGCCTTCACGCCCGGACTGCCCGAGCACAGGATCACGTCGGGGGACAAGCTCAAAAGCTCGCCGCCAAGCCGCTGCGCCAGTTCAGGCGTGGTGACACCCCAGCGGTAGTCGATCTGAAGATTGCGACCGACGGTCCAGCCCGCTTCCGCCAAATCCTCTCGCACGGCTTCCACGCGGCCTTGGGCAAACGGATCGTCCTCGCGGAAAAGATCAAGCCAGCCGACGCGCCGCATCGCGCCCGCCGGTTGAGCGCGCAGCGCGAGCGGCCACGTAATGACCGAACCAACGATGACTTTGATGATTTCGCGGCGTCGCATAATGGCCCCAAGGCTCAGGAGCACGCCGATTTACCCGCTAATTACAACAGAGATTTGCGGTCCAGGAAAGGATTTAATCGTTTGGAGCAGCGCCGTTTGCGGATCGAGATCCATATGGCGGCGCAAATCGCGCCTCAAATTCCGGCCAAAGCCGCGGCTGTCTTGCCCGCGCCGCGAGGGACCGCTATATCGAGGACCTGTCACCGCGGCGCGGGGTCTTCTCCGCCGGAATTTCGGCCAGGCGGATGGGTGGAGTGCCTAACCCTTCAATTCCCCGGTTAGGGCGCATAGCTCAGTTGGTAGAGCAGCTGACTCTTAATCAGCGGGTCCAAGGTTCGAGTCCTTGTGCGCCCACCCATAAAATCAATGACTTAGCTGTTTGGCCGCGTTGCCGAAAAAAGCCGTGTCCGCACTATGTCCGCACTCGCGGTGCCGGATGAGGGCATTTGTGCCTTCGCAGAGGTAGCGCATTTGAAAACAATCCGACGCGTTGGACGCGCTATCGCGCCGCGCCGCTGCGTAAGCGAGATAGCTGTTAACAAACGGACCGACCGGCAAAACATCAGGCAAACATTCGGGCCGACAAGTCCACCAGAACCAGCCCGGGCCAGACGTACCAAATGACTGCGCAAGCACGCGGTCGGCATAGAACACCTGGATGCTCGTGCCGGTCCGCGGGTCAATGTCGTAGAGCGGCTCTAAAGCGCCGGGAATTACTGCCCTTGCCACGGGTGCCCCTTCAACATTTGTCAAAGTCGGCGCGTCGGGCAGGGGGTATGCTGGATAGGCCCCTTCGTTTCGCGCGCGCGAACCCCACTTAAAAAATTTGTAGGCCCCCCGACCCTGTTAACTTTCTGTTTACTATGTCGCGCCCGTGATTTCGTGTCTGTCGAGTGGCAACAACGCCGCTTCATCTCTTCAACGATTGGCTGGGGTGACAGGCTGAGACAGCCGAACCGCCGCCGCCACGACCAAAACTTAGTTACGCTGACGAGATTGATCAGACGCCCAGGAATTCGTCGACCACCCGCACAAACTCGTCGGGACGCTCCCAGATGAGCGCGTGGTCTGTACCATCGACAACAACAAGCTGAGAGCCGGAGATGCCGTCGTGGAGCATCTTCGCATGGTGGAGCGGTACCGCCGCGTCATTCGAGGCAGCAACGATGAGCGTCGGACATTTGATCTTAGCCAAGCGACGCCGACTGTCGAACGCCATTGCCGCTTTCCACGCGGAAACCATCACTTTACGATCCTGGTTCGCGATGAGGTCAAGAACCCAGTCGGCACGTTCCTTGCTGACGTGCTTCAAGCCCTGTGAGACAACCAGCTTTGCCAACTGCCTCATACCCAGGGCGTTGATGAAAAGCGGTATGAGATGGCCCTCGATCCGCTCGCGAAATGTCGCCATGTTGAAGGCGTAGGTGCATGCCAGTACTAGGCGGCTGCATCGCGTGGGGTGGTCGAAAACCAGTTGTTGCGCGATTGCACCGCCTTGCGAATAGCCGAGCACCGCGGTTGATTTGACGCCCAAATGGTCGAGCAAGCGCGCTAGGTCAGAGGCGACCTGAGGGGCTGTGTACGGCGGCGGAAGCAGACGACTCCTTCCGGCGCCGCGCAAATCAGGAACGATCACGCGATGTCGGGCTGCAAAATGTCCGATTACCGGCTCGAACATCTCGCCGGTGATCATCAGTCCGTGAACAAGTAGCAGAGGCGCCCCGGTACCTCGTTCGACAAAGAATAAGAGGTCCGAATTTGCCGGAGAAGCGTTCACATTTGTTCCCGGATTGGATCAATCCAATGTAACAAGCCTAGCGGCCCTAACCGAACCATCCATCTTTTTGTCCGGACTTGGACCGTTTTGTTTGGTGTGGTGACAATCTAAGACCGTGTTGAACCTTTGCACCTTGCAAGAGTTGCGCTGAGCCTAATCAATGGCTGCTATTTCCCCGAAAGTGGACATCGCTGAATGGGACGGGCATGTCCGCTTTATGCCATAGGCGGACATCACGCCCCTAATCAAATGCGAAGATGCGCCTCCAATCATTTTTCATACTGATCACCGTCCAGCCGTCTTTTTTCGCTTCGTCATACAGCGCCTGCGTGAACGTGCCGACCTTCGTATCGGGAAGTCCTTGCGCCGGACCATAGGCGTATTCGCGCTGTGCATCGTCGTGCAGCACTAGCATCATCAGCCGAGCGCCGTCACCGGCGCCGGTGTACTCCAACATTTGTTGGTCACCGGTCGAGTTGCCAAACGCCGCATAAGGACGTCGGCCAATCTCCAAGTGGATGCCCTCGGGCTTGCCGGCGTCGTTATCGTTTAGGAGAAGTTTCGGCTCTTTGGTCAGAAACGGCTTGCCGTCTTTGTCATAACCATACTTTGTTCCGCCGGCGGTTCCGACCACCTGCTCTGGAGGGATACCATAGACGTGTTGGGAATAGAGGCGCACAAAGTCCTGACCGCCGCCAGTCACGATGTAGGTCTTATAACCGTTACTAAGCATGTATTGCAGGACTTCAAGCATCGGCTGATAGGTGAGGTCCGTGTAGAGACGCTTCCAGCGCGGATGCTTGGCGGTTTCGATCCATTTCTTTGCTTCTGCGTCGAATACCTCCACCGGCATGCCGGTCAATGTCGCAACGAGGATTTCTTCCAGATCGTGCAACGACAGTTTGGCCAAAGCTTCGCGGTCGCCAAAGAGAACGGTCTTGAACGGTTCTTGATTTTTTAGTTCCGGTTTTTGCTCCACCGCCGCCGGCACTCGCTCCAGGCAATAGACGACTTGCGTGTACATGGGATGCTCAACCCACAGGGTGCCGTCCTGATCGAAAGTAGCGATACGTTCTTCTGGCGGCACGAACTTCGGGCTTGCTTGGTCGGTCGTGGCGCGCACGAAATCCATGATTGCCCGCTTTGCGGGTCCGTCATTCCACGAGGCGAGTCGGTTCCCCGCGTCTTGCGCCAGTGCAGGCGTGGTTCGCAGCAGCCCAGTGATGGGAAGGGCTGCTAGGGTCGATAGCAATGCGCGACGGTTGATGCCGGAAGAATGTAGGCTTGACTTCATGTTGACCTCCCTTTCATTGATTGTCGGGTCATTCAACTTGAGAGGGGCCGCATAAGAGTCAAGCATAGCTAGGCAACGGCAAACGCCAATTACAACCAACTGCCAAAAACAGAAGTTCTGTTCGGCTTCGTCTCACCATTCAGACCCGAAATGAATTTGCGGGCCGCCTCCGAAAAGAAGTGGCCCGCAATTGTTCTTAGTTGGAACTGTATCTGCGCATCCCGCGCAGTTAGTCCTCCATACCCCCCTTGGTTCGGACCGGCTTCGTGAAATCCATATTGGGCACGGGATTCCCCGGGTTTTGAAGATTCGGTATCTGATCGTTCGAGGCACCACCCGGCATACGCTTGATGCTGGGGAAATCGACGATTGACTTGTCGAACTCAATGATCACCGGTTGGAGAAGCGCCAAAGCCCAGCCGTTATCCATCCCGGCATATCTTCCCGGCGAGGTGGTCGTCGAGCGCGTCGCTACCGCGCCGTTGAAGATCATGTCGTATTTTTCGTAAGGGTCCATGGTGAGGTTATAAAGGGCACCGATGCCGCCCGTATTGAGTGTCGGACCAAGCCAAGTGTCCTTCGCGGTGAACAGGTATTTCCACGCGATGTTCACATCGGGGTTGTCGGGATCGTCCGCGATGTCCGCCCGTACTGCCCCGAAATTCTCACCGTTGATGTACACCCACGACCTGCGGGCTGAGTGCTTCGCCTTGCCGAGAATGTAGGCGCTGTTGTCAATGCTGTCGAAATAGATCGGCTTGCCGTCGTTGCCGACCCACGCACCATGTGGTGGCGGCGTAATACCGACCATGGCGGCGAGCGTCGCCCAGCAGTCGATCTATGACATCATCTCACCGTATTGGGCGCCCGCCGGAATGTGGTTTAGCCACCACATTATTCCAGGGACACGCCAGCCTGCTTCAAAGGGCGATCCCTTTTCGCCACGGAACGGGTGGGTGCCCGCGTCGGGCCAAGCATCCTGCCAAGCGCCATTGTCAGCAGTGAAGATCACAATGGTGTTCGGCGCATCCGCCCGAATTTCATCCATGATCCGGCCGACCTTGGAGTCCATTTCGACAACCGAATCCGAATATCGTCCGAGGCGCGTCTTCCCGGCGAACTGGGGCGCTGGATTGGTTGGGTTGTGCATGTGCATGAAGTTCACGTCCATGAAGAACGGCTTGTCGTCCTTGGCGTGTTTTTTGATGTAATCGACTGCGAAGTCAGCCTGCCTGACATCGAATGTCGCCAGATAGTCCCAATCGATATAGTGGACCTTCCTTGCAGGTTGCCCGGCTTCCCCTTCCCACTCGTACATGTTCACGACGTCGAAGTATTCTTGCTTGAATTTGGGATTGTATGACGGGAACCATGGGTGAAACCAAACCGAGGTGTCGCTGTAGGTGTAGACGCCGGGATAGTACGCGGCGAACGCCTTCATCTCGTCGAAGCCGTGCTCGATTGGGTAAGCCTCCGGCTTGTCACCGAGATGCCATTTGCCAGAGTAGTAGGTCGAGTAGCCGTTCTTCTTGAAGAACTCGGCGATGGTGGGCGTTTCCTTGTGAAGGAAGTTCTCGTCACCCGGGGCCACAACTACCGAAAGTGCTGAACGGATCGGAATGCGTCCGGTAATGAATGAGGCGCGGCCCGCTGTGCAACTTGCCTGGCCGTACCAGCTCGTGAACATCGCACCTTCCTTAGCCATCCGATCAAGGTTCGGGGTTGGGTGGCCGAGGTTCGCACCTCCCAAATAGACGCCGAGGTCGTTCCAGCCGGTATCGTCGCTCATAAGCATTACGATATTCGGCCGCTTTTCCTGTGCCTGCGCAAATGCCTGTGAACTCGTCGCCGTGAGGGCGGCGACGCCCGCAAGCAGAGCAAGCCACAATCTCTGTCTAGACTTCATGGCTACGCACTCCTGTACGCGGCACCCTTGCCCCACTGGATAGTTACACACTTGGCCTGTCGGTGCGGCAACACGTGTCTCGACGACATCGCGAACTTGTGAGCGAAGCTAATAAAGCCTTCGATACACCCTGATGTCTGCCTCGGGTCGTCAACGGCGCGAAGCAGAAATCAATGATGCATTGAAGCAAGAGGCGGCTCGCCATGCGGCTGCGGTCCGGAACATGCACCGCTTGAGGGCATTGCGTTTGGCGCGCGACGCAAAAAAGCCCACTCGTTAAGAACCGATGGGCCGGGCTACCTCGATACAATGTGTGAGTAATACATGGCACGGTTCGAGACGCGCAAGTGCGTAAGCGTTTCGCCGTATCAGCGACCAACGTTTTACATCGCTTCCCAATGTGTGAAGGCAGCCTCCACCGCTAAAAAATATTCGTGTTCGTTATAACTGGGATGCCTTTTGACTGCGGCGCGCGCCCTTGCAAGTCGGCCACGGCGTGCAGGGCTGCCGGCACTTTCCACAAGAACTTCAGTCAATGCGTCAGTGAACTCTCGATAAAGTGCCAAAATGCCAGAGCCAGCACTCATGATCTGCGTCCCGTGCTGTCGTTTGGCGCACAACGCTCTAAATCTATCATCATGCAACGCGGTGCGACAGTATGGCAGATTTTCGGTTTGTTAAACCAGTAACGGCGCGATGGTTGAGCGTCGTTTCAACTTGTTGTCGCCCTGCACGACGCTAACACATAAATACAATCATATAACGTCTTACCGTTCGCACCTTTTCACCCGGATTGGGCGCTAACATGACGAGGCGAACGGGCACCGCACTCGGTGCCCGGTCACAATGTCATTCACCAGCGTGCGCTTTCATGGCTGCCTCGATCTGTGCCTTTACGGCTTCGAGGTTGAAGCTTGCGCCCTTTTGCATCGGCGGAAAGTCGATTGCTGTTTGAGCAAGTTTTCCCACGACCTGCTGAACTAACACGAAACGCCAGAACTCGTAGGCGAACCAGTTGTAATAGTTGATTGAGCCATTGTCCTTGCCGTTATACATGCCGGTGCGCTCATAGGGATCAAGGCGCAGGTTGGTCAGGATCGGCCAGTCAACCTTTACGGTAGCGCCAAGCCAACCGTTCGGCTGATCGGTGAAGCGATATTTAAAGTCATTGACACGCACCGCGCTCAGTGTGCCCTCTGTGAAGTAGAAAATCTCATTTCGGGCCGAAGGTCCCTTGGCGGTGATCAGGTCGAGTTGATTGTAACCATCGAGATGCACCTTAAAGGTCTGATCGCCTAGCTGCTTACCATTCAGCAATTCGGCGGTGATGTTCGGATTGCCAACCGCCGCCACCAGGGTTGGGAACCAATCCAGCCCGGAGATGATGCTGTTTTCAACCTTGCCGGCGGGCACGTGGCCCGGCCAGCGAATAATGCAGGGCACGCGGAAGCCACCTTCGAGGGCGGTGCCCTTGCCACCTGCGAACGGGGTTTGCCCGCCGTCCGGCCAGGTGAAGTTCTCCGCACCGTTGTCGGTGGTAAAGATGACGATGGTGTTGTTGTCCAGACCGTTATCTCTGAGATGCGCCAGGACCGCACCGACAACGTCGTCTAGCTGTGCCATCCCGGCTTCCTGAACGCTCCAGCCATTCTCCGGCGTGCGCATCGCCTCGTATTTTTCGGATAGGTGCGTCACGACGTGCATACGCGTGGGGTTGAGCCACACGAAAAACGGCTTGTTCTGCTGCCTCGCCTTGTCGATGAACTCCAACGCCTTGTCGCGAATGACCTCATCGACGGTTTCCATGTTGTACTTGATGTTTGGTATCGGATTTGGCGGCAGCGGCCCCTCGTCGGTGATCTTTTGCTTGCCCACCTTACCCCAGCGCGGGTCGACCGTTGGATCGTCAACATCGGTCGCCACACTATGCACCAGGTTGCGCGGGCCGACGGTGTTCAGGAGGGCCGGCGGGTAATTGCGATGGAAGGGGTCTTCCATTGCATCGAGGTGGTACAGATAACCCCAGAACTTGTCGAAGCCGTGGACGGTCGGCAGAAACTAGTTTCGATCACCCAGGTGATTTTTGCCGAACTGGCCCGTGGCGTAGCCCATGGATTTCAATACTGTCGCGATGGTCGGTGCTTGTGCCGGTATGCCGATGGTGGCGCCGGCCTGGCCGACCGTCGTGAGGCCAGTCCGAATTGGCAGCTCACCGGTGATAAAATTCGCGCGCCCAGCGGTGCAACTCGCTTCCGCGTAATAGTCGGTGAAGCGCATACCCTCGCTGGCCATGCGGTCCAGATTGGGCGTTCGACCGGCCATGATGCCTTGATTGTAGACGCCAATGTTCGACCAGCCGATATCATCGCCCATGATGACGACAATGTTTGGTCGTTGCCCGGACGGCGCGGGTTGCGCTTGTGCTTTTTGAACGCTCGCGGCTGAAGCTAAAGCCGATGCGGCGGCAAGTGTCGTGCCGCCGAGAAGCATGTTGCGACGATTGAGTGCTTGCCTTCCTAAGTTTGCCTTGTCGGGATTGTCATTGTGGGACATTGATCACTCCTTTACTACCACAAAACTGACCAGTCCGACACCCACCCAAATTCTAACAGCCACTCTCGGCTTGCAGATGACAAGCGTGTGAGAAGGTTTCTCTGTTCGGCGCTGCAAAATGTGTGCGAGAAAAAAGCGCGCGACTACAGTCTTCGTCGCGCCCAAGGCTTTCAGTGTGTCGCCGACCGCACACGGAATGATAGCGATCGGCGAATGAATATATCGCTTCGGCACAATGGCAACAACCTATCATGTCTCATAGGGGTCACGAGCGGACATTTCACATTCAATGTCTGCTACTGCCCGCTAGGTAAGAAGGTCATGTGCTGCTACGGGTGCCGCCTTGTTAGTTTTTGGCGGAAGACCCCGGTCTGAGCAAAGGCGCAAGCCTTTTCACTCAGCGGCGGAAACTCCCGGGCGGCGTACCAGCGGAAGACCTGCAAGGTTGCACGATTTAAGGGTGTAACCGTTTCACCTTGTCCGAGGTCAAAACTGCGTTGCCGTGAGCGAACGTGACACGGTATGAGCGTGCCACCATGTAACCCTGTCGGTCGGCAGAAACCGCATCGCGGTGACAAGTGACAAGATGACGTAACGTGCAAGCCTGTAAGCGTTTCACCCTGCTACCAGTGATGCGGCACGGCCCGAGCGGAACAAGCTTCGTAAATTTTCACCTTTTTACCTTTGCTGAACCGTACGGCATGTCCGCCTTACCCCCCGAAAGCGGACATTGAGCGGCGCGAGCAGCATGTCCGCTTTGTGCCATAAGCGGACTCATGCACTACAGCAATTTGATGCCGTCCCTATTGCAGTCGCCGCCGATCAAGAGGCTGATCTGATAATCCGTAGGCGCCATCGTATCGCGGATGATTTGGCGAGTGAGGTTCAAATCGCCTAGCACAAAGGGCGCGCGAACATTCCGCTACCCGTTCCCTGCCTGCGGTTCGGAGCGGGTCAGCTCGGTGCGGAACACCATGCGGCCCTGCGGATAGATCGAACGCCCGATCATTAATAGGTCGTTGTTATCGAGGTAATACCATCGCCATACGAGGATGGCTGGAGATCCGACCGGAGCAGCGAGGGCCGCCGCCTCGTCGGCGTCTAACGCAATCGGTTGCAGTTCTTGGACGATCCGCTGGACGCGAACGTTGAGAGTACGCTCAGCGACGCTAGCTAGCGCTTCCGAAGGCTTTGCGAGTTCCGGCCGTATCAGTCCGTAAACTGCGTTCATGTAAGCGCGGACAAGCGAGATCGGAGGCTCCTCGGGATGACGCCGCCGTTCGCCGCGGACCATGATAAATTGCCGTCCTTCCTCGCAGCGCAACTGAGCTGCCAACGCGCTGTCTGCCACCACGTCGGTGATATCCAGCGTCGTTATCGGCAGGACAACGCCGGCGAGAAATTCCTCCACCGACTCATAGGTCTCGCTGAAGGCTGCCTCCTGGGGTGCAGCGCGCACGACAACGGTTCCTAGACCGCGCCGGCTCGCGATTAGCCCGCGTGCGCGAAGTTCTGCGAGGGCCTCGCGGATGGTGAACCGGCTCACGCCGAACATCCGCATCAGGGTGAATTCCGGTGGGAGTGGTCCGCCAACAGGATAATCACCGCGGCCGATCGCCTCGGCTAAACTACTGGAAATTCTTCGAAAAAGCGGTGAATCGCCGCGAACTACGTCCATAGCCATAAACACAAAATAGTGATGTCCGGCTGTCCGTGCAAGTCTTGATTCGGGTCATTCAATGATATATGGATGTCCGGACATTCCGTATGGATGTCCGGACATAACACCGAATTGGAGAATTCAAATGCGCAAGATCAGCATTTTTGCCGCTGCTCTGATCCTGGTTGCGGTCGGAGCATGGGGCATTACGACCACCCCGCGTGTTGTCGCCTCAACTCCGGTCGGCATCGATCCACTCCAGATGATGAGCAACGCACGAGATCTGCCAGCAACGCACTATGTCGACGACAGCCTGATATTCAACTGAACAGCTTGTTGCCGTCAGACATTCAGCTGCGGTGGCACCGGTCACCATGAGGTTTTGTCATGTTGCACTCTCCAGATCCAGCGCGTCCATTCCAAGTGGCCAGCACTCATTCGTGGGTAGTAAGCGAGAACAGCGACAAAGCGATTGAAGTTGGACCGCCGCAGCATCACAAGGGGCCGCTGGTGTTCATGGATTACGACCAACTCGAACTCGATGCGTCTTACGACCAGGTGTATTACGAACCGCTCATCGCTCATGTGAGCCAGCGCCTTAACAGCAACAGCGACGCGACGCGTTCCCGTATCGGCGCCCCGCACCGCGCCACCTACGGACCGACTGAGATCGAACAGCTCGATATTTACCGGACCAGCCGCCCTAATGCGCCGGTCTTCGTCTTCATCCATGGTGGCAGCTGGCAGGTGGGTTCCGCAAAGCAGTACGGCTACCCGGCCGAAATATTTATCAACGCCGGGGCGCACTATGTGGCGTTGGATTTTATTGATGTCAAAGAGGCCGGCGGTGACCTCGGGACGATGGCGTGGCAGATACGGCGAGGCATCGCTTGGGTCTACAAGAACGCCGCGAACTTCGGTGGCGATCCGGAGCGTATCTTTATCGGTGGCCATTCCTCGGGCGGGCACCTCTGCGGCGTAGCTCTCGTCACTGATTGGCAAAAGGACTTTGGACTTCCGGAAACCACCGTGAAGGGCGGTTTATGCATGAGCGGCATGTACGAAATGACACCCGTGCGGCTTTCGTGGCGCCGTACCTACGTAAATTTCACTGACGCGATGGTCGACGCAATGAGTGCACAGCGTCACATCGACAAATTGCACGCGCCGATCACTGTCACATATGGCACCTTGGAGACACCGGACTTTCAACGACAGAGTCGTGACTTTGCGGCTGCAGTCAAAGCGGCAGGGAAACCAGTGCAAGTTATCGAAGCGCCGAACTACCATCATTTGGAGATGGCGGAGTCGCTCGGCAATCCCTACGGACCAAATGGTCGTGCGGCACTCGCACTGATGAAACTTACGCCGACATGATGCTCAAGCGAGGGGCGTCCTCGCAATGCGTCCACTGATCACCATGAGGTTTTTGTCATGTTGCACTCTCCAGACCCAGCGCGTCCATTCCAAGTGGCTAACACCCAGTCGTGGGCAGTAAGCGAGAACAGCGACAAAGCGACTGAGGGTGTCGCGCCCCTCATTCCTGACAGAGCCATCTGGCTTCAAACTATCTTTCAAAAGAGCGTTGCCGCGCTTCCGGTCGTGACCTATCAGGCCGGCGAAACCGTGATTGCCGAGGGTTCAAGGACCGGTCGGCTGCTCATCCTCGCGAAGGGCGTAGTCGCAATCGTAAAGGAGGATACAGAAATTGCTCAGGTGGCGGAGGCCGGCGCCGTGTTTGGCGAGCTCTCTGTCTTGCTGGATAAGCCGCACACGGCGGAGGTGCGTGCCTTGGAAACCTCGCAGTTTCATGTAGCCAACGCGGCCACCCTTTTCTCGCAAGATCCGATCGCGGTTCTTTATGTTGCTACAGCGTTGGCGCACCGACTCGATGCCGCCAATCACGCCCTTATTCAACTCAAGAGCCAACTTAAGGCCGGCCAGCCAAACAGCGTGGTGGCCCAAACGGTCAGTAAAATAGAAGGACTTCTCGCCGTCGGTGGCGCCAGCCTTGTTTATGCTGGATATCCATTCGATCCCTTTGCGTAGTATCGCGATGTCCGAATCAGCGGCCATCTCTGCCGCTGCACGGGTTATGTGCCCATCGTGACTGCGGCGCTCGATGCCGCGAAACAACTCCGGGAGACGTCGTCCAATGTTTGATCTCGGTACCAGCTTCCGCGCCAGCGTCGCGCGCAACCCGGATGCGCTGGCGATCGTCGACGGCACGACGCGGATGACCTATGCGCGGTGGTACAAGCGTATCTCGGCGCTGGTCGCCGGCTTCGACGAGATCGGGCTCAAGCCGGGCGATCACCTCGTCACCGTACTCCAGAACACATGGCAGGCCGCGACAATGCATTGGGCCTGTCAATTTGCCGGCGTCATCATTACACCGATCAATTGGCGTGCGAAGGCCGACGAACTGGATTTCGGCGTTGAGAATGCGGACGCGAAGGCGGTCGTGTACCAGGACGTCTCCGCCGACGCGGTCGTCGGCTCGCGCCAGGCGCAGGCGCGCAAGCGCATTGCGGTTAGCGTTAAGCCGCAAGCGGGCGAGATCGCGTTCGACGAGTTGTGCAATCGCGCGGCGCCCGACGCACAGCCGCGCGCCGACGCGAATGCCTGGTCGGTGATGCTGTACACCTCTGGCACCACGGCCAAGCCGAAAGGCGTGCCGCGCCGCCAGCGCGCTGAGCGGGCGGCGGCACTCGCGCATGTCGCGCAGAACCAATATGCGCATGGCGAGCGTACGCTCGGCGTCATGCCGCTCTATCACACGATGGGCGTGCGTTCGCTGCTCGCGATGTCGCTGATCGGTGGCGTGTTCGTCTGCCTGC
>Ga0187769_10001030_pt1 | contig 15499 bp, 12 predicted proteins | sample 0116_SJ02_MP02_1_FD_133140 | JGI IMG/M metagenome (GOLD analysis project Ga0187769, IMG submission 133140) | Tropical peat soil microbial communities from peatlands in Department of Meta, Colombia - 0116_SJ02_MP02_10_MG | ecosystem: Environmental > Terrestrial > Soil > Wetlands > Peat | place... | reverse complement strand
TCGGTGCTTTGCTAGTATGGGCACGGGCAATAAGCGAGTTCGGGGCGGTCTATATTATAGCGTACTATCCTATGACTGCACCAATTTTAATTGCCGATCAGTATTTACAGTTTGGACTTAAAGAGTCATCGGCTATTGCAGCCTTATTACTTATAATCACGCTAATTGTATTTGTGCTATTGCGATTTGCAATATTAAAAAGAAAGGTAGGAGAATGACATCAGTAGAAGTTCAGAATGCGTATCTAAAGTTGGGGCAGTTCAACCTTCAGGATATAAACCTAAAAGTAAAAAGTGAGGAATTTTTCGTAATTTTAGGCCCAAGCGGCGCCGGAAAGACTGTTTTGTTGGATCTTATAGCTGGATTCAGTTATCCAAATACAGGCAAAGTTCTCTTAGATGGTGAAGATGTGACATTTCTACCAATTGAAAAAAGGCGTGTTGGATACATGTTTCAGGACTTTGCATTATTCCCCAATATGTCAGTGCTCAAGAATATAAAATTTGGCACGAGGTATTATAAGATTCCAAACGTGGAGAACAGGATAGGTGACCTTATGGAGTTGCTAGACATAGTGCAACTTAGAGATAGGCAACCAACGACGTTAAGCGGCGGGGAAAAACAAAGAGTTGCACTTGCGAGATCTTTGATATTGGAACCGAAAATTCTATTGCTTGATGAACCGCTGAGCTCACTTGATGCAAGGACGAAAGAGACTCTTCGCGATGAGATAAAGGAAATAATTGAAAAAGTTGGAATAACTACGCTGTATGTCACGCATGATCAAGTTGAAGCAATTGTCTTGGCAGACAGAATAGGGATCATGCATGACGGTCGATTGCTTCAGGTAGGTGCTTCAGATCAAGTTTTTGACAAACCGCAAGATGAATTGATCGCGCGATTTGTAGGCATGGAAAACATATTTAAAGGCGTCGTAAAAGCCAATTGCGACGGTCTTATTTCAGTTGACGTAGGAAACAGTATTATAGAAGCTGTTTCTGACATTGCTGTAGGAAATAAGGTTACTCTCGGAATTAGACCAGAAAATATTACACTACAAATTGGTGAGACTATTTCAAGTGCTAGAAATATCTTTAATGGGAAAGTAAAGCAAATAATTCCCCTAGGGCCAATTAATAAAGTGAAAGTTGACTGTGGATTTATACTGAATGTTTTCATTACTAAACGGTCATCAGAATTCCTAAGCTTGTCGAAAGATAGAGAGATCAAAGCGTTATTTAAAGCTTCAAATGTGTATGTGATCGCAGACGACCATCGACTCATTGGCGATACTTAACGCTTATTTGAAGAGACAAAGGATAAAGATATAAGAACTTCATGATTATGTAGCATTGGGACTTTATATCGGAAAATTTCGACCTCCGATTTGGATTGTTATCCATTTTATTTCAGTAAGATCTTCAGTAGAGTACTTACCACCTTCTAGTCCAAAGCCGCTGCATTTTGCCCCTCCAAAGGGAGCACGTGGTTCAAAGTGAAGTGGTGAGTCATTTATATGAACCATTCCGCACTCTAGTTTTTTGGCGATAATAATGGCTTTGTTAAGATCGTTAGTCAGAACTCCAGATGAGAGACCGTACATCGTATCATTTGCTACTTCTATCGCTTCATTTTCATTAGCTACTATTATAATCGGCCTTACCGGTCCAAAGACTTCCTCTCTATATATTTTCATATCCCGTTTCACGTCAGTAATTACAGTTGGCCAGTATAGTTGGTTTTCGTGTCTACCCCCACATTGTATGGTTGCTCCTTTGTCAATCGCATCTTGTACTTGAGCGTTGATTCTCTTTAATTGTGCTCTCGTAGTTAAAGGGCCTATGTCGGTGTCTGCACTACGAGGATCTCCAACTTTAAGATTTTTAACTCGGCTAACAAATCGCTTAACGAAGTCAGCAGCAATTGCTTCATCGACTATAATTCGTTTTGCAGAAATACACACTTGCCCTTGATGAAAAAAAGCGCCAAAAACAGCTGTATCGACCGCATAATCTAAAGTAGCATCTCTTAAGATTATCAAAGGGTCGCTACCCCCTAGCTCAAGAGTGACTCTTTTTAAAGTTTTAGCAGCTCTCTCTGCAATACGTTTTCCGGTCTCATATGATCCTGTAAACGAAATGTGCGCTAGTTTAGCATTAGTGACGAGTTCATTCCCAATAGTTTTTCCTGATCCAGTAACTATGTTAAAGACTCCTGAAGGCAGGCGTATTGCATCGATTAGTTCGACAACCTTCAATTGAGTAATTGGGGTCGCACTCGCAGGCTTGAGGACAACAGTGTCGCCAACGGCTAATGCGGAAAGACACTTCTTCATTGATAACAAAAGCGGATAATTAAACGGTGTTATTGCTGCTATTACCCCTGCAGGGTGTCTTATCGTTATTGAAATTTTTCTAATATCAGACAAGATTGTTTCCCCTACAACTCTTTGTGCCTCTTCTGCTGCAGCTCTTACTGTTCGAAGCGTAGCTGTGACTTCAACTGAAGCTTTTTTGTAAGTTGATCCACTCTCAGCGATTAATGCATCTCTCAATTCATCTTTCCTTGAAGTCATTATATCATATAAACGATAGAGATAATCCGCACGCTCAGTTGGTGCGGTATCCCCCCACTTTTCTTTTACGGAGTAAGCAGAGTCTATAGCCTTTTTAACATCTTTGTTGTTACCCTTCTGAACGATGGCGTATAGGCTATTGTCGTAGGGATTGCGAACTTCAATTGTTTCCCCGCTTGAAGATCGTGTCCACTCACCAGCTATGTACATCAAATATTCTCGTACGTTGCCTGCAACTTCTTGTTTCATCTATAATCGAGATTACTATCTACTGTTTCTTTAACTTTGCTGGATGAGATTAGAGTTACAAATACAAAATCTTCGATTAAATTAATCTATACTTATGTTCAACAGTAACAACTGATTAACTATCGTAATTTATAAACGGAAGAGTTTAGGATTGTTTAAAGAAATTACAATAATATTACGGTTATATCTAATCGAGCAAAAATGCTATTAAAGTTTCCATAATGAAATTTCGTATTGTTCAGGTCACAAAAACAAAGTACCGTAAAATGGTGTATCGTATAGACCCCATATCTACAACATTGCTACTAAGGTAACACTTTAAGAAGCAGATGACGAGTGATTTTTTTAATATTCTGACGTTCTAAACCCAAAAAGGTCAATCGGGCAAGATTATCATCATCGACAAACACAACATAGAAGGACTTAAGCTACAGGCTTTCGCGACAACCCAAACAATACAATTTAGCACAGAGTTTCATTAACTATTACGATTCTGCACAAGCTAGACAATTTTTAAACTACCTCGCATGGTTTTTATATAATACCCCCAGAGTAAAGGATAGAATTAAAAAGTAATTGTAGTTTGCATACTCAAAATTGTAACGCAGTCGTGATCATGTCTTGGAACAGTGAGAAACCCCAATTTCGCTCAGGATTTCATTAGTTAACTTGTCTTTTTCAGGGAAAACGCATCTTGCAAAAGTATGCATATATTACGCAAAAGAATGAATATCCGCGGAAATAACGTAAATTTAAACGATAGATTAGTAAGAAGAGCGTTGTTTTTCACTATCTATCTAGCTTTTGGAATCTTCATTGCATTTATTGGTCTTGCCATTATATCTCTTTTTTTCAGGATCTCGCTGAACGGTTTTCTTCAGTCTCTTACGACTGAAGTAGTTGTGGAGGCAATAAAATTGAGTATTCTTACGTCTTTTTCTTCATTAATTATTGTAATTGTTCTTGGTACTCCTATCGCTTATATTAACGCCCGTCATCGATATTTGGGATAGCAATTAATAGATACTCTAATAGACCTCCCCGTCGTGTTGCCTCCAGCCGTGGCGGGTTTAGGACTTCTAATGGCATTTGGCAGGAGAGGTTTGATTGGACAATATCTTAGCGCTTTTGGTTTCGATATAGCGTTTACCACACTCGCGGTGATTATGGCACAGGTTTTTGTCTCTTCTCCATTTTACATACGTCAGGCTAAAACAAGCTTTGAGGACGTCAATAGTGAATTTGAGTCTGCAGCGAGGACCCTTGGAGCTACACCCCTCAGCGTTTTTTTCAGAATAACAGTGCCAATAGCGATGAATGGTCTTGTTTCAGGGGCTATCATGGCTTGGGCGCGAGCACTGGGCGAATTTGGCGCGACGATTATGTTCGCAGGCAATTTTCAAGGCAAAACGCAGACAATGCCTCTTGCTGTTTACTCAGCATTAGAAAGCAATTTAGATGCAGCTATCTCACTCGCAATAATCCTCGTTACAGTTTCATTTATCATTATCGTTATCATTAAATCGCTAACCGGAGTTACTTTTTTTGCGCCGGCGTTGGATCGTATATAATTAAATTCAACTTTAAGCTGGCACCGAAAATCATTTTAGTTTTTGTTCTTCAGTAATTTTGCAAAGAACTTGCACTATAGTTGTAGTCTCCGACGCAGCTCTTAGTTAAAGCTTATCGTTTCAAACGATACAAACTAGAACTGTTTGTTTCAGAACCTGGGGTTGATAGTGATGAAAAATTCTAAACATTGAGAGAGCAAACTCAGTTTCAGATTATAGCTGCTTAGGTTGAACTTTGTCTTTTGTTAAACTCTGTCAGATATTCTAATTCGTTCGTTTGTTCTTCTATCGATGTTACACTTGTCATATCGACATTTAGATGTAAAAGGCATGAAACGTCTTATTGCCCTTGCAAGAAACAACCTATTATAAGACCATAAATGAGAGATAATTGGAGTGCGTATGGGTCGGTCTCAAAAGTATATTCAGCTGTACCAACCACGCACTCATATTAATGGCTAAACTTCTGGACAGACTCGGCCTCATGTGTAAGGTCTAATAGGCTTATAATCGAATAACCTGCCATAAAAATGCAATCGTAATAACCTTCAATGTCTGTGCCTACTTTAGCATAGTAAAGCAGTTGCTCGCAAGCAAGCAAATTGTAACATCGCTTATGTCCCGTGCGTGGATGTTTTGCTATAGTAGCAGTCGTGTATACAAGCTTGGCATAATCCATTCTGAATGCTATAGTCAGGCGCAAATTCCCGGCAGCTTGAACACATAACAGCACCCCATTTCTTCTTTTTTGGCACTTGAACTTCTACAAAGTCCCAAGATAAAATATTCTTGCCAGCTTCGAGTATCTCTTTTAATAATGCGGGAGCATCCACCTTATTTTTATGGCGCGGGTCATTGGTATACCAAGCATTTAGCACAGGATAATTATGTGCTTTCGCTGCATCAATGTAGACTCTGACTCCTTCCGCGTTCGCATCATGTGTTTGTTTGTTGAGGGTGATCGCGAATCTTCCAGTATTTATTATTCTGAGTCCATTATTTCCAATTGTACAATGCGTTATAACTTGGAGTGCATCTGGAGCACATTTCGGGGTTTCAGAAACAGCATACATTTTTTCGTCTCTGCTTATTCCAAGTTTTTCAAGAGCTAGATCTACCATAAAGACGCTAATTAATAGACCTGCAGCAGGAAAACCGTGAAACTTTACGCATTTTCTAATATATGATCTTATTTCAGGCTTCACATTATTCTTTTTTAACAGATAGTTTAATTTATTCCAACTTTGTGCGTTCATGCAAATCTCGTTTATAGGTTACTATGTCTTGCGATATGATTGTTCCGTATGATCGATAAATATATATGACGAAAAATATATATCAATCTTATTGTAAGGTAATATCGGGTACAATACACCAATATTCTGACAGTACATCGAAAACAACTGACGATTACAAAAGCGAAACAGTACTTGGGTATTGACTATTGAAAAGAGTAGCTTTCTAGAAACACTTTGTTGATCAAACAACTACTATCCTTTTCGATGTTTAAAACGAACCTTTGAGAAATGACGAAAAAATCTAACAAACTGAGGTGTGATCTTGACTTCTGAACCGCTTATAATTACAGACGAGAAAATAATATGTAGCGATGTCACGTGCCCCGTGTGTGGACTATCTTGTGATGACGTTTACGTCGAACTTACAGAAGACACTGTGATGACACGGAATGCGTGCGTCATGGGTGACGCAAAATTCGGAGAATTGCGCAGTTCACATAGGATAAAAAAGCCAAAGATAAATGGAAAAGATGCAAGTTGGCAGGAAGCGATTGATAAGGCTGCTGACATATTAACCAAAGCGAAAAGACCATTCTTTTTCATAGGCTCAGAAACTTCAACCCAAGCAATGGGGGTAGGTATTGAAATTGCTGAACATGTTGGCGGTCTTGTGGATGGCAACGCAACGATTTGTCACGGACCTACTGTAATGGCCATACAAGATGTTGGACAAGTACAGTGTACTCTCGGAGAATGCAGAAATCGTGCTGACTTAGATATATATTGGGGGTGCAATCCCGAAGATTCCCATCCGCGTCATTTGAGCCGTCATTCCATATTCGTCCGAGGATTTTTTATGCAGCAAGGGCGTAAGGGCAGAAAAATAGTTGTAGTAGATCCTAGACGCTCGACGACGGCAGAACATGCAGACTTACATGTGCAACTTAAGCCGGGCACGGATTATGAAGTTCTCAATGCAGTATCTACGATCCTGCAAGGGTTCGACCCAAATGATTCAGTAGAAGAGGTAACAGGGATATCCAAAGAAACTCTTTACAAAATGGCAGACATGATTAAAGCTGCTAATTTTGGAGTAATTTGGGTTGGCTTGGGCATTGCTAGTACCATTGGTAAACATTACAACGCTTCGATGGCAATGCGATTGACCCAGATAGCTAACAAGTTCTCAAAATTTGTAATACTCGCTAACAGAGGTCACTGTAACGTGGCTGGTTTCAACGAGGTGCTCTCGTGGCAATGCGGTTTTCCGTTTGCGGTGGACTTTTCTAGAGGTGAGCCGAGGTACCAACCTGGTGAGTACTCGTGCGTTGATGCACTCACGAGAGGTGAGGTAGATGCATGTTTTGTAATGTGCGCAGATTTAGGCGCACACTTACCAAAGAAAGCTGTTGAAAGACTGTTCAAAATTCCCGTCGTATCAATAGAAACAGCAGAAGGACCACAAGCATTTATTAGCGACGTAGTACTACCTGGAGTTTTAGATGCGATGGAATGTGAAGGCTCTTTCTATCGGATGGACAATGTTCCTGTACATGCAAGAAGCTTTTGTAAGCCGCCGTTTGATTTCACTGAATCAAATGAAGACACGTTGAAGCAACTGTTTGAGGCCATAAAGAGAAAAGAGGCTTCAACATCAACAACTGTTGATAAAAGAGGCAGCGATACGATCACTAAAGAAGCGTTTGCACGAGGGTTGGATAAGCTCGTGATGCGCAGTGAGTAGGAATTAGCGACATGAGGTGAAAAAATTGGAAATTATTCTCAACACGGGTGGAACAGCCTTTCAAGGTGCGGTCATCAAAGGCGGAAGGAAGTTTACCAGTGAATATACTCGTGAAGCAGCGTACTGTAATATCAATCCTGAAGATTTCGAAGCACTTGGGAAACCTTGGTTTGTCAAAGTAACCAATGAGTACGGAGATAGCGTTGTTTGTAAAGCAAAAAAAGATGATCGTCAGCAGAAGGGAGAAATTTTTATACCACGAGGACTCTGGGCGAACATCGTAGTGACACCTCTAACCGAATCGACAGGTAGTCCAAAATATAAAAACTTACGGGTTAATGTAGAGAAGACTACAGGGCCGGTCCTTGGTCCGGTTGATTTGATGAGAGACGCGTATTGTAAAGGGAAAAATGAGAAAACGTGGCAGGGGGAAAACTGAGTGGAGAAAATAACGCTTACGCCAAATGGCGAGAAATACCTCGTGCTCGAAGCTGACGCGATCTGTCCAGACATTTTTGCTGGCAAGTCTCTTAAAGATATAGCCGAATTGGAAGTGTGGGAGGGCAACGCGACGTGGCCACTTAGCAAATTCTTCCAAATAACCGGTTCTGTCGCAGAAGCACCTGAAGATCAAGGAATCGTTGTCAACGGAAGCGTGCCGAGGGTTAAATATATCGGAGCAAAGATGACTGCAGGTGCTGTTCTCTGTCAGGGCGACGTTGATATGTACTGCGGCGCGTGGATGAAGGGTGGAAGGATCCGAGTTAAAGGCAATGCAGATTCGTTTGCAGGCATTCAAATGGAAGGTGGCGAGCTAATCATCGAAGGCAACGCAGGAGATTACTTGGGAGGATCTTATCGCGGTGATTGGAGAGGGATGAAGGGCGGCACTATAAGGGTTAAAGGCAACGCAGGATATACTGTTGGCGATTACATAATGGGCGGTACTATAGTAATTGAAGGCAACGTTAATCTCAACGCTGGAATTCACGCTGGTAAAGGGGCTGGTTCAAAAGACCCCGGGGGAAAGATCATCATTTACGGCAACTCACCTGGACGAGTTGGCGGTCAGATGATTAAAGGTAATATCTATGTGCTTGGTACCATTAAAGCCATGCTGCCAGGCTTCTCGCCAAATGGTGAGGAAGAAATTGAGTGTGAGGGCAAACCAACCGCATTCAAAGTCTTTAACGGTGATCACGCGGAACTCGGCAAAGGCAAGCTCTATGTAAAAGTCTGAGTCTTGTATTCAATGAAAAGTAGTAGCAAAGAATGCTTGCGAAGCTACTACTTATTAATTTTATTTTTCTGCCGATAGGAGACAAAACAAATGATCAGAAGGGCAATGGCCCCACAAGTGATGGAAGACGGACGAATGAAGTTTGAGGTTACTATCACGTATGAAGACCTATTAGAGAAGTTAGGAGATGTCTCTGGTGTATTAACTGACCTTGATTATATGATCCGGATGTTCAAGCGAAGCGATAGAGACGTAAATGGGGTGGATGAACTGCTAAAGGACGTGCTTAACTACATATGGCACATAGGTGACAGACTTAGCCTGCTGAAGAATATAAACGAACAAATGAATCACTCTCAAGATCAGCTGCCGATTAGAATTGGTAAAGATTAACCTTTTCAAACTTTAAGAATTTTTAGACCGAACTTATTTGCATTGATCAAATTATTTTCAATTAGCATTATCTAAGTTTAAAAGCGGTTGACTTTATATAGATCGTATTGCGTAATTTTTTCACTTTTATTTTCTCTAAAGAACCACGTCACTTGTTGTAATATTATTCAAAAAAACGGTTAAAATTAGCTCTTTTACGCGAAATATTTTTGATCGTAAAGTGCCTCAAAAACTTTGTGCTGATATCATTGACTCATGCACGTCTGAAAAGTTTTATATCTATACATGCAATATGTGCAGGGGTAAAAATGATTAAAAGGGAGCAAATTTTAGATGTGATTAGTGCTTATGACAAGGATAATATAACTATAGGTGTCCTTGGTTCACACTCAGCGTTGGATATTTGCGACGGGGCGCGAGATGAAGGAATTCCAAATTTAGTTATTTGTCAAAAGGGACGTGACGCACTATATACGAACTATTTTAAGAGAAAAGAAGTAAATCGATTTACAAAAGGCTTTATCGATGCAACAATTGTTTTGGACAAGTTTAACCTTATGTTAAATGACGATATTCAAAGCACGCTTATTAAGAGAAATACGTTATTCATCCCTAACAGATCATTCGTCGTTTATAATGGTATTCGGCAGGTAGAAAATGACTTTGGGGTGCCACTAATAGGCACGAGAGATATGCTTAAAATCGAAAACAGGGAGACAGAAAAAGAGAATTATTACTGGGTAAGTCAGCAAGCTGGAATACCGATTCCAAAACAATATGATAACAAAAATGACATAGATAGGCTTGTAATGGTAAAACTACATCACAAACATATGACCCTTGAGCGTGGTTTCTTTACAGCCGCTTCTCCAGAAGAATTTGACGAAAAAGCCAAACGCCTCTTAGATCGCGACATCATTACAAAAGAAGCACTAAATCAAGCACGGATTGAGCAATACATCATTGGTCCCGTTTTTAATTTCAACTTTTTTTATTCTCCAATAGACGATGAAATCGAGCTACTTGGCGTTGACTTTAGATTTGAAAGTAATTTAGATGGCTTGGTACGAATTCCAGCTGCACAGCAGCTCGAAATTGCTGCGCAGCATCGTGATCCACTTATGGTCATTGTTGGTCATGCTAATGCATCGTTAAGGGAATCGCTGTTAGAACGAGTGTATTTAATGGCAGAAAAATTTGTTGCATTCTCTAAACGTCATTACAGTGCTTCTATAATAGGACCTTTTTGCTTGCAGACGATTGTGGATCAAAACATGGACTTTTACGTTTATGATATCGCAACTCGCATTGGTGGCGGAACGAACATTCACACTTATTCGGGAGCTCCATACGGAAACTCGCTTTTTAGAACACGGATGAGTTCTGGAAGAAGGCTAGCACTTGAAATTAAGCGGGCACTTGAGCTCGATCAATTGGAAAAAATAGTAACGTAACATGAAAGAAATTGAGTTAGAAAGCGATTTAAACTGGGACGTAATAATCATCGGAGCTGGCCCTGCTGGAATGTTTGCAGCAAATGAGCTAACCGATAATTATGTAAGAGTATTAGTTGTCGACAGAGGGCATGACATAAAAGATCGCAAGTGCCCGATGGAAGATCTCGGATATTGTGTGCAGTGCTCCAGCTGTGATATAATGTGCGGGGTAGGAGGGGCTGGCACTTTTTCTGATGGTACTCTAAACCTCCGGCCTGACATAGGGGGCGACTTAGCTGCGATAATAGGTAACAGCAAAAAAGCGTGGGACTTGGTGGACTATGTTGATTCCATATTTCTTAAATACGGCGCACCTGAACAAGTTTATAATCCTACCGGTGAGCAGGTAGAAGCATTAAAAAGGCGTGCAGCTTCTGTTGGTGTCCACTTCATAGAGATTCTTCAGCGTCACATGGGTTCGGACAATGCGCCGCATATCATTGAGAACTTTGAAAATGATCTGAAATCAAAGGGAATCGCTTTCCTTCTTAATACAGAGATAGATGACCTCGTGATCGAAAATAATGTTTGTACTGGTGTATCGTTAAAGAACGGGAAGCAGCTATTTTCGAAGTTTTTACTACTTGCCCCAGGAAGGATCGGAGGAGAATGGGTAAACACTGTTGTAAAGCGTCATAACATTGCAGCAAAATATGGGGCAATTGACATTGGTGTGCGGGTTGAAGTCCCCGCGATTATAATGGATCCAATCACTAAAATAAACCACGATCCAAAGTTCCACATCCGCACTAAACGCTACGATGACTTTGTACGGACCTTTTGTACGAACGAGCATGGATTTGTGGTAAAAGAACGTTATGAGGGTTTCATTGGCACAAATGGCCACTCAATGAAGAATAAACAATCAGAAAACACAAATTTTGCATTTTTGGTTCGTACAGAACTTACAGAGCCTTTAGAAGACACGACGAGGTACGGCAAGTCCGTTTCAAAGCTTGCAACAACGATAGGTGGTGGAAAACCAATTCTACAAAGAATGGGGGACTTGAGAAGAGGTCAGAGATCGAATTGGAGTAGGATACGCAGAAATCCGGTGAAAAATACTCTTGAAGATGTTACTCCAGGAGACATTTCAATGGCCATGCCCCACAGAATAGTTATGGATATAATTGAAGGATTAGAAAAGCTTAATGAGGTTATACCTGGAGTTGCGTCGGACTCGACGCTTCTTTATGCACCAGAGGTAAAATTTTATGCAATGGAGCTTCACGTAACTCCTAATATGGCGACAAAAACAAAGAATTTATACGCTGCTGGAGACGGCACTGGGTTATCGAGAGACATAATAAATGCAGCTGCTACAGGAGTTCTTGCTGGAAGAGGCATTTTAACTGAGTATAAAAAAAATAATTAAGCCCGAATCTGTATTTTATCTAGATTATTTTACAAGTTAGAGGACTGAATATTTTTAAAAAACATCTTACAATTTACGTCGCTCCGTCTGGCAGTACTTTTATATGGTAAGATAACTGGTTTCAACAAAATAATAGACAAAGTGTACTTTGGGGGAGCGTTTACCACTAATCAAATTGTATCTGAAGGTGATTAAAATGGGTAGACGCTTTTGGTTAAGCATCATTGCGGAATATTCGGAATTCTTGCTGGCATAGGAGTAGCGTTAGTAGCGGGTATACTCGAATTTTTTAGGTACGTTACATACTATTTTGGTACGAGTCGACAACTTTCTACTGGTTCTTTAGGATTCCACACCACAGTCATCGAGTCAAATGTGCCTGAACTTTATACTAGCAGAGAAGGTGCCAGTTCTTCTCTGTAGTAGATATCACAGGTGGCGTGATATTTTCGAAAAAATTAGAATTCTCGGTGAAGCATTTATGTTAATTGGCGCCAGTTAAGTGGCATTTACACTGGCAATACTCGGTATCTTGTCTTACTTGAACGGAATTGCTTGAAACGATAAACAATATTTTAATTTTAATAGCGAAATATCAGAATCTTTTTTACTGAAATTGATTAGTAAGAAAACAAGCAATAGAAACAACGCTGAAGATGATAAGTTTTTGGTCTAATTAAAAACTGTAGATCTATCTTGAGTCCTCTGTCTGATAAGTTCATTTTTTTACTGATTATTAATTTTGTACTGATTATTTGGCTTCTCTACAAAATTTACAATACAAAGTTCGTATCCAGTTCAAAAAGAGCTAATCAGATAAACAAACAATTATTATCGAGAGCGCGAATGAAATATAAGTGAGTCTCACTTGCCCAATAGTAGGAATCAGTCAAAATATTGAAAGAAAGAGGATGCGGTACCTATTTAAGAAGAATTTTGCGAAAGAATCTACTGCGAGTGGGCTTTCGCAGAAACGATAATTATTGAAGTTATTACATGCTTTGATATCTAGACTAACATGCGTGCATCAATCTGTCCTTTACTACAGCGCTGCACGCCTGCTAGTCTGAACTGTTTTACGCAGCCTCCTTTTGTAAAGACTACAGCTAAGCTAGAACGCAGCTTAGTTTTCAAGCAGTTCGTGTTACTTCGGTCGATACTAAAGCCCAAATAATTTCTAGTATTCCAAAGAAGACTAGGTATATCCCGATCAAACTTATGATCGCCATCAAGGTTAATCCGGGCCATATTACGAGGACTATGCCGAAAATCACTGAAATAATTCCGATAATCGCTCCGACCAACCATGTTGCGACTACTTTGCGCGCATCGAACGAGTGAACGATTTGTACGATACCCCATATAATGGCCCAAGCTGCGATCAGATACGCTACTAGCGTTTCTGTGATCCCTGATGCAAACAAAATGATAAGTCCTAGTATAATGGCAATTATTCCGCCAATGAATATAGTCCATCGGTTCGCTGGTTTCTGGGTAAATGTTCTAGCAACTGCGAGGATTCCCCAAATAAGCACAAATAAACCGACGACCAAACGCAGAATTGCAAAAGTGATGCTTGGATATAGCGCTATAATGATACCAAAAATTATGGCTAGTATACCTTGAACTGCTAACGCCATGCGATTCGGGCCAGTAAATATAGCTACAGAAGTGCCTACACTTCCCATTTTTTCACCTCCTTTTGTATTTACGCCCTTGTATCTTTAAATGATACAGGGTACATTTATAATCAGTCTTAAAATAAACATTTTTATAGTTATCGCTTTTTAACAACAGGTTGTACGCTATAATTTATTAAGTTGGCTTCAAAAAAGTGAACTTCTTAACGTTTGATTAATTAAAATTGAATTAATTTCCCTTTCTAACGATTCGTTGTATTGATCCAATATCGTAAAATGGAGGGCATTTTGCATAAGTTTTAATAACTTTTGAGTCTAACAAACTTTAAATTATGGTGTATTGTGGAGGAAATAAATGACGATACAAACGGGAAAAAATATTGTAAAAGCAGCAGCAGAATCGGGAAATTTCAAAGCTTTAACAATTGCAATAAACACCGCTGGACTGGAGAGAACGCTCAGTGCAAAAGGCCCTTTCACTGTTTTCGCGCCAAATGATGATGCTTTTGAGAAAGTACCATCAAAAACTCTTATAGACTTACTAGGAGATAAGGAAAAAACAACGAAAGTACTCAGTCACCATATCGCTCACACCAAAATTATGTCTGAAGATATCAAAAACTTGAAGGCTATAAAAACCATTGACGGAGGCGAACTGTCGGTGCACGTGCATCGTATTGGGCATGGCATCAAGATCAATGACGCTGAACTCGTACAGCCAGATCTCGAATGCACTAACGGAGTCATCCACATCATTGATAAAGTATTAATGTCCAAATAATTGGGATTAAGTGAAATTTGTACTTTACCCATAAATTATTTTTACATACTACCAGTCCGTTGCTTCAAAGATATGTCGTCGCATAGCTTCTCTTACATATCATTCAGCACTTAGAACTCAAATTCTTTAGACGTCACAAGATAGTTCATGATACGTGCTCTTTGATAAATCATATAAAAAAACCTACAGCAAGGTTTAGCCTTAGCACCCAGACTAATAAGGTGAAATGAGGTGTATATAGCTCCGGGGGGGTTTCCATAAACGTAGCAGTCCAACAACTATTAGATAATTATGATTTTGAAAATTTAACAATAGCCACTCTTTGTTCCCACACTAGTCTTCAAATATTTTACGGCGCGCGTAAGGAAGGTTTCAAGACGCTTGGTATAGCAGTCGGCACTAAGCCAAAGTTCTACGATGCATATCCGAAAGCAAAACCTGATGACTTTTTTATGATCGAACAATACGATGATCTTTTGAAATGCGCAGCCGAATTAACTGAAAGAAATGTTATATTAATTCCGCATGGCTCACTTGTAGAATATATCGGGGCCGAGAACTTTCTTAAATTGGATCTGCCGACTTTTGGGAATCGTAAAGTGTTACTATGGGAGTCTAATAGGACGAAGAGCAGGGAGTGGCTTGAGACTTCAGGGGTTCAAATGCCCAGAGAGTTCCTTGACTCAAGTGAGATTAACAAACTGGCGATAGTGAAATATCACGGAGCAAAAGGAGGAAGAGGATTTTTTATTGCAGCAAATCCTAAAGAATTTAACGAAAAGATAGAGGAGACATACAAATATACTATTCAGGAATTCATTTTAGGTACTAGGTTCTATTTCCACTATTTTTACTCACCTATCGCACAAAAAGGCTATAAATTGAGTAAAGGGACTCTCGAAATGCTTGGTATTGATAGGCGGCTAGAGGCAAATGTCGATGAATTATATCGCGCAGGTAACATACATGTGGATCCGACGTTTGTTGTCACCGGTAATACACCTGTCGTTTTAAGAGAGAAGCTGCTCCCTCAAGTATTTTGGCTAGGGGAGCGCGTTGTTGAAACGTCGCTAGAGCTTTTTGGTGGAATGATAGGTCCGTTCTGTCTGGAAACTGTCATTACCGATACGCTCGATCTTGTAGTTTTTGAAATCTCGACGCGCATCGTAGCAGGCACGAATCTGTTTCCTGCTGGTT
>Ga0187769_10001028_pt1 | contig 15511 bp, 15 predicted proteins | sample 0116_SJ02_MP02_1_FD_133140 | JGI IMG/M metagenome (GOLD analysis project Ga0187769, IMG submission 133140) | Tropical peat soil microbial communities from peatlands in Department of Meta, Colombia - 0116_SJ02_MP02_10_MG | ecosystem: Environmental > Terrestrial > Soil > Wetlands > Peat | place... | reverse complement strand
TTCCAGCGCGTCGCTTCTTTTGTTACGGGCCGATGCCCCACGCGGGTAGGCGGCATATTTGCGCGCGTTTCACGATCCGAGATCGGGAGTCGCTACCGCGTTGTACAAGCCGACACCGTGCAAGGAGGGGGCGCACGAGGCCGGTCGAAGTCCCCGGGTAGCGAATCCGCTCGATTTCGAGTTAGCATGAACCGGGGTGCGGGTGCAGTGGTCTAACGAGTGCCAAGGCCTGCTGGGGGAATACAAGCAAAGGCCAAGCAAACGTTGGCCCGCGATGCTCTGCTGAGGATGAGGAACCTCACACGGCAAACGCCGCAAGAGGGCGATTTTCGGACAAGGTGGGCCGCCTGCGGTGAGCGTTCGCGCAGCGCGCCCGCGCGCCAGCCGCTTTTTTCTGGGGAGATACGTCATGGCGGATCTTGCACGCTTTAATCCCTTTCGCAGTCTGAGCCGGTTCGACCCATTGGGCCGGGAAATCGAGGACCTGTTCAAGGGCTTTTTCCTCACCCCCGTGCCGTTTCAGCAAATGTCTGGTGGGCAGATTCCCATCGACGTGACCGAGGACGAGAAGTCCTACAAGGTTCGAGCGGAGATTCCTGGCTTTAATCGGGAGGAAATTGACGTAGCGGTGAACGGCGACCAGGTGTCGATCAGTGCCGAGACGAAGAAAGAAAAAGAGGAAAAAAAGGGCGATCAGGTCGTGTTGCGGGAGTGCTACTACGGCAAGCAGTATCGCGCTTTTACGCTGCCGCAGTCCGTCGACGACAGCAAGACCACAGCCAGGTATACAAACGGTATTTTGGAGCTTGTCCTGCCCAAGAAGGGGGCTGGCGAAACCAAGAAAATCACCATCGATTGAGGTGCGCTGTCGCCTAACGCCGCGCTTGGCTCGGGGCCCGCGCGGCCGCGGGCGCGGTTGGAAAAACAGGCCGCAAGCGGCTTTTCGGAAAACGGCATGGAGTACAACTCGTGCACTCGACGCTACAAGACCTAAGTGCCCGGCCCTTCGCGCCGGACCATGAGCAGGCCGTCGACCGAATTTTTCGCGGGCTGCTGCGCGGTTTTGGAGGTTCGGCCGCAATCCGGATCCGAAACGGCCTCACTCACAGCATCGGGAGCGGCAGACCCGCTTTTACGCTCGTGCTGCAAGACGCCTCGATACTGCGAGAACTGGTGTTGAAGCGCAACCCGATCGTGCTGGCCGATGCCTATTTTCGAGGCCTCGCGGACTTTGAAGGCGACTTTTATGCTGCGCTTCGCATCAAGCATCACTTCCAGTCGCTGTCGCTAAGCTGGCCGGAGCGCTTCGTCTTGCTGCGCGAGGCGCTGCGGCTGCCGCGCCGGCGGGTGCAGCCGGCGCTCGTAGGCGTTCCGCGCAGTGGCGAAGCGTTTGCCAAGCACCACTCCAAGTACAGCGATCGCGCGGCAATTTCGTTTCACTATGACCTGTCCAATGCGTTTTATCGCCTGTGGCTCGACGAGCTCATGGTGTACTCGTGCGCGTACTTTGAAACACCGGACGATAGCCTTGAGCAGGCCCAACGCAACAAGCTCGACCACATCTGCCGCAAGCTGCGGCTGCGTCCGGGCGAGCGCTTTTTGGATGTCGGCTGCGGCTGGGGAGCTCTTGTTTGCTGGGCGGCGAGCCGCTATGGCGTGCGCGCGCACGGCATTACCCTCAGTCAACGGCAACTGGACTATGCGCGCGAGCGCATCCGCGCCCAGGGGTTGCAGAATCTTGTGACGGTCGAGCTTCGCGACTATCGCGACTTGCAGGGCGAAGGAGTCTATGACAAGGTTGCAAGCGTGGGGATGTTTGAACACGTCGGGCTGGCAAATCTTGCCGTCTACATGGCCACGGTCAATCGGGTTCTGCGTCCGGGCGGTCTGTTCCTCAATCACGGCATAACCCACGACGAAGACGGCTGGAACCAGACGATCGATACCGAGTTCATCAACCGCTACGTGTTTCCGGATGGTGAGCTCGACATGGTAAGCAACATCCAGCGAAGAATGGAGCGTTCCGGCTTCGAGATTCATGACGTCGAAGCGCTGCGATCGCATTACGCGCTCACGCTGCGACAGTGGGCGCGTCGATTGGAGGCTGCGCACGAGGCCGCCGTGAGCGAGGTGGGCGAGACAACGTATCGTGTCTGGCGCCTGTACATGGCTGCGTGCGCGCTGGAATTCGAGGATGGTGGAACCGGCGTCTACCAGATTCTGGCTTCGCGCCGAGGCTCGAGCACGGTGCCCGTCCCGCTGACCCGGCGCGACCTCTATAGCTAGTGCGCGCCGCGCGAGCTTCACTGCTCGTGTGCAAAGACCGGAAGACCTCGGCGGCGCGCCCACTGCTTGGCTCTGCTTATGGCCACACGGATGGCCATGCCCTCTTCCATCTGTTCTGCAAGCAGCGCGTTGGCGATCTCAATGGCTTTTTCGCGCGTGATCAGGCTCAGATTCTGCATCGATGCCGGATAGCGCTCGCTGGTCCAAGGCATGGCGGCGATCTACCGAACCTACCGAAGGCAACGCCGGCGCCGCGAGGACCGCTCGACGCACGCCGCCTTTTCTGTCGCTCGACCCCGCAACCGCCCCTTACGGTTTGGGCAGCGGCGTAGTGTCCGTTCGCGGCGGCAACTGGGGAAGCTCAATGCGGGGTAGTTCTCCCGTCAGCGAATGCAGGAACGCGACGATCAAGTCCTCCTCTTGGTCGGAGAGTTTCTTGCCCAGCTGGACGGTTCCCATGATTCCGACCGCCTGCTTGAGGCTCCAGACCTGACCGGAGTGAAAGTACGGCGCCCGCAGCGCAATGTTGCGCAGTGGGCCGGCGCGAAACACATACTCATCGCCCTGGGTCTCCGTGACTGCGAAGCGCCCCTTGTCGTTGGGAGGCAAGATTTCCGCATTGGGGGTCACGACGAGCCCGAACGGAAAGTAGGCCTCGCCTCCCACGTTGACGCCGCGGTGGCAGTTCGAGCAGCCTTTGGACATGAACAGCGTAAGGCCCTTTTTTTCCTCCGCCGAGAGCGCCTGCATGTCTCCTTCGAGGAACTGGTCAAAACGAGATCCCGGGGTGATGAGCGTGGCTTCGAAGGCTTCCAGGGCCCGGGTGACGTTGTCGAAGGTCACCGGCGAGGGATTGCCCGGAAAAGCCCGCCGGAAGCGCTCGACGTACGTCGGCATGGATGCGAGGGTTTGCTCAACGAGCTTTGGCGTGGCATTCATTTCGATACTGGCCTGCACCGGCCCCTTGGCCTGGGTTTTCAAATCCTCGGCGCGCCCGTCCCAGAACTGCGCAATGTTAAAGACCGCGTTAAAGACGCTCGGTGCACGACGCGGACCTTTTTGCCACCCATGGCCGGTGGAGGTCGGGCCGGCGTCGGCCCCGCCCGTGGCGAGGTTGTGGCACGTGTTGCAGCTGATAATCTGGCTCGACGACAGACGGGGATCGAAGAACAGCATCTTTCCGAGTTCGGCTCGCTGGCGGGTAACCGCGATGCCCCTAACGTCGGGCACCATGGACGGTATTGGTCGAAAGCTTCCGCGAGCCATATTGAGCAGCTCGTAGTCGTCGGCCCATGCCGCCGGGGCGGTCGAAGTGCCGACGATCAGCATGCATATCAGCAGGGTCTTGCGCATCTTCTGGTCTTCCTCCGATTGGTTCTTTCCGCTCGGCCTTGTGGCGCAGGACGCTTCTTTGCAGCCAAGGGACAGGTTCCCACGGCGGAATTTTGCCTGTCAATTGCGCTTGACGCCATCCACCGGGTCAATTGCCCGCATCCGTTTGCGCCGCGCGCTCTGCTTCAGTGGCGCTCGTAGAGTTCGCGGCATTCGGCTTCGCGGCCGCGCACCACCCGCTGACCGACAAGGGAGCCGTGCGTCTCGGTAACCACCGTCTGTTGGTGCTCGACGTGATCGTCGTCGTAGAAGTACACGACCACCCAGTCGTGCTCGCGTCGGAGTTCATGCGCCTTTGCGGTATTGGAATACAAGGCGGTGAAGTGCCAAGGACCGCGTCGCGTGTGCAGTACCGGCAGCCACGATTCGCCGCGCGGATTAAAGCGTCGTGGCGCTATCGTGGGCAGTTCGCCGCCGGCTGCCCGCCGACGGTATTCCCGATCGACATCGAGCAGTACCTCGACGGAGGGTCCGTCGCGTTCTGCGCCCGGTGTACGGGAGCGGCGCAACGCGCGCGCGCGATCGAGCATCTGCGTGAGCGCGGCGCGAATCGCACTGGCACGCCGCGGTCCGATTCCGTGCACGCGCTCGAGCCGGCCATCGAGCGCGGCGGACTCGAGGGACTCGAGGGAATCGACGCCGATTTGTTCGTGAATGCGTCGAGCAAGTTCCTCGCCAATTCCCGGAACCGTTTGGAAGAGCTCCGGGGCGTTGGACTCCCCGCGCAGGCGATCGAGTTGGCTCCAGCGGCCACTTAGCAGGATCTCGGCGATCGCTGCCGCGATACCGGGCCCTACGCCCGGCAGCGAGTCGAGCCCCGCGCGCCCTCCTCGCGCGAAGAGCTCGCGCAGGCTGCCGGGCAACGCCGAGACTGTGTCGGCCGCTTTGCGATACGCAGCAACCCGGAACGGGTTGGCGTCTTGCGCAGCCAACAGAGCCGCGGCCTCGCGCAACATATCGGCCACCGCCGCGTTTTCCGGCGCATTGTGAAGCTCGCTTTGATTCATGACACGTCGGGACAGGTCTGCCGTGGCAATTATGTGGCAAGAAACCGCGTCTTCCGCGCCCTGATCGGCCATCAATTGGCGACAAACGGCATTGCGGTCGCGTGGGCCGATCGCGTAATCTCCCATGCGGTGCATCGTGCGGGTTTGCGCCGATTCTCTCCTGGAGCAAGGACAAATCATGGTCAAGGGCCATCCACCGCAAGTCGGTGCCGTCGATCCCGAACTTCGCACGTCGCCCATATTGGACGACGAGCAGGAGTTTTCGTTAGATCTCGAGCTCGAAAGCGGCGTTTGTTATTTCAACAACGTCGCCTACCCGATCGGGCAATACGTGCTAAGCGGCAACGAACTCCTGCATTGCGAAGGGCGTGGACTTTGGGTCCGCACGGGGGAAATGCGCGCCGACTAGGCGCGCGCGCTGCTGCCAGCGCGCACGGGTGGGCACCGAAAACCACTCTACGCGTGCGCCGTGGCAGCATGCTCGCGATCGTGCACGGCGTGGCGCAAGATGCGGCGCAGCTTTCCTCCAGCGCCATCGCGCTGGGGCGGAGCTTCGTCCAGTTCGATGTGCGTGCCCTGCAGGCCCTGCGAGTCGAGAAAGGCGCGCAGGGCCTGTCGCGCCCGAAGGGATTTGTCGTGCTCGTGCGCGCCTAAGCGCAGACGCAATGTACGAGGACCCACCTGCAAGAGCTGAAAATCGTACAAGGCGACGCCTTCCTCCAGAACGGTCGTAAGCACCAGTGGTAGCAACCGAACGGCCCCCGCCCTTTCATCGTGCAACTCCAGCAGATCATCACCGCGGCCCTGAATTCGGATGGCTGGAAGCGGGTTGCCGCAGGGGCACGGCTCGGGGCGCACCGTAATCGAGTCACCCAGGTCGTAGCGGATGAGCGGTTGCGCGCGGTTGGCGAGATTGGTGAGCAAAACGGTATGCGAGGGAACTCCGGGAGGCACTGGTTCGAAGCGCTCGTCCACCGGTTCGAGCACGACCCAGTCGGCGTTGACGTGCATCCAGCCCGCGCTGCACCCCACCGCGATGGAGGCAAATTCCGAGGCACCGTATTCGTCTCGAACCTCGACCCCGAAAGTCTGCTCCAAGTTACGTCGCGCAGACTCCGACAGGCACTCTCCGCCTGTCCAAAATTGCTTGGGGGCGATGCGCAGGTTCGCGGCCCGGGCTTGCTGCGCGAGCAGCGCCGCGGCGCTTGGATAGGTTGCGACGATGTCGGGCGCGTAGGCGTTGAGTTGGCCGACCAGGACGTCGATGGGCTGCATTAAGGAGAACACCTGCATGCGCTGCGCCATCCACGGATACATGCTGCGAAGGCGCTCGACGCTTGCCACGCCGGCGAAGTGTCCTCCGGTGACGGCCACGAGCGCATAGCGCTCCATCGCAAAGGCGGCATTGTTCCAGTCCATCGAGGGAAGCGCGCCGCGAAAGCGAAATACTTGCAGCGCGTCGTAGACCGCCAGCGCGTTGCTATCGTGGACGAAAATTCCTCGCTCGCCGCTCGTGCCCGAGGATGTCCAAACGGCGAAACCACCCGCATACGGTTGCCCGGCGAGCCGAGGATCTGCGAGGAAGCTCTCGAGCGAACCGCGACGCAGTACCGGGTCGGTCACCACGGCGTCGAAGTTGTCCATAATCATCGTCTTGGTGACGATGGGCACTCGGTCCAGCGAGGCGAGGTCATCCTCCGGCAGGTCGGTGTATAGGTCGCGATAAAACTCCGAGCGGTCACGCGCAAAGGCGATCAGCTCCCGAAAGCGCCGCAGCGCCAGTGCTTCGCGGTCGGCCGGGGCAAGCCACGGTACGCTGCACAGACTCCAAGCGCTCGTAAGCGCACGGAGGGGATCAGGCCATGCCCAGCGCGCGGGGCGCGCGGGGGTGCGCCCGATTGTTCGATTTAATAGGGGTTGTCCTTCCGGTAGCGCCATGACCTTGCCTCTCCCCAAGGGCCGTGCGCAAAGCATGCATCTCGGGATCGCAATCTTAGATCGAGAATGAGCACGACCGATGCGAACAGACTCCGCGCTGCGGCGCTGAGGAAGATATACGAACGCGCGCACCGCGGGCGGCATGCTAGCGGATACTGGTTAGAGGCCAAGGCATAAACCCTGTCCGCAGCAAACACGCAAAATAAAACGGCGCAGCATTTGTGCGCTGCGCCGCTTCGTCCCTACAGGGCGATAACCTTGTAGGCACTACAACCCGCCGTGACGGCGGGGGAGGAAGCACCGGCTGGGTCGCCGGTGTTTGCATCACAATGTACGCTGGCCCCTTACAGGGTCAAGCGCCATTTGTACGTGGGTTGATGTACATCAGAACACCGCCGCCTATCGCCGTGCGCCGGCAGCACCACCCGGCGGTCTGGGGTGGACCCCGTCGCTCCTCGTGGCGCGCAACGCAGGCTTGGGTCTTAAGTGAGCACTGCCTTGCGCTCGACGAGCAAGGTCCGCAGGATCGACCGGTGGCAGCGTGCCTCCTGGGGACAGTAACAACCGAGCGATAAGTTGGTTTGATGAGACAAGGCAGCAAGCAGATCCAGGACGCGGGCGGCTTCGGCTTGGCGCATCTGCGTGCGAAAGCCGCGCGCAAACGCGGCCCAGGCCTTGGCATCGGCACCTTTTTGCGCCTGCTGAGCCTTCTTCATCAAAGGCACGCTCGGCGAGAGCAGCGGCAACCAAACGTCATAGTAGTTGCGCTTGGCAAACTCATCCTTGGGTACACCACGTGGCGGGCGGCGGACAGTGCCGATCCGCAGGCCTTCGTCCGGAGCCCGAGCGCTGCCCAGCTGCACGATGCGAATGCTCACTACCGACCTCCTATGCCCGCAGGCGGCTTTGCAGGCTTTCAAAATCGGCTGCGCGAGGCAGGCGCAGGAGCGCGGCAAACAAGTCGTCGGGCGCGGCACTCAGGCACCGTGCGTTCAGATCTAGCCAGCCACCGCAGCTTCGAACGCGGGCGGCCAGTTCGCCTTGACCCCGATAAAACTCGTTGCACATTGTCCAGTTGCTCCCATCATCGGAGAGGCCTGCGAGCAGCAGCGTGACGCGAATCGGCTCCAAAAGAGATACCTCGCGCCGATAATCGAGCTCGTCGCGCAGGATCACGGGTCCGAGCTTGCGGCGTTGGAACTCGCGCATGGCAAAGCCATTTTCCGCGAAAAATTCCATGCGGATGTCGGCGGACTTGTCCAGATACGCGGTGTTGCGCATGTGGCCGTTAAAGTCCATGTCACCCCACCCGGCCTTCACGGTTTTTTCATACATGTGCGCCTGCCTTTGGCCTTCCCTGTCTGCCACGAGCAATAACATGTATATGCATATAATAGGCGAGTGCACAACCGAAAGCAACCGCTGCCGGACGTCCGCAAGGCGGCCGCCCGGGCCTTGCAGGACGACGTGGCCTGGCAGGCCCGGGTCCTGGCGCGTCGTCTGGGCGCTTTGGCCGATCGAAGACTCGAGGGCACGGGGCTCAGCCATGCACAGTTCGTTTTGCTGTGTTTGATCTCCTCGGCAAGCGACGACACCATAGGCGCGCTGGCGCGGCGCGCGGGCCTGGATCAGTCGACCATGTCCCGCAATCTCGACGTGCTTGCGCGCGCTCAACTCGTGGAGGTCACCACGGCGGTGCCGGACCGGCGGCGCCGAGCGGTCTGGCTCACAGAACGGGGACTCTTTACCCTGGCGCGCGCCATCCCGATCGCGTCGAAGCTGCAAATCAAATTGACGTCGATTCTTGAAGAGTTCCGGCGGCGCGATGACAGCACGGCCACGGAGCCCGAAGCAACAATCGGGACGGAGGCGCCTGCGGCGCGGGTTCGTCAAAAGCGAGCGCCCGCTCGCTAGAGCCGCCCCGCGGGAGGAGGCCGCGGGTGCAACGCATCGCACCACGGGCTGCCCGTTTGGGCCGAAGCGAACTTGGCCCATGGAACTGCGCCGGTTGCGCGCACCTCCCATACAATCCGCCGCATGTCCTCCGCTTTTGATGTTGTCATCATCGGCACCGGCCTGGCTGGCCTCACGACAGCCTTGCGTTTGGCCGATGAGACACGCGTGCTGCTCGTCGACAAGCAGCGGCTCGGCGAGGGCGCCAGCGATCGCGCGCAGGGCGGAATCGCGGCAGCGCTCGACCCCAATGACAGCGTCGAGGCGCACGTGCATGACACCCTGGTTGCCGGAGCGGGACTGTGCGACGAGAGCGCAACCCGGGAGATCATTGCCCAGGGCGCGCAAGCCATTGGGTGGTTAATCGAGCAGGGCGTTTCCTTCACCGGCGACAGCGCCACGGCGCTGGGCTTTCATCTCACCCGCGAGGGGGGACACAGCTGTCGGCGCATTTTTCATGTTGCGGACTCTACTGGCCACGCAATTCAGCAGACCCTGGGCCGCAAGGCCCGCGGCCACCCCAACATTACCGTGCTCGAAGGCCACATGGCCATCGACCTGATCGTTCAGGCCGGCCGCTGTGTCGGTGTATACCTACAGGAAGTTCAAAACGGTCCGATTTCGGCCATCGCGGCGCGCCAGGTGGTGCTGGCCAATGGCGGGGCCGGCAAGGTCTACCTGTACACGACGAATCCGGATAGCACCACGGGCGATGGCGTCGCGATGGCCTGGCGGGCAGGCTGCCGTGTCGCGAACATGGAGTTCATTCAGTTCCATCCGACCTGCCTGTACCACCCGTACGCGAAGTCCTTCCTTATCAGTGAAGCGGTGCGCGGTGAGGGAGGATTGCTCAAGCTGCCCCCGTCGGCGGGCCTCGACGCCGGTTTGCGTTTCATGCCCGAGCACGACTCGCGCGCCGAGCTCGCGCCGCGGGACATCGTTGCACGCAGCATCGATTTCGAGATGAAGCGCCGCGGCCTCGACTTTGTGCACCTGGACGTGACTCATCTGGGGGCAGACTTGCTGCAGCGTCACTTCCCGACCATCAGCGCACGCTGCCGGGAATTCGGCATCGACATTGCGCGCGAACCCATTCCGGTGGTGCCGGCTGCGCACTACATGTGCGGGGGTGTCGTTACGGACACCGCTGGCCAAACCGACGTACCGGGCTTGTACGCTGTCGGCGAAGTCGCGTGCACCGGATTGCACGGCGCCAACCGCTTGGCTTCCAACTCCCTGCTGGAGTGTGTGGCGCTCGGACGAGCGGTTGCCGCCGATATCCTCGGCCGCAGCCCCGCGCAGCTGGTCTCCGTTCCGCCTTGGGACGATAGCCGCGTGCGCGACAGCGACGAGGACGTCGTGATCGCGCACAACTGGGATGAACTGCGCCGCTGCATGTGGAATTACGTTGGTATCGTTCGCACCACGAAGTGGCTCGAACGCGCCCGGCGACGGATCGCTTTATTGCACGAGGAAATCAACGAGTACTACGCGAGTTTCCATGTCACTCGCGATCTGCTCGAGCTGCGCAACCTCGTCGATGTCGCCTCGCTGATCGTCGACAGTGCGCTGGCGCGCCACGAGAGCCGCGGCCTGCACTATTCGCTCGACTGGCCGCAGACGCTGGCCAAAGCGATGCCGACGATCATCGAGCCGCGGACGATGCAACGACCCGCATTGAATAGTCGATGGCCTTGATATCCTTGGTAAGCGCGCCCACCGAAATTCGATCGACACCGGTGGCAGCGATCTCTTGCACCGTCGCGAGCGTCACGCCTCCCGAGGCCTCGAGCAAAGCACGTCCCGCGTTGATTCGCACTGCCTCACGCATTGCCGCAAGGGCGAAATTGTCCAGCAGTATCGAGTGTGCACCGGCTTGAAGGGCTTCTTCGAGCTGTGCCAGGGACTCGACCTCGATTTGCACGGGAACGCCTTTGCCCCGGGCGGCGTGTAAGGCCGCGGCCACACCCCCTGCTGCCGCGATATGGTTTTCCTTGATGAGTATCGCGTCGTACAGGCCCAAGCGCTGGTTGCAGCCGCCACCGACGCGAACCGCATACTTTTGTGCCAGACGCAGACCCGGAATCGTCTTGCGCGTGTCGAGGATCTTGGCGCGACTGCCTGGGACCTGGGCGACGGCATCGACATAGCGCCGGGTGACGGTCGCGACTCCCGAGAGCAGTTGGAGAAAATTTAGCGCACCGCGTTCGGCCGTGAGCAAAGCGCGGGCGGGGCCTCGCAAGCGACACACGGTCGCCCCGCTCTTGAGCACTGCGCCCTCGGCCGCGAACCACTGCAGATCGATGCGTGCATCCACACGATGCATCAGGCCGTCGAACCAGGGCGTTCCGCACAAAACCGCCGCCTCGCGCACGATCAGCTGGGCATCGGCCTGCGCGCCGGCATCGAGCAGATGCGCCGTCAGATCGCCTTGCCCCACGTCCTCGGCCAGCGCGCGCGTAATCGCCTCCTCGAGCGCGGCGTCCAGGGCTGATGACTGCGCAGGGTCCTCCGTAGGCCAGCGCCCGTGGCGCGTGCTCACGCGGGCCCCATGCCCTGCGAGCCCTGCTTGGCAAACGCGGAAGCGGCGAGCTTGCGGGCCGCAGCAAAGTCCAGCATACGATCGATCGGACGGCGCGCACGCATTGCCAGTTCGCGGTCCAGACGGATTTCTTGCGCCGTGTCGCCGCGGCTGGCCGACTCCAGCGCGCTGGCAAGTTGCGCGAGCGAGTTCATCGCCATCCAGGGACAGTGCGCGCAACTCTTGCAGGTGGCACCGCGGCCGGCCGTCGGCGCTTCGAGAAACCGCTTATGCGGTTGCGCCTGACGCATCTTGTGCAAGATGCCGTTGTCGGTGGCAACGATGAATTCCTCCGCCGCAAGCTCCTGCGCCGCACGCAGCAGCTGCGTCGTGGAGCCGACAACGTCGGCCTGAGCGATTACCGCGGCGGGCGATTCCGGATGCACCAGCACTTTGGCACGCGGATGCTCCTTGCGCAGCATTTCGAGTTCCACGGACTTGAACTCGTCGTGAACAATGCAGCTGCCGTTCCACAGCAGCATGTCGGCACCGGTCTGCTCTTGCAAATACCGACCGAGGTGCACGTCTGGGGCCCACAGGATCTTTTTGCCCTGGGCGTGCAAATGGCGCACGATCTCCAGCCCGGTGCTGGAAGTCGTGACCCAGTCGGCCCGCGCTTTGACCGCCGCGCTCGTGTTGGCGTACACGACGACGGTGCGGTCCGGGTGCTGATTGCAAAATGCATCGAATTCCTGCGCAGGACAGCCCTGATCGAGCGAACAAGTTGCCTCGAGTGTGGGCATCAGGACTCGCTTGTCGGGGCTCAGGATCTTGGCCGTTTCACCCATGAAACGAACGCCCGCAACCACGAGCGTCTGTGCGCGGTGGTCGCGCCCGAAGCGCGCCATCTCCAGGGAGTCGCCAACGCATCCCCCCGTGGCATCCGCGAGATCCTGCAGCGCACCATCGACGTAATAATGGGCAACCAGCACCGCGTCGAGCGCGTGCATGAGCGACGTGACCCTTTGCGCAAGTGTGTCGCGCCCGGCCGGGGTCGGTACAACAATGGGCTGCGGGGTTTGCCGAGGGTCGGACATCGTGGTTCGCGCAAAAGGACAACGTGACAGACAAGATGGGGCCAGGGGCCCCGCAATCAAGCGCTTAGATCAGTCTAGCACCCGCCCTCTCTATAATGGCCGCCCAGCAGCAGTGGCAAAGGGAGGGAAGGGCAGGTGGCAAAGGAGGCAACTCGTGGGCCCGATGCGGGCCCGGCCTCGCCGCGCGGCAGCCTGCCGGAGGCAGTTTGCGGCAATACCGCGATCGTGGTGGGCACTGGCGTCGTAGGACTGGCCACCGCGCTGGGATGCGCGCAGCGCGGCCTGCAAATAAAGCTCGTCGGTCCGCCTGCGCGTTCGGCCAACGCGGGCCAGGCCTCGGGCGAGGCAGACGCCGGCGGTTTGTTTGACGCCCGCATCTATGCCCTCTCGGAAGGCGCTCGGCAATTGCTCGAGGCGCTCAGAGTTTGGTCTCAGATCGATCGCGCACGAATCCGCGCGGTCGAACGCATGCGGGTTTTTGGGGACGCCGGCGGTAGGTTGCACTTTGACGCGCACGGCGCGGGAGTGGACCGCCTGGCGACGATTTGTGAGGAGTCTCAGCTGCTGCAGGCGCTGTGGCTCGGATGCTCGATGGTTCCCGGCATCGAACACTTTGCCCACGAGTTCGATGGTGCGACGCTCGAGGCCGGGGCGGTGCGCGTTCGGCTGGCCGACGGCACCACGCTCCAAGGCGCGTTGCTCTTGGGCGCTGACGGCAAGCGGTCCTCCGTGCGCGCCGCTGCTGGAATCGGCGCGCAGGTGAGTAGCTACGGACATACCGCGTTTGTGGCCAATTTTGCCTGCGAGCGGTCGCATCACGGGACGGCCTACCAATGGTTCACCGACGAGGGCGTTGTCGCGCTCCTGCCACTGCCGGACGACTTCGTTTCGCTGGTTTGGTCCGCTCCGCACGCTCTGGCTCCGGAGCTCTCCGCCGCAGCGGCGAGCGAGTTTGCCGAACGGGTTGCGCGGCGCTGCGGTCACGCTTTGGGCAGCTTGCGGATGGTTGGTGGCAAGCACGCCTTCGTGCTCGATCGCGTCGTGGTCGACCGGATGGTGCGCCCGAACGTGGCATTGCTTGGCGATGCGGCGCACGTGGTGCATCCGCTCGCGGGTCAAGGATTGAACCTTGGGCTGCAAGACGTGTCGGAGTTCTTGCGGCTGCTTCTGGCGCGTGAGCCGTGGCGCGGCTTGGGCGACGAGGTCTGGTTGCGACGCTACGCGCGCGCGCGCGCCGAGCCGATTGCCTTGATGCGGGGCACGGTGGGAGGTTTGGCTCGGCTGTTCTCCACGCAAGACGCGGCCATGCGCCGCTTGCGCAACGTTGGCATGTCGACCGTCAATATGTTGGGCCCGGTTAAAACGGCGCTGATCCGCCACGCGTTGGGGTAGGGTGCGGCGGAATTGGGCAAGTTGGCAAGTCGGAGCGCTCGGGGCCGAGCGCGCTAAAAAAGGAAATGTGCGTGACCAGACAATCTCGCTCCCTGTTGCGGACGCTGTTTGCGGCGCTATTTGCGATCGGCTTCGCGCCGCTCGTTTTGGCGGCTGGCTCAACGGACGAAGACCCGGGCGCCGCCGCCCAGGGCGCGGCCCAAGCTCCGGCCACAGCCAACGCGGCGGCTGACGGCGGTGGTGCGACTGCGCCGCTTGCGCCTTGCCCGAGCAACTACGGGGCGTCGCCCTCCAGTGCGGTAACGCCGATTGCGCCGGCGCTTGCCAGCGCGATTCGGGAACGGGTTCGGAAGAAACTTGGCGGATCGGTCGGCTCGGTGTGCAAGACACCCTTTGGCCTCTACGAGGTCGTTGTTGATGCGGACATCGTTTACGTCGACGAGCGCGTGAATTATCTGCTTTCAGGCAATGCTTACGATCTGCGCACACAAGAGAACCTCACGGCCAAGCGCAAGGAGGTTGCAACGCGCATCGATTTTCGCAGCCTGCCGCTGCAGCTGGCCGTAAAGACGGTGCGCGGCAACGGAACGCGCGTTCTTGCGGTCTTCGAGGACCCCAACTGTCCGTACTGCAAGCGCTTTGAAAAGGAGATCGCCGGCTTAACCGACACGACGATTTACACGTTCCTGTATCCGATTCTTTCGCGCGATGCCTCGGCAGCGGAGGACTCCTATCCGAAATCCAAGGCGATCTGGTGTGCGCCGGATCGAAGCCTCGCCTGGTCGCAGCTGATGCTCGAAGGAAAGCACCTGGCCGCCGCACCGGAGGGCTGCCAGCACCCGCTCGAGGAAATCCTGGCGCTGGGACAAAAGCTGCACATCACGGGAACCCCCACGCTGGTCTTCGCCGACGGCCGGCGCGCCCCGGGGGCGATTCCGAGGGAACGCGTCGAGCAGATGATGTCGGAAGCCGCGCACGCGGGCACCTCACAGTAAGTCCGCGGGGACGACGCCGCGCGGCACGAACACGCGCACCGAGCCCGGTGCGTGCAAGCGCCCCGCAATGCGCGCCGCATCGGATCCCTCTCCCCAGTACCAGTCGATGCGCAGGGCGCCTCGGATCGCGGCGCCCGTGTCTTGGGCGAGCACAATCCGCGCAATCGGCTCGCCGTCTGTCGGAGATACCGTCTGCAGCACGAGCGGCGCCCCCAGCGGCAGACACCGCGGGTCGACCGCAACCGAGATTTGTGGGGTCAGGGGCACGCCCAGCGTCCCCACGGGCTGCGCGTCAACGTCGTCCATCGGCACTTCGCGGAAGAACACCACGCGCGGGTTTTGGTCGAGCAGCTCGCGCACGCGCTGCGGATGCGCGTGCGCCCATTGCTCGATTGCCTGCAGCGACATCGCCTGGGGATCGACTTCTCCTTGATCGATGAGCCAGCGCCCAACCGAGCGATATGCGTGGCCGTTGTTGGCCGCGTAGGCCAAGCGCATAAAGCTGCCGTCGGTCAGATGGATGCGTCCGGAGCCCTGCACTTCCAGCTCGAAGGCCTCCATCGGATCACGCAGCCAGACGAGTTCTTGTCCTTGCAGCTGCCCGGTGGTTTCGAGATCGGATCGCGCGGCCGTTGGCAGCACGGCCGGTGCGCGGTAGACGGGGGCCACGAAGACGACGCTGCGCTGCCGGCTGCCTTCGAGGACGGGCTCGAAATAACCCGTCACCAGCCCGCTTGCGCTCTCGTGCACTGCACCGGGCTGCGTCGTGCCAGGTGGGACGCGCGCCGCTTCGATTGATTCGGGGCCGGGCCCGAGAGCCACGACCCGGTAGCGGTCCATGCGTTGGCGGAAAAAATCGCGTACTTGAGCGCCAGTGCTGGGCCGTAACACTCTGGCATCCGCGCATACATTCACCCAGGCGCGCTGCGC
>Ga0187769_10001027_pt1 | contig 15521 bp, 15 predicted proteins | sample 0116_SJ02_MP02_1_FD_133140 | JGI IMG/M metagenome (GOLD analysis project Ga0187769, IMG submission 133140) | Tropical peat soil microbial communities from peatlands in Department of Meta, Colombia - 0116_SJ02_MP02_10_MG | ecosystem: Environmental > Terrestrial > Soil > Wetlands > Peat | place... | reverse complement strand
TTCCTGATGTTGTTTCCGTACTCGAATGTGACCGCTCCTGCATCCTGCAGCTCCAGCATGGCGCGCACGTGGGTGGCAATCGAGGCCATGGACCGCTTGAGGTACCCTTCCGAGTCTGACTTCCTCATCGCATCGGCTTCCTTGACGCTCAGCCCCGAGGGGATGTATCCAGAAAGCGGATCATGGGCGGCTGTCTGGTCTGTCAGCACGTCGGGCTTGAAGCCCGAACTTGCCAGCTCCGGAAGGACATCCGCCGCGTTGCCGAGGAGGGCGATCGACACGGCTTTGCCATCTCTGGCCGCCTCCTTGGCGATTCGCGTGGCTTCCCGAGGGTCCTCGAGCATCGTGTCGCAGTAGCCCTTGTCGAGCCTCCTCTGAATTGGCCTCTTGTCGACCTCTACGACCAGGGCGACCCCCTCGTTCATGGTGACAGCGAGGGGCTGGGCTCCCCCCATCTCGCCCAGCCCAGACGTCAGCACGACTCTCCCCCTCAGCGTCCCGTGAAAGTGCTTGTTGGCGACGGCAGCCAGCGTCTCGTACGTCCCCTGGAGGATTCCCTGCGTTCCGATAAACATCCAGCTGCCCGCGGTCATCTGGCCGTACATGGTCAGCCCCCTCTCCTCGAGTTCCCTGAAGTAGGCCCAGTCGGCCCACTTGGGGACGATCATCGCGTTGGATATCAGGACGCGCGGGGCGGATTCGTTCGTGCGGAAGATTCCCACGGGCTTCCCAGATTGCACGATCAGTGTTTCGTCGTTCTCGAGCGATCGGAGCGATTTGACGATGGCGTCGTACGCCTCCCAGCTCCTGGCGGCCCTCCCTGTCCCCCCGTAGACAATCAGATGGTCGGGGTCCTTGGCGACCTCGGGGTCGAGGTTGTTCATCAGCATCCTAAGCGCGGCTTCCTGGTGCCAGCTCTTGCACGACAGCTCGTTCCCGCGTGGCGCACGGACGACGTGCTTTTGCACGAACCTGTTTCAGTCCCTTGGCGATATAAGATTTCATTCTGGATGCCCAGGTTGCCGACTGTGGTCCTGCCGCGGCCTGGAGCGAGGGCGAGTGCCGGCCGAGGCTGAGACTTCCGCAGGCATACAACATAAAAGAGAAGGTTTGGCCACGCGTGTGGAATGCGCGTCTCAGAGATTGAAGCAGCGATACAGAAACATGACGTGAAGGAATTGGCCCTGCAATTCACCGACCTATCTGGCATTCTTCACTCCCTTTGGGTTCCGGCAGGCCAGGTTTCGAAGGTCGCGGAGGAGGGAATTCACATGGACGGCTCCTCCGTCGACATGGTCGACATCAGCGAGAGCGACCTCAAGCTGATGCCTGACCTGGACACATTCGCAGTGATGCCCGCTGGTATCTTCCCACGCAGGGTGGCGAGAGTGGTCTGCAACATTTTCGAGCCCGATTCGGACAGGCCCCTAGCGATCGACCCGAGATTCCTCCTCAAGAGAGTCGTCAAGGACTCCAGCAAGACGCTCGGAGATTCGGTTACTTACAATGCATGCAGCGAGATAGAGTACTTCCTGTTCGGCAGGGACGGAAGCGGTAGTCTGCGCAGGCTCGACGAAGGCGGATACCTTGCGAGTCCACCGGCGGACTCTGGGGTTGACACCAGGCTCGAAATCACCGAGAACCTGCGGAGCGTGGGGGTCGTGGTCGAAAAGCACCACCACGAGGTCCCGCCCGGAAAGTACGAGCTGAACATCCCGTACTCCAACGCTCTGAAGATGGCAGACACCGTTTACATGGTGAAAATGATCGTGAAGATGACGGCAGAGCGAAAGGGGCTCGTCGCCTCTTTCATGCCCAAGCCATTTCACGACGGCTACGGTGCGGGACTGCACACTCACGTGAGCTTGACCGACGACAGGCGGAAACGGAACCTGTTCTATGATCAGAAAGGACCATACGGCATCACCAGGACGGCGTTGAGTTTCATAGCGGGCGTATTGGCCCACGCGAGGGGCATCGCGGCGCTCACCAACCCGTCTGTCAATTCCTACAAGAGGCTGGTCCCAGGGTGGGAAGCGCCTGTCTACTTGTCCTGGGCAAAATACAATCGCTCCGTGCTCGTGAGGGTTCCTCCGGGAAAGGGGATGAAGGCTCGGATTGAGTACAGGCCCACGGACGGTTCCTGCAACTTCTACGTCGCCTACGCCGCTATCCTCGCGGCCGGGCTCGACGGGGTCCGAAGGAAGCTCGACCCTCCGGAGCCGGTGGAAGAGGACATCTACCACATGGACGAGAAAGCGAGGGCCAAGAGAGGCATAGGAACGTTGCCGGGGAGCCTCGGAGAAGCCCTGGTCGAACTCGCCGGGGACAGGTACATGCGAGACAGCCTGGGCAGCGCCTTCTGCGACAAGTTCCTGAAGCTCAAGGGGAAGGAGTGGAACGAGTTCAACAGGACGGTTCACGAGTGGGAGAGGAAGAAGTACCTAGACGTGTGATGGTAGGAGGAGGCGATTCGCTGTGGCCATCAGAGCAGACTTCGCGATAGTTCACGCTAACGAGATGGCGACTCTAAGAGGGGGCCGGGGCTGCCCGCGGAGAGGAAGGGAGATGAGCGACCTGGGACTGGTCGAAGACGGTGCCGTAGCCGTGAGGGGAGGAAGGATTGTCGCAGTGGGAAAGACGAACGAAGTGGTGGGAAAGATCGAAGGCAAGTTCGAGTCCATTGACGCGAGCGGTCAGTTTGTCTCGCCAGGACTGGTAGACCCGCACGTCCACCTGGTCTTTGCCGGTTCGAGGGAGGAGGAACTCGAGGACATGGCCGTGAGAAGCACGCCCTACCTCCAAATCAAGGCGAAGGGGGGCGGAATGCCGACGACCTTGAAGAGAACCGCCGACTCGTCCACAGATGAGCTGATCAAGGCGACGACACGGATTCTCGATACCATGCTTGTTCACGGAACGACAACCATCGAAGCCAAGAGCGGGTACGAGATGACCTTCAAGGGAGAACTGAGGCAGCTTGAAATCATCAGAGGGCTGGGCAAGGCCCACCCCATAGGAATCGTCCCCACCTTCCTAGCCCAGGGCATCCCCTTCGGATGGGAGGACAAGGTTGACGAGCTCACCGACGAGATCGTGAAGATTTGGATCCCGGAGATCGCGAAGCGCAAGCTCGCGTCGTACTGCGATGTGTTTTGCGAGAGAGGCTATTTCAACCTGGCACAGTCACGGCGGATATTGGAGGCTGGCAGGGCCAGCGGGATGAAGCCCAGGATTCACGCCGACTGGCTTGGGCACTCCGGGGGAGCGAGGTTGGGCTCAGAGCTGGAAGTCGTCTCAGCAGACCACCTCATCTTCACGCCCAAGCAAGAGATCGAGGCCCTCGTGAAGAAGGGCATCATGGGGACGTTTCTCCCCACTACACCCTTCTGCTATCTCGGCACCTATGCCAAGGCCAGAGAAGTCATCGAAATGGGACTCCCGGTCGCTCTTGGGACAGACCTGAGTGCTGCAGACATGTGCGAGTCGATGCAGATGATGATGGCGATCGCCATTCTCCAGATGAAGATGACCTCTGAGGAGGCCCTGACCGCAGCCACCTTCAATGCAGCGGAATCGATAGGGAGAGGGGGCGAAGCGGGAAGCCTAGAGGTCGGGAAGAGGGCGGACGTCGTCGTCTTCGACGCCCCCAACCATCGGTTCTTCGCGTACCATTACGGCGTGAACCTCGCCGAAAAGGTATTCAAGAGCGGCAGGCTGGTTGCCGAAAGAGGGCGGAGGACAAATTAACGCTGCGCCCGCTGGGTCGCGTCAGTCGTGACCCGCATAGACTTATCTCAACTTGGGATGACGGCACGCAGAGTTGGAGAATCGAGGGGTGACCGGGACGGCACTTGGGAATGATGCCCGTTCATGAGCGCGGCGCACCAATGTAGCCTCGGTGTCTCCTTCGGGCCTCAGTCAGACCTCTACTCGTTCCCCCGCGGTCACCCGATGAACAACTCCAGGACGGAGATTTTCGCGAAGGCGATCGAACGACTAGAGCAGGAGTTGAAGAAAGGGGAGGCGCCTGGGACAGTTGCGATAGTTGACCCGACTTCAGCGGGCGAAGAGGAACTCCTGATGTTCCACACGAAAGCGTACGTCGACTTCGTCAAGGAGTCCTCCCGTGTCGGGACGGGGAGCCTGGACTACGGGGACACGCCCTCGTTCAAGGGGGTGTTCGAGGCGTCTCTGTACCCCGTTGGCAATACCCTGAACGGCCTCAGACTGATTTTGAAAGGCCGGTTCGAGCACTTCTTCAACCCGGTGGGGGGGCTCCACCACGCCAGGAGGGACAGGGCGGGCGGCTTCTGCGTGTTCAACGACGCGGCAGTCGCAATCTGCGAGCTGTTGGAGAAGGAGCGGTTGAAGAAGGTCGCCTATGTCGACATAGACGCGCACCACGGGGACGGGGTATTCTACGCGTTCGAATCGGACCCGAGGGTGATAATAGGAGACATACACGAGGACGGCCGATACCTCTACCCTGGGACAGGCTACGCGTCAGAGACAGGAAGCAAAGGGGCCGAAGGGACGAAGATGAACATCCCGATGCCTCCATGGTCCGGAGACAAGGACTTCTTCGAGGCATTCGACAAGTTGGAGCAGTTCATCCGAGGCTTTGAGCCCCAGTTCATACTTCTCCAGTGCGGGGCCGACTGCCTCGCAGGCGACCCGATTACTCAACTGTCATACAGCTCGGCTGTCCACGCCTACGCGACGAAGAAGCTCCACAAGCTCGCTCACGACGTCTGCGGAGGCCGAATCCTTGCCATGGGGGGAGGTGGTTACGATCCATTGAACGTGGCTGAGGCATGGTCGGCAGTCATGGGGGAGCTGTCGGGAGTCAAGATAGGGGGGCCAGACCCGGGGTCGCTCGGACCCTGGTGGTAGTGCCTCCGCCGGGCGTCCAGGCAGACGCTGCCATCGCACCGACGCGGTCCCATGAGAACTGCTAAAGGATTTATTACGACTGTTTCGGGCGAATTGGTTTGAGAGCCCGATGAAAGGGGGTAGAGCAGTCCTGAAGATTGATGGCAAAGACCTGACCGTCGAAGATGTCGTCGGAGTCGCAAGAAACGACGTACGGATCGAATTGTCCAAGGACGCGATTGAAAGGGTGAAGGCATCGAGGGCCGTCGTCGAGAAGCTCATCGCCAAGAGAGAGAAGATCTACGGCGTCTCCACTGGCATAGGGGAGCTGTCCAACGTCATCCTCACCCCGGAACAGGTCAGAATCTTCCAGAAGTACATCGTGTACAGCCACGCCGCCGGCTGGGGCGATCCCGTCGCCATCGACGACGCGCGGGCCGCCTGGCTGACGAGGGCGAACGTGTTGGCGAGAGGCTTCTCGGGACTGAGACCGGTAATGGTCGAGACGCTTGTCGAGATGCTGAACAAGGGAGTTACCCCGGTGATGTACCAGAAAGGCTCAGTGGGGGCAAGCGGCGACCTGTCGCCCCTCGGGCAGGGAGCGCTGGTGCTCATGGGGGAGGGCGAAGCGTTCTATCGAGGAAGCAGAATGAAAGGGAAAGAAGCGATGGACAGGGCGGGAATAAAGACAGTCGTTCTGGAAGCGAGGGACGGACTCGCCATGATAAACGGCTCGAACCTTGTAGCGGGGATGGGGTGCCTGCAGGTCCACGACGCCGACCTTCTCGTGAAAACCTCGGAGATTGCCGCTGCGATGACGCTGGAGGCTCTGCTGCCGAACATGCTGGCATACGACGAGAGAATCCACAAGGTCAGAGGCTACGAAGGCGCCGTGAAGTCCGCCGAGAACGTCAGAAGGATCGTGCAAGGGAGCGAAGTGCTCAAGCAGAAGCCACAGAAGGTGCAGGAATCATACAGCCTGAGGAGCACCCCTCAAGTCGTGGGCGCGGCCAAGGACACGCTGGAGTTCGCGAAGAGAATGTTCGAGATCGAGATAAACGGCGTCGGGGACAACCCAATCTTCTTCCCCGACGAGGGAGGAGTCGTCCTTACGGGCGCGAACTTCCAAGGGACTCCGCTGGCCTTCGCTCTGGAGTTCCTCGGGATCGCGCTGACGACCGTCGGCGCGCTTTCAGAAAGACGGATGAACAGGCTCGTGAATCCTAACCTGAACATGGGCCTTCCCGCCTTCCTGACGAAAGGAGCAGGGATGTTCTCGGGGATGATGCTCTCTCAGTACACCGCCGCCTCGCTCGTCTGCGAGAACAGAGTCTTGGCCACGCCCGCTGCGACTGGCTCGATTCCCACCGCCGCCGACCAGGAAGACTTTGTGAGCATGGCGACCACGACGGCAATCAAGACGAAGCAGATTCTCAAGAACACGAGCGCGATTGTTGCCATCGAGTTGATGGCGGCCGCTCAGGCTCTAGACTTCAGAAGGCCCCTGAAACCGGGCAAAGGAACCCAAGCGGCACATGAGGTCATAAGGAAACATGTGACACACCTCGAAGAGGACAGGCCCCTCTACCCTGACATCGAGAAGCTGTCGGAGGTCGTCATGTCGGGCGAGGTCTTGGCCGCCGTGGAGAAGTCGATAGGGAACCTGAAGTAGCTGGCTCGCAAAGAAATCCTGCCTCGGCCGCTGGAGCTGCCTCTGCTATGGCCCTCGTTGAGTCTATGTCTGATGATGCCTTCCTGCGCGAGATTCTCCCCACATTTCTCCTTAATTCAACTGCGACCTGCATGCCGCCAACGGGCTGGCACCATCTCTTCAAATTGACCGCCGCGTGGGAGTTAAATCCCGAAGGTTTGGATTGGAATTGGCCATTGACTGTGGAAATCCGCCCCTTCAGGAGAGAAGACACAAGGTCGGTTCTCGAACTAGCCAACTCGTTCGCCGCATTCGACGGGACTACTAGTGAAGCAGACCTTGCGGTTATTGGCTACTTCCCTAACGGAATCTGCGTCGCCGAGAGCGAGGGCAGGGTTGTCGGATTTGCGTACGGGTGCTTCAAGGACGTTCCCGGAGAGGTCCTCGAAAGGTGGGGGGCGACCAAGGTCGGTGAGGTGGAGCTGCTTGTCGTTCACCCCCACTACAGGGACAAGGGAATAGGCAAGTCTCTGCTCGCGAGGCTATTGGATGAGTTCAAGAATGCGGGAGCCGATACGATTCTTCTGAACTGCCCAGTGGTAGCGACCGAAGCTAAGGGACTCTATGACAAAATGGGGTTCGAGGTCAAGTCATACCAAATGAAGAAACGACTCACCTAGGCCCCGCAGGCATTCAGCGGGCTCAAGGACGACCTGGTAGCTGGTGCGATCCCGCGCGCCTCCGGACTAGGACACCCGCGAACCGACCCCAGCCCGCGGCTCTTTCCTTGTAGAGAGGACGCGGTCGCTGCGGGACCTCGCTATGATCAGGCGCCAATTATTCTTGAGCGCCTTGATCTCAGGCCGCGGCCGATACCCCCGCCTCTTCGCCTCCTCCCGTATCTCGGCCAATACGATGGATGGGACCCCCTTGCGCGGCCCCCAACGTCTGGCGAATGCGGGAATCTGTCTCCAATCCTCCCTTTCTTCCGCGTCCATACTCACGCTGTAGAAGGCGTCCCTGATTACAGCAAAACCCCTCGCGGCAAGCAGCCTCCTGTAGTCTATCGACCGTCTACGACTGGCGAATACCTCAGGGTTGATTCCGTGGCTGGCTAGTACACTCCTCACGGCGTTCCGATACGCCCGCCGATCTCTGTCTGAGCCATGCCAGACCGGCAGGTTGAAGGCGAGCACTCCCTCTGGTTCAAGCAAGTTTCGAACGCTGTTCACTAACCTCCCGGGCGAGGGAAACTGCCAGAAGGCTGAATTACAGACTACGAAGTCGAATTTTCCCATCTTGCCCACCAGCTGGTAGAGTTCGCCCACATCTCCTTCTACTATGCTGACATTCCTCGATGACTCCCGCCTCAGGTTCTGGCCTGCTATCCTCACCATCTTCGATGACCTTTCCACGCAGACGACTTGGCCCTCGACGCAGAGCCGTGACAGAAGCATCGTGCAGGCCCCCGTTCCGCTCGCCAACTCCAGAACTCGCGAGTCCCGTCTAATCCCCAGTGGCTGAACTAGCCCATGGGCCACCCTTGAATAGTAATGCCATTTGTTTTCGAAACGGTCATAGTCTCTCGCGGACTCCTCCCAGACAGCCTCTCGAGAACGCATCTGCTTCTCCCGAAAGGGTTCCGTGCATATAGCTGAACCCATACGTGTTCGTTCCTGGTCGCGCGCCCTACCGGGCATTGCGCTTGTATCCGGTGCTGCGTGCCCACTCTTTCATCGAAGGGCTCACCCTCGAGTCACCAGCGCGGAGACGAAGATACATGATAATGAAGCCCGCATGCACGTGCCCCAGCCCCATGTCTGACTTCAACCACTTCAGCATGTCTGAGTATTTCGCGACAACCTTGTCACCATCGACGAAACCTTTGCCAACTGCTAACTTCCAGAACTCGTCAAGGGACTTGCCCGTCTTGGCTTCGATGTTGATGGCGTATCCATTGAACGTGGGCCTCCCCAAGTCTGGTCTGAGTCGGCGATGGTCCAGTTATACGTTGCGTAGACCGATCTTGACGACTGGCTGCTTCCGTGTTCCTTTTTTTCTCCACCAGTTGCACCGCGGCTCCCTGCCAATCCTGCTTGAGGCGCTAGTGACCACGACGGCCGCGCCCTTCGGACCCAATCCTGCCAGTCTCCGAAAGGCAGAGGGGCCTGAGTGCGTAACCGCGAGACCGTTGCGGCGGCCAGAATGTTGATAGTACCGCGCGAAGCCGCCAATCAAGTGGAGATAGACATGGTGAGGATCGGCTCCGTTGTTATCGACGTCAAGGACTTACTTGATGAGGACATTCTGGAAGAAGGCGTTGGGCTACGTCGAAGGTCGCTCCCCCGAGCCGGGGGACCCGTCTCCGGCAAGCATCCTGAAGGACCCTCTGGGCAGGGGTCCCAACATGACCATAGACCGGATGGACCCCTACCGCGGCGTCCTGCACTTCGACCTTTACGCAAAGGACTACGAGGGCGAAGTAAGGAGGCTGGTCGGCCTCGGCGCAACGGTGTACCGGCACCGCGAGCCTGACGAGGACTTCGGCGTTCTCGCAGACCCTGAAGGCAACCTGTTCTGCGTGGTCGACGCGGGACAGTAGAGAAGTCACCCCCAGCTGAGGAATCCAGACTTCATGTCTCTAATATAGAACTCGCGGGTCTGATTGAAGACAATGGTCGAGGCGGGTGGCAGGCAGCTGGCCAGGTTCCTCGGCGGCCATAAGAAACTTGTCTTGTCTTACGACTGGGAAGACCAGGATTGGCTGGACCCGACAGCACCTCGGACCGGGACTCTGCCTGGCGAAGGATACACCAGCTACATGATGACGGTCTCGCCGATTGACGAGCGGAACGAATGGGACGAAGGAGATGCATTGGAGGAGTTCCACTTCTGCGGAGGCAGCGAAGTAATCGAGGGGCAGGTCCCCCCAGAAGTCGAGGACGCCTTCGAAAGCTGGTACGCCAAGCTCAGGTTGGATTCCGCCGGCGCCGGGCTGACAATCAGATTCGTGGGAAGCGCCGGCACAGAGGATGCGGTAGACAAACTGCTGGACGCCATCGAAAGCGCCAGCCCTCATCTGCCAGTGTGGGTCGCGGAGTTAGGCGAGGGGAGGGCCGACAAGGAGAGGACAGCACATGAGACGCTGGACCTCGTAGGCACGAAAGGCAGGGCGTCGGGGGCCCACGCGGGCACTACAAGGGCGGACTCGGAGTCCAGAGGGAGGTTCAAGGACGCACGAGTCAAAGGGTTCTCCCTGCGAATGCACCAAGGCGGAGAAGAGATGCCAATTGCTTTCGTGGACCACGGGGACCGCTGGATGCTCAGCGGGACCGTGAAAACGCAGCCCGCCGAGTTCCCCAGCGACGAGGCGAAGTTGATCTGGCTCTTCGATGTCATGATGCACCAGGGCGTCGACCTCAGCGTCACAGACGACTAGGTACATGCCTCCAGCCTGAGGAGTTGCAAGACGGTGAAGTAGGCGTCACGACAGCCACGAAAGTCGTCAGCGTCGCATTGAAGGTCCGCGCTTTCACATCGGTCCTTCCTCCACCCCAGTGGCAGCAACTTGGACTTCAGGTTCAAATCCCATCTGCCTATCACAGACGCGCGAGGGAAGGCCGTGAACGTCGTCGAGGTCTCCAATCTGGGAAAGACGTACCCGGGCGGGACTGAGGCTCTGCGGGGCATCACCTTTAGTGTAGAGCAGGGCCAGGTGTTCTGTTTTCTCGGGCGAAACGGGGCAGGCAAGACGACGCTCCTGAGAATACTCGCGACCCAGTTGATGCCCAGCGCCGGCCGCGCGACAGTGTTCGGCCATGACGTCTCCCGCGAGGCTGAGAAGGTGAGGACAAGGATAGCTGTCCTCCCGCAGGAGGCCCGTCCGCAAAACCTGCTCTCGGCATTCGATCACGTCCGTCTGATGTGCCTCATCCGCGGCATGTCAAGGAAGGAGGCCGCCAAGAAGGCGAAGCAGGCGTTGGAGGAGTTCGACCTGTGGGAGCACCGTAACAAGCTGTGCGCCGACCTCTCTGGTGGAATGAGGCAGCGGGTGATCCTGTGCATGGCTCTCGTCGCGGACCCGGAACTCCTCTTTCTCGACGAACCGACAGTCGGGCTTGACCCGATTGGGAGACGACAGGTGTGGGCCGCCATCAAGCGGCTGACTCAGGCCGGGGTCACGGTCCTCCTCACGACGCACTACATGGACGAAGCCCAGCACCTTGCCGACCGCCTCGCGATCATAGAAAAGGGTCAGGTCGCCTTCCTCGGGACCGTCGACCAGGCAAAGGAGGTGGCCGGCGTCGGGATGCGCATAATCGTCGAGTCTCCCATGGATGGCGGGCAGAGGGAGGTGCTGCATCCTCGCTCTAACGAGGAGATACTGAAGGTCATCGAGGGCAGCATACAGGACAGGCTCAAGGTCACGTTTCAGCCGCCGAGTCTGGAAGAGGCGTTCATCAGCATTGTAGGGGGGTCGATTGACGATGAAGCTGCGTGAGGTTCTGTACATCGGGCTCTGGGATTCACTCCCGCTACTCCGCGACCCAATGCTCCTGATACTCATCTCTACGTTCTCGTTTCTCCCTGTGTTCTTTCTGGCCCTCTTCGCCAGTGGACGCCAAGCGATTGCAGCCCTCGTCGGGGCCGTGGTCATGTCATTGGCCTTCAATGGCCTCTTTGTCGCCCAGTCAGTGTACTACAACAAGCACTGGTTCAGGTTCCAGGACATCTTGGTTGCTTCACCGATCTCTTCGCTCTCCTACGCCATGGGCCTTTCATTCAGCACATTGATTACTTCAAGCCCTGCGCTCCTGCTGTCCTTCTCTATCCTAACCGTGTATGTGCCGATCTCCCCGGTCAACTTCTTGGCCGTGCTCGCCATTGTCGCCCTTATGTGGCTCGCGATGGTGTTCGTCGGGCAGGCAATCGGACTGTCGGTGAGAAACATGCGCTGGGCCAACTCCATCCCCCAGGTGCTGGGTCTCCTCCTCGGGTTCCTGCCGCCAGTGTACTATCCTCTGAGTCTCCTGCCCGCTTTCCTGCAGCCGGTGGCGATGCTGGTGCCCTCCACAGACGCCGCCCAACTGGCCAAGAACTACTTCGGCCTGCTTCCAGGCCCGCTATCTTCGGCCGACATCATCGTGAGCTGGGCCTACCTTCTGCTCTTCGTCATCACGATGGCCCTCATCAGCGCCCGACGCGCCCATTGGGTCGACCCATGAGACCTCCTCGCTGTATTGCACGGTAGCCGGTGGCCCGGCTGTGGCTCATCTGCATCGCACAGATGTCCACGCAACGTCGTTCCGCCATATCATGACCAACAAACTACGCCGTTTGCGGCGCTTGTGCACTTCATTGGTCAAGCCCCATCGAGGCCGGCGATTTGCGTCCCGATTCATGCCGTATGGATTCGGCCGCGGCGCCCTGAACTTTAGGTTCAAATCCCGACTGGACTCGCACCTATGATAGTTGGTAAAGGAGGAAGGCGAGGCAGATTACTGGAATCGCAAATGGAGGCTCAGGGAAGCGCACCTTCACGAGAATGTGGCTCTTGACGGCAGCGACGGCGAAGATGAGTTCGACGAGGAACTGCTGAAAATAGTTCGCGACAAGGAGGTCTTGGACATAGGGTGCGGACCGGGGGAGTTCACCCTGCGAGTTGCCCGAAGAGCTAAGCATGTTGTGGGTATAGATTCGTCCGAAACCGCACTCAGACTTGCAAAGCAGAATCTCTCTCGGACCAGACTCGAGAACATCGCGTTCCTCAAAGGCAAGGCTGAGAGACTTCAAGTCCCAGAAGAAACCTATGACGTGGTGTTCAGTCGGCGGGGGCCTGCAAGTGACAGCAGACGCAATCTTTCGGAGGTCCGGCGGGTATTGACCGAGGGTGGGACATTCATGGAGATTTGCATAGGCGAAAGGGACAAACAGAACATCGCGGGAATCTTCGGCAGAGGTCAGATGCTAGGATTCGTCGGTCAGGTCTCCTCGGTAAAGAGAAGTTGGCTCGAAGAGGTGGGTTTCAGAGAGGCCAGGTCGAGAGACTACATGGGGACCGAGGTGTTCCGCTCCATCGATGACTTGATAGTTAGACTTCGGACAGCGCCCATCATCCCATCGTTTGATGCCCGAAAGGACGGGAATTTGCTGGAGACCGTCGAAACCCAGTGCTCCACTGACAGGGGAATCGAGACGCCTGTGCACAGGGTCATTCTGATTGGAAGAAAATGAAAGGGTCTTCTGCTACAGTTAAGCGACTTCTGCTGATACCTACACGCTGAAAGGGGTGAAAGGGATGCGGTCGCCGGGATTTGAACCCGGGTCTCTGGTCTCTATCGAGATTACCAGCGTGGCAGGCTTACATGCCCTACGCGAGCTTGATGTCCTGGACCAGGCTAGACGACGACCGCACGATTCACGCCGCGACCGAACCGAGGATAAAAGCTTGTTTGGTAGAGCTACGCAACCTTGCATCCCAATGGCATGTCCTTGTCGGGGACGAGGAGTGAGAGCTCGGCGTCGGTGAACGAAGCGAGGAGCATGCACTCCGAAACCACACCCGCAATCGGCCTTGGCTCGAGGTTGACCACTGCGATTACCCGCTTTCCCTGGAGCTGTTCCTTCGAGTAGTAAGGCTTGATACCGGCCACGCACTGCTTCACCCCTTCGGGGCCGAAGTCCACGCGCAGTTTGTAAAGAGGCTTCCTAGCTTGAGGGATGTCTTCTACTTCCAGCACTTCCCCGACCCTGATGGCCAGCTGCGCGAACGTGTCGAACGGGACGGACACGGACGCTCCCGGGGCACGTCGCCAGATAAGGCTTGGCGGGAGCGCCTGGTCCTTACTTCCTTACCACGAACCCTGCCGGGTCAATCTCCTTCCTGAGGAGACGAATCTCTTCCGCGGTGGGCGGGCTCGTGACGGTCACGTCAGGCGGGATGATGATCTCGAAGCCGGAGTTCGCCTTGATGTCATCCGCCGAGACCCCGGGGTGCGTGGACAGGAGCTTCATCCTCTTGGTCGCGTCGTCGAACCCCATCACTCCGAGCTGCGTCACGACGCGGAAGGGCCCCGTCCCCTCTGGAAGGCCCGCCCTTTCTCGGCCACCCGGGCCGTCGAGGTAGCCCGGGGTCGTAAGGAAGTCGAGCTTCTTTACGAAGCGGCGGGAATCCTGCTGCATTATGATTATGGTCCTCCAGCACAGTGACCCGACGTCGTTCGCGCCGCCGCTGCCGGGAAGGCGGGCCTTCGGTCTGTCGTGGGGGCCGATGACAGTCGTATTGATGTTGCCGTACATGTCAATCTGGGCCGCACCGAGCATCCCGTAGTCAACGAACCCCGCCTGGGCGGTTCCCATCACGCAGTCGAGGCTGGTGGCCATGACCGCCCTGTGAAACGTCCTCGAATCGCCCACCGATATCGGGAGGACTGGGATCTGAGGCGCTATCCCGCCGGCCTCGAAGACGAGGGTAACGTTGGGGGTGCGGGTCCTCATGGCAAGCGCCATAGCAATCATGGGCAGCCCAGAGCCTGTCAGGACGACCGCGCCGTCCTCGATTACCTTTGAGGCGGCCGAGGCCATCAGCTCCACCGTCTGGAAGGCCTGCTTCTGCACACCTATCACTCCGCCCAAGGCGCCTCAGTTGGCGCCCGTAGCAGCTCTATCTCCCTGAGCTTTTTCATCTTCGCCTGGCCGCCGACCAGCTCGAGATACTGGCCGAAGTCGCTGACCCCATAGATGTACTTGTCGAAGTACGATCTTGTTCCCTCGTCGGTCTTCGAAAGCCTGAGCCACTCGGCCATGTGCTCCTCGTCTGAGTAGTACACGAGGGGCATGTTTCCAGGATGAGACCCGTAGGGCAGTTCCACGACGGCGTCGACACAGTAGAATGGGATGAGAGTCCTGGTCGGCTCGTTCCGAATGACGTCGTCGGCGACGAGTTCCTCCGTCGTTATGACCAGCCTCCTCGCTGCCCGTGCGAGGTCGCAGTCCATTATGCTGGCTCCGTCAATCTGGGAGTTGCCGAACCTGTCGCACCTGTGCACATGGATGAAGGCGACATCTGGGTAGCACGCAGGAATGAGGGCCAGATTCTTTCCGCTGAATGGGTCCTTGGCCACCATGGCCGAGCTCTTGGCGATGGTGTCCGTCCCCATCAGAATCCTTGCGGGAAAGAAGGGGAGGCCCATCGCAGCAGCTTTGAATCGCCACTGGAACCCGGCGTTGGACGTCTCCGTGACTGCCTTGACCTTGCCCTGCTCAATCATCCGTCTCCCGGCAGGGGAGAGGCCCCGGAGTTCGTGACCGAAAGAGTACGCGACTTCGACCTGGTTCACGCAACCGGAGGAGACTAGAAGGTCGCAATCATGGACTGCTGTCTTTCCAGCCAGGGTGAGCCCGCGCCTATTTTGCCGAATCATCTCGTATATTGCGGCCATGGAGACCCTTACGTGGCCAAATCCGCCCATAGCCAGATAGTCTCCGTCGGAAACGAACCTCGAAACGGACTCTTTGAGCTCCATCCTCTTGTCGGTCATTCGGCGCGGCTTGTTCGCGCGCACCCACTTGCGCTGCTCGTCGGGGTCGTGCCAGCCGAGAAGCGGCCCCTCTCCCTTAGTGACTACCTCCATGGTCCACCCTCGTTGGGCGAGTCGGCCTCGTTAGCTATTTCAAGCCGTGAGACGATTTCCACCAGCGAGAGCGACCTCCCCAAAGGATAATTAGGCAACTCGTCGGCCGTGGTATGAAGCGGACTGCACGAGATGGGCCGGTCGTCTAGTCTGGTAGGACTCTCCCAAGCCTAAGACTATCTTGGCAAGCGAATGCCCAGACTGGTAGAGGTCGGGGGTTCGAATCCCCCCGGTCCACTTTGAAATAGCTCAAAATGAACTCTATTTGGTTCGAGTAGCTCCTTTTGACGCTATTTCGACAGGCGCTCAGGTGCCGCGGTCGCAAGTACGGGGAGAGAAGAACGAGGTATTCTGTCCGTGCA
>Ga0187769_10001026_pt1 | contig 15522 bp, 12 predicted proteins | sample 0116_SJ02_MP02_1_FD_133140 | JGI IMG/M metagenome (GOLD analysis project Ga0187769, IMG submission 133140) | Tropical peat soil microbial communities from peatlands in Department of Meta, Colombia - 0116_SJ02_MP02_10_MG | ecosystem: Environmental > Terrestrial > Soil > Wetlands > Peat | place... | reverse complement strand
GATCCGCTCGGGGGGAGCCCGGTTCAGCTCCGTGTTGGCGGTGGCCGCCGCCCCGAGGATGGTCGCGCACATGATCGCGAACGTCTCGGTGTAGACGCCCGCCGGAACGTCCGCGTAGAGGACGAGCCCGTCCCGCGAGACGAGCGCGGTCGCGATGCCCCCGATGCGGCTCTTCAGGTCCTTGATCACTGCACCCACGTTGCCGGTCGCCATCATCACGAGCTACCCCCTACATCTCCTCGATGTGGAAACGACACTCGGGATGTCCGGTACTGGCGCACATCTCTTCCGTACACTTAACGCGCCCTCCCTTAAAACGTTCGTAGAACTCGCGAAGCATGCCGCGGAGACGGTGACACGTGGGGATGTCGCTGGGGGAGACCTCGATCGAACCCCGGGCGACCACCTCGTGCTCGGAGAAGTGGATCTCTTCGACCCACCCCCGTTCCTTGAGGAGCTTCGCGGCGTGCTCGAAGAACCGGCCCTTGTCCTTGAGGGCCTCCTCGGCCATCGTGCTGCCGATGACCGACCCTTCCTTGAAGAACAGACCGTGGCAGGCGTGGGACATCACGCCTTCGTAGAGCTCCTTGATCTGACGGAGCTCCTCCTGGTCCAGTTTTACCTGACGCATATCGGAGCGGGCACCCCCGACCCGAGTATATAGGTTGTGCCGGAAATCGGTGCGACCCCGTCTCCCCCGGTGACGGGCCGAGGAGGAACGGGGCGGCGCCTCCTACGGTCGAGGGAGGTCTTCCATCTCGTGGTCATGCCCCTCCTCCTCCGCGGGCGCTTCGTCCCCCTTCGCGAACGCCGCCTCGAGGCCGTCCAAGGAGAGGATTCGCCCAGCCTGAACCTTCGGCCACGCGTCGTGACGGTCGAGGAGGACGGCCTTGAGGCCGGCCCGGGCGGCTGCTCGGACGTCGCTCCAGAAGAGGTCGCCGACGTACCCGGTGCGCTTCGGCTCGCTGCCGAGGGCGGCGACGGCCGCCCGGAACGCCGCGCGGTCCGGTAGCACCGGTTCGGGAGGGTCGCCCGCCCGGACCAGCAGGTCGGCCGGGAGACCCGTCCGGTGGAGAACCCAGCGGGCGGAGTCGGTCGGTAGCGGCGTCGCCACGCCGACCCGCACGTCGGCCGCGCGAAGACGGTCGAGCAACGGTACGACGTCCGGGAACCGCTCCACCTCTCCCGCCGGGTGGAGCACCCGCCGGACGACCGCCCCCGTCTCCGCGGCCGGAAGGGCATGGCCGGCCACGGTGGCGAGCGTGTTCGCGATGTGCTCGTTCAGGGTCGTGAGGTTGGCGGGGGGGAGCTTCCCCGTGAGCCCCTGCCAGCGCCGCCGGTCCCACGCCTTGAGCGCGCGGCGCACGGCGGCCTTGACCCGCCGGTCGCCGAGGAGGGGGCCCTGGGGACGCCAGGCCCACTGCCAGGAGTGCGGGGTGTCGAACGGGACGAGCACGTCGTCTAGGTCGAACAGGACCGCGTCCAGCGTGTCGGCGCCGAAAGGAATCGTCACGGTCGGAGGGCGTCAGCCGCGCCCCGCTTTCTGGAGCTCCAAAAGGTCCTCGGTGGAGACTTTCTCCCCCTTCTTCAGGCGGGCGAGGACGTCCTCCTCGCGCGGGGGTTCTTCCGGGGCCCACGCCGCCGGGCCACGGCCTCCGCGGGCCGCGTAGAGCAGCTTCTCGATGTCCCGTACCTCCTCGATCGCCGCGATGTGCGCGCGATGCGCCTCGTCGGCCTGCTGCTTCACCTCGAGGAGGCGAGCCTGGACTTCGTCCGCCTTCCGGCGGAGGTCGTCCACCGCCTCGTAGAGCCCGACCATCGCCTCGTGCTCCCGCTGAGCCTCCTCGGCGTACTGGCCGACCGCGGCGTGATGCTGCTCGGCCTCGTCCCGCGCCGCCTGGAGCTCCTTGAGCGTCTCCTCGACCTCGGGGTCGCGTCGCAGCTGCTCGTCCTGCTCGCGGATCGCGGCCTCGAGCCGCTTCATCTCCTCCACCAGCCGCTTCTCTTGGTCGCCGGTGAGCGCGGTCGTCATGTGGCGGAACTCGAGCTCCTTGAGGTCCTTGCGCAGCCGCCAGACCGGCACCGCCCCGGGCCGGGGGGCCCGGACCCGCTTCAGCTCGGCGGCCTTGTCGGCGAGCACCTGGAGCTTCTCGTTCCACTCCTCGCGGAGCCGCTTTTCTTCCCTCACCTGACTGTTGAGGGTATCCCGGAGCCTCCGGTGCTCCTGGGCCTCGGAGCTCTTGTCGTGGAGCTCGTCCAGGATCCGTCCCCGCTCGTCGGCCGTGGCCCGGGCCTCGGAGTTCAGCCGGTCGCGACGGGCCCGGTGCTCGTCCGCGCGGGCGTTGCACTCCGCCCGCCGCTTTTCGAGCTCTTCGGTCGCATCGCTCACGCCGGCACCATCCTACCGGAGGGGAGTTCACCGGTCGGGGGCCGTTCGACAAGGACCGCCGATATAAGGTTGAGGGAAGCGGGATTCCCCCGGTTGCGTCTGCCGCGTCAGTCTAATATTCGGGGCCTCGGATGAATCGCGCCGTGGAGGAGGTTGGCCGCATCTTCGGCGACGTCGGACTGGGGCAGTTCCAGATGAGCCTCAGCCGACCGGTCGAGCGGGGCGATTACCTCGCAGTCGAGGACGAGGCCCATGGGAAGGTCCTCTGCCAGCTGGACGACCTCAAGCGGAAGAGCGACCTCGACCTCCAGCGCGCGGGGACGCTGGGGCCGGCGGACGACGCGCTGATCCACGAGAACCTGCTCGGTCACGCACGGATCATCGGCTACCGGGACAGCCAGGGGATCGTCAAGATCCCGACCATTCCCTTCCGCCCCGGAGCCCACGTCTTCCGCGCCGAGGAGCCCCTGATCGCCGAGGTGCTCGGCTTGAAGCACCGGCCCAACAGCGGGGCCTACGTGGGTCTGTTGAGGAATCATGACCTCAAGGTGGAGCTCGACATCAACCAGCTCGTTCAGCGGCACGTGAGCGTGCTCGCGAAGACTGGCGGCGGGAAGAGCTACCTGTTGGGAGTCCTCATCGAGGAGCTGCTCCGCCACAAGGTGACCTGCATCGTCATCGACCCGCACGGGGAGTACGGCTCCCTTCGGTTCCCGGCCGAGAGGAACGGCGTCCACGCCCGGTTCGAGGTGGAGGCGCAGGGGTTCGCTCGCCAGATCCAGGAGTACTCGCCGGACGTGACGCTCAACCCGACCGCGAAGCCGCTCACCTTCTCCTTGCGCCACACCGACCTGAGGGACCTCCTCATCTTCATGGGCCTGACGAACGTGAAGACCTTCCTCGGCCCGCTGCGCCAGGTGGTCGAGGCGGCGGCGTCCATCAACCCGGACTTCACGGTCCACGACCTCGTGCGCGCCGCCGAGCGCGGTGAGGGCGCGATCTTCGAGACCTTGCGCGAACGGCTGGAGTACGTGGAGGAGTCGAAGCTCCTCGGGCCGCAGGGGACGAGCCTCAACGACCTCGTGAAGCGGGGCGAGGCGACCCTCGTCAACCTCCGCGGCATCGCTCCGGACGTCCAGGAGCTCGTGGTGGCGCGGCTCGCCTCCACGCTCTTCGAGAATCGGAAGAAGGGCCGGGTGCCTCCGCTCTTCCTCGTGGTCGAGGAGGCGCACAACTTCGCCCCTCAGCAGGGCCAGGCGACCTGCTCGAGGATCTTGAAGAACATCGCGAGCGAGGGGCGAAAGTTCGGCCTCGGGCTCTGCGTCGTCACCCAGCGGGCCGCGCGGATCGACAAGAGCGTCCTCTCGCAGTGCAACACGCAGCTGATCCTCCAGGTGACGAACCCGCTCGACATCAAGGCGATCGCCTCCTCGATCGAGGGCCTCACGGCCGGCATGACCGAGATGATCCAGGGCCTCCCGGTCGGGGTCGCCCTCATCACGGGGGGCGGCTACCACACTCCGCTCTTCTGCGAGGTCCGTCCCCGGGCGACCCGGCACGGCGGCGAAAGCGTCCAGGTCGTCGCGGCCTAGCGGCCCGCGTCCTCCATCGGACCCTACCCGTCCGGCCGAGGGTGAACCGGATCCCGTTGCGCTGTCTAGCTCCTCGACGAGTCCAAGAGGTACCGGACGACCGTGCGCACCCCGAAGGCGGTGGCGCCGATGTTCTGGTAGGCGGGCTGGTACTTCCGGGTCGAAACGTTCGTGTAGGCCGGGCCGGCGATGTCGAGGTGGGCCCACGGCGTGGCCCCGACGAACGTCTCCAGGAACGCAGAGGCGGTGAGCATGCCGGCGACCGGCATCTCGATCGAATTGCGAACGTCCCCGACGTCGCTCTTCACGAGCTCCCGGTGGTAGTCGGTGAGCGGCATCCGCCAGAACGGCTCCCCGGTGGCCGCCGAGGCCGCGAGGAGGCCCTGGGCGAGCCGGTCGTCGTTCGAGATGAGCCCTCCCGTGTCGTCCCCGAGCGCGGTCACCTGCGCGCCGGTCAGCGTCGCGAGGTCGATCACCTCGTCCGGGCGGTACTGCTTCACCGCGTAGGCGAGGCCATCGGACAGCACGACCCGTCCCTCGGCGTCCGTGTTCAGGACCTCGATCGTCTTTCCGCTGAAGGTGCGGACGACGTCCCCGGGCCGGTAGGCCGTGCCGCTCGGAAGGTTCTCCGCGCAGCAGAGGATCCCGACCACGCGCGGAGGCACCTTGAGCGCCGCCGCGGCCCGGACGATCCCGAGGACCGCCACCGCCCCGGACTTGTCGAACTTCATCTCCCACATTTTGGGGGGCTCCTTGAGGGAGATGCCGCCGGAATCGAACGTGATCCCCTTGCCCACCACGGCGACCGTCCGGCCGCGACGAGCTCCCCCCGGGTACTCGACCACGATCATTCGCGGCGGATGGGTCGAGCCGCTCCCGACCGCGAGGATGCCGCCGCACCCCATCTCGGCGAGCTTCGTCTCGTCAAAGACGGTCACCTTGAGCCCGTACTCCTTCCCGAGCGCGCGGGCCTCCTCGGCGAGCCGCTCGGGCGTCGCCGTGTCGGCGGGCAGGTTCGCGATGTCCCGCGCCCAGACCACCGCCTCATCGAGCTCGAGCTGGTCCGCCACGGCCCGCTTCACCGCCGCCTCGCCGCGGGCGAACTCCTCTCCCAGATGGATCGCCGACTCCTCGACACCGCCCTCGGTGGTCGACTTGTACTTCACGAACTCGTAGCCGCCGAGGATGCTCCCGTCCACGATCGCGCGCGCCGCCTGCTCGGCGTCCACGTTGTCCACCGCAAAGCTCGGCAGCCGGAACGCGGCCGTGCGGGCCCCCTTGCCCTTGAGGCCCTTCACGACCTCGGCCACCGCCCGTCGGGTGGCCTCGGCCGAGTATCGGGGGCGCGGCCCCAGTCCGACCAGGACGAACCGCCCGCGTCCCTCGGGGCGGTGGATGACCGTGAGCTCCTTCCGCTTCCCGCGGATCTCCTTGCGGGTCCACGCGGCCTTGACCGCCCCGTGGCTCGCCTCGTCCTCCTTCGCGAGCGACCGTGGGAAGGTATCGTCCTTCTCGCCTCGCTCGAAGACTCCACTCACCGTCGCGTCAGCGACCGCGGAGAGCGCGTCGCGACGGTCGACCAGGACCTTCATGGTCCCGCGGGGCGCGCGGTGGGCGCCCTAGAAGGATGGTCGGAGCTTCTGCCGGTCGATGCGGATCCCAGCGGGCGTGATCGCCAGTAGGTTCTTTGCAATCCCTGCGACATCGCCCCCCGTATCCTTCGCGACGTTCTTCAAGTCGACGGACATGCGCTTGACCGCGATCGGGTCGTTCGCGATCGACGTATAATCCAGAAGGACGATGTCGCCTTGGTAGGCGAGCTTCGAGACCTGGTGGAGGTCCTCGAAGCGGAGGATCTCGGCGAGGCGGACCGTTCCCCGAGCGCCCGCGAGCGCGCCGGCCTCGTCCTCGAACTCCATCGTGCCCAGGTCCAGGAACGAACCCTCTTCCAACGTGTCGGCCCCGTGGTGACGCCGGAGAATCCCGCTCTTCTTCTGCATGGCAGCCTGCCCCTGCTGTCGGCGGGTCCGACGGGGCGGGGCCTTCTTAATGCTATTGTTCCAGTCTCCGCGCCCGCGACCCCCGGCCGCCGGTCGGCGGGGGTTCCGGAGACGAAGGAGGGAAGCGGAGGCAGAACGTCACCCGGTAGACGTCCCGACCGTCCTTCCGGCCGAACAGGCTCGCGGACTCGACCATCGAAGCTCCGAAATGCTGCTTGGCGAGCCGAGCGACCGACCGGGCCGCCATCGTGTCGGTGAAGTAGCAGTCCCAGCCCTCGGGAAGCTCCTCTCGCCAGGAGACCGCGCGTCGCCATGCGGGCTGGGCGTCTTCCATGATCTCCTTCCAGAGGAGGTCGAGGCGAGCCCTCAGCGCCGGTGGCTTCTCCGAAAGACGCTCGGTGGGGCCCCGCAGCTGGAGGAGGGCGGTGTAGTACTTCCCGCTCTTCCGGCTGCAGTCGGGACAGCTCCGGGAGACGACCCGAACGGAGAGCGGGACCTCGATGTCCCGGATCACTCCTCGGAACGAAAGATGGGCTCGACCGATGAGCTCTCGGACGGTCGCGGAGGACTGGGTCTCCTCCCAGCGGATTCTTCGAAGGCCGGCCTCGGGGTGGACCGTAAGGAACGGGGCGAGGTCCTCGGCGGTCAGGACCGGGCTCGACCCGTGGCGTTCCCAGTGCTTCGAGACCTGCCGGGCACCGCAATGGGGGCAGACCGTCACTTCCGCGCGGGCCGGGGCCGTCACCAAGGTGCTCCGGTCCGCGGCGCAGTCCGGGCAGACGCCGTTCACGAGGGGGCGGCCGGTCGCACCGCACACGACGCAGAACTCGCCCGCCTCCATGCACCCGCTCCTTCGGGGAGGCTACCCCACCAACGCGAAGATCTCGGCGTGGGGGACGCCGCCCAGGGTCCCCGTGCCTCCCGGTGCGACGAACCCGGCCTCGGCGGCGACCCGGAGCACCCGTTCTCCGAGCAGGTTCGCGATGGTGGCTCGCTCCAGGGCCCAGAGGAGCTCTTCCTTCGAGACCCGCCGCTCGCCGTAGAAGTGGCTCGACACCGCGACCGTGCGGCCCTGGTCGCTCACGGTCAGTTCCTGCCCCAAGAGCTCCGCGTCACACGCGGCGACCACGAACTCGGAGCGGACCCGGTGGACCCGCATCACGAACCCTTCCTCGTCGCCCATCGGAGCCTCCGTGGACGGTACATGACGGAGCTACCCTGTTTAAGCTCGCCCGGGCGGGAAGCGCTCAGAAGCGGATGAGCTGCAGCTGGTTGGGCCGGGCCTCGATGACCTCGCCCTGGTTCCGCAACGTCTGCAGGATCGCGTCCGCCCTGGAAACCGCGATCCCGGCGCGCTCCATGGCTTCGTGGTACAGCTCCACGGTGAAGTGGCCGTCGTGCTGTTCCTGGAGCTCGTGCATGATCCGTTGGGCGATCTCAAATCGTTCCCGCTGACTGTGGCTGACCCCGCCCTGGGTCAGGTCGATGTCGAGCTTTCCTTCCTCCGTCATCGAGACCCGCCGGAGGAAGTTCTCCATGATCTTGGTCGCTCGGCGGGCGTCCTCCGCGTCGACCGTGGGGGAAAGCCGGGCGCGGGCGGCGGCCTCGCTGAGGCGGACCAACGCCTCCAGCTGGCGCGCGGTGATCGGCACCGGGGCGTTCGGTTCCTCCCCGGCCCGCCGGACCCGGACGTAGTAATCCTCGAGCTCCCGGAGAGCATCCTCGGACAGAATGGGTCGGATGGTGCGCCGGGCGTAGGCGATGTACTTCTTGAGGAGCGCCGGTGGGAACGGAGGCTCGGTCGCCTCCCCCGTCCCGGCGGAGGGCCCGGCGCCTTCGCGGTGAGACGCCAAAATCCGGCTCGCGAGCCTTCGGTCCTTGACCTGGTCGGGAAGGTCTTTGATCGAGAAGATTACATCGAACCGAGAGAGCAACGTCGGAGGGAGGTCGATCTGTTCCGAGATGGTCCGGTCGTTGGTGAACCGGCCCCACTTCGGGTTGGCGGCCGCCAGTACGGGGCAGCGGGCGTTGAGGGTCGAAGTGATCCCCGCTTTGGCGATGGAGACCGTGTTGTGGAGGACGAGCCCTTCGCTCACGAAGGCGTGGGTGGGCTCTACCGTAACATCGTAGACCCACTCCTCGCCCAAGTTAGGAATCGTTTCCACGGCCCGGATCGGGATGAACCTTAGCGGAGACTCCACCCATTCCGAGAGCTCCCGCAGCGCCTCGGTCGCCCGCTGCCTTCGGTCCCGAGCCAGCTCGACGACGGTGTGGAGCAAGTCTCGTCCCTGCGGCGTGTCCAGCTCAAGATCGTGCAGGCCGACCCACCCCACCGACCGGTGAAGGCGTTCGGCCACTGCTTTGGCCGGTACGTGGTACGCCCTTCGTAGGGCTCTCGCCGGCAGCCTCCGGGCCGAGAGCGGCGGCAGTGAGGCTAGGTAGGTCTCGACTCTTCGCAGGTACCTTGCGACGGTCGTCCTATGGCAGGCCTGCGGTCGTTCTAGTACGGGAGGGATCATCCCATCGTCGAGGCCGAACATCCCGAGGAGTTGCTTGAGCCGTCCCGAGATTTCCGGGGGCAGCCGGTCCTCGTCCATCGGCTGATGCTCGCTCCGCTCGACGAACTGTCGAATCCTCTCCGCTCGGGAGTCGTGCCGAGCGATGACCTCGTAGAACTTCCGTTGACTCCGCGCACCGGAGACGACCACCTGGTAGGCGGTGCCCGACCCACCGTTTCCGTAGGTGTAGTTCGAGTGGGTGATGTAGGAATAGATGCCGAGAGAGAGCAGCAGGTCGGAATAGTCTCGGGCCAAGCCCTCCGAACTCGTGCTCAATCCGAAGCGTTGCGAATCGTAGAATCCGTCCCCCCGGTAGGCGCCCAGTAGGAACTGGACACGGCAGTCCTCGTCGGCGTGGAACAGCGGACCGGGGATCCGTTTCTGATCGGCCTTCCTCGCGAGCTCGGGGAAGTTCCGCTGGACGTACCGGAGGAGGTCAACGGATATCGCTCGAACGTCGTGGAGCGGTAACTTGGCCTTCTTTTTCCGTCCCACGGGAGAGACCTGAACGTACGGGTCGATTCCGAAGACGCTCCGGAAAAGGTCCCGAACATCCGTGACGATACCCAGGTCGGTGTTCGTAACGCTGATCTCTGCGGGCGATGGATGGTCGCGCCACGGAACGTGGCCCTCACTCACCACGTAACCGAGAAGTCGAGACAGCTCCGGTTCGAGGCGGGACGGAAGCGCGATGGCCTTGCGTCCGGTTCGAAACTCGGGGGCTTGGAAAACGGCCTCGTTGAGCTCCCTCGGGTACTCCCCGACGCCGGGGGCCAGGTCGCCCGCACGCGCCGAGGCGGCAGGGACCGTGGTCCACCCGCCCCCCCTCCACACGAACAGGGGGTGCTCGGGAGTGACGGTGAGCGCTCGGCCATTCCCGAAGGTCACGCGAACGAAGGAGCCGGGTGCCTTGTGACGGCTCACCCGGTCGACCACGACGGAGTGCAGGTTCCGAAAGTCGGTCGTCAGCAGCGAGATTCTCCGGCGCCCCATCGGCAAGATCTCGCAATCCTTGCCGGGAACCACCCGCTCGGCCTCCCGGCGAAGGAGGTGGTCCACGAACTTTCCGATCGGTCGCCGCTCGCCGTTCGAGAGCATGATCTCGAAGGAGGGGTGGTACGACTGCTGCTCGAGCGCTTCGTGCATGGCCGAGCGGTCTTCGGGGCTCATCTTGTCGAGCTCGTCGATGATCGCCATCCCGCCGTCGGCTAGGACGAGCATCCCCGCCTCGAGCACCCAGCGGCCCCCGGCAAAGTCGTCCTTGACGGCGGCCGCGGTGAGGCCGGCGGCGGTGGCGCCCTTGCCGCTCGTGTAGATCCCGCGGGGAGCGACATCGGCGATGTATCGCAGGAGCTGGCTCTTGGCGGTCCCGGGGTCTCCGACGATCAGGCAGTGGATGTCCCCGCGGACCCGTACGCCGTCCGAGTGCCGCTTCTCGACACCGCCGAACAGTTGGAGGGCGATCGCCTCCTTCTCCTGCTCCATCCCTTTGATCGTCGGAGCCAGCGAGAGCACGATCTTCTCGACGACCGTGGGGTCGCCGCGGAATTTCTCGATGAGCGCGGTCTCCTCCGGGGAGATCTCGATCTCGGTGTACTCCAGTGTCTTCGACTCGAAGGAGTTCGCGAGTACCATGAGGTCGAAGGTCGTGTTCCGGATGATCCCTCCCCGGGACGCGGTCGCCCGCTGGAAACTCTTGAGGACGCCGTTGAGGACGATCCGGTTCCCGGGCAGTACCTTTCCGGTCAGGTCCTCGGTGAGGAGCACCGTGAGACCTTGTGGGTGCGCGCCGTGGCGGAGGCTCTCCGGATGCTCCTGGATCTCGATCCGCTGAGCGTCGACGTAGGTGGATTCCTCGGCGACCAGGCGGAAGCGGGTCCGGCCCTGGGTCTTCCCGCAGCCTCCCTGACTTTCGGGGCACTCGAGCGGCTCCCGAAAGACGAGCGAGCCCTCGTCTTGAGGCTCGTGGAACTTCGTCCGGCACTGTACGCATTCGAACACCGCGTCCCGGATCTGCGGGCGGACCTCCGTGACGCGACGAACAATCCCGTCGATGGCGAGGAATCGGTTGAGGTCGGTCTCTCGAATCGCACGAATCAGACGGTGGGCGGTCCCCGGGAGGTCGATCACCCGTAGCCGCAATCCGTCCGCCTCGGGTCCCGCGACCGGGAGGAGGTCGCGCATCGCGCGCCCGCCGGCGTCCAGTACCTCTTCGGGGCGTTCGAGGAGGAGGTCGGCGAGCGGGGTGTCCGACGCGTCCAGCACGGGGAAGCCGACCTCGAGCGTCCGCTCCTCGGGGAACCGGTCGCTCAGCTGGAGGATCCGGGGCCTCAGGCCGGCCTCTTCCAGGACCGCGGCCCAGCGGCTCTGGAGCTCGGGCGGCGCGGGGAGGGTCCTCCGTACGGCGACCATCGAACGTTCCTCCGCTACGGCTCGAGGCGATAGCGGTCGCGGGGGAAGAGGCGGGCCTCCCGTATATTGGCGAGCCCTGCCAGGTTCCAAACGACGCGGTCGATGCCGAGTCCCCAACCCCCGTGAGGAGGCATTCCGAACCGGAACGCCTCGAGGTACCCCTCGAAGCTCTTGGGGTCGACCCCGGCCGCCTCCATGTTCGCGAGGAGGTGGTCGACCCGGTGCTCCCGAAGTCCTCCGCTCGCGATCTCGAGCCCGCGCAGGGCGAGGTCGAAGTAGTAGGTCAGGCGGGGATTCGCGTCCTGCCGCTGGGCGTAGAATGTGTGCACCTTGGTCGCGGTGGGAAAATCGGTGATGAAGTAGAGGGGTGAGCCGTACTCCTCCTCAGCCCGGGCACCGACCGTCTTCTCGTCCTCGGTGCCGAGGTCCTGCTCGGCGCCCGGTCGGCCGAGCCACTCCTCGCAGACGGTGAACGGGATTCGCGGCACCGGGGTCTTGACCTCGGGGATCCGCTCCGCGAGCGGGTGGCGGCGCGCCTCCAGCGCCGCGCGCGTCGACCTGAGGGTGTCGACCATGACCCCCTCGAGGATCGAGCGGACGTCCTCCGGCCCCTCGACGTACCCGATCTCTGCGTCCAGGCTCGTGAACTCGGTGATGTGGCGGACGGTGTCGGACGGCTCCGCGCGGAAGGCGGGGGCGATCTCGAAGACCCGCTCGAAGCCGGCGCCGATGAGCATCTGCTTGTAGAGCTGGGGACTCTGCGCGAGGTAGGCCCGCGTCTCGAAGTAGTCGACTCCGAAGAGGGTCGCGCCGCCCTCGGCCCCCTGGCGGAGGATCTTCGGTGTCTCGACCTCGAGGAATCCGCGCCTCAGGAAGGCGTCCCGGAAACCGGCGAGGATCGCGGTCCGGAGCTCGAAGACCGCCCGCACGGCCGGCTTCCGCAAGTCGAGGACGCGGTGGTTCAGGCGGGTGTCCAGTTCGGCCCCCACCTTGTCCACGACGCCGAGGGGCAGCGGCGTCTCCGCCCGCGAGAGGACGACCACCCGGGTCGGCAGGAGCTCCACGCCCCGCTGGGCCTTCTCCGAGCGCTGGACCGTCCCCTCGACTTCGACCACCGACTCCCGTGGAAGTTCGGCAAACAGCGCAAACAGGGCGGGGTCGGCGACTCCCTTCTTGAGCGTGACCTGGGTCGTCCCGCTCCCGTCGCGAACGAGGGCGAACGCGACGCCACCGAGGGCGCGGTGCTCCTCGAGATGGCCCGCGACCCGGACGACTTGGCCGTCCAGCTCCCGGAGCTCACGCGAGAGCCGGCGAGGGGGCGACAGGGCTCGCGACCTCCTTGCGGGCGAGGGCCGCCCGCACAAGCTCCATGAAGAGCGGGTGCGGGGCCTCCGGACGGGAGAGGAACTCGGGGTGGAACTGCACCCCCATGAAGTACGGATGGTCGCTCGCTTCCAGGACTTCGACCCGCCCGTCCACCGCCTTACCGGTGACGTGGAGGCCGAGGCGCTCGAACTGGTCGAGGTACTTCGGGTTGATCTCGTAGCGGTGGCGGTGCCGCTCCCAGATCTCGGTCTTGCCGTAGAGCTGCGCGACCTTGGAGCCCTCCGTCAGGACGACCCGCTGGGCGCCGAGGCGCATCGTGCCGCCGAGGTCGGAAAGCCCCTTCTGCTCCTCGAGGAGGCAGACGACCGGGTCCGGCGTCTCCGGGTCGACTTCGGTCGTGTGCGCTCGCTCGAGGCCGAGGACGTGACGCGCGAACTCGATCGCGGCCAGCTGGAAGCCGTAGCAGATCCCGAGGTAGGGAATCTTGCGGGTACGGGCCATCTCAATCGCGCGCAGCTTTCCTTCGACCCCTCGGGACCCAAAGCCACCGGGAACGAGGATCGCATCCGTTCGCTCGAGCCGGGCGAGGAGCGAGGGATTCTTCGGGATGTCCTCCGAGTCGAACCACTGGAGGCGGACCTCGGCTCCAAGGTTCCCCTGGCAGTGGTGGAACGCCTCGGTGTGGGAGAGGTAGGCGTCCTTGAGCTCGGTGTACTTGCCGACGACGGCGACTTCGACCGACCCCTCGCAGCGTCGATAGGTCTGGAGGAACTCCTTCCACGTCCCAAAGTCCGGGGGCCGGTCGGGGAGGTTCAAGAGGCGGGTGAGGAACGCCCCGACGCCCTGGGCCTCCAGCACCAGAGGCACCTCATAGATCACCGGCTGGTCGGGAATGGAGATGACGCCCTCGGGGGGCACATCGCAGAACAGCGAGATCTTCGCCTTGATGTCCGCGGAGAGGGGAAGGGGTCCGCGAGCGATGATGAGATTCGGTCGGATACCGATCGCGCGGAGCTCCCGCACCGAGTGCTGGGTCGGCTTCGTCTTCGCCTCGCCGACCGGGCCGACCACCGGCACGAGGGTCGTGTGGACGAACGCCATGTGGCCCTCGCCGAGTTCGTACGAAAGCTCGCGGAGCGCCTCCAGGAACGGCATCGACTCGATGTCACCGACCGTTCCCCCCACCTCGACCAGCGTCACCTCGGCACCCGAGGCGTGGGCGACCTCGCGGATCGCCCGCTTGATCTCGCCGGTGACGTGCGGGATGATCTGGACGGTATTCCCGAGATAGTCGCCGCGCCGCTCCTTGTCGATCACCGCGCGGTAGATCTTGCCGGTCGTGAGGTTGTGGGTTCCCGCGAGGCTCTGCCCCAGGAACCGCTCGTAGTTGCCGAGGTCGAGGTCGACCTCCGTCCCGTCGTCCAGCACGAACACCTCCCCGTGCTGGTACGGGTTCATCGTCCCCGCGTCCACGTTGAGGTAGGGGTCGATCTTCAGAATCGTGACGGGGATCCCACGGGCCTTGAGGAGACGTCCGAGGGAGGAGGTCGTGATCCCCTTGCCGAGGCCGGAAATCACCCCGCCACTGACGACAATAACCTTCACACCAAACCTCCGCGGGTTCGTAGCGGACCGGAAGCATAAAGGCTCTGGCAACCGGAGTGAATCCTGAAACACTCTGAGGGCCCGAGGACCCCCGGCGGGCCCCCGCGACCCCTCAGAACGGGATTCGTCGACCCGAGGCGTCCCGGTGGAACTGGCCAAAATCCGACACGGTGGCGAGCTGGGTCGAGGAGAACACCGGACCGTCGGTGCACACGTGGAACCGGCCAAAGGCGCACGCGTCGCACAGTCCGAGCGCGCACTTCATGTGCCGCTCCATCGAGCAGTAGACCGGGAGGTGCCGTTGCTCCCCGAGAGTGACGACCTTCCGCATCATCACCTCCGGTCCGCACGTCCAGACCGCGTCGAACGCCGACTCCTGCAAGAGACGTTCGGCGACCGACGTCACGAAGCCGTGGAACCCCTCGGACCCATCGTCGGTCGCCACCTCGACCCGGGCCCCCATCGAGCGAAAGCGGTCCCGGAACAGGAGCTCGCTTGCGCGGGTGGCGCCCAGCGCGACCGTCACCTCCGAGCCATGCGATCGGAGGGCCTCCGCCGCCGGGGCGAGCACGGCCGCTCCGGACCCTCCCGCGACGACGAGGAGGCGACGAGGGGACAGGTCGAAGTGGTTCCCGTACGGGCCGCGGACGCCCACCGGGTCTCCCGCGCCGAGCGATTGGATACGGCGGCTCGTATCCCCCATCACCTTGACGGTAACTCCTTTCCTCGCACCGGTGACGTAGGAGAGCGACATCGGGAGCTCGTCCTCCCCGGGCACCCAGAACATGACGAACTGTCCGGGTCGTGACGCCGGCGGGTAGTCGAACCGCAGGGTGACGGTCGACGGGGTTTCCTCGACCCGCTCCTCGAGGCGAACGAGTGAGCGCACGGCCCGGCGTAGCGAGCCGTTGTTATTACGGCTCGGTCGGGGTGTTCACCGAACTCAGGCCTTGGCCGTGTGGGCCACGCCGACCGCGTCCTCGAGTCGGTGGATGCCGAGCTCGTCCAGCAGCGCCGAGAGGTCGTGGACGAGCCGACCGAAGACTCCGACCCCATCGAAGGCGACCGCGGTGCCGACCTCGAGAGCGCGTGCCCCGGCCATCACGTACTCAAGCGCATCCTCGGCGCTCGTGATCCCGCCGATTCCGATCACGGGAATTCTCACCTTCTCGTAGATCTGCCAGACGCAGGCCAAGCCGACCGGCTTGATCGCCGGCCCACTCAATCCGCCGAGGCCGTGCGCGAGCACCGGCCGGCGGAGCCGCACGTCGATTGCGAGGGCCCGGACCGTGTTGATCGCGCTCACGGCGGCGGCCCCTCCCCGCTCCGCCGCTTGGGCGAGAGCGGCCGGGTCCGAGGTGTTGGGCGTGATCTTCGCGATGACCGGAATCCGAACCCGCTCGACGACCGCCCGGACGATCCGCTCCACGTTCGCGGGGTCGCTACCGACCTCCGTCCCGAAACCCTCGGCGTGGGGGCAGCTCAAGTTGAGCTCCAGCGCCGCGACCCCGGTCCCGGCCATCCGCTCTCCGAGTCGGGCGAACTCGGGGGCGTCCCCCGCGAAGATGGAGCCGACCACCGGTGCTCCGGCGCCCAAGGCGACCTCCACCTCCTTCGGGTACTCGTCGATCCCGGGGTTC
>Ga0187769_10001023_pt1 | contig 15547 bp, 6 predicted proteins | sample 0116_SJ02_MP02_1_FD_133140 | JGI IMG/M metagenome (GOLD analysis project Ga0187769, IMG submission 133140) | Tropical peat soil microbial communities from peatlands in Department of Meta, Colombia - 0116_SJ02_MP02_10_MG | ecosystem: Environmental > Terrestrial > Soil > Wetlands > Peat | place... | reverse complement strand
TGGCCGCTGAGTGCTCTCAGTCCAGAATCACCTGTGCATGTGAAGGTTACACACACAAGGTCTTGAGATGGTGGCAGGTTGCGCTGTGCATTTCTGCCATTCTCGTAAGTGCATCCGAGGCTCGTTCGCAAAATTCCAACATCATCCAGACGGTCGTGGGCGGCGGCTCAGTGATCCCGAACAGCAGTGCACCGTTGACGGCAGATGTACCAGGGCCGGTCGGAGTGGTGAAAAATGCCGCGGGTGATATATATTTCTCCTCCTCCACGGCGGAATACCTCTACGAGCTCAGCGCGAGCGGAGCTCTGACGGTGATTGCGGGGCAAGGATATGCGGGCTACGGGGGAGATGGAGGACCGGCCACACAAGCCCTTGTGGCGTCCCCATCCGGCATGGCGATTGACGGTGCTGGAGACATTTATTTCGCTGACATTACAACCAACCGCGTGCGCATGATCAACACCGCCGGAGTCATTAACACCGTAGCGGGAAGTTCTCAGCTATGCATCGTGCCCACCAATAAGTGCGGTGACGGGGGGCCGGCAACCTCGGCGAATCTGTACGAGCCACAGGGCCTGGCCGTCGACGCTTCTGGGAATCTCTACATTGCCGACAGCCTTGATAACCGCATTCGACGCGTGGATGCGAAAACTGGAATCATTACCACCGTCGCCGGGACCGGCGATCCGTGTAGTAACTCGACGAGCGCGTGTGGCGACGGTGGTGCCGCGACCAGCGCGGATTTGAATACGCCATTCGGCATCGCGGTGGACGCTTCTGGAAATCTTTATATTGCTGACACCTTTGATCACCGCATCCGCTTCGTCAATTCTGGCGGAACGATTAGTACGTATGCCGGCACTGGCGCCATTTGCAATCCCTCTTACACGGTTTGCGGGGACGGCGCATCACCCACCGCGGCCTTACTGCATTTGCCGAAAGATGTCGTGCTGGACAGCACCGACGATTTGTATATCGCGGACACGGCCGACCACCGCATTCGCATGGTGAATTCGGCTGCAACCGTCATTTCGACGGTCGCCGGTCTGGTGTGCAACTCTTGCACGACGAATGAAGGTTTTAGCGGAGACGGCAGCTCTCCAACGGCTGCCCTGCTGAACTTTCCCCGAGGGCTGACGGTCGATCATGTTGGAAATATCGTAATTGCCGACGGCGGCAACCAACGGATTCGAGTGGTTAGTGCGGGCGGCTCCCCCACCATCAACACAATCGCAGGAGGAGGCAGTGCCGGAGATGGTGGCCCGGTTCTGGCAGCGACCCTGGCGAAGCCGGTTACGGTCGCGATCGAACCCTCCGGAAACTATTTGATTGCGGATCAAGCACACCATCGCATTCGTCGTGTCAACGTGATTACGGGTGTGATTACCACGGTCGCCGGCAGCGGTATCCAGGGTTACAGCGGGGACGGAGGACCAGCGACGCAAGCCACACTGAACACCCCATTTGGCGTGATTGCGGATGCGCAAGATAATATATACATCGCAGACAGTTACAACTCGGTAGTTCGCAAGGTGAACTCTGCAACAGGCGTCATTACCACCTATGCGGGCAATGGGAACTCCTGCTTTCCTTCAATTGGTAGATGCGGTGACGGTGGTCTGGCCGTTAATGCACAAATGACCCAACCCACCGCGCTCGCGATTAATGGCTCCCATAATCTGCTCATCAGCGATTATTTCGGCCAGCGGATACGACAAGTGAACGCGAGTACGCAAATCATTACCACAGCCGCCGGTTCGGGAGCTTTCGGATTTGCTGGTGACGGGGGGCCCGCCAAGAGGGCTCAGTTCAAGTATCCGTTTGGAGTTGCCGCCGACGCGACGAATGATCTCTATATGGCCGACGACGATAATGACCGCGTCCGGTGGGTGAATGGCACTACCGACATTATCAACACGTATGCGCTGAACGGTTCCGCTGGTTTTGGCGGTGATGGCGGACCGGCGCTTTCCGCTGCCATGGGCAACCCATTGGAAGTAGCGCTGGACCCGTCCGACAATCTTTTCATTGCGGGGGGCGTGTACAACGTAGTTCGGAGAGTCGACGTCGGAAGCGGAACGATCGCAACCATCGCCGGCACCACTCAAAATCCTGCTTTGAGTGGTTTCAGCGGAGACGGCGGACCAGCCACCCAGGCGAGAATGAGCAATGCTGGAGTGGCGGTGGATGGCGCCGGTGATTTATACATTGCCGATACCGGAAATAACCGGATTCGCTACGTTCTGCTGGCGCCGGTGGCGGCGGTCTCCCCGACTAGCTTGCAATTTGCACCCGAGCCGCTAAATACCACCAGCAACCCATTAGCAGTTAAGCTGACTAACTCAGGTTCTGCAGATCTCACCATAGCGGCCAGTGGCGTTAATACGACCGGTAACTTTGCACAAACCAACAATTGCGGATCTCAACTGGCTCCTCTGCAAAGTTGCACAATCAACGTCACCGTGACTCCTACGCACTACGGAAGACTGACCGGCACACTGACCATCCAAGACAACGGCGCCAACAGCCCACAAACTGTTGCGCTGGCAGGCAGCGGTCCGGCATTTGACCTGGCAGCTTCACCCACTTCAATTCCTCTCGTGGCGGGGCAGCAAGGCACCTCAACCATGACCGTCACCCCGCTTGCCGGATTCGACTTTCCGGTCAGCTTCAGTTGCTCCGGGTTGCCGACGGGTGGAAATTGTGCTTTCGTACCCAGTCCGCTGACTCTTAATGGCATTAGTGCGGCAACATCAGTCCTTACGCTTACTACCTCGCTCTCTACGCCTACTGGAAGTTACAACATCACGGTGACTGCGACCTCTCAAGGTTTAGTTCATAAGGTCGTGCTAAGCCTGAAGGTGTCCTCCAGCCAGGCCGGCTGCACAACGAGTCCTCCGAGTGGAACCTGCCCGGCTCCATCCTCTCCAACACAGGTCTGGTGTGCGGGAAATAACGCACTGACTTCCTGTCCGGGCGGCACGTCGTGGGTTGGGTTTTCTACTTCCCAGCCCGCATCCGGATCATGGTCCGGCCAATTGGAAGGTCTGGATGCCGCGAGCATACTGAGTGCCCAGAAAAAGCCCGGGCCGCAGCCAGATCCTAATGGCGGGATTGGACCAACGAATGCCAGCGGAACGGGTCAATACTTGGAATTCGCCGACAACTTTGTGCAGGCGTTCGACCGTGCCACTGGCAATGGGATATTCAGCAACCAGCCAAATTCCGGCGGTGCTCCACAAGGCATTACCTCATTGTTTGCGCCCGGAGGGGTGGATTACTGTTCGATCGCCTCGTTTGATGGTATTGCCACTTATGACCGAATCGACGGCGTCTTTGTCGTTGCTAACATTTTTCATCCTGTGGTTGGGACCTATTACTATTGTATCGGGGTGAGCGCACCGAGTGGCGCAGTCCCTGCGAACAACTTACAGGGGTCGAATTCGCAGAGCAACTGGAACGTTTATGCCTACGCGATGAATCCGGCTTTGCCACTCAACGCGGAAGGGCACGTTTATTTTCCAGATTATGCCCGATTTGGAACCTGGTCAGATGGTTTCTACGTGACCTGGGATCTGGAAGACAGCGATAACGATTTTGACATTGTTGGTTTTGAAGTTTGCAAGCTCGATAAGGCGAGTATAGTGGCGGGGCTCTCGTCCGCTCCTCCAGCGTGCTACACCTACATCCCTGGTTATGCCGTGGGGACTGGTGGAACAGATGCTAGCCTTATTCATACCCTAATGCCGGCGGACTACGAGGGTAACAACGCGATTCCGGCCGATACTGCGGGAGAATATTTTCTGGCACTCGTGAATCCCAGCAATCCGGGAACGAATCAGCAGTGCAATGTGTCCCCGTGTACATCCAATCAGCTAGCCTTTTGGACTTGGTCGGGATTTGGCACTGGCGCGGGCCCCACCTACATCACGCTGCCAAATGCCTTCACTCCCGGTTGCTATAATACTAGCCACCCGTATGACACAGTGTGCGTGCCTGAGCCGTATGGGGGCGTTATTGATAGCTTAGGGGATCGCCTGAACTATCGATTGGCCTACCGCTATCTTTCCACGGGAAATGCCGGAGAATACCTCGCGGTGGCCCACACCGTGCAAGAAGGCTCGAGCAGCCAACGCACCGGAATACGGTATTATCAGATCCAGGCAGGCAGCAGCCCGACGATAGCCTTTACGGGCGACGTTCAAGACACGGTAAACGACTACTTCCTGTTTATGCCAAGCGTGGCTATGGACCAGAATGGCGACGTAGGAATCACATACAGCGTTGGTGGCACGAGCGATCGTGGAAGCGCCAATAACTACGATCCCTCACCTTTCTTTGTGACTGTCAATAATAGCGGGAACCAGGGCACTCCGGTCGCAATTCTGAGCAATAGCGGATCCAGCGGACAGGATGAGACGGACAATTACTGGGGCGAATACGTCAGCGTGTCCTCGGATCCAAATGACGACCTCACGTTTTGGGCAGTCGACGAATACATGAATGGGAATCAAACAAGCAATTGTTCTCCGACCTCCAGTACGGGGTGTGCTTGGGCATCGCGTGTTTACACCTGCCGGAAAGGTTCCGGCTGCTGATTTAGTCTGCGCGTCGTCGGGAAGTCTGGTGGGGTAATCGGTTGCACAAAACTTATCGAGCTAGGATAGCTCGTCTCAGGTAGGCAAAGAAGGAGGCTGTTGTGGTGCGAAATCGATTTGTGCTTGCACTCATAGCGTTTGTTTTCGCGCTGGGGAATAGCGCCTTTCCGCAAAATTTCCAGGGAGTCCTTACTTGGCATAACGATATTGGCCGTACGGGACAAAATCTCACCGAGACGACACTGACGCTCGGAAATGTGAAAATGGCCACTTTTGGCAAGGTCTTTTCCTTCCCTGTGGACGGCCAGATTTATGCCCAGCCACTGTATGTTCCTAACGTAGCGATCCCCGGCCAGGGTACTCACAACGTCGTGTATGTTGAAACAGAGAATGACAGCCTATTCGCCTTCGATGCAGACGGGCTGACCAGCACTCCCCTGTGGCAGGACAGCTTCATCAATGCTGCGAACGGCGTCACGCCGGTGCCCTGTAGTGTCCCAGCCAATTGTTCGATTTATCCGATCATCGGCATTACTGGCACGCCGGTGATCGATCCTAGCTCTGGCACAATCTATGTTCTGGTTCGAACCGATGAAAATGGCACCCTCGTCGAGCGGTTGCACGCACTCGATATCACCACCGGCGCGGAAAAGTTCGGCGGGCCCGTGAGGATCACGGGGTCGGTTCCCGGAACAGGGTTCGGTAGTCATGACGGTAAGGTTGGTTTCGAAACCTATGGCATACAAAGGACAGGGTTACTTCTGTTGAATGGGGTGATCTACCTGGGCTGGGCCACGGGCGCTCACGGCTGGGTGATGGGCTACAATGCCCAAACCCTGGCTCAGACTGCCATTCTCAATACCACCCCGGATGGCGTTTTGGGAGGAGTGTGGCAGTCGGGGGCGGGATTGTCGGCGGACAGCAACGGCTATATGTACGTGGCCACCGGCGACGGTCTGTTCGACTTCTACACCGGCGGCCCTGATGACGGCGACAGCGTGCTGAAATTGGACGCCAACCTCAATGTCGTCGACTACTTCACTCCCATGGATCAGGCTTGCCGCAAAGCCAATGACTATGATCTGGGTTCCGGCGGGCCGATGGTGATACCCACGCAAACAGGGCCACACCCCGACTTACTCGTGGAGGCCGGAAAGGGAGGAGCTCCCTGCGACGCGGCGGATTTCGCGCCGATTTACCTCCTGGATCGCGATTCTTTGGGGCACTACAACTCAGCAGAGGATGCCGACTTGCAGACCGTTAACGGGGCGCCGCACGGATATTGGAGTTCGCCAGCCTACTGGCAGGGACCGAAGGGTACGTACGTGTATTTTGCTGGAGTAACAGAAGAGGGTGGATACGGCGACAATCTGAAAGCGTACACTCTATCGAACGGGGAGCTTTCTACCACTCCGGTTGCCCAGAGTCCCAATAAGCTCCATGTTGGTGCTACTCCATCAATTTCCGCCAACGGTACGAAGAACGGAATCTTATGGGTGGTCGAGCGCCAGGATCCACTGGGAGTAGCTACGGCATCTTCAGCCGCAATTCTGTACGCCTACAATGCCGCAGATGTGGCACAGATGCTGTACTCGAGCTCTCAGGCAGGAACTCGAGACGAAGCTGGTCTTAACAGCAAATTTATCGTTCCCACCATTGCCAACGGCCGAGTGTATGTAGGCACGCAAACTGAGCTGGATGTCTACGGGCTTCTTAGCGCTCCTTGAGAACCTCATACACACGAATTGGAGTGAAAATATGGACTGTTTCAGGCGATTCACCTCGTCGGCCGGCTGGTGTCTTTGCCTTTCGTTCATTGCCCTCGTTCCTTACGCGAGTGCCCAAGGTATAGCCTGGCCGGAATGGGGACAGAACCCGCAACACTCCGGCAATGTTTCAATCTCCGGTCAACCGCTGCAAGGTAAACTGTCAGACCTCACGTTTGATCCATTCGTGTCGCAAGAAACGGCGGAGGGTGGAGGTGCGCTTTTGATGCACTACCAGGTTCCGCTCGTGAACGGTAGTAACATCTACATGGAGTTCAAGACGGGGTCATACGTGCCCTGTAATCCTCCAGCATCCGGGCAGCCCTTCCCTTGTGGCCCGGATGCCTGGGGCAATGAAGTGTGGAATGAAGCTGATCTGCAGTGGCAGGACGGCCAGTTGACGCAGGTGTGGAACTTCGCGACAGACTGGAAACCAGTGCCGAATTCAGGCACTTCTCCAAGCACCCGTTCGTTAGGAGGATGGGAACCGTTGTTTCAGCCTGTTTTGGTGGGACAGTTCATTTACATCCCTGGAGCCGGAGGCACAGTCTACAAGGTGAATCAAAGCGATGGGTCGCTCGTGTCACAAATCAATCCGTTCACCGGGTCTGACCCGACCAAGTTTGTCACCAGTCCGTTGACTGCGGACAGTGTGGGCAATGTCTATTACAATGTCATTCAGCTGGACGTGGATTGGCCTTGGGATAATAACGCGCAGAACGCGTGGCTTGTAAAAATAACACCCGATGACACTACCGGCGCCGTTAGTTATGCATCGTTGCTACCCGATGCGCCGACCAAGTGTTTAGGTGCGTTCGGAGTCAAGGATCCATTACCATGGCCTCCCAGCCCAACCGCGAAACCGGCCATGGTTGTATGCGGTTTGCAGCGTCCGCCGCTAAATCTCGCTCCGGTCGTTTCCAACGATGGAACCACGGTTTATACCGCAAGTCGCGGGCATTTCAATGCTCGGGGCTCGTACCTGCTGGCCCTAAATTCGTCTGACTTGAGCCTGCAGTGGTCGATGTCGTTGCAGCAACTGCTGGACGACGGCTGTAACGTGTTACTGCCCCCGAATGGTCAGCCTGGAGGGTGTCGGACAGGAGCAGCAACCGGAGTCGATCCAACCCAAAACATGCCGGGCTCGGCTATCCTTCAGGACCAAGCGTCCGCCTCCCCGGTCGTGGCTCCGGACGGGAGCATTTTGCTTGGGGTGAGTACGGCATATAACTACGACCGAGGGCACCTCCTGAAGGTCAGCTCGACTGGGCAGCTCCAAGCGACCTACGACTTTGGATGGGACAGCACGCCAGCGATTTATCCTCATGGCGGAAGTTATTCCGTGGTCCTGAAGGACAACCACTACGATAACGGCTCTTATTGCAGCAATCCGACCTGGTGCCCCAGGGCGCCGCGGGGGCCTTACTACGTTACGCAACTGGATTCGAATTTGGTACCGGAGTGGAAGTATCAGGATGCGACAACAGGCCCAGGGCACCCGGACGGCTACGAATGGTGCGTCAATGCGCCCGCCATCGATACGAACGGAGTCGTGTACGGGGATAACGAGGACGGAAATCTGTACGCGATTCAGCAAGGTGGAAGTCCCGTGCAGAGCATCTTCATGGTTCGGGCCATCAACGCGGGTTATACACCGGTTTCCATCGGCGGAGACGGGATCATTTACGCGGAAAATGCCGGCCACATCCTGCCGGTCGGTCAGGTAGCTGCCACTACGACTGTTATCTCTTCGTCCTCACAAGACCCATCGGTCTACGGCACTGCAGTGACTTTTACCGCTCAGGTGACCTCAAGCCAGGGAACTCCGACAGGAACGGTGAACTTCAAGAACGGAGCCGCGATTCTTGGCCAGGCAACGTTGAATAGTAGCGGAACCGCCAGCTTGACCACATCGCCGACACAGCTAGGCGGCGGCAACGATTCTATTACCGCGATCTATTCGGGCGATTTCAGTCATGCCGGCAGCACCTCCTCGATTTTTACTCAGACCGTCACCCCTTCCCCTACCACGACCTCGCTAACTTCTCAACCCAATCCTTCGTCAGTAGGCCAAAGCGTTACGCTGACAGCGACGGTCGCAGCAGCCCCAGGAACGCCCACTGGGAAGGTAGTCTTTCGCAGTAATGGAACGTTACTCGGAACGGCGTCTCTCACCAATGGGACGGCAACTCTGAACACGTCCTTCAGTCAGGCTGGCCCATTTCACGTGAATGCGGCGTATCAGAGCAACCCCAATTACCAACGCAGTTCGCACACTGTCCTACAAGTCGTGCACTAGAGACACGTGCATGAGACCAGACGGCCCATGGCTCATCTGATTGTCGATGCAAGGTCGAAATGAGTTAGTTTGCCTGAATTCCCTTTGAGGCTTCAGTGAAGCACAGCAGTGCGCAGGCGGGGACAGCTACGCGCACGCCCAGAGATGCAAAAGAGGTGAGGAAACCCGGCTATAGGGCCGACTTCTCTACCAGGAAATTCTCCATTACCAATGTGTCCATCTCGCTCGTCTTAAAAGTGTGGAAGGCGTTGGCAGGAGTGTTGACGACTGGTTCGCCCTTGAGGTTAAACGAGGTGTTGAGAATAACCGGAACGCCCGTTGCCTGGCCGAATCGTTGGATCAGCTTGTAGTAGCGTGGACTCTGGTCTTGGAACACGGTTTGCAGACGTCCTGTGCCATCCACGTGCGTGATAGCAGGAAGTGTGCCGTGTTGTGACGGAACCACGGGGACCACATACAACATGAAGCGGGCCGGATAATGCTGAGTTGCATGTGGCAACTCGAAGTATTTTTCCGTGCATTCTGCCAGAACGGAGGGGGCGAAAGGACGATAGGGTTCGCGAAACTTAATCTTCGCGTTCACGATGTCCTTCATCTCTGGATTCCGCGGGTCGGCGATGATACTGCGGCTGCCCAGAGCTCGCGGACCCCATTCAAAACGTCCCTGCGACCAGCCGACTACCTTAGCTTTCATCAGATGATCGACCACCGTGTCTACCAGTTCATCTTCACCGTTCAGCTTGCGGAAAGGGATGTTGTTCTGGGTGAGGAAGTCGGAAATCTCGGCTTCGGAATTGGCCCGGCCCCAGTAGGCATGCTTCATGGTGAAATTGCGAGGCTTACCCAGAAGCGTGTTGTAGGCCCAAAGCGCAGCACCCAGAGCGCCACCACCATCGCCGGCCGCTGGCTGAACATACAGTTGTTCGAAATCGGTCTCGCGGAGAATGCGTGAGTTGGCTACGCTGTTCAGTCCGACTCCGCCGGCGATGCACAGTCGCTTCAGCCCGGTTTGCTTCTGCACACTGCGCGCCATCCCCAGCAGTACTTCTTCTGTCACCTTCTGAATGCTGGAGGCAATGTCAGCGTAATGCTGGTTGAGCTTGCACAGTTCCTTATAGTTCGAAGGTGGAGCGCCGAAGTACTTCGGGAATCCTGTGCTCTCGGTAAAGAAGTTCAACTTCGTCGGCCGAGGGTCTCCAAACAACGACTCGAACTTCTTGTTAAACGTGCGATCCGTCGAGTGGTGGAACGAGAAGTAATCCATGTCGAGCGCGAACGAGCCGTCTGCGTTTTGATGGATCAGCTTCCAAACCTTATCCACATAACGAGGTTCGCCGTAGGGGGCCATGCCCATGACTTTGTATTCGCCCTCGTTGACCTCAAAGCCGAGAAATGCGGTAAAGGCGCTATAAAGCAAGCCAATAGAGTGCGGGAATTCGATCTGCTTGTGCAGCTTGATCTCATTGCCGCGGCCGACGCCGTAAGTGGCGGTGACCCACTCGCCGACACCGTCCACCGTCAGAATGGCTGCCTCGTCAAAGGGCGAGCACAGGAAGGCGCTGGCAGCGTGCGACAAGTGATGCTCGGAGAACAGCACCTTGTCCTTGGAAATCCCGAGCTGGTCCTGCAGCGTGGTCGCAACCCACATTTTGTCCAGCATCCAGGAGATCATCGATTCACGAAAGACCTTCCAGGATTGCGGGTAAGTCTGCAGCGCGGTCATCAGAATGCGATCCAGCTTGCGGAAGGGCTTCTCGAAAAATACTACGTAGTCCAGATCCGGCCCGCGCACTCCGGCCTGCTCCAGGCAGAAGTTGATCGCATTCTTGGGAAAGCCGTAATCATGCTTGATGCGCGAAAAGCGTTCTTCTTCCGCCGCGGCAACAACCCCGCCATCTCGCAGCAAGACGGCGGCAGCATCGTGGTAGTAGCAAGAGATTCCAAGAATATCCACAGTTATTGCTTCCTGGCCCACTCCAGATCGTAGGCCTCATCGGGATGTGGAAGCCATTGAGATGGCTTCTTCTTGATGCGGAGAGGGTCTGAGAAAAAGCGCGCGGCCAACCCGAAGGGCAGGACCAACACACCATAAAAAACTGTCAGCAGCACCCGCGCCTGGAAGTTTCCGATCTTATGGGCGATCTTTTTCCAGCCCTGCCAGGCGCGCTTTAAGAGATCCAACATCTCGGCTCCTAGAACAACGTATAGATGAATGGTGCGATCGCGGAACTCTGGGCCAACACGATCAGAGCTCCAAGCAGAAACAGCACCACGATCATGGGCACCAGCCACCAACGCTTGTTGCCCCAGAAAAACGAGAATAGTTCGCCGGCAACGCCGAAATTACGCGCAGTATTTCGCAAGAACCTCATGCATCCTCCTTACCAACTGCGACCACCAACTGAACGGGGAATCGGGCCAGGTTTTTCGATTGCTCTACGGGACTCAAAGCGGCGATTAGGGGACTACGCCAAAACCTCGATCCGTACTCCACGCCCGCGCAATGAACCCTACATTAACAGCTTCTTTGCACTTTAGGCAGGAGAAGAACGTCTATAGTCTCTTGCCTTTGCCGTACCCGCTTGGCGGGGTCGTAATATTGTAAACGACTGAAAACAATAAGCGTACTTGTTTGTCGCGCGAGAACCGCCGAAAGGTTCCGACTTAGCCAGAGAGGGACACCGGCGCGTGCTGACGGCTCAGAAGCCAATTCTCAAGGAACAAGTAGTCGATGCCTGTTCCCAGAAACGTCTCGATAGCTTCTTCCGGCGTGTTCACGATCGGCTGGCCCTTGATGTTGAAGCTTGTGTTCAGGACGATCTCGCGCCCCGTGGTTTTCCCAACCGCACGCAACAGTTCATGAAATTCGGGATTGTCTTCTTGGCAGACAGTCTGTAAACGTGCCGAGCCGTCGACATGCGTCACGGCGGGCAATGAGGCGCGATGTTCCGGGCGAACATCCACCACGGTGATCATGTAAGGCAAGTGCGTACCGGGAGGAACTTTAAACCAGAGGTGCGCCTGCTCTATGGAACATGCTGGGGCAAATGGCCGAAATGCCTCACGCTTCTTAACCATGGCATTGATTCGGTCGCGCATGCCCGGATTGCCGGGATCGGCCAGTATGCTGCGGTTTCCCAGAGCCCGCGGGCCGAACTCCATCCGCCCGCGATACCAGGCGATCACGCGGCCCTCAGCAATCAACCGGGCTGCTTCTGTGCAGGCCGCTGTCAGCGAATGCAAGCGTCTTATCTGGAGGCGATCCCTATAGCTCTGAATAGCGGCATCAATGCGCGCCCCCTGGTACGAAGGTCCTATGATTGGCACGGGCATCCGGCGATTACACACCTGCCCTGACAGAGATGCGCGGTACAGAGCTGCGCCCAACGCCGTTCCATCATCTCCGGCGACCGGTTGTACATAAACCTCATCGAAAAGGCCGCTCTCGACCAGCTTTCCATTTGCCGTACAGTTGAGCGCCACTCCCCCGGCAAGCGCCACGCGGCGAAGCTTGGTCTGCTCAGCAAAGCGGCCGCAAATATGCAGCACGGTGCGATTCAGGCATTCCTGCAGTGCTGCCGCCAGATCCTTGTGTTCGGGTGTGATCTCGCCATCCGGTTGGCGACTGCGCATCAGATTTGTTTCCAGATAATCCCGCGTCACTCGATAAATTTCACGATCATCACGCGAGCGGTTCATCCGCAGGATAGGAATGTGAATCGAACCGTCCGGGTGCAACTCCACGGTCTTTTCGAAGAAGGATCGAAAACGATTGGGGTCTCCATAGGGAGCTAGTCCCATGATTTTGTATTCATCGGCATTAAAGTCAAACCCAAGATGTAAGGTGACCAGTGAGTAAAGGAGTCCAATCGAGTCGTTGGCCGACAGCTCGCGTAACTTCTTGAACTTGCCATTTGCGAAATGAAACACGGTGATAGCCTGCACCTCGCCCATGGCGTCGTTCACCACTACCAGGCATTCATCCCATGCGGAAGTGAGTGCGGCACTTGCAGCGTGCGCCAGGTGATGAGGCACATGCTGCACCCGTTCTACGGGGAATCCGGGAAGCTGCTGCAACACCTGTTTTTCCAAAGCCGTCGGCGAAAAAACCTCTTCGTAAAGGCTGGCCGATACGGGATCGATGGCATGCAGCTGGCGGAAGGGAAGGTAGTCGAAACCGCGAGCGATTTCGTCGATATCATCGATGCTTAACCCAGCTTGCGCAACGCAATAGCGAATGGCATCAATCGGGAACTCGCCGGTATGCTTTCTTCGGCTGAAGCGCTCCTGCGCGGCTGCCGCAACGATTCTGCCGTCCACGACCAGGGCTGCCGCCGAGTCATGGCCTTGCGCAATACGGTACTCCCTTTCATCCAGCGCAGGCCAGTGCGCTCGCTTGAAGGTGACCGAGTTATCCAGCCCGCTGATGCCGAGGATGTTCACGTTGCGTGTGGCTTGAAAGTTTGACCGAGGCCAGTGATTCAGATCTCCGGCACGGTTTCCAACCGCACACCCGAAACCGATTCTGAAACCAGGCAGCTCATAAAACAGACAGGCAGCCAAATCGAGAGCGGAAGAACCTTTCCCACACCGAGTATGGCTGCCGTATACGGCGGAAACAGCTCTACTGAACCGTTAACGTGATGGGCGTCGTATGACTTATATTTGGGCTCGTTCCCCGGACTGTAACGTTAAAGGATCCAGTTGGAGTTGTACTTGAGACCGAGATCGTCAGAGTTGCATTGGCCGGATCGACGCCATCAGGCGTAATCGGGTTCGGCGCAAATCCACACTTGGCGCCTTTCGGAAGGCCAGTGCAGGACGGTGTTACCGCCTGACTGAAGCCGGTGCTCGGCGTGATGGTGACGGTAGTCGTTCCGGCCTGCTGAACCGAGGATGTCACCGTTGTTGGATTCGCGGTAATCGTAAAGTTTGGACCGACTCCATTGAGAGCGACGGTCTGGGAACCACCGGCATTGTCATTGATTGTCAGCACGCCGCTCGCCGGACCATCCTGGGTTGGAGTGAAGGTCACATTAATGCTGCATTTCTGCAGCGGAGCCAGGAATGCGCCACAGTTATTGGTCTGGGCAAACTCGCTGTTGGTGGTGATCCCGTTTGTAGGGATGGTCAGGTCCTCGGAGCCGCTGTTTGTCAGCGTGACCGTGAGCGGTGCACTCGTGGTGTTCAGCGCCGTGGCTGGAAATTGCAGATGCCGGCTTGCCGGAACGATAGTCGCCGTAGGCGCTAACAACACATAGCGAACCCGGTTATTTCCAGTATCCGCAATGTACAGATCGCCGGCGCCATCCACTGCCAGTCCCGCGTTATTAAGCCTGGCTTGCGTAGCCGGCCCGCCGTCTCCGCTGAAGCCACTGATGGCAGCGTTTTGGGTGGTTCCTGCAACCGTCGCAATGGTCGAAGTACCGAAGTCCACTCTCTGCACCACGTTGTAAACACCACCCGCAATGTAGACGTTGCCTGAGGGGTCCACGGCCACCTCGCTGGCATCGCCCATAGCAGCATTCGTTGCCAAACCACCATCACCACTGAAGCCCGAAGAGCCGTTCAGCGCATAAGTGGTGATGATGCCACTGCTGCCGTCCACCCGGCGAATTCGGCTATTCTCGGTATCTCCAATGAAGAAATCGCTGGCGCTATCCGCAGCGATGCCGAATGGGAATTTGATGTGCGCGGAGGTCGCTGGTCCGCCGTTGCCGCTGAATCCTGCGAAACCCGTGCCGGCCGCGGTGGTGATGATTTGCGTGACCACGTCGACCCGTCGCACTCGTTGGCCGAAGAAATCGGTGATGAATAGATTGCCGGGGCCGTCAACCGTAACCGATGTAGGTTGGGTCATTTGCCCGCTGGTAGCGGGGCCGCCATCGCCGCATGGACCTATCTGCGGAATGCACGCCGTTCCGTTTCCGGCGTAGGTGGTGATTATGCCGGTTCCAGCATCTACCCTGCGTACCACCAGGTTGTAACTGTCCGCGATGTAGATGTTGTCGTTCGCATCCGCAACCACGCCGAAGGGAGTATCCAGGGTTGCTTGTGTGGCCGGTCCTCCGTCACCACTGTAGCCCTCGATGCCCGTACCCGCCACCGTGGTGATCGTCCCCGTGCTCACATTTACCCGCCGGATGCGATTGTGACCCTGATCCGCAATCAAGTAGTTGCCGGAGGGTTCGATCGCCACTGTAAGCGGCTTGGCCAGTGTCGCTGCCAGAACCGCGCCACCATCCCCGGCGCTGCCTCCTCCTGCGATTGTGTTGATCGTAGGTGAGCCACCCGTACTTACTGCTCGAATCCGTTGGTTGCCAGTATCGGCAATCACGATGTTGCCGCTATTGTTCAGAGTTAGGGCTTGCGGAAGGTTTAGCTCAGCAGCCGTTGGAGAGCCGCCGTCTCCGCTAAAGCCCTGGTTCGTTGTACAAGAGTTGCAAACTAAACCGGCCACAGTCGAAATGGCAGTGGCGGTCGAGTTCACCATGCGAATGCGGTGGTCGGCCGTGTCCGCGATATACAAATCGTCGGCGCTGTCCAGCACGACATCTTTCGGCAAATGCAGTAAGGCTGCAGTGGGTGATCCGCCGTCCCCGCAAACCGTGTAAGAGGGATTGCAAATGGTGCCGCTGCCGGCGTAGGCCGTGATCGTCCCGCCGGTGCTCACGAAGCGTACGCGGTGATCGTAGGTGTCAGCGATGTATAAATCTCCCGTACTGTCCACTGCCACACCATACGGAGTATTTAAGTCGGCACTTATCGCGGAGGCCCCGTCGCCGCATGCGCTGGTGGAACTGGCACACTGGTTGCCGCTGCCCGCGACCGTGCTGATGATTCCGGTTGCGGCATTCACTCGCCGAATGCGGTTATCGAGGCTG
>Ga0187769_10001022_pt1 | contig 15551 bp, 15 predicted proteins | sample 0116_SJ02_MP02_1_FD_133140 | JGI IMG/M metagenome (GOLD analysis project Ga0187769, IMG submission 133140) | Tropical peat soil microbial communities from peatlands in Department of Meta, Colombia - 0116_SJ02_MP02_10_MG | ecosystem: Environmental > Terrestrial > Soil > Wetlands > Peat | place... | reverse complement strand
TCGACCGAAGCGTTCAGTGGACAACCCGACCGCCGCTCAACATTGCGCTGTCTCGGTGTCTTGTTGCGATTTCCGGCCGTCCTGGAGCGAGTGTCAGTCATCTCCCCCGCAATATTACTTGCACTTTGCAAGTTATATTTGCAATAATCTCATGCGCCGCCGGGCTTTTTCAATCTCCAACTGGCGGATCGTAATGCCGAGATAGCGCTGGCGCGGAGTGCAGCCCCGGACTCCATATCGCAAGATGCGAGAAGCGAAAACTCATGTCACCCAGGAGAGAATCAATGAACGGAAGGACAGTTAGGACCCTCACATGGAGCAACCTGGCGCTAATTGCCGCGCTTGTCGCCGCGTGGCAAATTCAAGCACAAAACGCTCAAGCGCAGGATGCCAAACCATCGTATGCGACCATGGCTCCGCTTGAGCAATATCTAATGGCGGATCGAAACGCCGAGATCGCCATGGCTCGTAGCGCGGCGCCCGAGGCAATCTCAAACGATGCCGATGTCCTTGTTCTTTCACGGCAAGGCTACGAAAGCGCATTGAAGGGCAAGAACGGTTTCGTGTGTCTCGTGGAGCGAGGGTGGATGGGTCCATTCGGTGGTGACTTGGCTGCTAATTTTTGGAACCCTAAAATTCGAGGTCCGGTCTGCTTCAATCCACCCGCGGCCCGCTCCATCCTGCCGCTGACGTACAAAAGAACGGAAATGGTATTGGCCGGTCAATCCAAAGCTCAGATCATCGACGGCATCAAGACCTACATAGAGCAAGGGCTGCCGCCCCTGGAGCCTGGAGCCATGTCCTACATGATGTCGAAAGAACAGTACCTCACCGATGACGACCACCACAACTGGATCGCTCACCTGATGTTTTACACTCCACTCATGGATGGTTCCGTTTGGGGTGCAGATCTGCCCAATTCTCCTGTCATGCTGAATCCACAGTTCAGTGGCGCTCCGGAGCCTATCGACGTATTCATGGTTCCCGCAGGCCGTTGGTCGGATGGAACGGCGGACCCAGCCAGGGTCAGGTAATGGTGTTTCTGATTCTCTCGGCAAGTGGTTGGACGGAACGGCTGCGCCCACGGATTAGGCTTGGAGAGAGGACAGCAACCGTATGTTGGCTCGTGCGTAACTTGTTAACTTCGACGGCGTTATATTCTCTGGTGGAAGTTTTTCAAAAGCGATCTCATAATGGACCGGGAGAGTAAACTGCGCGCTCCCTCAGGGGCTAAAGCCCGCATGTTTTGCGGGTCTAAGCGGCACGGCTGAAAGCCGTGCCCTACCCAAAACCATTTATGGGATAGCTTCTCAGTAGCGGAGGGGTCTGCGATGCAATTGAATCCTCACCTTTGTTTCGACGGCGAATGCGAGGCAGCCTTCAAGTTCTACGAGCAGTGCCTGGGCGGTAAGATCACTTTCATGACGCCCTACGAGGGCACGCCCGTTGCGGACCAGGTGCCGGCGGCGTGGCGAAACAAGGTCCTGCACGCCACCCTCACGGTAGGGGACAAGGTATTGACCGGTGCCGACGCTCCGCCGGGCAGTTACCAGAAACCACAGGGCATCTCTATAATTATCGGAGTTAAGGACCCAGCCGAGGCAGAACGAATATTTCACGGCTTGGCGGAGCACGGCACCGTGCAGATGGCATTGCAGGAGACATTCTGGGCCATCCGGTTTGGTATGCTCGTCGATCGGTTCGGCATCCCGTGGATGGTGAACTGCAGCAAACCCATGTAACTCTCGTCGTTGAAAAACATGTGGGAGGAATATGCCAACGGCTACTCAACCCCCGCCATCTCGAAGACGAGCCTCTGCGGCGGCAACCCGCTGTTCCAGCGGAGAAAGCGCAAAATTAAGCTGAAACTCCAACCAATAAAGTTACTCGCGTCGGGGGTCATCGTGCTTTATTGCCGAATGGCATGACGCAATGTTTTCCACCCCACAACCTGCAAAATAAATCTAATAGGAGCGAATCAATGGAAACAAAACCCACGCACGAGCAAGCACAACTTCAACTGCAACTCTTTGAACAGCGCCGTGAGGCGCGGCTGCGCCAGGCCCGCGATTGGTTCTGGAAGAACTATATCGTGGAAAATCTTGACGACGTGATGCGCATCGCCGCTCCGGGAACGGAGGGTGGAACGTTCGCCATGATGGTGCTCACCTACTGGGACCAGGCCTGCGCGATGCTCAACTACGGCCTGCTTCACGAAGACCTGTTCTTTGAAACCACCGGCGAGTTCTTTGGCGTATGGGAGAACGCGAAGGCGGTAGTGCCGCAATTTCGCGAGCGCTTCCAGAACCCGCACTTTCTTGAGCATCTGGAGAAAACTGCCCAGCGCTACGAGGCCTGGAGCGAAAAGCGCTCGCCCGGCCACGTGGCTGCCATGCGGCAGATGATGAAACAGATGCGCAGCCAGATGCCGAAAGCGGCGTAACGTCCTGGCTCGAACTGTCGTGAAAAAAGAACTGTGGTGAAAGATACGAAGTGGTCAGTGGTTAGCGATTAGTGGCCGGTCCGTATGGCCGAGTTTGCTGACCACTGATCACAGAGCACTAATTAAGGAGCAACGCATGAGCAAGGTACGTGTTCTGGTCGGTACACGCAAAGGCGCATTCATTCTTACCGCGGACGGCAAGCGCGATAAGTGGGACATCAGCGGTCCACATTTCGCGGGCTGGGAGATGTATCACGTCAAGGGATCGCCCGCAGATCCGAATCGGCTGTATGCCTCGCAATCCAGCGGCTGGTTCGGGCAGATCATCCAGCGCTCGGACGACGGTGGCAAGACGTGGCACCAGCCCGGAACGCCCGCCGGCCAGCCGGCAGCGCCGGGTCCGCCCAAAAGCGAGAGCAATAAATTCGTTTACGACACCTCATCCGAATCGGGCAAGCCCCTCACTACGCACCAGTTCTATGACGGCACACAGCATCCGTGGGAGTTCAAGCGAGTCTGGCATCTCGAGCCGTCGCTCACCGATCCCGACACGGTTTACGCCGGCGTGGAAGACGCCGCTTTGTTCCGCACCACCGATGGCGGTAAGAATTGGCGCGAACTCTCCGGACTGCGCGGTCACGGCACGGGCCCGAAGTGGCAGCCGGGCGCCGGTGGGATGTGCCTGCACACCATCCTTCTCGATCCCAGCAATCCGGAGCGAATCTTTATTGCCATCTCAGCCGCCGGCGCATTCCGCACCGACGACGGCGGCAGGACCTGGAAGCCGATCAACCGCGGGCTGTATTCGAAATACATCCCGAACCCAACCGCCGAGGTCGGCCACTGCGTTCACCACGTCGCCATGAACCCGAGGCGTCCGGGCGTGCTGTTCATGCAGAAGCACTGGGACGTGATGCGCAGCGACGATGCCGGCGATTCCTGGCAGGAAATCAGCGGAAACCTGCCCACCGATTTTGGCTTCGTCATCGACATTCACGCGCACGAGCCCGATACGATTTATGTCGTGCCGATCAAGAGCGACTCGGAGCACTTCGTCCCGGATGGCAAGCTGCGCGTGTTTCGCAGCCGCACCGGCGGCAACGAGTGGGAAGCGCTCACCACCGGCCTGCCGCAGCGCGACTGCTACGTAAACGTGCTGCGCGACGCCATGGCCGTCGATACCCTCGACGAGTGCGGTATTTATTTCGGCACCAGCGGCGGGCAGGTCTACGCCTCAGCCGATGCGGGGGATAGCTGGAATCCCATTGTGCGGGATCTTCCGGGGGTGTTGAGCGTGGAAGTCCAGACGCTGGGGCGATAAACTCTGCTTCGGGCGCGGCTCTGGAAAGCTACGGAGGAAAGCATGTCTGGGAAAAGAAATTATCTGCGTCGTCATGTGCCATCGTCGCTGGTTCTGCTTGTGGTTGCTCTGCTCGTCACTGTTGTAATCGTTGCTGCCGCGGCATTGGCCGCTGGCCCGGAATACAAAGTGGTGAACAGTTACAAGATAGGCGGCGAGGGTGGCTGGGATTACTTAACCGCGGACGCTGCGGCGCGGCGGCTTTACATTTCGCGAGCCACGCACGTCATCGTGCTCGATTTAGATTCCGGCAACAACGTCGGCGATATTGCGGACACGCCGGGGGTTCACGGCATCGCACTCGCGCCCGAGCTGGGGCGCGGATTTACCAGCAACGGACGCGAAGGCACAGTCAGCATTTTCGATCTGAAAACTTTGGCGACCAGCAGCAAGGTGAAGGTGGGCGAAAATCCGGATGCGATTCTTTACGACCCCGCCACCAAGCGCGTTTTCACCTTCAACGGACGAAGCCAGGATTCCACCGCCATCGCGGCCACCAGCGGCATGGTGCTGGGCACGATCAAGTTGGATGGTAAGCCTGAATTTGCGGCCAGCGACGGCAAGGGCGGAGTGTTCGTCAACATCGAAGATAAGAGCGAACTGACGGCGATCGATGCCAACAAACTTGAAGTCAAGGCGAAGTGGCCGCTTGCGCCTTGCCAGTCGCCCTCGGGATTGTCGATGGACCGGAAGCATCGCCGGCTGTTTGTGGGCTGCGATAACAAGATGATGGCCGTGGTGGATGCGGATACCGGCAAAGTTTTGGCGACGCCAGCCATCGGGGACGGCGTGGACGCAACCGCATTCGACGACGAAACCGGCCTGGCTTTCGCTTCCTGCGGCGAAGGCGTGCTCAGCGTGGTGCGGGAGGATTCGCCCGGCAAATTCAGCGCGGAAAATATTCCAACCCAGGCTGGCGCGCGAACCCTGGCGTTGGATGCCAAAACCCACAACGTATATGTGGTGACGGCGAAATTCGGCCCGCCGCCGGCGGCGACGGCGGATAATCCGCATCCCCGGCGCACCATCTTACCGGACAGCTTTGTGGTCCTTGTCGTGGGCAAATGAAATAACTCGGCGTCGGTTTGCCGTGGGTTGCGTGCTCGCACTCGGCTCGAACGACCGTTCGGTTGCACAATCGCCCGCCTGCCTTGTATCATCCCTAAACTCTAGCGCCCGGCAAAACTCGGCTTCCCGCCGGCGTTTTTTGTCTTCGAGTCCTTCGAGGATTTGCGAATGACGGTTGTGGACGACAGATTTTACCGGGCGCGGGTTACAAAACGCGTGGAGTTCGCCTCCGACTTGTGGATGATTCGCATCCAGCCCGAAGGCGAGTTTAAGTTTGTTCCGGGGCAGTATGCCACGCTTGGGGTCGAGCATGATGGTAAGCGGACCGAGCGTCCGTATTCGATTGTCTCAGCGCCTTTTGAGAATGAAATCGAATTCTTCATCGAACTGGTGCCGGAAGGCGCTCTTACGCCAAGGCTCTACCAGCTGCAACCCGGCGATGAATTACTGATGCGGAAGGTGCCGAAGGGGAAATTCACGCTCGACACCCAGAGTGGGCGGAAAAATCATCTGCTGGTTTCGACGGTGACGGGGGTAGCGCCGTTCGTCAGTTTTGTGCGCGCGCTGGCCAAAGATTGGAGGGAGGGCCGCTTCGATGGCAGCCACCAACTGTATTTGCTGAACGGCGCCAGCCGTCCCTGGGAGTTTGGCTATAAAGAGGAGTTGAACCGCTTCGACGCGCAACTGCCCTGGTTCAAATATGTGCCCACCGTCAGCCGGCCGTGGGATCACGCCGACTGGCCGGGCGAGATCGGGCGGGCTGACGACATCCTGCGCAAATATGCCGACCACTGGGAGCTCGACGCCACCAACACCACGGCGTATTTGTGCGGCCATCCCGACATGATCGCCAACAGCATGGCGATCTTGAAGCGGCGCGGCTTCGTCGATCGCAGTGCGATTAAAGAAGAGATCTACTGGATTCCGGCGAAGTAGCGCCGGGTCGCGAGTTACGAGTTGCGACGGAGATCTGCCGCGGTTAGGTCTCGGCGGGCGCGAAGAAAACGAGAACGGCAAGTTCTTCGGTGATGTCGTAGAAGCGATGCCCTACTTCCGCCGCGACGAAAATCACGCTGCCCGCCGACACCTCGCGATCTTCGGGGCCGGCCTTGAAGCGGGCGCGTCCGCGCAGGACGTAATAGATCTCGTCTTCGCGATGCGGGCGCTGCAGGTCCGTGCCTCCGCCAGGCAGGACGTAGAGTCCGGCGCTCATGGCTGGCACGCGCAGGAACTCCCGGTATGCCCTGCCGCTGCGAGCCCGCTGCTCCTCGATCTCCCTAAGGCTGGCGAAAAGAGTTTTCACGCGAAGATGCCTCCGAAGATGAGGTCGGTGAACTGTGCGATCAGTTGCTGAGCCTGCAGTTCGCCCTCCGGCTTGTGCCACTGATAAATCCAGTTGATCATGCCGAGCAGGGCGAAGGCGGCGGCGCGCGGGCTGACCTTGGCCTTCGTGGGATGAGCTTTGCGGTGATTTCCCTGGCCTTTTTCCGGCGCTTTTTCCCGAGCTTTCTGTTGCACCTCCGCCACCAGGCTTTCCACGAAGTGGACGTAATCTTTCTTGCGGGCGTTGATGCGCTTGCGCAGCACGGGCGGCAGGGGATGGTTTTCGTGCAGCATCACGGTGATCTCGCGGTCGCGGGGGCTGAGCACGACTTCGATGTGCAGCCGGATCAGCGCGCGCAGCCGCTCTTCGGGGTCGGCGATGGCGCGCACCGGACCGATGACGCGATCCTGGGTGAGTTCCATGGCGTGGTTCATGATCTCGAACAGGATTTCGTCCTTGCTCTGGAAGTGGTGGTAGAGGCCGCCCTTGCTCAGCTTGAGCGCGGCGGCGACGTCATTCATGGAAGTGGCGTCGTAGCCGCGCTGCTGGAACAGGCGCGCTGCGGTGCGCAGGATTTCCTGCCGGGAGTCAACCACGGTTTCGCGACTCATCGGCTGACATGGTAAACAGTTGCGGGAGGAATGCCAAATGTGGCTATGCCCGTCATAGCTGCCAGCGGCGCGTTGACAGTACCGAGTACCTGGTACCTAATATTTCGTCGTTGTCATCGACCGGGACCCCGAAGGGTCGGGGCCGGGGTGTGATGTAGGGACCGCCGCAACCCACGGAGGGACGGATGCCGTCGTCCGTCCAGCGGCCCAGGCGGTTGAAACACGCGGGAAATCCTCTGCGATGCTGCTTGCTACAAAAAAGTTGCATTTTCCACATGAATCGATTTAGTATTCCTTTACGGAACTTGACAATCGTTTCCCAGGGTTCCGGCCAGTACCGCTAAAGTAAACTTCCAAACTCGCAGTTCAGCTTGTGGAAAAAACATAAGAGGTGGCAGGTTCGCCTCCGTCCCGGTTCGGAGAGTTCTTTATGTCGTGGTACGCATATTGCCTTACCGAGCACCAGACCCTCCCTAATGGCACCCGTTCCCGGCGCCCATTTGTAATCGAAAACGTCCAAGGCGTGAACGGATCCCCAGTGCTCAGCTATCCCAGCGGCGAGTTTGCTGTGATTGTGAGCGAGTACGATCCCAGCGCGGGACAACTTGATCAGAAGGCGGTCATTGACCACGCCCGCGTGGTTAGCGGGTGTTTTCGTAGTTCCACCGTGCTGCCGTTTAAGTTCGGGACCATCTTCGACAGCGACGACGCGCTGCGCCAGGCGGTCCGGGTAAACCGGCGCACCTTTGGCATGAGCGTGGCCAAGCTGCGAGGCAAGTCCGAGATGCACATCAAGCTGACGGTCAGCGACGGGTCGCTGCGCGAGGCCATGATCGATGTGGTGCTGCCCGATACGGTGGGCGGCGACTACCTTTCGAAGCTGCGCGTCAAGGCCTCGAGGGAGCGCGAGAGGCAGACTAAGGCGCGCGCCCTCTCGGTGCAAGTGCACAAGCTGTTTAACCCGCTGGAAGAAGAAGTGAGCTGCAAGAAGGTCGCTCCGCAGGGCATGCTCATCGATATTGCCCACCTTATTGAGTCCAAATCGGTGGAAAAATATCAGAACCGGTACAGCACCGCCGCCAAGCAGTTGAAGAACTGCCAGGTGGCCATAAGCGGACCGTGGCCTCCCTACCACTTCCTGCCTGGGAAGCTGCGTACGGTGGCTGGGAATAGCTAGATTCCTTGCTTCGGGCCGCCGGCTTGGGCTGGCGACCCGGAGTCGTCCAACTTGGGAGCACTCACCTGCAGTCAATGTGCACGGTTGTGCACTTCGCGATAATTCTGCTTCCGTCTGCACATTTCCCGCGGCTACCGGCGAATCGTTGTAACCCACGGTCATTCAATTAGTTATGAAGTGGCAGGGCGAGGCGCGGGGAACCTATGGTTTTGGCTCGGCAAGTGCATCTTCCCCGTGTAACCAAGAGGCCGCAACCTTGAAAGTAACGACCCTCACTCTCTTCGCTTCTCAACATTTCCCGAGGTACCGTTCTGGCTGGCAGGATGGTAACTTCATTCACCTTTCCTGACACACCTACCATTTGCCTCTTCGAAACGTGGCCCCAGAAATGGGGCCATTTTTTTGGCCGGTTAGGGCGAAGTCAGATACACTGACCTGCATCTTATGGTCATGGCCTCTTGCACGTCTTCATGCACCGCCTTCACCCTGCTGCTGATCTCAACCGTATTTTCCGGCGCCCAGAACCCGCCGCAAAAGCCGCAGCCCGCACCGTCGCCATCATGGGCCACGGTGCCGCAGGCCTCGGCGGCGGAGCAGCAGAACTTCCCGCCGCTGTTGCTGCAGCAGCTTTCCGCCATCAAAGCGGCCGCGCTGAATGACGACTATGCCTATCGGGAGCTCGCGCACCTCACCGAAAACATTGGGCCGCGCCTAAGCGGATCGCCGCAGGCGCACGCCGCAACCGAATACGTGGCCGAGGAACTGCGCAAGCTGGGACTGGCAGTTCGCCTGCAGCCGGTCACGGTGCCGCACTGGGTTCGGGGAGTGGAAACGGCTGAGTTGGTCGAGTATCCGGGCACGGTTCCGGGAACCACGCAGAAGATCGTGTTAACCGCCCTCTTCGGAAGCTCCTCGACTCCGCCAGACGGCCTCACCGCCGAGGTGGTGACGGTCAATACTTTTGAGGAACTCGCCGCCCTGGGCCGCGACAAAGTCGCCGGCAAAATCGTCTTGTTCAATGAACTCTTCGACAAGCAGAAAGCCGCCGCCGGATACGCTTTCGCCGCCTACGGCGAGGCCGTCCGTTACCGCGGAGCTGGAGCCAAAGCGGCCGCCGATCTGGGAGCGGTGGCGGCCTTGGTGCGCTCGGTGGGCAACGCCGACTACCGCCTGCCGCACACCGGGTTCAGCTATCCGGGCGGCATCCCCGCCGGAGCGGTCGCCGCTGAAGACGCCGACCTGATCGTGCACCTTGCTGCCGAGGGGAAGGTCCGGATGCATCTCACGCTCACACCGCAGAAACTTCCGGATGAGACCGGTTATAACGTTATCGGCGACCTCAAAGGCTCCGAGCATCCCCAGCAGATCGTGGTGGTCTCGGGGCATCTGGATTCATGGGACCTGGGCACGGGCGCGATCGACGACGGGGCTGGGGTGGTAATGGCCATGCAGACTGCGGAAGTTCTGCAGCGGCTGCACCTGCGGCCGGCGCGGACGCTGCGCGTGATTGCCTGGATGGACGAAGAAACCGGAGGCGCTGGCAGCAAAGCTTACACCGCGGAATACTCCGCCGACTTCACTCAGCACGTCGCCGCCATCGAGAGCGATGCGGGCGCGGCGCATCCTCTCGGCTTCGAGGTGAAGATCAACCCCGCGGCTCTCGAGGCTCTCCACCCGGTACAAACGGTTCTACAGAGCGTGGGTGCGACGGTGTTTGAAAATGCCCCTTATCCACCGGGGGCCGACATCGCCGCCATGTCGGATGCGGGAGTACCGGCCTTCGGCATCAAGCAGGATGGCCGCACTTATTTCAATTACCACCACAGCGCTGCCGACACGCTCGACAAAGTCGTCCCCGGCGAACTGCGGGAAAATGCCGCCGCCATGGCGGTAATGGCTTACGCACTGACTAATATGAAGGAGCCGCTGCCCAGATAGGACAGCCCCGCAGGCCACCATCGGTTTCCCGTAGGGTGGGGAGGGGGATACTGGCCTGCTCGCCAGACATCCCGGCTGGAATATTCTGCCCGTACTGAAACCCCCTGAGCTTGATTCCGCTACAATGGGTAGAGTCTCCCAGCGAATGCGGCTCGTTAGTCCACTCTTAAAACGGGTTGTGTATCCGGCCATGCGTCGCGCAGGATGGCTCGATCACACTATGCCCCCCGGCGGTTACGCGGTTGTGAATTACCACGGCGTATTCCCCGCTGGATATTCCGACGGCGAAGAGTTTCTAGATGGCGGTTTGGTGCAACCGCTGGACCTTCGCAGGCAACTCCAATTCCTGAAATCGCACTATCGCGTCATTGCTCCGGAGGACTTTCGGGCGTGGATTGAGCAGGGCAAGCCCCTTCCGCCCCGCTCCGTTCTTGTGACCTGCGACGATGGCCTGCTGAACATTTTGACGGACATGCTGCCGGTGCTGCAGGACGAGAGTGTCCCATGTCTTTTTTTTGTGACCTCGGCTTCCTGCAGCGAAGATCCAGGAATGCTCTGGTACGAGGAGCTCTACCATTTAATGCAAGACCAGCCGCTGAGTGGACTGGACTCGCAGCTTCCTATAGAAATTGGCGCAGAATTCAACTCTCCTGAGAATTTGCAAGCCCGCTGGTGGAGCGTGGTGAGGAGGGCCTCGCAGCTGAACGCGGAGGCCCGAGTGGACTGGATGACTGCCGTTCGCACTCACTGCGGACCGGCGCCAGCTCGCCCGGAGAAACGATGGCGGCTGTTGAACATCCGGGAACTCAAGAAACTCAGCGAGGCGGGAATGAGCATCGGAGCACACCCCCGGACCCATCCCGTTTTATCGCTGTGCAGCGACGAAGAGGCGCGCCGTGAGATTCAGGAATGCAAGATCGAGATCGAGGGCGCTCTGGGGCGTCCGGTCTGGGCCTTCGCTTACCCCTTCGGCAATCCTTCCACCATGGGAGGACGAGAAATGCTTCTGGCACGGCAGGCCGGGTTCTCGTGTGCCTTTCTCAACGTGGAACACTGGCCCGGTCAAGGCTTTAACCGGTTTGCGCTCCCGCGCACTCATGTGACAACAGATATGACCCTGCCCGAATTCGCAGCCCACCTTAGCGGTGTTCACACCCGCCTGCGGCGTGCGGTGGGAGCCTAGCAGGTCCGGCGCCTGACCACTTCATCCGGCTAGCGGTGGCCGATCCGCCTCACTGATTCGGGAGATCAAGTCAGGTACTCCCCGCAGACGGAAGTTTGTGGTCCGATCGTGAGGTGATCGTTGTCAGTCCGATTTTGAAGCGCGTGGTGTATCCTTGGTTGGCCAGCTCCGGATATCTTCGTCGGCGTGCGGACGCTGGGGCCTTTTGTATTCTCACCTACCATGGAGTCCTGCCTGCCGGATACCAGCCCGGCGATCCACAACAGGACGGCGCCCTAGTGAGTCCTGACAACCTTCGTAGCCAACTTCGGTTGCTGAAGGAGTGCTACCAGGTCGTATCGCCCGACGAAGTGCGGGAATGGGTCGCGGGGGCAAAAGAGTTGCCCGAGCGAGCTGTGCTGCTTACCTGTGACGACGGGCTACGCAATGCCCTTACCGATATGGCGCCGATTCTGCGCGAAGAAGGCCTTTCGTGTCTCTTCTTCGCGCTGGGCGAGTCGGCCTTAGGGAGCTCCAGGATGTTGTGGTACGAAGAACTCTATCTTCTGCTTTTGGCGGCGCCCGCGGGCAATTATGCTTTCGATTCGCTGGGAATAGGCATCGAGTTGGGAGATGGGCAAAGAGGGCCTGCGTGGTGGAGTCTGGTAAAGAAGCTGTCGCAATACGATCAGACGCAACGGACCGGTCTCATCGAGACCTTGCGTATCCAATTGGGATTGCACGACGGGTGGAACCATCACGGGAGCCCAGGATGCTGGGACAATGAGGCACAGCGCCGCCGATTCTCGCTGCTCGAAGTCGACGAGTTGCGGCAGCTTGCAGACCAAGGGATGAGCATAGGATCTCACACCCTGAGCCACCCCATACTCTCGCAACAGACTTCCGAATTGGCGTGGCGGGAAATTTCCGAGAGCCGTCGCCTGCTGGAGGACGCCATTGGAAAACCGGTGTGGGCTCTGGCTTACCCGTTCGGCGATCCGGAATCGGTGACCACCAGAGAGATGCAGATGGCGGAGCAAGCCGGCTTCCAGTGCGCCTTCATGAACATCGGAGGCGGCTTCGGGGCGGCCTTGCCTAGATTTGCGCTCCCCAGACTTCACGTGACGGCGGACATGAGCTTGTGTGAATTCGAAGCCCACCTCTCGGGTTTTCACCGCGACCTCCGGTCGCGTTTGTCCGGAGAAGCACCGTAGACGAGGCTGAGCGTAAAGCCCCGGAAAGTAAACTCTGCGATTGCAAGCAATTCACTCCATAGGTGGCCGCACGTTATTTAGGGCACCACCCACGGTCGTGGTGCTTTTGGGTGCTAAAACACCACGACCACCACCCACACCCCTGTTGACGCATCTCAATTTTGGCGCTTATCATCTTCGTTTGGGCTTTAGCTTACGGGCGGCTCCGGGAGCCGCAGGATTTAGAAGTGAGATTATGGATAAGAAGAAGTTAGAAGCATTCAAGAAGCGGCTGGAGATGCGGCAGCAAGACTTGCGGCGGACGGTCTCCCGCACCCAGGCCGACGGGCGCTCGGCCGACGAGGACACGGCCCAGGACATCGCCGATCGCGCGGCCAGCTCCTATACCAAGGAGTTTCTGTTCAGCCAGAGCAACAACGAGCGGGCGCTTCTGCAGATGGTCGAGCGGGCGCTGGCGCGTATCCGTGAAGGCAGCTTCGGAGAGTGCATCCATTGCGGCAAAGAGATCAACGCCAAGCGTCTGGAGGCGGTGCCCTGGACGCGTCACTGCATCGAGTGCCAGGAGAAGCTGGAGCAGGGATTGCTGGAGGAAGCGCCGCATTAGGCGGTAGTGTCTCAAGTTCTTTAACACAGGGGACACAGAGGAACACAGGGTAGAACCACTCGGGCACGAGGCACGCGATTCAGGCACACGCTACTTTGACGGTGCTATTTTGCGACTGATAAACTGATAATCGTCCCGCCCACGACATAGGGTCATCCCATAGACTCACGAGACTGAGATTGGAAGGTAGCGGTGCGCGCACAAACACGCCATCAACTTAAAACAGACGCATTCAGCCGGGTCACGATTGGGGCTGCCGAGAAGACTGCTCACTGGAGTGTGGAGCATAGAAACACGCTGCTGGCCGCTGTGATCGCCGTGGCCGTGGTTGCCGGCGCAGTGGCGGGCGGATGGTATTACTTCAGCGCGCAGAACGAAAAGGCGAGCCTTGCCATGACCCAGGCGGTGCGGATTCTGGAGGCTCAGCTTCGTCCCGCGGGAATGCCTGCGCAGCCTGGGGTTCCCAGCTACACTTCCGCCAAGGAACGCGCCGAGGCCGGCAAGAAGGAGTTTCAAGCCATCTTGAACAAGTATCCCCACACACGCTCGGCGGATATGGCCAAGTATTTTCTGGGAGTGACCTCGGCGACGGAGGGCGACAACCCGGCCGCGGAAGCTGATTTCAAAGCGGTGGCTTCCGAAGGCAACCAAGAGCTGGCGTCGATCGCCAGGCTGGCGCTGGCTACGCTCTATGGCAACACCAATCGCACCAAAGATGCGGCAGCCCTTTACCAGGAACTGATCAATAAGCCTACGACTTCGGTGAGCAAAGTAACGGCGCAGCTGCAACTGGCAGAGCTGTACCAGGCCAGCAACCAGCCGCTCGACGCCAAGCGTCTCTACGAACAAATCAAGAAAGAGAATCCCAGCACGGAAGCCGGACAACTGGCGACGCAAAAGCTGGCGGAGCTGAAGTAGAAACAGTTGCCAGTGGCCGTGGCCCTAAGGCAGAGCCTCGCTAAGTGCCTCATGCTACTGCGCAGTCGGCCACCCTGCGTGCCCCCGGTTTGCTTACCTTAGTAATTCGATTCCAGACTTTCGCAGTGAGTTGAAGCCCGCGCTCAAGCAGAATTGGTGGGAGTGCATTCCCGTCCTTTGAGTGAGGGCTCATGAAAGTCTTGCTGCAGCGGTGTGGATTCTTCGCAGCCTTTCTTCTGTTGGCGATTTTTTCTCTGATTCCGGCGTTTGGCCAACAGGAAGATTCCGGGCAAAGCCTGGGCGACGTTGCGCGCAAGCTCCGCAAGGACACCACCAATGAAGTCAAGATGACGGACGCGGACACCAAGAAGCTGTTCGAGTCGGTGGACCGGATTTTCGCCTTCGCCGCCGAAGATACGGGTATGCCCAAGCACGCTACGGTGAAGCGCCGGCTGGTGAGCAAGGCTGATGTAGAAAAGTATGCGGCAGGTCAGATGGCGAAAGAAGAGTTCACCAAGAACCTCGCCCAGGAAGAACTGAGCATGAAGAAGCTCGGGTTTCTCCCGCGGGAGTTCAACTTGAGGGCATTTCTCGTGAAATCCACCGGGCAGGAAATTGCCGCTTATTACGATGACGAGAGCAAGACTATTTCAATGCTGAACTGGGTTCCTCCCGACCGCCAGGAACCGATTCTGGCGCACGAATTAACCCACGCGCTGCAGGACCAGAACTACGATTTGGCGAAGTGGATGAAGGCGGCCGCGAAGCCGGGGGCAAACGGCGCGGACGCCGCGGTCAACGATGACAGCAAGGTTGCGCGCAAGGCGGTGGTGGAAGGCCAGGCCATGGTGGTGTATGTGGACTACCTTCTCAAACCCGTGGGGCGGAGCCTGGAGGACACACCCGGGCTGGTCTACCAGATGGAAGAGCCGGCGGTGAAAGCAGTGGTGGATTCGCAGCTCATGCACGATGCGCCCATGATCCTGCGCGAAATCGGAACGTTCGCCTATCAGCAAGGCCTGATCTTTGAGGGCGAACTGCTGCACAAAGGTGGAAAGAAGATGGCATTTGCGGGGGCGTTCGCGCGCCCGCCACGGAACTCGCACGAAGTGTTGCAGCCGGATGCATATATTCGCGGGGAAAAGCTGCCGGCGGTGCGCATTCCGGATATGCAGGCAGCGCTGAACGGCGAGTATGAGGTGTACGACTCGGGCGGGATCGGCGAACTGGATGTGCGCGCGCTGTTGAAGCAGTATGGCGAACGAAAGATTGCCGATGAGGTTTCCTCGGAGTGGCAGGGCGGAGCGTATGCGACCTTCCGGCGGAAGGACAAGGCAGTAGCGGACGCCTCGCAGAGCACGGGGGATCTGGCCCTGCTGTACGTTTCGCGATGGAAGACCCCGCACGTGGCGGAATGGTTCGCCGGCTTCTATGCCCGGTCGGTCGCGCAGCGCTATCACAGTGCCACCGCGCAGGCTGTGTCCGCTTGTGCGGAGACGAACTGCCCGGTTTCGAGTACGCAGATTGCGACCGAGGAAGGGCCGGTGATCGTGGAGCAGTGGAAGGACAACAGCGTGGTGGTCTCGGAAAGCTTTGACCCCGCGACCGCGGCCAGGATACGAACGGCGCTGCGGGATGGGACGGGCGCAGAGCACGCGGTGAGTTTGCCGCCGGAGGAAATTGGATCGCGGCTGTTGGAGATTCCCGCATTTCGAGCTTTTACGCAGCAGGT
>Ga0187769_10001020_pt1 | contig 15565 bp, 14 predicted proteins | sample 0116_SJ02_MP02_1_FD_133140 | JGI IMG/M metagenome (GOLD analysis project Ga0187769, IMG submission 133140) | Tropical peat soil microbial communities from peatlands in Department of Meta, Colombia - 0116_SJ02_MP02_10_MG | ecosystem: Environmental > Terrestrial > Soil > Wetlands > Peat | place... | reverse complement strand
TGTTCCATGGCGGCCATCGTCTCTTGGATGGGCACTCTCGGGTTGGGCCAGTGGACTTGGTAGAGGTCGATGTAAGAAGTCCCAAGCCGCCTAAGGCTCCCGTTGAACGCCCTGACGAGTGCGTCTCTGTGCAGGTGGGTGGGCCACACCTTCGTTGCCAGGAATATCTCGTCCCTCCTTCCGCCCTCGATAGCTTTCGCCACCAGCGGCTCTGACCTGTAGACTTCCGCGGTGTCAACGAGCGTGATGCCCGATTCCAGCCCGGCTTTGATTGATTCCACCTTCGTACCAGCTCCCCTTCTCCACCCTAGGAACGCCGTCGTGGTCCAGAGGGGGTCGTAGTATGTGCCCATCCCAATTTCCGGGACCTTCCGGCCAGTCCTGCCAAACTCCTTCAGCCGCATAGAAGCAATGCCCGCAAGGCCGGTTAAAGAAATCAGCGAGGCTTGGCACTCGCCATCCATTGTCCCTAGAAGCTCATGCGGCCCCTGCCAGACAATTCATCAGGTTCGAAAGGACATTCGAGTTACTGTAAAGCACCCTTCTTCGCGGATTCTCCCGCGACAACCTCCTTGGGCAGGAGCCAGTAGATATCCGGGTGTTCCGTCTTGAGGGTCGAGAACGTTGGAGGGAGGAGTCCGTTTCTCCTAGCCCTGCGCACATTATATTCGACGAACCGCCTCATTGCGCTAGTCTCGCCAGCCGCAGCGACGAACGCCCTTATCTTTTCGATGGCTGTCTCATCGTCGAGCTTCTTGACGTTCACCAAGTAGGGCGCCAGTACCAGCCACACCAGTCTGTGCCTACCATCGGAAACTGGGTGCGCCAGGAGGTCTTCTACGTAGAGGTACCCCTTGTTAGTCTTAGGCTTCGGAGAGGGTACGTACTGCATCACGTCGACCTTCACCCCCAGCAGCTGCCTGGGGAACTGACCTCTTCGCAGGTTCCTCACCCCTTCGGCAATCGCGGCGAGGGCCGAGTCCCCGAAGAGGTCGTTGAGCATGTTGTCGCTCATGTAGACAATTCCCCCGTCAAGCTCCTGCCTCGCCAGCTTCCACTTTGGGTTCTTCGCGAGCTCATACTTCGAGATCAGCGAGAGATATCTCTCGAAGGGCATCGAGTAGCCGGCCCGCCCGTCTGCAACGTCGACAAGCGATAGAGCCACGCCGAAACACTCCCCCATGACCTCCGCCTTTGCCTTCGGTTCTTCCCTTACGAAGAACTCCTTCGCCCTCTCCGCCTCCTTCTTGGAGAATCTCGACGTCAGTATCGGGTCTTGGCTGGCGACCAGGGCAGCTGCAAAGAAGCTGGAGAACTCGACCAGCTCAGACATATGCGGCTCGTACTTCGCCCTCCCAAGGGAGCTTAGGAGCCTGCTCTCGGTCTGCCCGACCACTTCCCTGCTGGCCAGCCCATCCTCGACAGGGATGGACTCGAAGAATTTCCTCGACTGGGGTGCGAAGGGGTACCTCAGCTCTAGGTCAGACAGCACTGGGCTACCATACGGCATCTATCTCCACCCGATGTTCCGGCCTTCCAAGGCACTTCTTAACCCTCTTTCGCTGTGGAGACAATCGAAAGCACGTCTCTGTCCCTAAGCACGTAATTTGTCGGGAGATGGAGCCCCGTCCTGACGTCGATGGCGTAGAGGAGCCCCTTGACCAGGTCCGTGTGTATGTCCCTGGCCAGGTCCTCCACGGTGGATCCGCTAGGGAGGAGGTACACATCCGGGAGTATCCGCCCGTTCTTGTCGGAAAGCTTCTGTGGGTCATGTACTGGGTAGACAGCATTCTCCCTGAGCAACTTGAAGGTCACAGAGTTCAGCGCGAATTGTACGCCAGTTCTCAGGTACTCCCCGAAAACCTTCCTCCTGATGTAGGCCAGGGCGCTCCTCTGGGCGTCGTTCAAATCTTGGGGCTTGAGTATCTCGAACCGCTCCTCGCCGGGGACATACTTGATGAGCCCCTTGGCTTCAGCTCTCCTGAGAGTGAGTTCCGCCTCCCCACTCGTTGGGACCACGATGAGTCCCTTGAACTTCTCACGGAGCTTCTGGAAGTTCTCGGCAGCGAACGGGAGATCCATCTTGTTCGCGATTAGCAGCGTAGGCTTCGAGTACTCGCGCAGAGACCAGCAGAAGTTCTGGATGTCCTTCTCGTTCCACGAGTCGAACTGCTTCTCCTCGAGCATCACCTCCTTTATGGCCGCTATGACGTGCTCCTTCCTTACCCCAATCCCATGCATTACCTCCTCCACGGCCGCGGGGATGCCGTAGCCGGGTGTCTTCGAAAGCTTCGATATCTTGGGCAGGTTCGTATTGAGGAGCTTTGTATACCAGAGGACCAGCTCCAGCTCCACATCTGCGAAATCTGCGATGGGGTCTCCAGTCCCCGGGTCGGATATCTTCCCGTCCTTGTCGACACTCCCAGAAGCGTCCACCACGTGCAGGAGTGCGTCGGACTGCGCAGCAACGCTCAGGAACTGGTTCCCCAGCCCCTTTCCCATCCAAGCTCCCTTGATCAGACCGGGAAGGTCTGTGACCTCGACGGGTATGAACCTCCAGCCGTCCTCGCACTTCGAGTTTGCAGGGTTGTCAGTGACCCCGAACTCCTTGTGGACGCAGAGCGTGACGACGTCCGCGACTCCAGTCTCCGGCGACTTCGTGGTGAACGGGTAGTTCGACACTTCCCCCGAAAGGAGAGTCATCGAATTGAACAGAGTCGTCTTCCCTGCGTTTGTCTTCCCGATAATTCCTATTCGGATGACCATAGCCTTAGCCTACTTCCGAGCACCCTTTACTGGATAAAAACAGTTGCACACACCGGCGCCGTCAGGGGGAGGGGGCTGAACGCCACGCCCTCACGGCCTCGTACCAGAAGGCGGCTGCCGCCACTGCCAAAATGACAGAGAACCATTCGACCACAGGCACGATCCCGAAGTAGGGATACCCCACATATGCGAGGTAAACCGCGAACACAGTGAAAACCACCGCATAGAAGACGAACCTGGGTACGATTAGGGTTCCAAGCCGAAGGAAGTCCCTCATCACGTCCACCTTCACCTCCCCTACAACCTCGTATTCCCCATTGTTCTCTGAAACAAGCCCAAGGTCCTTCAGTTTGTTTAGGTGATACTGCGCCAGGGAGGGATTAGACATCAGGAGGGCCCTCTGGACCTCTCTCACCCCCACTTTGCGCTTCTTAAGGGCGTACACATACACTCGGAGGGTGTTCCCCTTCAGCTCCGCGTCGACCATCCCCTTCGTCCGCTTCTCGATGGGAGCAGAAGGTTGCTGCGGCGGCTGTTTAGCTGATTCGGTCACGAACTGCCCTGCTCACCCTCGCTTTTCAGGTTCCACGTTCAAAAACATTGGTCGGTAATGACCAAGGGGGCTGAGTATCATACGACAGATGGGCGACCTCTGATTGAAGCTCAGGTCGAGGCTGTGACCTAGCTCCTGTACCTCAGGATGGCGCCGACGCCGCCGAAGCTCTTGAACATGCTCCCCTCTTCCGTCCCTGATGAAATCACCTCCACCTTCGACCCCACTTGGAAGGCGAGTTCTTCGAACACGTCCACTAGGTCTCTCTCCACCACGTCGTAGTCTGTCGCCCCGCACTTCACGCAGGGAGTGGACGTCATCTCTTGGCGCTGCTGAATCTTCTTCGCCACTGCAACCATCTCTGTCTTGACAGTGCCGCACTTCTTGCACGTCGCGTCAATCCTTACCATGTCGAGGTCGTCCGAGACAAGAACCACCTCGGCGCTCGCTTTCTGGAGTGCATCCATCACCCTTGGGAGGCCGTAGACAGCTAGCCCCGCCTGCTTGTTCACTTCTGCTAGGAACTTCTGGACAAGGCGCTTCTCCTCAACCAGGCGGACATCCTTTAGCACGTCCGATCCCTTCTCTACAAGCTCCCTCACCCCCTCCCGCCCGGAGTATCCCAGGTCGAGGACAGCGAGTATCCTCTTCTGCAGCTCGTAATGCAAGTACCCCCCTTTCAGGAACTCATCCTTGGTGGGCCCCGGGCCCCCGACCAGCAGGCCAGTGACCTTGTTGTCGTCGATGAAGATTCGTGTCGCATGCTCTCCCACTCTGTTGAAATAGTAAGTCAACTCCATCTCCCTCCCGCGCTCATACCTCCTGGCGGACTGGCCCCCCTTCCTCGTCTTCCCGGAGATGCCCGAGGTCAGCACGTCCGCTATCTCCAGCCTGTCCCCACTGAGGATTCCCATCCCGGTCTCGCTCGAATCTATGGCGAGGATTCCGTAGACCTTCTCCTCCCTCAGCATGTCCCTGAGCCATTCGACGTGGAAGTGGTCGTCGCACTGGTAGAGGTACTGGGTGACTGGCTTCGGCGGGACAATCTCCCACACATTGACGACTTCGCTCCCTGGGCCGTTGGTAGGAAGAGCCCCGGAGAAAATCACTAACCCAGTGTCCGGTGCAGTCCTATAGAGCTTGAGCCTCTGCATCGCCTTGGTGAGGGCGTCCTGGACATGGTTCCGGGTGGTGTCAGACTTGATGTTACCTGCGGTCCCCCACTCCTCCCTCAGATTTGCGATTGCCTCGTGAATGGGCTTCTTGGGGGGAATATAGAGGGAGACGAGCTCTGTCCCTCTCCCTTCCTTGTTGCTGAGCTCGGAGATAAGCTTCCTTACCTTGTATAGCCTAACTGAGTCGGTCTTGGACAATGCAGAGCTACCTCTACGTCAGGCCGAAGAAACTGTCGCTTCGGGGGAGGCACCAGGCATTCGGATGCTCAAAATCTTCCTGACCCATTTATAAAACCTATCACTCCCCGAAGGTGCCCAAGCGAGGACTTGCAACAATGAAAGCTGTGCTACGGATTGGCGGCTCTGTTCTTGGTTCTCCCCCCTCCGCCAAGGTCGTCAACGCCTACGCCGGGGTGATCGCAGACCTCAATTTCGAGGGGCACTCTGTCGCGGTCGTAGTCGGGGGCGGCGAGGTCTCTCGCGAATACATCAGGTCTGCTGCGGCCATGGGTCTCTCGACGTACCAGCAGGACACGGTCGCGATTCACGCTTCACGGTTGAATGCACGCCTTGTCGCTATGAAGCTCGGAGGCGTGAGCAGCGTCCCCACGTCAATCGACGGCATGCTCCAGCGCCTCGCGAGGAACAGGGTGGCCGTGATGGGGGGCCTGAAGCCAGGCATTACAACCGACACCGTGGCGGCCATAGTGGCCGCCAAGTGGAGGGCGGATATCTTGGTGAAGGCCTCAGACCAAAACGGCATCTACACCGAGGATCCGAGGGTCAACAAGAAGGCGAAAAAAATCGATAGACTGACCTACGAGAAGATGAAGCAGATTCTAGGTGGCTCGCACAGGCCGGGGATCCATAGCATCGTCGACCCCGTGGCCGTTGACCAGCTCGTCGAGTCAAGGGTGAAGCTGGTAGTGCTTAACGGCGCAGACCCCAGGGGCGTGATCAGAGCAATCCACGGCGAGAAGATAGGCACGGTCGTAAGCTGAGCGGCGGGAGTAAGAGCAACACGAATTGGTCCCGGTCATAGTCTATTTCGCACTCGCCGCCGCAGTCTTCGTTTCCTTCTGGTCCTCTCTTGTCGAAGCGACTTACCTGACCCTCCGCCCATTCTCCCTCAGTTCTTCCATCGCAACAGGTTCGCCCAAAGCTGCCGCCGCCCTCGAAATCGTGAACGAGAAAACGAGGCTGGTGAGCGTGACGACCTTCGTCGACACCATCTCCAATGTGGTCCTCGCCAGTACCATCGGGCTGTTACTGTCCGATATTTTCGGCCCCATAGGCTGGGTCTACAGCGCCATTGGTGGTTCGTTCGTGATCATGACCCTGCTTTACCTTCTCCCGAAGGCCATAGGCATCGAGAACGCCCTGAGAATGTCAATGGTTCTGGCTCCCTCGACGAAAACGATTATGTCCGGTCTTGCACCCATAGCAGTCCCTCTGACAAACTTCGCCCGGGCCCTCTCTGAGAGGTTGGTTGGGAAGCCAGGGTACAAGGAAGTGGACCTGGCCGCAGAGTTCGAGGACGTGGTCACTATGCTAGAAAAGGCAGGGCACATCGAGCCGGATGCGGGACGGCTCCTAAGAACCCAGCTGGCCTCCTCAAAGAACAGCGCTGCCAGTGTCCTTACTCCCCCAGAGGAGATAGTCTCCATCGACAGCCGCTCCTCCGTGTTCGACGCGCTCCGGACCATGGGACAGACCAACCATCCACGAATGCCCATATACGACGCGAAGAGGAAGATGTACATCGGCGCGGTAACGTCAAGTACCGTCTCGAGAGCGGTCTCCAGAGATCACACCGACTCGCCCATCCTGGACTATATGATACAGCCCGCGAGGGTCACAGAGGACGAGAGCCTCCCATCGGTCATCGACAAGATGCAGGATGCGGGCACCACCATCGCCTTCGTCTACGACGGAGACAAGATGGTCGGTATGATCACGCTTTCGGACATCCTCGAGCGCCTGCTCGGCATTAAAGTCTAGCAGGTTCTCTCGCAATATTGAACCTACCCGATTTCATCTCCGCCGCTGCCGTCGATTGGCTCGTTTCCTCGGGACAGCGAGGGAGTTGAGCTCGTCAAACGTGATAGCGCCTTCGATCAGCGAGTCAAATGTACCCTTTTCTCGAACTTCCTTGGACGCCCGCCTGAGGAGCCCCATTGCAGCATACGAAGCTGCGGGCCCGAAGCTCACCCTGGCCACTCCCAGCCGCACCAGCTCCGGCACGGTCGGAAGGCCCTTTCTAACCATCACGTTTGTAGGAAAATCGAGGGCGCGCACGAACCTCGAAATCGACGCAGCCTCAGTCAGGCCCATGGGATAGACGCAGTCCACCCCGAGGTCCCTATACACCTCGGCCCTCTTGATGGCCTCTTCCATCTTCTCGCCGTCGTCCCCAGGAGAGAACCGCAGCGCGTCCGTGCGGGCGTTGATGACGAACGGGACCTTCAGCGCTTCGCGGAGGCGGATCAGCTCCCTGAGTTTCGCCTTCTGCTTCTCCACGGGGAGGAGCTTCTTTGTGCTGTGTACGAAGTCCTCGATATTGATTCCCACTGCGCCTGCCCTGATGACGGCCCTAACGCTCCTGGCCACGCCTTCGGGGGTATCCCCGAACCCGCCAACGACATCGCCGCTCAGGGGGACTGACAGTACGCGCGCCACCCTTCTGACTGCAGAAACGAACTCCTTCAGTGGGATGTCTTCTCCGTCAGGATAGCCAAGTGAAACCATCATTCCTGCACTGGACGTGGCGACGGCCGGGAACCCCTCATCTTCGAACACTCTGGCGCTGGGCACGTCCCACGCGTTGGGAAGGACGAGAATCCTCCTCCCGTTATGAAGTCCACGGAACTCCTCCGCCTTTGCAGCTTGAGAGCTCATTCAGATGCGGGCTCTCCCTGGTCTGGTTTCACCATGAACAGCCCAAGTCGACTGAGAATGCTAAATTGTTTCTGGGAACCGATTTGCTGGCGCGTCAGTCATCCAGCTAGGGTGAGCTCTGCCTGATCTTCCACGGGGAGGCTCGCCGATTTGACGAAAACTGAACAGGCCCCGTGGTCGGGTAGCTCAGTAAAGTAGATGGTCTGACGATGGTTCTGGCACCACATGAACTCGAGGCCTTCAAGGGACCTCGCCACGAAGCAGTCTTCCGTCTGCTTGTCGGAGAAAGCCAGCTTCTGGTAATACCTACTCGACGGATTATCGCACTCCCCCACCCGTGGCATCAGGTCGGAAGGGAACCAGTAATGGCAGAGCAGGCAGGTCGTGTCTCGAATCTTTGAGCCACCTGGCAAGCCTCCTTTCGCTGAACCCACAGCTCCCTTGGGCGAACCGTAGCCAACCTTGGCTCTGGCCATTCGAATTATCTGAAAATGTCGAGGAAAGTATTGAAGGTTCGCTATGTTGTAACGTGTACAATATTTAGGAGCCAGCCTATCCTTTGACAATCTGAGCAAGCCGCCTTGCAATTTCATCATCCGTCCCCTGGATGAATTCCTTTTTTCTTTCGGGAGAACGCATCCTGCTCAGCCCTGTGACCTCCGTGCGTGATCCTTCCAGGCCCACGTCAGCCGGAGTGAATCCCAAGTCCTGAATACTCATAGTCCTGAGCTTGAATTCCTTGTCGGCCCACCTCTTCCTCCTGAAATCAGGGAACCTGGGTGAATTGCACCCGAGCTGTACGCTCACAAGCACTGGAGGTTTAACCTCGACCGTCTCGTGGCCATTCGTTATCTCACGCCTGACATGCACCTTGTTATCTGTCATTGACAGTTCGCTGACATAACTGACGTGAGGGATGCCCAGCCATCCTGCCACGCTTGGTGGAACCTGCTCAGTGCTACCATCCGAAGAAGCCTCGCCGCAGAACACCATATCGTACGGTTTCAGCTTCTCTATGCCAGCCGCAAGAACCCGAGATGTCGCATAGGTGTCAGCCCCAGCGAATGCCCTATCGCTCAGGAGGACTGCGTCGTCTGCCCCCATGGCAACCGCTAGCTTGAGGAAAGGCTCGAAGGAGGGGGGCCCCATCGACAGAACAACTACCTTCCCTCCCTGGGAATCCTTCACTTTGAGGGCCGCTTCGAGTGCGTTCTTGTCGGCGTCGTTGATCTCATTCTCCACACCTTCCCTTACGATTGTCTTCTTCTGCTCGTCGAACTTGATCTGCTCTATCTTGGGCGTTACTTTCATGCAGACTACTTGGTTCATTAACCGCTACCCCTCATACCCTCCAGTTCTGAAACCAGCCGCGGGACTATCTTCGACGCGTCTCCGACGACACAGTAGTCTGCATGCTTGAATATCTCGGCGTTGGGATCCGAATTCACAGCCACTACTGTCTCGACGTTCCTCAGCCCCGACGTGAAGTGGGCCGCTCCGCTGACGCCAACGACAACCGCCAGCTTTGCGTTCAGGCTTGAGCCGGTCGAGCCGATAACAAGGTTCTTCGATGCCATCCCCTTGTCAGCCAGGGGCCTGGACACACCGAATGCGGAGCCCGTGACATCCGCCAGCTTCTTCGGGATCGCCAGGGTATCCTTACACCCAAGCCCGGCCACGACCACCTTCTGGGCCTTACTCACACTAGCGCCACGCTGGACTGATCTCTCCACGACCTGGCATCTGATGGCCTCGGGTCTTAGTTCGAATGCGAACGGCTCTACGGTCCCCACCCTTTCCGTGGGCTCTGCGGCCGTGAACACACCCGACCTGACGGTCGCCATCTGGGGTCTTCCCTTCTTGCACTTGCAGACAGCAACGATGCTCCCACCGAAGCCGGGGACAGAGCCAAGAAGCATCCCGGTCCCGGGTTCGATTTCCAAGTCGACCACGTGGGCCATCAAACCCGCACCGAGTCTCACAGCGAGCATCCCTGCCAGGGCGGTCCCATTGTGGGTCGCCCCGATGAGAAGCATGTCAGGGTCCCGGGCCTTGACCATGGCCGCTACCACATCTGTGTAAGCTTCGGTGGTAAAGTTCCGTAGGAGCGGCGAATCGGCAACGAGGACGACATCGGCCCCCCTGCGTGCGCACTCTACTGCCATATCCTGGACCCCCTCTCCAAGGACTGCTCCAGTGAGCGTCACCCCGAGCTGGTCCGCGATGGTCCGCCCCTTCCCAAGCACCTCAAGCGATGAGTCCTCTAGGACTCCGTCCGTCTGCTCGAGGAAGACGAAGACACCCCCAGGCTTGGACAGGCGATTACACACCTCCGTTCCCGATGCGGCTGGCGACTATCTCAGCAACATCCATTATCTTGATGCTCGAGCCGACCGTTTTGACGCCATCCTCAAAGTTCAGGACGCAGAATGGACAGGCGGTGGCCATTACGGAAGCGCCAGCCTCCTCGGCTTGGGAGACCCGCCTGTGGCTCGGCCTCTCCCCCTCCGCCTCCACGTACATCCCGCCCCCTCCTCCTCCACAGCAGAGTGCATCGCTCCTGTTTTCGTCCATCTCGTTGAGCTTCAGGTCTGGGACGCTCTCGAGGACCTTTCGCGGTTCCTCGTAAACACCGCCATACCTTCCGAGGTAGCACGGATCGTGGTATGTCACCACCACGCCGTCCTCGCCCGGCGTGTGCCTCAGCTTGATCTGCTCCTTGTCTAGCGCCTCCGAGAGAAACTCGGTGTAATGGAGCACAGGGGGAACACTGCCGAATTTTGGATAGACGTCTCGGAATACGCCATTGCTGTGTGGCGATATTGTGATGACGTCCTCGGCACCAACGCTCTTGAACGACTCGATGTTCGACTGCGCGAGCTCTTCAAGGTAGGCCTCTTCCCCTATCTGGTAGACCTCGTCCCCCGAACTCTTCTCATTCTCCCCTAGGATTGCGAAATCCACCCCAGCTGCGTTGAGTATCTCGACCAAAGAACGGGCGATGCGCTGCAGCCGTGGATCGAACGACGCCGCGTCGTCTAGGTAGAGCAGGTGTTTCGCCTGCTTCCCCACCTTCACATTCAGGCCTTCGGCCCACTTTCCTCTCTCTTTCTTTTTCCCCTCCCACGCTGTTCCCTCTTCGTATACGCGCCAGAGGGCGCTTTCCAGCTTCGGCGGCGCCTTCCTCTCCCTATAGCTCACTTCCCTGAGCGAGTGGATTACCCCCGTGATTTCGACCCCTCTGGGGCATGCCACCTCGCACTGTTTGCATGTCGCGCACAGCCAGAGAGCTTCCCTGAGGGCCAGCTCCCTTACCCCAACTTGGGCTCCCCGCATTATGCTCCTAACGGGAAGGTTCATCGGACAGATGGCGGTGCACGTCCCACACTGGTAGCAAGACAAAAGGGTACCCGGAACCGCCCCGGCGATGGCGCTCCTGAACTCCATGTCTGGGGAATGGGTGCTCACGGCTCTGTCAAACCCCCCTCACCTGGACTTTGGACACTGTCGACTGGAGCTCCTCTGGAGGAAGCTTCGAAATCAGCGCGGACATCTCCCTCGCCTTGTCTGCGAAGCGTTTCGGCTCGGCCGCGCTTACCCACCACAACTGCAGTCTGTCGGGGTTCACTCCCTTTACCTTCAGCTGGGTCTTCCACCTCTCGACTCTCTTCTCCGTCTGCAGGTTGGCGTTGATGTAGTGGCAGTCTCCTGGGTGGCACCCCGTTACAAGAACGGCACCCGCCCCTTTCGAGAAGGCGTACATGACGAGCTTCTGGGAGATCCGCCCCGAGCACATCGTCCTGATCACACGGGTGTTTGACGGGTACTGAATCTTCATCACCCCCGCCAAGTCTGCCCCGGCGTAGGAACACCAATTGCACGCATAGATCAGGACCTTCCCCGCAGCCCCCTCGGATAGGGCTGCGTCCACTTGGGCCGTGATTTGCTTGTCAGTGAACCCCTCTTGGGTCAGGGCCCCATCCACGGTACATTCAGCTACACACGTGCCACACCCCTGACAGGCCGCGGTCACGAACTCTATGTTCTTCCTCACCTCGCCGAGTATTGCTCCGTAAGGGCAGACGGGGATGCACCTGCCACACTTCGTGCACCTTTCGGGGGTGACCAGAGCCACGAACGGCTCCCTCTCGATCTCGTTCTTCGAGATCACCACAGCCGCTTTCGCAGCCGCCGCCAGGGCCTGGAGGGCCGATTCCTTCACGCTCTTGGGGTACTGTACTGTTCCCGCCAGCATTACTCCCTGTACGGCAGCCTCCGCCGGACCTAGCTTCGGGTGGCTTTCGAGGGCGAATCCTTCCTGATCGATAGACACCTTTAGCTGCTGGAGCACGTCTCCCTTCTGCTCTGTCATTGCTGTACCCTCCTCCGCGTCAGCCCGACGTTGAGGACGGTAAGATCACTCTGAAGCGCTACGTCGCTGCCGGTCAGCTCGTCCTTCACCACCAGCTTGCCGTCCACAAACCGGATTGCATCCTGAGGGACGGAGGCCTGAGGGTACTGGTAGAACCTCACGCCGAGCCTTCCTGCCTTCTCGTACTCCTCCTCCCCGAAGCGCGAGAACGTTCTGATGTCCTTGTAGAGAACGTTCACCTCATTCCCCCTTTCCTTCAGCCTGACAGCCTGGTTGATCATGGTCTGGCAGCAGAACCTCGAACAGCCGCTCGAGCTGTTCCTTGATCCCACGCACGATATGATGGCCACATTCTTCCCTGCAATCCCATCGATGATCTTGTCTAGATCTAGGCTCGTCACCACGTTGGGGTTCTTGCCATATTCGAATTCAGTTGGGACGTACGGCTCGGCCCCCGTGGCCACGACCACTGCTCCTGCCATGAAGCTTGTCCCATCCGTAAGGTGAACGTCGTAGCTTCCGACGAACCCGCTTATCGTCTCGACCGTGGTTCCGGTGTGCACCTTTGCCCCGCTTTCTCCGAGCTCCCTAAGGAGCGATTCCAGCAATGTCTTCGATTCCAACCCAAGGGGTGCTATCTCGGTGACGGAGTTCAGCAGGCCGCCGAGCGCCTCGTCCCTCTCCACCAGGTGCGTTTCGAAGCCCTGCTTGGCAAGGTTTGTTGCGGCAACTATTCCGGCCACGCCCCCTCCCACGACCAGGGCGGTCTGGGTGACCGGGAACTTCATCGTCTGCAGGGCCTTCATGTTCATCGCCCTCAGCACAGACATCTTCACCATGTCCTTGGCCTTCTGCAGGGCACCCTCTCTGTCCTCCTTGTGAACCCAGGAGTCCATGTTCCTGATGTTCGCCATGTCCAAGAGGTAGGGGTTGAGCCCGGCTCGGTTCAGCGCTCCCTGAAACGTCGCGTAGTGGGTCTTCGGAGAGCAGGCAGCCACGACCACGCGGTTGATTTGCTTGTCCCGAATCACACCACTGATGTCGTTGAGGGTGTTTGCTGCACAAGAGTATGTCTGGTCCTGGGCGTGGACCACGTTGGGGAGGGTCCTTGCGAAATCAAGGACAGACTTGACGTCGACCACCCCAGCTATGTTGGAGCCGCAGTGACAGACGAAAACTCCGATTCTCGGCTCCCCTTCGGTGCTGATCTGCACCACCTCGGCCGGTTTAGGCCAGGACCTCGTCTTGACGAAGGTGAGTGCCTTGGCCACGGCCGCGCCTGCTTCAATGACACTGTCAGGAATGTCCTTGGGACCGGTGCTGCACCCTGCAAGGTAGACTCCCTCTCTCGTGCTTGTGTTGAACCCCCCTCGATCATCCATGGATGCGAAGAATCCATCGGGGCTAAGATCTATGCCGAGCATACGTGCAAGCTCGCCTGTCCCCCTCGACGGGATTACGGCGGTCGCAAGGACCACCATGTCGTAGTCTTCCTGAACCTTCACCGCACCATCCTCGGTGTTCTCGAACGTGACTCTGATTGCTTCCCCGTTGGGGGACACCCTAGCCGGTCTGCTCCTCATGAAGCGTACCCCCGACGCCCTCGTCCTGTCATAGAATTCATCGAATCCTTTACCGAAGGCCCTGATGTCCATGTAGGCCACGTCGACTCCCTTGATGCCGTGGTCCTTGAGCTGGTATGCCTCCTTGATGCTGTACATGCAGCATATCCTCGAGCAGTATTTCACCAGCCTCTCGTCTCTGGACCCAGCGCAGAGTACGAAGAGTACTCTCTCGGGGTGCTTCCCATCAGACGGTCTAACTATCTCCCCCATGCTGGGACCCGAGGCCTGGAGGAGGCGCTCAAGCTCCATCGACGTGAGTATGTCCGGATGCTTCCCGTACCCGAACTCTGTGAGGAGTGAGGGATCCAGGAGGTCGAAGCCCGTGGCGACGATGACGGCCGCCACATCTCTTTCAATGAGCTTCGGTTTCATATTGAAATCTATGGCGTTCGGGCCGCAGACGTCGATGCATCTGCTACAGGGAAGAAGGTTCGGAGGGTCGTTCAGGCAGTTCTGAACGTCGATCACATAGGGCCCGGGGACCGCTTGTTCGATAGGGGTGTAAATCGCCTTCCTCGCCGCCATGCCGTAGTCGAACTCGTTCTTCACGACCTCAGGGCAGACGTTCACACATTCGGCGCACCTAGTGCAGGCATCAGTGACATACCGCGCGTCCTGTTTTATGGTGACCCTAAAGCTCCCCGCGCTTCCTTCGACGTTCTGCACCTCTGCCAAGGTGAGGAGTTCGATGTTCGGGTTGAGGGCGACTTCGCTCATCTTCGGCGATTCGATGCAGATGGAACAGTCGAGGGTGGGAAAGTTCTTGTCGAGTACGGACATCTTGCCCCCCACGGTCGGGCTTTTCTCCACAAGGGTGACTTTGGCGCCCGCGTTTGCCGCGTCCAGCGCACCCTGTATGCCTGCTATGCCTCCTCCTATGATCAGAATCCTATCATGGTCAGACAAGCTTCTCGATGCCTCCATTTTTCGCCTCGGTTGCCAGCTCGACCCCGGCGTTCAGCGCCTTGACGTTCACTTCAGCAGCTTTTGGGAACCTCTCGGCCACCGCTTTCTTCAGCGGCTCCAGTGAATGTGGTGAAGCGAGTGCCGCCATGGAACCAAGCATTACAATGTTCATGAGGACTTTCCTTCCGAGGCTTTCCGCGGCCGCAGCCGCCGGTATCGCGAAGACCCGGTGGTCTCCTCCCACCTTCGAAAGGTCGACAAGCCTCTTTTCCACGAGTACGACTCCCGTAGGCTTGACTAGCTTCATGTTGATGTCGAGTCCTTCTTGGTACATAGTAATCAGGGCATCAAGCTTCGACACTAGAGGATAGTCGATGGGCTCGTCGGAAATCACGACATCAGCCCTTGACCAGCCCCCTGTGACATATGGGCTGTACCCTTCAGTCACGACGACTTCCTTCCCTTCATGGAGGGAGGCAGCACTGCCGAGTATGTGGCCCGCGGTGATGGCTCCCTGGCCTCCCAGGCCCGTAATCCTAGCCTCGAACTTCATTTCTTCCCAGCTCCCTGGGTCGCCACCCTCGTCCTGAGGTCGCCAAGCAACTCTTGGTAGGAGGGCCTTCTCCTGTCGACGAAGTTCCCCACCACCACCTCGTCTTCGGGTCGCGCAGTCACAGCGATTTTGCTGAGGTCAGCGTTGTGGTCAACAACAGACTTGTCCCTGAAGTACTCCATCATGTCGAGGGCATCAGGGAACCCGTTGAATTCGCCGAAGGTTGGGGGGCAGGGGGAGAGCACTTCCATGAAAGCGAATCCTTTCACCTCCATCATTCTGCTGATGGCGGCTGTCACCTGGCGCACGTGCATCGCCGTCCAGCGTGCTACAAAGGACGCCCCCGCAGCTGCTACGAGATATGGGACGTTGAAGGGCGTCTCTATGTTCCCGTAGGGGGAGGTGTGCGTCTTCGCCCCCAGGGGTGTAGTTCCGCCATGTTGTCCGCCTGTCATCCCATAGTTGAAGTTGTTCACCATGATCACGTTGAGGTCGACGTTCCTTCGAGCGGCATGGATGAGGTGGTTTCCACCTATCACCCCGATGTCACCATCTCCAGCAATCACAGTGATTTCCAGCTCCGGACGCACCACCGCCATCCCTGTGGCGAACGCAATTGCCCTCCCATGGGTGGTGTGGTAGGAGTCGAGGTTGAGGTACCCTGACACCCGCCCCGTACAGCCGATTCCCGAAATGGAGACGTGCCTGTCTCGAGGA
>Ga0187769_10001019_pt1 | contig 15575 bp, 13 predicted proteins | sample 0116_SJ02_MP02_1_FD_133140 | JGI IMG/M metagenome (GOLD analysis project Ga0187769, IMG submission 133140) | Tropical peat soil microbial communities from peatlands in Department of Meta, Colombia - 0116_SJ02_MP02_10_MG | ecosystem: Environmental > Terrestrial > Soil > Wetlands > Peat | place... | reverse complement strand
CGCCAGGAGAGGCAGTAAGCGCCAGGAGAGGCAAGCCACGGGTAGTGTCAGTTAGGTCGAAGGGTAGTTGCGGTGCACGCGAGATCCCCGGTTCGACGCGTTTCGCTACGCTCACTTGCTCAGGGCAGGCTCTCGTCCCGCTGGTGAAAACGCGGGACTTCGGGATGACGCCCTGAAGTTGTGTCCGGCCAGGCGCCCGGCACGGAGTGCGGTTGGTCACAGTAGGGTGTGAGGTGGATGGGGAGGGTTAATTGGCGAAAAGACGCAGCGATGGGTGCCGGAGATCACTGACAAAAACGGGGCAGAAGAGTTCAATGATGGTGGGAGGAATTAAAAACTGAATACCTTCCCGATATGGGCCCGGCTCCGCAGGATGCGAGGGTCGCACAGTTAAGCCGCCGCTCGGCGGCCAGGAGCCGGGCCGCTTTCTCTCCAAGTGAGTTCATCGGAAGGCCGCAGTGTGAGCTGTGCGGCTAAAGCTGGGATGAAAAAAGGCAGCCTGAGCGAAGCCGCTTTTCAGGCGGGGCGAAGGATCGCGCCTGGATCGTCCACGGTTACGCTCCACGCGAGATCCCTCACCCGGCTGAAGTACGCCGGGTTTCGGGATGACGCCACAAGATTGGAATTGAGCTACTACCCAAGTGCGACATCGAGTTTTTTCCGCAGCCCGGGAATTCGTGTCCCTCCCAAGGCGATTTTGCCGGGACTCTGCAGATTTCGAACGAGGCGGGGATGGCGGAGCGGTGGTAGACTCCGGGCATGAAGGATGCGGGGCGGAAAGTTAAAGAGTGCGAAGACGCGGGAGCCATGCCGGCGAAGAATGTTTCCGGGCCGGCGGCGGGGCCGGCGCTTTATCTGGTGGGGACGCCGATTGGGAATCTGGAGGACATCACGCTGAGGGCACTGCGGCTGCTGAAGCAGGTGGATGTGATCGCCTGCGAAGATACGCGGCAGACGCAGAAGCTGCTGAATCGTTACGGGATCACAACGCGCACGGTGAGCTACCACGAACACAACGAGATGACGAGGGCGGCGGAGCTGGTGAAGGATTTGCAGGAAGGCACGAGCGTGGCGCTGGTGACGGATGCGGGGATGCCGGGAATTTCCGATCCGGGGTTTCGGCTGATCTCGCTGGCGATTCGGCATCATGTGGCGGTGGTGCCGGTGCCGGGAGCGTCGGCGTTTCTGGCGGCGCTGGTGGCGAGCGGGCTGCCCACGGATTCGTTCCGCTTCAGCGGATTTCTTCCGGCGAAGCGGGGAGAGCGGCGGGAAGCGCTGGAGGCGATGAAGAGGTCGCCGCGGACGCTGGTTTTTTATGAGGCTCCGCACCGGATTGTGGAGGCGCTGGCGGACGTGGTGGAGGTTTTGGGAAGCGAGCGGCATGTGGTGATTGCGCGAGAGGTCACCAAGCTGCATGAAGAGTTTTTGCGCGGGCGCGCGGGGGAGGTGCTGGCGGCTTTGAAGGCGCGGCCGGCGGTGAAGGGCGAGATTACGTTGCTGATTGGGAAGGCAGAAGAAGCGGAGGGTGTGGCGGGAGGGTCGGCCGAGAGCCTTCGGGTGAGGGTGGGGCAGATTATGGCGGAGGAGAAGGTCGACGAGAAAGCTGCGCTGAAGAAAGTAGCGAAGGAGCGGGGGATCTCGAAGAGCGAGGCTTATCGGGAGTGGCAGAGGGGGAAGTAAGTTGTAGTTCGGTGCTTGAAGAATGCCGTGGTTAGGGGGTCTGGTTCCCACTGGGGGTAGGTTGAGGGCGCGCGATCTTCCTAGTGTGGCTTACAGCACCTCGGAAAAGCTCTTCCAGACTCCACTATTACCAAGTTGATTCGCGCTGGCTTCAGGCTGGAGAGAACGGGGAAAGTCCCACTTTTCCGGCTGGCCGGGCACTGTCGCCGACGTTGCAAGCCGGTGGCAGGCACATACATTCCACCTCTTAACTTTGCGGATTCTTATCCGGCGGGGTTCGGGAACTTGAGCTGGCTTTACCGTCCGGCTGCGGCTGCGGCGGCGATGGTTCCTGAAATCTGCATGCCTTCGATGCGGGCCAGGACATTCTCCAGGCTGGCGCCGGTGTCGGTGCAGGCGTCGACGTAGGGATGGCGGCTGCCATCGGCGTGCATCACCAGCACGGCGGCTTCAGCGAGCGTCTTCTTTACCATGTAGGGCAGATGATGACGGTCATTGCGGGAGAGGCTGGGGCCTAAGATAACGAGGTCGAACGGGCCTTTTTGCAGGGCTTCGATCAGGGACTTGCGGCCTAGGGCCTTGGCCACGACGTGGCCGGCTTTCTCGAAGGCGGCGGCTGGAGCGGCCTGGGCTTCGGCGTCACCTTCACCATAAAGAATTCTCAGCTTTGCGGCTTTCGTCATGGCTACCGTCCTGGCTCAGTACGAGTTGCGCAGTACTGGCATAGCCACGGTAGCAACCGAGAGGTGCGGTGAGAACGTCACTGAAGACCAGCGACGAACGGGGTTGGAGGGGCGGGCTTCGGCTGTCGGGTGTCAGCGGGTCCGACACAAGAAGGAACTCTGGGTAGTGGGTCAGTCAAGTCGAAGAGTAGTTGCACCGAGATTCCTCGCCCCGCTGGTGAAAACGCGGGGCTTCGGAATGACGCCCTGCAGTTGTGTCCGGAATCAAAAATCACACTGACCCGGTACCGAACTCTGATTCCCCTTCCCCTGGGGCGTTTTCGGCGCTACACTTCTGGCCCAGAGGGCTCTGCCAATGGTTCGCGTTCACGTCGTCGTGGTCGCAGTGCTTTTGCTGGTCAGTTGCGTTTGCTCGGCGCAGCAACAATCCACCTGTAATCTGGATGACGGCCGCCAGGTCTATATCCGGTACAACCCGGTCACAACCAAGACGGACAAAGCGCCTTATGGGAAGCCGTTTACTCCCGGCGGCACGGCGATGACGCTGTTCACGGAAGCGCCGCTCAACTTTGGAGGGACCACGATCCCCATCGGCGCGTACTCGGTTTATCCCATCCCCGCAAAAGAGAGGTGGACGCTGGCGGTGAACAAGAACGTGACTGCGGGTGCAGCCTACGATGAGAGACAAGACATCGCCAAAGCGCCCATCGAGACTGACCAGGTGAGCCCCAGCGAGACGCTGGAAGTGGCCTTCGCGCATGTGGGCGATAAGTGCACGCTGCGGATCTACTTCGGGAAGACCGCGTCGTTCGCAACTTTCGTCGTGAAGTAGGAATAGAGGGCGGACACGGAAGCGGTGTTGGTCAATGAGCAGCGGCGGGCGCAACTGAAGATTCGCAAGTTTGCGTGAGGGGCGGCGGGTCAGGGTCTGTGGTGCCCAGCTTTCGAAAACCGCGAAAGCTGGGGCAGCCCATTTTTTGTGGTGGAGCAGGCTAAAATCTAAAGGTGGGCCAGCCTCCATGGACCACGACCTGATTCTGACCTAAACAACGATGCCCGCTGGCGCGACGTCGCGGTGCAACAACTCGGAAGCCATGAGGTACAAAAATTGGCGGGGACACTCGTCAAGTAAATTCTCGATTTGGGGTCCGTATTTTATTGATATAAACCGCTCAAAGAGATGGGGCGATACCGTGTTAAATCGCTGAGGTAATAGAACAGGACATATACTGAGGCCCACTGTGGTAGCCGCTTTTTTCCCAGACGCGATTCGATGAACAAGTAGTACTTCCGATGTGGTTTGGCCGACGTGACGGTGTACCAGAGGGCCGGGCGCAGCTGCTGGAACAGGTTTTGTACGCAATCGATGGGCCTATGCTGATACTTGGTGGGTCTTACTTGTTCGAGGGTGATGACCTCTTCGGAATCGCTATTGACCTGGCGCCACTGACTGGGCAGGTGGGAATCGCTTATCAGGTGTCCGACGGAATCGAGGAGGTGATGATATTCACCCCGGTCAATGTCTAGCCTTAGCCAAGCTCTGTGCTTATTGGAGTTGACGTATGCCTTGGGATCAATTGCTAAGAACTTCTCATTTTGATGTGATGCATACGTCCACAGCCTGTGTCCGGGAAGTATTTGGGGTAACAACTCACGCACCGAGATGTTTCCAAACGTGGGATTGAACCCTTCAAGTGCCTGCATCAAGTCGCCGAAAATGTTTATGAACCGGGCGGAGCCTTTGACCGAGACGCTATCGCCTAGAACAGCCCAATCCCCAATCCCCCTTATGCGTCACCGATAGTCCGTGGCGGGCCTGTGACATGTCCATACCGGGGGTCCGTATCTTTAAGAGGCACTTGCCTAGATTTAGCATGGAATAGTAAAGAAGCACGGGCTTTACCGCCCGCGCTCCTTGCATGCCAGCGTTAAAGTACTCCTCTGCTTGGTCAATATACGAGAGAGCCTCGTCTCGATTTGCTCCGACAAGGCCTTTCGACCTATACACAGCTTCGTTCAGAATCGCCCACGGATCGCGGACGTAGAGCCGTCGTTGAAGCTTCCACCTCGTTGTTTTTCGAGCTGGCCAGAAGGAATATGGAACAACTAACCCGCGGACCTTTAACGGCTCGCCTTTTCGGGGCGCTCTTAATCGCGGCATGGCTGCCCGCCATATTGTGCGTTTGGGGAGGAAAAAGCAACAGGGGGCTGGCTGTGATCTTTCAAATAATCATCATCTGCGAGGGCTCCTTGTGCCTCAGTTCTTGGTCCTCAACCAAAAACTAACTGAGTGTGCATCGAGCCTTCGCTCTTATCCAATCAAGCCTCCGATAGAACTGCCCCACTCAAGCCAAAAGCGGGCTTGAGTGGGCCACCCGCCCTTCAATATTATTCACTTCAAGAGTGAGTAATTGTGAGATCCCTCGTCCCGCTGGTGAGAACGCGGGACTTCGGGACGACGCCCGGGTAGGAGAGTTAAGGAAGCTCTGATTAAGTCCTCAGAAACGAAAAGCAGGTTCCTCGACTCCGCAAGATTGCCCGCAAACGGGCAATCTTGCTACGCTCGGAATGACAGGAGTGGAGCTTAATCAGACCTTCCCTAAGCTGCGCCACTGCCGAGGCGAAGATTTCGGCGTTTCATCATGCGATACCTGCTCATCTTTCTCGCAGCCAGCACCGCGCTTGCCCAGCCGGCTCCACAAACGCAAAGCTCGCACACGGAGGAGAGTCTGCGGGGCGCAAGCGCAGTCTCGCAGCAGATTGCCTGGGCTTCGGGCACGCACGGGACCTACCTGCGCACCACGGATGGCGGACGGAACTGGATTCCGGCTCTGGTTCCAGACGCGGGCACGATCGATTTCCGGGGGGTGGTTGCGTTTTCTGCCGACGAGGCTTTTCTGATGTCGGCGGGGCCGGGGGAGCAGTCGCGCATCTACCACACTTCCGACGCGGGGGAGCACTGGAAGTTGCAATTCACGGGCAAGAATCCCAAGACGTTTTTCGACGCGATGGCATTCTGGGATGCCAGGCATGGCATCGTGCTGGGCGACCCCGTGCCTGACGAAAGCGGGCAACTGAAGTTTCAACTCCTCATCACCAGCGACGGGGAAAGCTGGAGTCCGATGCCGACGTCGCAGCTGCCGCCGGCGCTCGAGGGCGAAGGCGCGTTTGCGGCCAGCAACAGTTGTATTGCGATTCTGGGCGCGAGCGATGGCAATATTTGGTTCGCCACGGGAGGCAGGGCCGCGCGCGTCTTCCACTCGGCGGATCGCGGGAGCGCCTGGCAGGTGTTTGACACCCCTATCATGCACGGGCCGGATTCGGCTGGAATATTTTCCGTCGCCTTCCGCGACCCGCGGCATGGGGTGATTGCCGGCGGGGACTACAAGCATCCGGATGAGGATGGACCTAACCTGGCTTTCACGAATGACGGCGGGAAGAGCTGGACGCTCTCGAAGATCTATCCGCAGTCGTATTACTCGGCGGTGGCGTACGACCGGAAATCCTTAAATGCCGCCAGCAAGGATTTGGACGACAACCAGGCTCATGTCCGGCTCTTCATCGCGGGGCCGAAATTCATCTTCGACTTTCGCCCACCGCAAAACCCTGTGCGCATTAGCCCGGGCAAGAAGTCTGGGCTGCAATTCAACGCAGTGAGTGGGTATCCAAGCGGGGGAGCGCTGGTGGTTGGCCCGAAGGGCAGCATCGCCGCAATCCACTAGGTGGTGGGCTATTTTGTCCTTGGGAGTCTTCCACGCAGAAAAGCAGGTTCCCGTTCGACTCCTTCGCTACGCTCAGTCACTCAGGGCAGGCTCTCACCGCCGCGAGGCGCCGGTTCGGAATGACAGAGTTTTTGTAGCGCGGATCAAAGTAGCCCACTACCATCCTCTAAAGAGTGTGCATGAAGAGCGGCGCCGTCCCCTTGCTGGTGACCAAAGTTCCATCCCTCCCTAGTCCTTCCTGTCCCTGTTCAGGCTGGCCTGGTTCGACGAAGATGGTTAAGAAGCGTCTCATGATGAACCGAAAGAGTAACTGCGCGTTCCCTCAGCGGCTAAAGCCCGCGTGTTTTGCGGGTCTAGGCGGCACGGCTGGAAGCCGTGCCCTACCCAAAACCATTTATGAGATGGCTTCTAAGTTTTACTAATACTTTAGTGATGCGAAGTTCCCCCAGACTGAGAATCTTGTGAAAAACATGTATCTGGCCATGTTGCTCTGCGCGGCTGCGCTTGTGTCCGCGCAAACCGCAGCCACAGCGCAGTCCACTGCAAACTTTCCGGCGGTGCAATCCGCGCCCACGGCAACGGTTTCGCGCACAACCAGGGCCGTGCACTACCGGCTGCAGGGCGGCTCGACCAAAATTGACTTCCAGGGGACCGATCTGTTGCAGCGGGCTTCGGGCGAGGCTCGAGTGGAGGGCAAGAAGACGAACCTGCAGATCGAAGTCAAATTTCAGAACCTGGAAGACGCGACCAAGTTCGGGCTGGAGTACCTGACTTATGTGTTGTGGGCGGTGTCGCCGCAGGGGCGGCCGGTGAATCTTGGCGAAGTCACACTGGACCACGGCAGCGCGCACCTGAAAGCTGCGACCGACCTGCAAACGTTTGGCATGATCGTAACGGCCGAGCCTTATTTCGCGGTGACTGCGCCGGGGAACATGGTGGTGATGGAAAGCGCGCCGGCCAGCGGCGCTGGGACCGAAAACATTGAAGCGAGATACGATCTGGTGAGCCGCGGGACGTACTCTTCCACCAATACGCATATTCAGGACGCGATCTTCGGCATTGACAGCCGGACTCCGCTGGAGCTGTTCGAGGCGCGTAACGCGCTGCGCATCGCGCGCATAGCCGCCGGCGACAAGTATGCGGGCTTCATTATTTCCAAGGCCGGTCAGCAGTTGATGCAGGCCGAGGAAGCGTATCGGCAGAAGCAGAACAAGGCAGCGGTGGAAGCCGCCGCCAAAGAGGCTACGGAAACGGCGGAAGAAGCGCGGCTGATGGCGGTGAAGCAAAAAGCCGAGGATGAAGCGCAGGCGGCGGCCGCGGCGCGCGAAGCGAAGGCCCGGGCCGATGCCGAAGCCGAAGCCAAGCGGCGCGCGGAAGCGGAAACGGCGCGAGCGGAGGCGGAGAAAGCCAAGGCGGAAGCTGTGCGCCTGAAGCAGGAGGCCGAGGCTGCGGCGGAGGAAGCAGCGAGGCAAAAAGCGGCGGCGGAAAAAGCTACGGCGGAAGCCGTGGCGCAGCAGCAATTGCTGGCGGCGGAAACCGAAAAAGCCCGCTCGGCGGCGGCGCAATCGGAAAATCTGCGGCAGCAGGCGGAGAACGAGAAGCAGGAACTGCGGGCGCGTTTGCTGCAACAGCTTAACAGCATTCTGGCTACGCGCGATTCGGCGCGCGGGCTGGTGGCGAACATGAGTGACGTTTTATTCCGCAGTGGCAGCTTCGAGCTGCTGGCGGGGGCGCGGGAGCGCCTGGCTAAGGTTTCCGGGATCGTGCTGGCGTATCCGAGCCTGCACGTGGCGGTGGAAGGCCACACGGACAGCGTGGGCAGCGACGAGTACAACCAGCAACTCTCGGAACGGCGGGCGCAGGCGGTGCGCGACTACTTTGTGCAGCAGGGCATCAACTCGAGCGCGGTGGAGGCGCACGGCTACGGGAAGACGGAGCCGATCGCCAGCAACGAGACAGCGGAGGGCCGGCAGCAAAACCGGCGGGTGGAGCTGATCCTTTCCGGGGAAGCAATTGGGGCGACGGGCGAGGACGGCGTGAGTCTGCAAACCGTCAGCAAGCATCAGTAGTTGGCCGGGTTGGGGGTGGGCTAGCTGGTGAGGTGTCGGTGAGCCTTGAGTGAGTGCAGCGAGAAGGGTTCCGGCCAACGCAGGTACGGCGCTGGAGCCGGTTTTTGCGGCACTCGCGCTGCTGCCCCGGACCCGCCCCGGGCATCGACCCGAAGGCGCTTGTTCCAGAGTTTGCAAACTCGGGCGCCCCGTTAGGCCGGTTTTGGAGTACACTCCTAAGAACGTTTTCATCTGTATGTTCAGGCCGCACCCCAACCTAGCCGATGACGTGAACCACGCCATCGTTCAATCGGAAATCGAAGGGGGAGTTTTTCTCCACGATCTGCCGCCCGCGACTGTGCTTGAAATCGAAACCCTCCACCATGTCTATACCGCGGTGCTGCTGGGCGGCAGCGACGCGCTGATCAGCGGCCATCCGGAATTCTGTCCGCGGCCGGTTCAGGTGGCGATCGCGGGGTCGACTTGGGGAGGGTCCATGCTGAAGTTGCAGTATGTGGGGCGGGGCATGCACCTGGAATTCCGGCACCCCGGGTACGACACGCCGATCATTACGTCGCCGATCCAGGAAATCAGGGACCAGTCGCCGGTGTAGTTCTGAGAAGCTGCGTTCCCTCAGGGGGCTAAAGCCAACGTATGGGGCATACGCCGATACGAGTCGCCGTCGTCCTCCCTTCATCCTGTCATCAAACCGGCAGTACCCGCCGCGAGTAGTGGTGCCGTCTGGCTCACGCGCCAAGCCGGTTGAGCGGGAGATCCCCTTCGACTTCGCTCAGGGCGGGCTCTCGTCCCGCTGGTGAAAACGCGGGACTTCGGGATGACGCCCGGAAGAATAGAACGACTAGATTTTCAAACTGCGCCAGTACCGGCGGTGGGTAGTGGCTGAATTTGATAGGGAAGCGAGCCAAACGCGCCCATTCGGTCGCTTGCGCTCTCTCAGGGCAGGCTCACGGGATCGCGGGGCTCGCCCAGATTCCTTCGCCTGTCAGCTCAGGACAGGCTCTTCGCTGCGCAAAGTACGCTTGCTCAGGATGACAAGCAAATTCAGCCACTACTCCCGCGCGGCCAAGGCCATTGACTAACGCCTCCGCCCCCTCTACCATTGCGCCGAAGCCCAACTCCCGACAGCGAGAGCGAAACCCGATCCCCATGACCATCACCACGCGCGAAGTGAGCCACGTTACCATCGTCGACATCAATGGACGCATCACTCTCGGTGACGAGACCGGACTTCTGCGGGACACGGTGCGCAAGCTTATTGCCGAAGGAAAGAAGAAGATTGTGCTCAACCTGGCAAAGGTGGATTACATCGACTCTTCGGGCGTGGGCGAACTGGTGAGCAGCTTCACCGCCGTGCGCAATGCCGAGGGCGACCTTAAACTGCTGAGCCTGACCAAGAAGGTTCACGACATCCTGAATGTGACCAAGCTGTACACGGTGTTCGACATTAAAGAAGACGAGTTCAGCGCGGTGAAGTCGTTCGACTACTTCTTTGCCAAGTGATCAGGCAGAGGGTCACGGGCAGGTGAGCTGAGCCCGACCTGCGACGAAACATCCGGTTGCACAGGGACCAATCACGTTGCATTCGGTGGGATCGGCGGCAAATACAGAGTAGGTGCCGCTCGCGGCCGCGGTGCACTGGGCCAAGCCATTGCTCGTCACGGTGACTGCGCTCGTGGGCACATTTTGCTGACAAACGCCCCACATAAACACTTGCAGTGGGGTGACCGGTGAGGGCGGGGTGCTGTAGTAGCCGGTGGCGACGAACTGCACCTGGCCATCCGGCCCCGCATCAGCGGTCGGCGGATTTAGGCTGATAGACTGCAACCCGCCCAGCCTGAGATTGGGGAGATTGGGTGGCGGGTGCATGGCGGGAGAGCCGCAGCCCATAGCGATCGCCGCTGCGACGATGAGCAGAACTGGGACAAACGGGAGCCCTGAGTGGTTCATAGCAGACCTCCTGCGCAGTAAGAATCCCGGCGCATGCCTCTGAGTTGCCTTGGGTTGGTGGGGTGAGCGCTTAATCGTAAGCAGTACGTCAGCGGCTAAAGCCGGCTACTCTGAGTTGCTCTTGCCATACTCGTGCACTGCTCCGTCCACCGAGACTGCCACGTACTTGTGGGTTTCGACATCGCGGAACTGCACCACCTGATGTTTCTCGCGGGCCAGCTGGCCCCAGCGGCTGGGCTTCTCGCGATTCTGCTCAATCGCCTCAAACACGCGACCGTTGCAGTTGAACTGCGCCATTCTCAGCCGGCCGTGCCCTACGCGTTGCACGCGGATCTTCTGGCCGGCGAGAATTACTTCCTCGCCATTCATCAGTTGCGCGGCCACGGATGCCAGGGTTTTTTCGACGTCAGTGAAAGCCATATCCGTATACCCGATCCGTTCCTTGAAATCCATCATAATCCGCAGGCGCATGGTTGCACAGGCGGGTGCGGGGTCACCCGACTGCGCTCGGGATGACGGGTAGTGGTACAGTTAGAATTCTGAAAAGGATGCGGGCCGAACGCGCGTTATTGTGGCGCAAAAAACGCGCCACTTCGCGCGGCCCGCCCAGATCCTTCACTTCGCAAAAAGCGCTCGTTCAGGATGACAAGCAAACTGCACCACTAGCGGACGACAAGTTGAATTGACGCAATGAAGTCTGGCCCCTAGAATCGTGGGGAAATAATTTTTCCTACAATCGCCTTAAGAACTCATGCCACTTTACGAATATCAGTGCGAGAAGTGCGGCCATCGCTTCGAAAAAATACAGAAGTTTTCCGACAAGCTGGTGAAGAAGTGCCCGGAGTGCGGGGGACGGGTGGAGCAGACGATCTCGGCACCGGCGGTGCAGTTTAAGGGGTCGGGGTGGTACGTGACCGACTACGCGAAAAAAGCGCATGGGCCGACGGCGGACGGCGGCGGGGCGGAAGGAAAGAAAGAAGAGAAGAAGGACGAGAAATTGAAGGCGGGAGAGGGATCGAAGGAAGGCGCGGGGAAGACGAGTTCGAGCAAGGAAAGTTCATCGCGGAAGTCAGAGAAGAGGAAGTAGCGGCGGAGCTGAGGGCTAAGGCCCAGGTAGTGGCTGAATTTGACAAGGATGCGAGCCAAAACGCGCGGTTCCTGCGGCGCAGAACCCGCGCCGCGTCGCGCGGCTCGCCCAGATCCTTCGCTACGCAAAGAACGCTTTGCTCAGGATGACAGCAAATTCAGCCACTACCAAAACCCATCAATTGGCGGCCTGCACGGCGCGGCTTTAGCCGCGCCCCTTCAAAAGTGGAACCTCAGCGGCTAAAGCCGGCGACAAATAAAAGCCAGTTATCGCAGCGCTCAAGCGCTGCGCCACCCAAAAGCATGCCCGCTTCAAAGGCAGGCGCAAAATCAAAAACAAAGCGCCAGATCAAAGGGCAGTGCAGATTAAGGCAAGTCCGATACCCTCTACTTCAGCTCGCGCTCGAAGTGTTCTTCGATCATGTGGAAGAGATGAGAGCGGGCGTCGGTACCGGCTATGCTGTGGGTTTTGTTGGGATAGATCATCAGGCGGAATTGCTTGCCGGCTTTGATGAGTGCGTCGATCATCTGAATGCTGTTCTGGAAGTGCACGTTGTCGTCGCCGGTGCCGTGGACGAGCAAGAGGGCTCCGTGCAGATTGGCGGCAGCTTTGGTTACGTCGGAACCGGTATAGCCATCGGCGTCGTCCTTGAGCTGGCCCATGTAACGCTCGGTGTAGATGGTGTCGTAGTTGACCTGGCCGGTGACGGGGGCGACGGCGACTCCGGCGCGGAAGCGGTCGGAGTGGGTCATGGCATAGAGGGTCATGGAGCCGCCGTTCGACCATCCCCAGATGGCCATGCGGGTTGGATCGAGTTGCGGATACTGGGCGAAGAGTTGATCGAGGGCGGTGAGCTGGTCTTTCAACTCAAGGGCTCCGAACTCGTGGCGGATGGCGGTTTGGAATTTGCGGTCACGGCCGGGAGTGCCGCGATTGTCCACGGAGAAGATGGCGAAGCCTTGGCGGGCCAGGATTTCGTCGAAGGGACTGGAGGGCGCCTTCAGAACAGTTTGACCGGCGGGGCCGCCGTAGATGTTGACGATGAGCGGAATCCTGCCGTCGGCGGGCGGCTGGGGAGGAAGCAGAAGGCGAGCGTAGAGGGTGGCGCCGTCGTCGGCTTTGAACTCCAGGAATTTGGGAGCGCGCAGGCCATACTCGGCGACTTCGTCGCGGGCCTGCCACACGGGAGCGCAGGCCGCACCCACGGTGCACAGCGACATGCGGGGCGAGGTCTGGGGGCCGGCGAAGGTTTGCTGGTAGTGCTTGCCATCTTCGGAGAAGTTTGCGGAAAACATGCCCTCGCCTTGAGTGAGTTGCTGGAAGCCGGTTCCATCCAACTTGACGGAGAAAATGTGGCGCTGGCGGGGATCGTCCTTGTCGGAGGAGAAAAAGACGGTGGCGGCGGCTTCGTCTAGGCCTTCGACTGCGAGCACTTCGAAATCGCCCTGGGTGAGTTGGCGGTCGAGCTTGGCTTCGGCGGCGAGCGGGTTTTGTTTATCGAAAGTGTAGAGATAAAGATGAGTGTGGCCGTCGCGCCAGCTCGACCACAGGAAACGATCGCCGGACTTCAGGATGCGGAAGTCGTCGTTGACGTTGATCCATGCGCCCGGGGCGGTCTCAGTGAGGACCTTGGTTGATTTGCCGGACTTGGCATCGGCGAAATATAAATCCATTTTGTCCTGGTCGCGGTTGAGAACCTCGGCCCAGACAATTCCGTCGCGCACCCAGCCAAAACGCGGGATGTAGGCTTCGGGGTCGCTGGATAAAGAAAGCCAGCGAATCTTGCCTTTATCGGCGTCCACGATACCGAGCTTGACGACGGGGTTGGGGTCACCGACCTTGGGATACTTTTCGTTGTCCACGGTGGGGTGGGTTGGGATCAAGTTGGCGATGGGATAGGTTGGGACCTTGGTTTCGTCCATGTGCAGGAAGACGATCTCTTTGCTGTTGGGCGACCAGAAATAATTACTGCGCACGGCCAGCTCTTCGGCGTAGACCCAATCGATATCGCCGTTGAACAGATCGTCCTTGGTGTCTTTGGTGAGCTGCTTTTCGTTGACGCCGCTCACGGACCGGACGTAGAGGTTGTGCTTGCGAACGTAAGAAACGCGGGCGCCATCGGGGGAGAACTTGGGGTCGCCGCTGGGGTCAGAGGCGGAGGTGAACTGGACGGCGGTGCTGCTAGCCAAGTCGAAGAGCCAGAGCTGACCTTGGGAATCAAAAATGAGGTGCTTGGAATCGGGGGCCCAGAGGTAGGCGGCGACGTGATAGCGGGTGAGGCGTTCTTTTTCGCGCTCGTCTTTGACTTTGTTGTAGTCGGGGGCGAGCGAGGCCAGCTTGGCGGCGCTGACCAAAACTTTCTTTTCGGCGGTGGCCGCGTCCACATACCAGAGTTCGCCGTGGTCGCCTTGGTCGTCGCGCTGCACGAAGGTTAGCTTGGCGCCGTCGGGACTCCACTCCAGGGTTTCGGGAGCGCGTCCGCCGAGACCGCCGGGGGCGTAGATGGCTTCGATGGTGAGGGGCTTGAGTGGCGCGGAGGACTGGGCCCAGAGTGGCGAAGTTAGAGCGACGGCAAGAGCGGCAAGGGGGACGAAGCTTTTCACAGTCAACCTCAGGACGAGAAGTGAGGGAACAGCGGAACGAACGAGTGTACACCCGGAAGGGGTTGGTGTGCGCGGGTTTGGGGCGAAGCAGTGGCTCGGTTTGAAAAGTGAGCGCACTCATCCGGGGCCGTCGGCGTCGGCGTCATCATGAGCGCGGCCGTTTTCCGGGGGGAGCGAGGAATCCGCTACCCACGGATCCGGTGAGCCTGAGATCCCTTGCCCCGCTGGTAAAAACGCGGGGCTTCGGGATGACGCCGTGGTCAAAGGTGCATACGAAACTCAAGCTGACCCACTACCAAGCAGGCGTCAGAGGCGCGTTAGCGCGTGTTAGAATCAAGGCTGAGTTCCCTCGGGATGCTTCCAGAAATAGAAAACCTGTTGCAGCTGCAAGAAGCGGACAAGGAAATCCGCCGCTTGCAGGAGGAAATCGCCGAACTGCCCAAGCGCGTCGCCAGCATCGAACACAAGCTGGCGGACACCAAATTACAACTGGAAAAGGCACAGGCTGCGGTTAAAGCCGACGAAGCGGCGCGGCGCAAGTACGAAACTGGAATCACCGACGTGCGCGGCAAAATTTCCAAGTATCGCGACCAGTCCCTGGAGGTAAAAACCAACGAGCAATACAAGGCGCTGTTGCACGAAATCCAGTTTGCGGAAAAAGAAATCGCGGCGACTGAAGACAAGATTCTTGAGCTGATGGTGAACGCGGACGCGCGCGACAAGGAAGTGAAGGCGGCGCAGGCGGAGTTGAAGGCGGAAGCGGCCGAGATTGAAAAAGAAAAAGAGGAAGCCCGGCAGCGGACGGCCGAGGACGAGAAGCAGCTAACGGAGTGGCGCGGCAAGCGCGAAAAGGTGCGGGCAGGAGTGAACGAAGATCTGCTGCGGCACTACGAGCGGGTGGCGAAATTTCGCGGCAGCGGCATCGCCGAAGTGCTCGATCACAAATGCATGGGCTGCCAGGTGATGCTGCGGCCGCAGACCTACAACGACGTGCGCACCGGGCAGCAGACGGTGGTGTGCGATTCGTGCCAGCGAATTCTCTACTTCAATCCCGCCAACGAAATGCAGGCCGTGGAGCCGGAGCACAAACGGGTGCGGCGGCATCATCCCAAAATAGACGCGCCGCAGGCGTGGTACTACCGGAGCGAGTTCGGAGATGCGGGCGAAGTATTGCTGTGCCTGAACAACGCGGCCGGGCAGGCGAGCCGGAGAGTGTTCGACATGCACACGGGGCGGCTGATTGGCGACATCCTGATTCGTGAAGGGGATTTCCGCCATGCTTTCCCGGAGGAGATTAGCGGGGCGATCCGGCTGAACGGAAGCTGGGCGGAAGAGGAGATGGAAACCTGGGGCACGGAGATGCCTATGACGGCTCTCGATTCGCTGCATATCGATCTGGAAGCCGCGCAGTATGAGATGACGCATCCCGCAGTCAAGGCGAAAGCCCAAACCCCTGCCGCAGTTCCTACCGGGCAAGTGGCCAGCTAGCAGAGACGTAAACCCACCACGGAGTCACGGAGACACGGAGAAAACCTGGGAACGGGATTCCTGGCAGTGTGTCAGTGAGGTCGAGGGGTCGTTGCGGTGCACGCGAGATTCCCTTCGGCGCGCTTCGCTTGCTCAGGGCAGGCTCTCGCCCCGCTGGTGAAAACGCGGGGCTTCGGAATGGCGCCCTGCAGTTGTGTCTGGAATCAAAAGTCAAACTGACCCACTCCGGATTTCTTGTCGCAAATCGTCACACTCTATGGTGCGGGCGGTCACAGACCAACTGCTTCGGCGCGCTT
>Ga0187769_10001018_pt1 | contig 15595 bp, 15 predicted proteins | sample 0116_SJ02_MP02_1_FD_133140 | JGI IMG/M metagenome (GOLD analysis project Ga0187769, IMG submission 133140) | Tropical peat soil microbial communities from peatlands in Department of Meta, Colombia - 0116_SJ02_MP02_10_MG | ecosystem: Environmental > Terrestrial > Soil > Wetlands > Peat | place... | reverse complement strand
GCAGCTCCCGAGCCGGTCGAGACCCGCAGCGACATCCGCGAGGGCGAGTACCCGTGGCCGGGTTCGTGGACGCTGCTGCGCGATGAGGCACAGCAGCGCAGCACGGTCGTATGGCAGGGCAAGACGTGGGTGGATTACCCGTGGGGCCGTTTCGATCACACCGAGAAGCTGACTTACGTGGTCGGCGACGAGCATCCGGAGGCGGCGGATGTTCGTGGTGAGTCCGTGTACGTGCAGAAGGTCAAGGGTCGTACCCTGACCTGGCGCGGCCACCTCCAGGTCACGAGCGATAGTCGCGTCTTTCACTACGCCTATACACGCGAGTTGCTGGTCGACGGCAAGCTCTTTCGTACCAGAACCTGGAAAGAATCGATTCCCAGGGATCACCAGTAGGCGGAAGTCGGTACTTTTCCTGATGACAACTGCCGTGGCGCCATGCGAAAGGAGACGCCCATGAACCAGCCGGCACATGCGTACCGCGACGCCTACCGCCGTGCGCTGGAGGATCCGGAAGGCTTCTGGGGCGAGCAGGCGGCGCTGCTGCACTGGGAGCGCCGCTGGGATCGGGTGCTCGATGCGAGCCGCGCGCCGTTCTACCGCTGGTTCACCGGCGGACGTATCAGCACCTGTTACAACGCGCTCGACCGTCACGTCGAGCAAGGCCGCGGCGAGCAGCCGGCGCTCATCTATGACAGCCCGGTGACCGGAACCGTCGCGCGGTTGAGTTATAGCGAGCTGCGCGACCGCGTCGCGCGGTTTGCCGGCGCGCTTACCGCTCAGGGTGTCACCCGCGGCGATTGCGTCGTCGTCTACATGCCGATGGTGCCCGAGGCCGTGGTGGCGATGCTCGCCTGCGCGCGCATCGGCGCCGTCCACTCGGTCGTGTTCGGCGGCTTCGCACCCCACGAGCTCGCCAAGCGCATCGATGATGCGCACCCGGTCATGGTGATATCGGCGTCGTGCGGCATCGAAGGGCAGCGGGTCATTCCCTACAAACCGCTGCTGGACGAAGCGCTCAGGCTCGCGAGCCACAGCGTTGCGCGCTGCATCGTGCTGCAGCGGCCGCAGGTGACGGCCGCACTCATGCCGGGACGCGACCTGGATTGGTCGGACGCGCTCACTCGCGCGCAGCCGGTGCCGTGCACCCCGGCCGAGGCCACCGACCCCTTGTACATCCTGTATACGTCCGGCACGACCGGCAAGCCGAAAGGCGTGGTGCGCGATCATGGCGGCCACGCGGTCGCTCTCGCCTGGTCGATGCAGGCGATCTACGGCATGCAGCCGGGCGATGTCTTCTGGGCGGCATCAGACGTCGGCTGGGTCGTGGGCCACTCGTACATCGTCTACGCGCCGCTGCTCGCCGGGTGCACCAGCATTCTCTACGAAGGCAAACCGGTCGGTACACCGGACGCGGGCGCCTTCTGGCGCGTGGTCGCGCAGCATCGCGTCAATGCATTGTTCACGGCCCCGACGGCCTTCCGCGCTATCAAGAAGGAGGATCCGGCCGGCGCACTGATCGACCGCTACGACCTCGGCAGCCTGCGCACGCTGTTTCTGGCCGGTGAACGTTGTGACCCTGACACGGTACACTGGGCCGAGGTGAAGCTGCGCGTGCCCGTCATCGATCACTGGTGGCAGACCGAGACCGGCTGGCCGGTCGCAGCCAATTGCCGCGGACTGACGCCGCTGCCGGTCAAGCCGGGCTCCGCGAGCGTGCCGGTGCCGGGATACGACGTGCAGGTGCTCGATGCCGAGGGGAGCGCCGTGCCCACCGGTCAGATCGGCAACATCGTGATCCGTCTGCCGCTGCCGCCCGGCACGCTGACAACGCTGTGGCAGAACGACGAGGGTTACCGCGCCAGCTACCTCGCCCGCTACCCAGGCTTCTACCTGACGGGCGATGCAGGCTTCATCGATGCCGACGGATACGTGTGGATCATGTCCCGCATCGATGACGTCATCAACGTTGCCGGACACCGCTTGTCGACCGGGGGCATGGAAGAGGTGCTGGCCGGCCACCCGGACGTGGCGGAGTGCGCGGTCATCGGAGTCGCCGATGCGCTCAAGGGCCAGCTGCCGCTCGGCCTCGTCGTACTCAAGGCCGGGGTGACACGCCCCCACGCACAGGTGCTGCAGGAGCTCGTCGACCGCGTCCGGCAGCACATCGGAGCCGTGGCCGCGTTCCGGCACGTCGCGATCGTGGCCCGCCTGCCCAAGACCCGCTCGGGCAAGGTGCTGCGTGCGACCATGCGCGCCATCGCCGACTCGCAGACGTACAACGTGCCGGCGACGATCGACGATCCGCGGACTCTCGACGAGATCGCCGTGGCGCTCAAGACGCTCGGCTACGCCGGCGGCGGGGCCGAGTCGCCAGCAACTCGCTGAGACCGCAGACCCTCGTCAGCACCACACGCCCAACGCCGTCACGGCCCGAGCGACCTGAGCCATCGGGCCATGGCCGCGGCAGTGTCCAGCCATCCGTGCGCCGGCCAATCACGTGGTCGCTCGTCGGCCGGAATGTATCCAAACAGCGCGACGAAGACACTCATCCCCGCAGACTGCGCGGCCAGCACGTCGCGTTCCGCATCTCCGACATAAATGCAATCAGCCGGAGCCGCTCCAAGCTTCTCCGCGGCGTACAGCAGGGGTGCGGGATGCGGCTTGCGCTGCGCCAGCGTGTCACCGCTGACGACCACACCGGCGCGATCCTGCAGAGCAAAATGGCGGAGCAGGGGCTCGGTGAGCCAACGAGGCTTGTTGGTCACGATGCCCCAGGAGATCCCGGTGGATTCGAGGTGCGTCAACGCCTCCTCGACGCCGTCGTATAGCCGTGTCTCGAGCGATAACCGCGAGCGGTAGATCTCGAGAAAACGCGTGCGCAGCCGCTCGAAGACCACCCCGTCAGCTTCCGGAAAGCCGAGACTGACCAGGGCTTTGGCTCCGTGCGAGACGAACGGACGGACTTGCTCGAACCGAAGCGGGTCGCGGCTTTCCTGAGCGCGCAGCTCGTTCAAGGCGCCCACCATATCGGGTGCGGTATCCAGCAGGGTGCCGTCCAGATCGAACAGCACGGCGCGCGTGCTTCCCCGTGTCGAGATCATGTGTCACTGTATCAAGTGAGCCTGGTTGCGTAAAACCACAAACAATGTCAGTTTCCAACTCTCACCGGTCGGTATCGGCGGCGATCGAGGTCCGATCGATCGACTATGTGCCCGACGAAGAGCGGCACGGCGGGCTCATGAGTCAATTCACGCTGTGGGTCGCAGCCAATCTGCAGATCACTGCGATCGTAACCGGGGCACTTGCAGTCGTGTTCGGCGGCGACGTGTTCTGGTCGTTGATCGCGCTCCTGCTGGGGCAGCTGATCGGCGGTGCAGTGATGGCTCTGCATGCCGCGCAGGGGCCGCAGCTGGGTCTCCCGCAGATGATTTCCTCTCGCGTGCAATTCGGCATCTATGGCGCAATGATACCCATGGTAGCGGTGTGCCTGATGTACGTCGGCTTCTCCGCCAGTGGCTGCGTACTTGCCGGACAAGCGCTAGGCCAGCTGCTCGATGTCGATGATGGCCTCGGCATCGTGATCTTCAGCTGCGTGATCGTAGTCGTGACACTCCTTGGCTATCGAGCCATCCACGGGCTCGGGCGCCTGGCGAGCGTGGTCGGCACGGTCGCTTTCGCGTACATGTTCAGCAGGCTGTTTGCGACGCACGATATCGCCGCCCTGCTGGCTGAGCGTCATTTCTCGCTGAGCCAGTTTCTGCTGACGATGTCTTTGTCAGCGTCCTGGCAGATCGCCTACGGTCCATATGTCGCGGACTATTCCCGCTATCTGCCACGCGCTACGTCGGTCCTGCGCGTATTCACCGGCGTAGGCCTCGGATCCGTCATCGGCTCACAGGTGTCCATGACGTTCGGGGTTTTTGCCGCGGCGCTGGCCGGGAAGCAGTTCGAGCATCATGAGGTCGCCTACATCGTGAGTCTCGGCTCCACGGGCGTCGTCGCGAGCCTGCTTTACTTCAGCATCGCTTTCGGCAAGGTCACAGTGACGTCCTTGAACGCCTATGGCAGCTTCATGTCGATGGCGACCATGGTGAGCGGCTTTCGAAAGGGCCTGCGCATCACGGTACGGCACCGGTTCTTCTACATTGTCTTGATGATCGGCGTATCCGCACTGCTCGCGCTGACTGGCCGTCATTCCTTCCTCAAGGCGTTCGAGGCCTTTATCCTGTGCTTGCTCGCGGTGTTCACACCGTGGAGCGCAATCAATCTGATCGACTACTATTGCTTCACCCGGTCGCGCTACGACGTGCCGGCGCTATCGGATCCCGATGGCCGTTACGGCCGGTGGAATATCACCGGCATCACGATCTACCTGATCGGCATCGTCGTGCAGATCCCGTTCCTCGCGACCTCGTTCTACACAGGCCCGCTGGTCGAGCCGCTCGGGGGAGTGGATATCTCGTGGATCGTCGGGCTGATTGTGCCGGGCATTCTCTACTTCTCATTTGGGGAGGCTTCGCGGCGACGCGCCCCGCCGCGGCTGCTCCTGCCGACCGATGGGGTTTCAGTTGGCGGAGCACGCTGCGGAGGCGCCTGTCAGGCAGAAATTTGATTTCGATGGACGACAGTTTCCAGGCCCTCTCATACAAATAGCCGATGTACGAACGCCTCGCATTGTTGCTTCGGCGTGCCGTCTACAACCTGCGCGGCGGCTTCCTGGTTCGTCCATTGACCATCGCGCTGGCACTGGGCTGTGCGGGGGCGCTGCTGTCGTCGATCGAGGAGGCGGTCCCGGCCTTCGGCGACTGGGTACCAAAGGCGCTCTTTCCCTCACACGCCGATCCGCAGGTCGCTCAGGTGATCCTCGGTGGGATCGCCGGCTCCATCATGACCGTGGTGTCGATCGTCTTCGCCATCCTGCTGATGACGCTCACGCTGGCCTCGATGCAATTCTCCCCGCGCATCATCCTGAGCTTCACGCGCGACCGGGTGACCCAATGGACGCTGGGTATCTTCCTCGGCACTTTTTCGTACTGCATGGCGGCTCTGCCGGCGGCACGCTCCATACCGTCGCCGTTTTCGCCGGTCGCCACGGTGCTCGGAGCTATGTTGCTGGCCCTGGCCTGTGTATGTTGGCTGCTCTTTTTCATACACCACATCGCCAACGCCATTAGCGTCAATCAGATCGTCGACAAGATCGCTTCCGAGACCGAGGCGGTGATTGATGAAATGATGCCGCGGCCGCGACGCGATTCCCTGGTCAAGCACGATGCGCTCCAGGAAGACGCTGTCGACACCACGATACTGAGCGAGGTGTCCGGATACATTCGTTTCATTGATACCAATCGGCTGTTCACCCTGGCGAAGTCCCACCGCGTGAGCGTGCAAGTGCTGCGGCGCGTCGGTCACTTCGTGCCGGCCGGCGTGCCGATGTTGATGGTCTCCGAGGGCGAGGGACTGTCGCGCGATGAGCGCGCCGCATTTCTGGGTGTATTCGATTTCGGTCCGTCCCGGACCCTGCAGCAGGACGTGGAATTCGGTGTCCTGCAAATCGTGGACATCGCACTGAGGGCGGTCTCGCCCGCGGTGAACGATCCCAGCACGGCGATCAATTGCGTGGATCAATTGAGCCGCATTCTGATCCGCTTTGCATCACGCCAGCCGCCGGAGTCCCGCTTGTATGATCCGCCCGGTGTGCTGCGCGTGAGTATCGCCTGGATCGAGTTTGAAAGGTTGCTGGATGCGGCGTTCGAGCAGATTCGGATGTACACGAAGACGGATGTGGCGGTCAGCTTGCGCATGCTGCGTGCCTTCGGCGACATTGCCCGCACCACCGGCGATCTGAGCTTGCGCCGAACGCTGGCCGAGCGAGGCCGACGCATTGTCAGCGGCTGCGTCGAAGGACTGGGCGATGAGGAGCTGCAGGAGATGCACAGACGCTTGGCCGTGCTGCAGCGCTGGGCGCGCGGGGAAACCTGAATCGCCGCCTCATGATGCTCATCGCGAGCTCAGCGACTGCAGCTGCTCGATCACGGGCCCCATCGCAAGGGCCGGCACGAATGTGAGCGCTCCCAGCAGTAGCACCGTGCCGAGGAGCAGTGTGATGAACAGCACGCCGTGGGTCGGCAGGGTGCCGGCCCCAGGCTCGCGGCGCTTCTTTGCAGCCAAAGAGCCGGCAATGGCCATCACCGCGATGACGGGAATGAAGCGTCCGAACCACATGGCGCAAAGCCGACGTGCTGCGCGAACGCGTGGCTCTGGTCAGCGAACGACCGCTGGAAAGGGAGAACAGCTGTGCGCGGCCTGCGTGCGACGACTGCAGAGCTATTATCGCCGGTCCTCGCGAGCTTGCTCCTCGTCCCGGGTGTAAATGGCCTCCGGGATCGCCTCGAGCCGCTCTTGCGGAATACGTTGTCCGCTTAGGTCCGACAAGCCGTAGGTGCCTTCGTCAATCTTCTTCAGGGCACGGTCAACACGTCCGATTCGCTCGATGTCGCGAGCGATAAGGTCTTCATCAAGCTCGAGTGCCGCGACTTTCTGCGCCTCTTCCTCGTATTCCCGCGGATTGCCGGCGCTTTCGTTGGTGATGTCGGCCTCCTCAGACTCAGTCGACCGCTCAGCCCCCTGCAGACTCGCTCGTAGGCGAATGAGGTACTGGCGCTGTCTTTCGATGAAGGCAGCGTCGAGTCGTGATTTGCCACTATCCACGTTCCGAAACCTAGAGTGTGCGGCGATGCGCGTCAGCCGTGAGATATACCTATTCTTGCCCGTGGGAGTTGCAGTGCCGCATGTCATGATGAAGCGCATACCTCCGGGGGCTCCCTCGGCTTAGGCACTAGTCCGTATTTACGGCACGCATTTCTCTTCTAAACATTCTTAATATGGTTGGGCGCGCACCCGCGGCGGGAAACATGGGTCCTGGCTTACAGGCCCTGCCGCTGCCACAGGCGCAATCCGCAGGCGATCACGTAGTCGCGCTCATTGAGCGTCATGCGGCTTGGAGGGTGCGTAGCGCGGAGCAGCCGTTCAAGAGGCCGGCGTCATCGTTCGCTGCGTGTGCCGGTCGGGGCAAGTAGCCACGATGCGTTGGACTCGCGGGCTGCATCTGGGTTCGGTCGCCGGGATCGATATAACGGCGGACGCGAGCCTCCTGATCATCTTTCTTCTGATTGTCTTCAGTTTGGCGACAGGGGTCTTCCCCGCCTGGCATCCAGGGTGGTCTACGGAACTCTGCTGGTTAACGGCAGTGGGTTCGGCGGTGCTGTTCTTCATTTCAGTGCTCACGCACGAGCTTTCTCACGCCCTCGTCGGACGGTTTTGCGGCGTGCAGATCCGGCGAATCACTCTGTTCATGTTCGGTGGCATCGCGCATATGGAAGGAGAGCCGCCGTCTTGGCGGGCCGAGCTCGGCATGGCGGTCGTCGGTCCGATCACCAGTCTCGTGCTCGGCATCCTATTTCTGGGGCTCGCGGGACTTTTCACCGGATCCCTTCATTTCGATCCCGGTAACCCGCGTAAGGTATTGTCCGAAGTTGGACCGGTCGCAAGTCTCCTCCTGTGGCTTGGTCCGGTGAATATCGTGCTCGGGCTGTTCAATCTCGTGCCCGGCTTTCCGCTCGATGGTGGTCGCGTCCTGCGCGCCCTCATGTGGGGGCTCACCGGCGATCTGCAACTTGCCACCCGGTGGGCCTCAATCGCCGGCCAGGCCTTTGCCTGGCTATTGATGTCCACTGGTGTGCTGTTGATACTCGGGCTGCGCTTGCCGCTCCTGGGAGCGGGCCTGCTGAACGGCGTATGGCTCGCCTTCATCGGCTGGTACCTGAACAACGCGGCGCTCTTGAGCTACCAGCAGCTGCTGATCCGCGACATCCTCGAGCACGTACCAGTGCGCAAACTGATGCGCACCCGCTTTCTGCAGGTCGACCCGCAAATGCGCATCAGCACGCTTGTCAACGAGTACGTGATGGCGAGCGGCCAGCGGGCCTTCCCGGTCGAGGCGGAAGGCCGTTTGGTGGGAATGGTCTCGCTGCGGGACCTGCAGAAGGCTGAGCGGACAGCCTGGGACACCAGCACCGTCGGGACAATCATGACACCGGCGGCGAAGCTGGCAGTAGTTTCGCCCGAAGAGGACGCCCTCCAAGCCCTGGAAATGATCAGCCGACTTGATCTCAATCAGCTTCCGGTCGTGCGCGACAGCGAATTCCTCGGCCTGCTCGTTCGCGAGGATATTCTGAAGTGGCTCTCGCTCCATCCCGCACGCAGCGTCACACAATTTAAATTTCAGGAACCGCCTCAGCGGTAACAGGCCCCGCCCGGGGTCGATGTTGGCTCGAGCATTCCGGTCGCCGCGGGCGCGATTTATGTACATTCCCGTATTCCTCCGCACGCTGACGCACGGGATGATTGGCACGCTCAGGCGCGACCCGGAACCCTCACCGGATCACCTCGAGATTCAGGACAACGGCAAATGAGACTTCCGCTGCAGATCACGTTCCGTCATATGGACCCCTCGCCCGCGCTCGAGAAGCGCATTCGCGAGCTTGCCGCGCGACTGGACAGGGTCAGCGCAAACATCATGCGCTGTCACGTCATTGTCGAGCCGCCAGCCCGTCACCAGCATCAGGGTGTGCTGTACGACTTCAGAATCGACATGACACTTCCCGACGAGGAGATCGCAATCCGACATCCCAGTCCCGCCGACCACGCCCACGAGGACCCGTACGTCGCGCTGCGCGATGCGTTCCGAGCCGCCCGGCGCAAGCTCGAGGACTACGAGCGCAAACGACGCGGCGATGTGAAGAGCCGCACGAAAGCGGCGCGTGGATGGATCTGCGAGCTCGATCCCGCGCGCGATTCCGGTCGCATTCAGACTGACGACGGGCGTCTCATCTACTTCCATCGGAACAGCGTCTTGGGGAGGCGCTTCCAGGACCTGACAACCGGTACGGAAGTGCGCTTTGCCGAGGAAGCGGGAGACCTCGGTCCGCAGGCCAGCACGGTCCACGTGATCTCCTGATGGTCTGGAATTTGTCTCGCTGTGAATCCGCCTCAGGTGTCCTGGTGCCCACGATCGGGCGCGGAAGAGACCTCAAGTCGCGAGTTCCCCCCGCATGAAGCTGCTTCGCACCGTCGGGCGACGACCGGCCAACGCATTGCGCTTTCGCTGCAACAGAGCAGTGACCGCTTGTGCCGCACGAGTCGCGGCGTAACTGGAAACTGCGACACGAAGCTCGGGCAATAGGCGCTCGCTCCATGCCGCCCGTCGGAAATACTCGACCATCCACTTCTCCGGACAAGCGACTGGCTATGGCGGCAGTCTACCGGTCCGCCGGTTAGCAGGCGGTGCGGAGGCGGTATCAAGGCAGTGACATCATTCCTCAGCCGCGGCGGCGCTACTGCAGGCCACCGCGAACGGATGTGATTCGCTGAGTGTTGAAGCCAAGCCAGTGCATGCGCCCCGCGTAGCGGGCATGCTCGACCTTGATGCAACGATCCATGACGACTGCAAGGCCGCCTTGCTCGGCGAGGCGCGCGCCTTCCTGGTTGATCACATTGAATTGACACCAGAGGCACTTGGCGCCGATCGCCACGGCTTCCGTCGCGATCCCGGGCAGCGCCGCCGGTGCGCGGAAGACATTGACGATATCCACGGCAACCGGCACCTCCCGCAAGCTGGCAAAGCTGCGCTCGCCGAGGATCTCCGCCTCGCGCGGATTCACAGGAATCACGCGGTAGCCGTGCCGCTGCAGGTAGAACCCGACGAAGTTGCTGGCGCGCAGCGGGTTGCCCGACAGCCCCACGATCGCGATGGTCTTTGCGCCCAATAGCGCGCGCTGGACCGTCAAAGGATCCTGGTAGCGCTCGAGGTCGAACGTCACGGTGTGCGCTCCAGGGATCCTGATGCGCGCGCGCGCGCGAAGCCCTGCTCGAGGTCCCAGATCAGATCGTCGGCATCCTCGATGCCGACGGACAGCCGGATAGTCCCCGGACCCACGCCGGCCGCCCTGAGCTCCTGCTCGTCGAGCTGCCGATGTGTGGTGCTCGCCGGATGAATGACGAGGCTCTTCGCGTCGCCGACGTTCGCAAGATGCGACCACAGGGTTACGCCTCGAATGAAGTCCTGTCCGGCCTCGCGGCCACCGCGGATATCGAACGAGAACACCGCGCCCGCGCCGCGCGGCAGGTACTTCTCCGCGAGGGAGCGGTACCGACTCGTGCCTAAGCCGGGATAGGTCACGTTCGAGGCGAGCTGGTGGGATTGGAGGTAGCCGGCGATCGTGAGGGCGTTTTCGACGTGACGAGCCATCCGCAACGACAGCGTCTCAAGCCCCTGCAGGAAGAGGAACGCATTGAAGGGACTCAGGCACCCGCCCAGATCGCGCAACGTCTCGGCGCGCAGCTTCATCAGGTAGCCGTAGGTGCCGAAGGTCTCGTGGAACTGCAGGCCGTGATACGCCGGCGAGGGCTCGGCGATCACCGGGAAGCGCCCATTTGACCAATTGAACTGGCCCGAGTCCACCACCGCGCCGCCGATGCTGGTGCCATGTCCTCCGATGTATTTCGTCGCTGAGTGCAGCACGATATCGGCGCCCCACTCGATTGGACGGCAAAGATACGGCGTCGCGAACGTGTTATCGACGAGGAGTGGCAACCCGTGCGCGTGCGCGATGGCCGCGATCGCCTCGATGTCGAGCACGTTGCCGCCGGGGTTGCCTATCGTCTCCCCGAAGAACGCCTTGGTATTGTGGCGAACCGCGGCCTTCCATGCGCCGAGGTCGTCGGGATTGACCCACGTCAGCTCCACATTCATCTTGCGCAGCACGTGCTTGAACTGATTCACCGTGCCGCCGTACAGCGCCGCTGATGACACCACATGGTCGCCCGGTGTGAGCAGGGTGAAGAGCGCTGCGGCCTGTGCGGCCAGCCCGCTGGCGAATGCGACCGCCCCACATCCACCCTCCAGGCTGGCGAGGCGTTCTTCGAACACAGCTACAGTGGGGTTTACGATTCTGCTGTAGGTGTTGCCATACTCCTGGAGGTTGAAGTACGCGGCCGCCGCCGCCGGATCCTCGAACACGTAGCTGGTAGTCTGAAAAATCGGTACCGCACGCGCACCGGTATTCGGGTCCGGACGCTGACCGGCGTGAACCTGGCGGGTTTCGAAACCGAAACGGCGTGACGCTTCCACGGACGTGGCTCCCGGCGGTGGACTGCCCGATCATAGACTTCTACTGCGTCGTCTCCAATTGCAGCATATCGCGACCTTATGACCTCATAACCGATAAGTTACCGTTCCGGGTCCAGGGCAGCTTGTACCACTGCCGACGCGGGCGTAGTGTCGATGCTGCGTACGTGTGCGAAGGCTGCCCACAAGGTCTTGCACCTCATTTAGGAGGCATAACGATGGCTCAGGAGAGTGTCAACAACGGCGTCAACCTTGATGCGCTGCTGGCCGCACGGGAAGCGTTGAAGGGCGCACCCGAGGCCGCTAAGTTCACCTGGCGCGCATCATGTAAGTGGCAAAGCGGCACCCACGCCACCTCGACGGTCCAGGGATTCCATGGGCTCGGGAACGAACAATCGCATAAGACCGAGTTCTCGTTCGAGACCGATCACCCCGAGATTTTCGCCTCCGAGGACCACGGTGCGACCCCGGTTGAGCTGGTGCTCGTCGGTCTCGCAAGCTGCCTGACGGCGGGCGTGGCCACGGTGGCGCAGAACCGTGGCATACAGCTGCGCTCCGTGGAGGCGAAGCTCGAGGGGAAGATGAATCTCTACGGCATCCTTGGCATCGACAGCGACGTACGCAACGGCTACGACGACATCAAGGTCACCTTCCATATCGACGCGGATGCCTCGAAGAAAGACATCGAGGCGCTGGTCGCACAGTCGCAAAAGCGCTCCGCCGTGTACGACATCGTGACTAATCCGACCAACGTCACTGTCGAGGTCGTCTAGCGGGAGACCGACGCCCGCGACGGGGGCCGCCATCAAACAGCTCACGACGGTCGTGATCGGTGCCGGTCACGCCGGGCTCGCGATCAGCCGTGTTCTCAGCGAGCACTCGATCGATCATATCGTGCTCGAGCGGGGCGAGGTGGCGAACTCCTGGCGGTGCGAGCGGTGGGATTCGCTGCGCCTGCTGACGCCAAACTGGCAGAGCCGGCTGCCCGGCTACTCATACAACGGCGCCGATCCCGACGGCTTCATGACGATGCCTGAGGTCGTGGAGCTCATCTCGAGGTTTGCTGCGGCGAGCTCGGCGCCGGTGCGCACCCACACGACCGTCACGGCCCTGAGTTGCATCGACGGCGGTTATCGGGTTGCGACCGACAGCGGCGAGATCCGCTGCCGCAGCGTGATGCTTGCCAGCGGCGGCGCAAACATTGCGCGGGTGCCGGCAGTGCGCCAAGCCGTGCCGCAGCGCATCGAGTGCGTGACAGCCTTCGACTACCGCAATCCGGACAGGCTGCCGCCCGGCGGCGTGCTCATCGTTGGCGCCTCGGCCACCGGTGTGCAGCTCGCTGATGAGATCCAGCGCTCGGGCCGGCCCGTGACGCTATCGGTGGGCGAGCACGTGCGGCTGCCACGGACTTACCGCGGCCGGGACGTGCTGTGGTGGATGGAGAGTTCCGGTGTCTGGAGCCAGCGTTACGACGAGATCGATGATCTTGAGCGTGCCCGCAGGCTCCCCTCGCCTCAACTCGTGGGTGCACCCGAGCACGCGACTCTTGATGTGAACGTACTGAGAGCTGCGGGAGTCGAGATCGTCGGCCGGCTGGCGGCCATACGTGACGGCCGTGCGCTCTTCTCGGGAGGACTTCGCAATCAGTTCGCGCTCGCCGACCTGAAGATGGAACGGTTGCTAGCGACCTTCGACGACTGGGCGTGCAACAACGCGCTTAACGTCGAGGTCGGACCTGCGGAGCGTTTCCCGCCGACCGCCGTACCGGCCTCGCCGCGGCTTTCGCTCGACCTGCGCAGCGGCGAAATCCGCTCGATCATCTGGGCCACGGGGTTTTGTCCCGACTATCGCTGGCTCGACCTGCCGGTCATCAATCACAAGGGCGAGCTGCGCCACGACGGCGGCGTGGTGGTTGGTGCTCCCGGAGTGTACGCGATCGGATTGCCAGTGTTACGGCGCCGCAAGTCGACGTTCATGCTGGGCGCCGAGGACGATGCACGCGATCTGGTCGGGCACCTCGCGCGCTACCTCGCGGGTGGCGTCCGGCCGGCATAAGTCCGTGCGTGCGCGGACTCGGCCTTCTGAGGTGACCGACTCGCCAGCCAAGCAATGCCCACAGCCGAATTCAGATTCTACGAGGAGCTCAACGATCATTTGCCTGCCTCTCTGCGCAAGTGCAGCTTCACTCACAGCTTCGACGGCACGCCGGCAGTCAAGGACGTCATCGAGGCTCTCGGCGTGCCGCACACCGAGGTCGACGTGATCCTCGTAGACGGAAGGTCGGTGCGGTTCTCTCAGCGTTTGCGGGGCGGCGAGCGCGTGGCCGTGTACCCGATGTTCGAGCGGTTCAGCATTCGACGGCTGCAGCGGCTGCGGCCGAGGCCGCTGCGTCGGACACGGTTTGTGGCCGATGTGCATCTGGGCCGCCTCGCACGCTATCTGCGACTGCTCGGATTCGACACTCGATACTCGACAGATCTCGATGATCAGACATTGGTCGCCATTTCGGTGCGTGAACGACGCATTCTGTTGACGCGCGACGTCGGACTGCTCAAGCACGCGATCCTCACACGAGGCTATCGTGTGCGAACGACGGCTCCCGAACGGCAGGTCGAGGAAATTGTTCGCGCGTTCTCGCTGGTGAAGGATCTTCGGCCATTCACTCGCTGCATGAGCTGCAACGGCGCATTGCATCCGGTAGCCCGCAGCGCCGTGTCGTCGCGCGTGCCGGCGCGTGTCTTGCGCCGCTTTCGTCGCTTCATGTGCTGCGCCGGTTGCGGGCGCTGTTACTGGCGGGGGACCCATTATCAGCGCCTCAAGCAGTTCACTCGGCCGGGTCGGTTTGCCACGGCCGCGCGCGGCGCGTAGCCGATGTCTCATCGGGGGTTCGGGCTGGATTTCATGCCTGCAAGCGACGTTATAACTAGTTATACTCATTATTCTGAAGATCCCTCTGAGGCGCATCGGAAATTCGCTTGGAGTCATTCTGCCGAAGGCGACGCTCCAAGCGCGGAAGGTAGGCGAGGGGGACGAGTTGGAACTGAGCGAGCAGGGTCTGCGTCCGCCCAAACTGGCAGCGTCAAGGCATGTGGGCGTCAGCTTTCGATGAATGGCGCAACATCGCAAACAGCGATGATGACGGCGAGCTCTTCGCCGCCATGCTCGGGCGCAATGAAGAGGCCGTAGGGTTAAGACAGTCCGCGCCCGATGCTGGCCTGCTGTCACCGCGAGAGGTTCAGAATATCAATGGCAAGAGCCCGGATGAGGACTCCGAATGACAAAATCCATCGGCTGGTCGATTCAGATGGCCGCATCGCGGTTCCCGAAACTGGGCCCAGCAGCGGAGTTGAAATGGGGCACAGGCGGGTCGGTCCCCTCTAGACCCCGCTCACTCGTTTCAGCTTGACCCTGATCACCTCGCCGGTGGGCGCTTCGATGCGGCCGTCCCTGAGTATGTTCGCCCACGGATTCACGCCGTCGAAATCGAGCGGCACACCAAGCTCCCTGGGATAGTGCGGGCTGCAGCCCTCGGGACTCAGCTGCAGTCGCCGCTCGCCGGCTGAATAGGTGCTGCGGCGTGGGTGGAGCTTGCACTCGCCGTTTCCCGATGCCGCCTCGTACTGCAGCGTGCCTTCGATGCCACCGTCGTCGCGTACGCGGCTGATGCTCAGACTGACCACGCGCAGCAGCTGCTTGCCGGAGGCATCGACATAAGCGCCGCGCCACGTGCCCGCCAGATTCGGCCGGGCGGGTGCAATCGTCGTGACGCGCGGCGTGGCCGTCGGGGGCACGGTTGCCGCAGCGGTTGCCTCTGCTGTTGCGGTCACGTCTGCCGACGGCGCGGCCGGTGCATCGGTCCCGGAACCTGGCACCGCGGGCGGCGACGCAGCGGATTCCGTGGAGATTGCCGCCTGCGTCGACGTCGATGCTTGCGCATGCGCGCCGGGAGGGCTGCCGGCGGCGAGGGAGACACTCGGCAGCGTCGCAGGCACCCGCTCGGCGTAGCGGAGCAGCATGCCAAACACCAGCGTCGCGAGGAGCACTGCCACGATCACCAGGCGAGGGGCTCGCAGGAGTTCCATGCGACCCGAACGACGCGACAGTGCCGGAGACGATGATGTGGAGTTGTCGGCCAGCGTTGCGGCGACCGGCCTTGCGGCAGCCGCAATATTCGTCGCCACCGCTGGCGAGGTCATGGCGGCCGGTGACGGCGCGGGCCCGTGCAGGTACGACTCCTGCCGCAGCGTCGCTGCGGAATAGTCGAACGCCATCGAGTCCTCTGGTTCGCGGCGCATCGAGGATGCGTACTCGAACGCCAGTGTGCGGCCCGGCGCGCCAGTGGCGCCCGAATCATCACTCATCGCCGGCGAGTACTCGAGCGCCACGGTGGCGCTCGGAGCCGCCTGCGGT
>Ga0187769_10001016_pt1 | contig 15606 bp, 15 predicted proteins | sample 0116_SJ02_MP02_1_FD_133140 | JGI IMG/M metagenome (GOLD analysis project Ga0187769, IMG submission 133140) | Tropical peat soil microbial communities from peatlands in Department of Meta, Colombia - 0116_SJ02_MP02_10_MG | ecosystem: Environmental > Terrestrial > Soil > Wetlands > Peat | place... | reverse complement strand
GGGGCTCCTTTTGCGCCCTCGACCCGAAGTATTTCGAGGGTGTGACGTTCCGTCGGCGTTAGCGAAGCAACAATATCTCCATCGGATATCACGTCGGCTAAATTCTCAGGCTTTGGCAGTCCTTCGACCATTTGCCTCGTGGCTGGGATTTCGGTTATCTTGGACTTTAGCTGCTCAAGTTCTGCAATGAGCCTCTTATCGCTCGACATTACATCCTGCAGTTGTCGCACAATCTCGTTGTGGGATTCACGCAACTGATCTTGCTTTTCCTCTAGGACGTCATCTCGCCGCGCGGCGGTGGCCATATCCGACCGCAACGCGATCAGCACTGATTCCGAACGCGCAATTCGCGACGATAACGCATCTACGATGACGCTGATTAGCGATGCAGCTTCAGTCACTGCCTGGCGACTTTGTCGAAATGCACGAATCGCTCTCAGTCCGACGACACCTACCAGTAGCAGGGAGAGTAGGGAAATCGCATCGATCGCTATTGCAAAGAGATCCAAGGTTGCAGGCTAGTGGTTCACCTTCGCCTTTAACTTCTTCAACACATGTGACGTCACATCAAGGGATATGACATCACAATGATTGCCGCGTGATAGTGGGGTGACATCCACCCACCTCACGATGATGTCACGCAAAATGGTCATATTCAGCCGCGAAAGCTTAAAACGGCTTGTTTTAGACCTTAACTGAAGATGTTTGGCTGCTAGGGCAAGGTCATAGAGTTAATCGTGGATTCTTGATATCATGTGATATCACGCCAATCCGAATTGCAGCGTTAAAGCGCGTCCTTGAAGCTCTGTCTTTTTGCGAGTGCGGTGGTCACCTCCCAAAGCTTAGCCTTCAACTGGTCGATGCCGGCGGCTTCGTTCGAGGTCGTCTTGAGTTCCTCCATGTATCCCTGAAGTTCGTCTGAGAGTTCTAGGAAGGGTTGCAAGGTCGACGTGTCGAACAGTCCTACGTATCCAAGCAGCAGAATCGTGTAGATTGAGCGAATGACGTTGTTCTGTGCTTGAATCAAGGTACGATTATAGGAACCGCGGCTAATACGCGCTCCTGAAGACCTAAAAAGGCGTCTTTGGCCCTTTTTCGCGTTTTTTTCGCTGGAAATCGAGGCGGCTAGGAGGGTTTCCAGTTGCGTCAAGGTTAGGTGGCTGCTACTGAGCAGAAGTTTGGACACGGGATCAATCAGTGTCCTATGGATTGTTTCTCGCCCTTCTGCAAACGCCTCCGGTGGTTCCGGCATTGTCCATCTCCAGTGGATACGGCTTCGTATTCACTTAAAATCTTCTGAAATGATTGGCGGTCGTGCCCGTTGATACCCACTCTTAGTCCAATGAAACTTCTCATTCGCTTGGCCAATGGCTGCAGATCTTAGTTGAGCATCTGTCTATGGAACGTTGAAATACGCGTAGGAGGTCATCCGTCTCAATTCGAAGTGATCAGTCTTGGGCAGACGGAGGAGACGGGTAATCAAGGTTGTTAAGAAAAAACTCCCATCCGTTTTCACATGCCCCGTTTGCGGCGAAGAGGCCATACGCGTCAAGCTGCCCGATGGCTCAGGGCCCGCGATTGTCCAGTGCGGTGCATGTGGTTTGAAACGGGAATTTGCTGCGACCCCTTCAAGCCAAATCGTTGACGTTTATTGCATGTTCACGGACTCCTTCTACGGCAAGGAAAAGGCACAGACGCCACCGGTCGAAAGTTCCGTGTGAACGAAGAGCATCACCCTACCTGCTTCGAGCGAAACCCCTCCTAGTCTTAAAGAAGGGGCGTACCATCCTATGATTCGGGTCAGTCCTTTTGGACGCAGCTGTTCGGGACGAACAAGATCTGTACTTCCAGGTCCTGAAAGATCAATTTAACAAAGTCTACGATATGGCCAGGCAAGCGCGAGCAAAAGGATACGATCCTTCCAACGTTCCGGAACCTTTGGTAACCTTCGATGTTGCAGAAAGAGTTGAGAAGGCTGTTGGACCTTCGGGAGTCGCCGCGAGAATCCGTGAGCTTTCACTTCTGATGACACGCGAGTTAGTAGCGCTAAAGATCGCTGAAGAAATCTCATTCGGAAAGTTCAAAGTGGAGGGCGAGAGCGCGGCGGAACAAGCCGTCCGTACAGCCTCGGCAATATTGGACGAGGGGGTTACGGCCGCGCCGATCGAAGGGATCTCAAGCGTTAAGGTGAGGACGAATCAAGATGGCTCAAAGTACCTAGCCGTCTATTTCGCGGGGCCCATCAGATCAGCAGGGGGCACAGACATGGCGCTGATTCTGGTTATTGCTGATTATGTTCGGCACCAGCTGGGATTAGGGAGATACAAGGCAACTGAACTCGAGGCCAAGAGGTTCGTGGAAGAGCTCCGATTATACGAGAGAGAAGTGGCACGATTTCAGTTCAAAGTGTCCGACGAAGAGTTGTTCAATGCTGTTATGCGGTTGCCGGTCGAAGTCAATGGTGTTGAAACTGACCCTGTAGAGGTTTCAGCGTATAGAAACGTGCCTCGAGTAGACACGAACAGGGTAAGGGGCGGTGCCTTAAGGGTCATTCATGACGGACTGATCGGACGTAGTCACAAGGTTCTGAAGATCATCGATAGCTTAGGAATAGAGGGATGGAGCTGGCTGAGGGAAATCAAGCCCCCCGTAGTCGAAGCAGAGGAGGCTCGAGAGTTCATGTTCATGGAGGATGTTCTAGCAGGTCGACCCATATTCTCGTTCCCCCAATTCCAAGGCGGGTTTAGACTCAGGTATGGCAGGGCTAGAAATACAGGCCTAGCCGCGGTCGGATTCCACCCCTCCACAATGCTTGTTCTTGGCAAATTCATTGCCATCGGGACTCAGCTGAGACTTGAGAAACCAGGAAAGGCAGGGGTCGCGGCGACCGTCGATTCGATCGAGCCACCCGTAGTAAAATTGAAGGGTGGCTCCGTCGTCAAATTATCAGAACCCAAACAAGCAGAGGCGCTACTCGGTTCCATAGACAAGATCCTATTCCTAGGCGACATTCTCGTCGGATTTGGCGAATTCTTAGAGAACAACCGTTCCTTGTTGCCTTCGGGTTTCGTGGAAGAATGGTGGAGACAGCTAATCGAACTTGAAGCATCAAAGTATCCGGACATCGCGGTTTTCGCAGAGAGCTTGGACTTGTCGACATCTAGGCTTGTTGATTACATAGCGGCTTCGGTGTGCAAGGATCCGACGGCGGAGGAGGCGGTTCAGATTGCAAAGCATTGTAGCGTCCCGCTTCATCCGAAGTACACATGGTTCTGGGAGAACATCGCCCCACAGGATTTCGACTACTTGAGATCACTTCTCCTAGACCGAAACCGGGCAAAATCAAACCGTACGATGGTATCAACCACGAATGAACCGATGGCCAAAGCGATTCTTGAGAACCTCTGCGTCCCCCACAAGGTCGAAGGAGACCAACTAGTCATTGACGAGGACGCGGTGGTTCTGTTTGAGTGTCTTGGATTGGGATCTCCGGAAAGTGAGGCTATAGGGAAGGATGTTTTCGAGAAGATCCTCCATCTGTCCGGTATTCGTGTTATGAGAAAGGCCCCGGTCTATGTAGGGGCACGAATGGGGAGGCCTGAGAAGGCAAAACGGCGCGAAATGCGCCCAATCGTCCACTGTCTCTTCCCGCTCGGCCTAGCGGGAGGAGCGAGGCGAAACATCGTTGAGGCGGTCGGAGAACATGCGGTGATCTCTGTTGAATTGGCATACCGCAAGTGTGGGAGTTGCGGAAACGTAACTCACTTGGCGACGTGCGAGAAATGCGAGGCGGAAACCGCGCAGGCGTTCACCTGTCCGAGATGCGGCATCGATACACTCGACACAATCTGTCCTTCATGCAAAGGCATCACTCAGTCTTTTAGCCAAAGGAGCATACCTGTTCGCGATTTTCTCAATTCAGCGAAGCGGAAACTCGCACTCTCCTCAAGTCCTGAAAGCGTGAAATGTGTCCGCGGACTGACGAATCAGTCGAGAACCGCGGAACCACTCGAAAAGGGGCTTCTCAGAGCAAAGTATGATATCTCGATGTTCAAGGATGGGACAATACGCTTTGACGCAACTAACGTTCCTCTAACACACTTCAAACCCGCTGAGATAGGGGTAGCCGTCGAAAAACTTCGTCAATTGGGTTATGAAACCGACGTAAATGGGAAAGCGCTTGAGTCGGGCGAACAGATCTGCAGCCTTAGGGTACAGGATATCATCGTGCCTGAGGAATGTGGGGACTATTTCGTTAGGGTCGCCCAATTCATCGACCATCTGCTACAAGGGCTCTATGGCCTTCCGAAATTTTACAACGTCCAAAACAGGCCTGAGTTGATAGGCCAACTGATCGTAGGTCTTTCCCCACACACATCAGTAGGCGTCATAGGCCGAGTGATAGGTTTCACCAAAGCGAGTGTAGTGTTCGCACACCCATTCTGGCACGCTGCCAAGCGTAGGGATTGCGACGGAGATGAGGACTCCGTCAGCCTAGCCTTGGACATTCTCCTTAATTTCTCCAAGAAATTTCTGCCCTCAAGGATTGGCGGAATAATGGACGCCCCCATACTGCTAACTCTCGGAATCAAACCTCGCGAGATCGCCCGACAAGCATTCAATGTCGAGTCGGTGGATCGGCTCCCATTGCAATTCTACGAAGATACGCAAAACCGAGCCGACCCCAAAGCCGAGGCTTACATCATACAGACGGTTCAGAACAGGTTGGGGTCGCCCACGGTACTGGAATCCCTCGGCTTCACCCAAGAAATTAGTGACATCGGCAGCGGCAACTTGGAGAGCGCTTACAAAAGATTGGGGTCGATGATCGACAAGGTCGCTCTTCAGCTTCAACTGGCAGAATCTGTCAAGGCGGTCGAAGCCGGTGAAGTCGCGAAAAGAGTCCTTTCAACCCACTTCATGCGTGATCTCACCGGGAACCTGAAAGCTTTCGCCGGGCAGAGATTCCGATGCACGAAATGTAACTCCAAATTCCGTCGCCTCCCGTTGAAGGGAAGTTGTCCAAGGTGTGGAGGCAAACTCTCGCTCACGGTGTACAAAGGAAGTGTCGAAAAGTATCTGACCGTTGCCCAAGATTTGGTTAAAAGATACGACTTGGGCCAGTACCACGAACAGAGATTGCTGCTGCTGCGTCAGGAGATCAACTCTCTCTTCAGTGAAGAGGAGGAGAAGAAGAAACAGCCCACACTCGCGCAGTTCGTCTGAGATGGAAGCATGGCAAAACGCGGTCCGCTTCACCCTAAGGCATACCTCACATCCAGACGTAATGTACGAGCAGGATTGGTGTCCAGGAGCAAAATCCTACTAGTCCTTGAGAAAGACCCCAAAAACGCTCCCCAGATCGTCAAGGAAGCTGGTCTATCCTACGCATGCGTCACATACCACCTAAAGGCTTTGAAAAAAGACCGACTGGTTGAACGAGTGAGCAACCGAAAACCATTCGCTTGGGGACTAACGCCATTCGGGCAGCAGAAACTCCCCTCTTAACCACCCATCACTAGGCAAACCTACAAACATGCTAATTACCGTCCTACACCATAGGCATCTACTAACAGGCGGCCCATCGAGAGGGTAAGATTGCAAACCGAAGTACGGTACCACCAGCAGCCCGAACTCGAAAACGCTGTGATGGTCTGCGGTCTCCCAGGCATCGGCTCGGTTGCATGGTTGGCTGTGAATCACTTACAGAAAGAGTTACACGCTCAACTGTTCGCCGAAGTTTTCTCTCCAATGTTCTCCCCCAAAGTGTGGCTCGGTGAAGACGGCGTGGTCGGTTTGATGAAAGGTGAATTCCACTTTTGGAAGAACAAAGCCGGTGGACCTGATTTGCTTCTATTCACGGCCAATGAACAGCCCTACTCACCAGAGGGACAGTACGAGCTCGCCGAGGTCGTTCTGGGCTTGGCGAGCAAGTTCGCGGTGAGAAGGGTGATAACGATGGGTGGAATGGCCACCGACAGGTTAGCAGAGGAACCTAGAGTGTATGTTGGCGCTACGAACGCGGATCTGGTAAAGGAATTGGAGGCGTTTGGAGCGGTCAAGCTGGCCGGGGGAGCAATAACCGGTACCAACGGGCTCATCTTTGGTCTAGCCAAACCGAAGAAGATTCCAGCAATCTGCCTACTAGCGGAAACGCCGGGCTACTTATCGTTAGATGCGAATGCCGCAAAGGCGGCGTTGCAGATGTCCGCACGCATGTTGAACATATCTGTCGACGTCAGCGCCCTTGAGAAACAAGCGAAAGAGAATGCCGATGTTGTGCAGAAAGCGAAAGATCTCTCCCGGTCTTTCCCACGCGAAAGCCGTAAGGGAGGAGACAGGGAGTTACCGTACGTTAGCTAGAAGTTAGGGCTTCAAATGAAGGTTATGTGTAATTTGTGCGGAAGAATCTCTGACCTTATGGCGTCAACATCAATTGCGACGGATCAGGAGGGGCAGTTGAAAACATATCATTTCTGCTCCAAAGAACATTTGGCTGAGTTCGCCACAAAGAAAGGTATCAAACTTCACGAGGATTAACCTTCGGAGGCACATTATCTTTGTCCGAGAAAGGGAGAACGCAAGTCGTTTCGACTACTGAGGAGCTAAAGTCCATGTCTCAAACCTTCTCAGCTCTGGGGAACATCGTCCGGCTCAGGATTCTACTTATGCTCATGGACAGCAAGAAGCCGCTCCACATAACGGCAGTAGCAAGCAACCTGAAGATGGACTACGGCGGCGTCCATAGACATGTCGAGATACTTAGAAACGCTGGCTTGCTTCAAGTCTTCGAAGTTGGCAGATCGCGGGTTCTCTCACCACTAAACATCGAACAGGTTCACGACTTCATAACGAACGCTAAAGTATTCACTAAATGATGATAATATACTGATGTATTGGACATAATAGTATGCTTTTATCATGAGATTGTCATAAAAGAACAGTTAAGTAGTCGTGCACTTCTGTGCGGAGCGTTCGTGGTTCAAATGGCCGAGGGGCTATTTGCGAGGCGGAGCGTGAGCCTAACAGGGTCAGCAGTAATGGGGGCTCTGGCGGCACTCACCACGGTCATACTTCCCGCGCGGATTCAACCGTCGTTTCCCATACTGCCTTTCCTAAAATTCGATCCAGCTGAGCTTTTCTCAGTTCTGGCATTTCTGATCTTCGGGCCAGTACCCGCGGTTGTTACAGCGACTGTTCACTGGCTGTTCCTTACCGCTACTGGAACAGATACGCCACTAGGCCCGGCGGTCAAGTTTGCATCGGTACTCTCAACCATCTTCGGGCTCTGGTTGGGAAGTCTGGCCTATCGACGCTTGGGAATACGGCGCTATCAAAACTCTCTCGTGCTTTGCTTTATGCTCGCGTTCGCAATCGTGACCAGAATAGCGATACTTCTACTTGTGAACTTTTTCGTGTTCACATACATAGGGCCAGTGATATTCGGAATCGACTACCTAGGTTTTAGTCAAACGACGCTTCAGGGTACTCTGCATATACAATTCGCCGGACCGTCGCAAGTGTTGACGGCCATGCTGCTATTCACGAGTGTTTTCAATGCCCTGCACGCAATTTTCTCTGTCGCCGTGCCATACATTGTCATGACTCCCCTTTCCTCGATGGTTCCTCAGTTAGCTTCAGGTCACCCTTGGATAAGCAGGCTTAGCAAGACGTAGATCAAAGGATACTATCCTAGCCGGAACTGCACTTGATCGTTACGTTAGCAGGAGGAGTCGGCGCGGCCAGATTCCTTGAAGGCCTCATTCATGTCGTCCCACAAGAGCGGATTACCATAATTGGCAATGTCGGGGACGACACGGAGTTTTATGGACTCCATGTATCCCCGGACTTGGATATCGTCGCTTACACTCTGGCAGGTTTGGTTGATACCGCGAAGGGTTGGGGGTTTAGGAGTGACTCCTTTCACTGTCAAAAGATGCTGGAGACATATGGCTATCGAACTTGGTTCAACCTCGGCGACCGCGACCTAGCCACACATCTCTTCCGAACCGAACAATTAAGGCGAGGTAAGAAACTATCAGGCGTGACCGCCAACATAATTTCTCGGTTGGGGCTTGATGTTACTCTTCTGCCCTCAACTGACGATCCGCTACAAACCCACGTGTCCACGGCAACAAGGCTGATGCACTTTCAAGACTATATGGTAAGATACCAGACAAAGCCGAAGGTGAATCGAGTTATCTTCAAAGGAGCCCAGTCCGCAAAGCCCGCACCAAGAGTCTTACAATCTCTAATGAAAGCCGACGGCATCATAATCTGCCCAAGCAACCCAATCGTAAGCATCGGAGCCATTCTAGCGGTCAAGCGGATCCGCTCAGCACTCAAGAAAACGGAGGCGCGAATCGTAGGTGTGAGCCCGATTGTCGGCGGCAAGACCATTAAGGGCCCTGCCGACAAACTCATGAAATCCCTCGGCACAGAACCAAGCGCCGTAGGAGTCGCTGAACTCTACAGAGATTTCATTGACACATTAATCATTGACAAAGTAGACCAGAAACTCGCCCCCCAAATCAGATCTCTAGGAATGAAGACGATCGTAAGTCAAACCCTCATGAGGACCATGAGTGACAAAGTGCACTTGGCGCGAGTCGCGTTAAGTGAGATCAAGAGTTGAAAGCTCACCGATCAGAGACCGGCGCGCTATACGCGATAGTGCCCGTCAACACACTTAACGCGTCGAAAGCTCGCCTCGCACCGTCGCTCGATGTCGCAGAGAGACGCCGCCTGTCGACAACGATGCTATTGGATGTCCTTTGGGCGCTACGTAGAGTGAGGAGGATTCATAGAATAACTGTCGTCAGCGCAGATCTTTCGGTGCGGAGAATTGCCCGGCTCATGGGGGTTCATTTCCTCTGGGAGGGCAGAAGGAGAGGGTTGAACAAAGGGGTGCGCCTTGCCATGCGCGAGGCTTTGCAGAGGAAAGCTTCCGCCGCCTTAATCCTTCCTTCAGACCTTCCGCTTATCACACCATGGGACATCAATCGTTTCTTGACACTATCCGACTCCTATCCGATTTCCCTCACGCCGTCAAAGGATGGTGGCGGGACGAATGCGATGCTTCTACGGCCACCCGGATTAATTCAGCCAGCCTTCGGAAAAGGCAGTTTTCGACGCCACCTATCCATTGCGCGCAAGAAAGGCTTTCAGCCAAGAGTGGTGAAACTACGAGGCATCGCGCTAGATGTGGATGACCCGTCTGATCTGAGACTTCTTAGAAAGCTTTCAATGAGGAACCACACGGGTAGCTTTGTAAGGTCATTAGAGGAATAAGGCCCGTCAAAGCGCTCAATCGCCCCAGATCAAAACGTGCCGTGAAACCAAAGTTTAATTGTTCGACGAAGTCGAAGAAGGGATTGAGTTAGCTATGTCGGGCGCAAGAGAAAAGCGGCGCAAAAGAGAAGCACCTATGCCAGCCGCGAGCGCAGGGTTACTCAGGTTTTTCGAAGAGGAGACTCCTGGCGTCAAGATTAGGCCCGAGGTCGTCATCATGATGTCGATCGGACTGGTTGCAGTCAGCCTCTTCATGTACCTGACATTCAAGTAGTGGAAAGCGGGAAGTCTCCTAGTTTCGTTTGCGCCCGAAGAGGTAGCGGTCCCGCTTTGATGCCGAGCTTTCTTTCTATCTCCGCCGATAATACATCAATGTAACCAGTGAAGATGTATACCGCCCGCGGTTTCACGGCGGCGATGAAGTGCATAAGCTGATTGTGATCCGCATGGCTGCTGAGAGGAAATGCCGTAAAGCTGCGGAAAGCCTCCCTGAGAGCCCATCCAGTCGCAACGGCCCTTGAAGCGTTACGCGGCACATGGTCGCCGCGAGTGGTTGTTACGTAAACGCAGCCTCGTTCCTTCAGCGCACGCTTGCCATCCGCGGTCCCTGAGTCTAGGTATTCAAGTTGGTAGCCGTTGTCATTATAGACGCTGTTTGCACCGGATATTCCCGGGGCACAGACAACAGGAATCTTAGTGTACACGTTGAAGAGGCGGACGACCTCTTGAGGCTTGCCGGAGGAATACACCTGAAAGGTCGGTAGTTTTCCTTCCCTGATCTCCGTCATCGTCCATCTTATGAGGTCCGCGTAGATCGTGTCTCTGCGTGGGAAAATGTAGGATGGATGACCGTAGGTGGCCTCGATGATTAGGAAGTCGCATTCAGCCTGCTGTGCTGCCTTCGTCGTGAGCGTGTCGACGCAGTTGATGTCACCCGTGTAGAGAGCCGTGAATTCTGGGGTGGTAAGTTGGAACTGACAGGAGCCGAGCATGTGCCCCGCATCCAACACTCTAATCTCGACATCATCGAACTGAATTCTTTCGCCTATCGTAACGGCCCGATGCTGTTTGACGGCGCGTTTCGAAAGCGATTCGTAGATGTGTAACGTCTCCGGAGTGGAATGTTTCTTGGCAGAGGTTGCGAATCCGTATGTGTGATCGGAATGTGCGTGTGTGATGAAAACATTCCAATCCTCACCCAGCCGCCTACCCTGGGTGGGGTCGAAGAGAAGACGAGAAGTTCCAGCGTCGATGACTATTCCATTGTGGAATCCAACCGGGTCTTTCTGCAAACCCTAATCGCTATCCGGTTTCTGAATAGGGGTTGAAGGTTGCATTGCATCTTGGAGTACGGCGTATTGTCCGAACCTAATCTTCTGGAGCTCCCTACGCGTCAGGCTACGCTTCCGGACCTTTCCGGGCTTTGGTGAGACGATCGCACTGTTGCCGAGAGGATCCTTGATGACGAGAGTGAATTTAGGGCTCGAATCTCTGGCGCTGCGGATCTTCTTGAGCATCATCTCTCCCTTCTTGAGGCGTTGGCCCTTTGCAGTGCTGAGCATGAAGGTGAGTGCATCCTCAATTTTGGAGAGTATTCCCTCTACATTGGAAATGTAACCCTCGCTGTATGGGCCGGGGGTTATGGTGGCTTTGAATTCAGATATGCTTAGGGTAGCGGTTCCGGATTTTATGACTCTCAGGTTCAGATCTTCGACGGACTTTATCTTGACGGCTAAGGCGAGGGGTTGGTGGTTCGTGAGAGTCATGATGTCGTTGTGCCTGTAGCCGCAATGTTGGCATGTAGCGACAGATAGTAGGACGGCCCCGAAGTGGTCTACGTCATATTCCGTCTGGCTGGTTAGCATGGATTGGTTATCGCAGCTGGGGCAGCGTTGCGCGTAGCTCGCATGCAATGGTGAAGCCGATTGTGGTACATTTTCGTAGGATATGAAGCTTGAAGGAGATTAGGGTAGGAGCGACAGTCAGGGATGACATTCCAGCCTGCAAAAGCCACATGAAAGTCGGCTAGTCTTGATCAGTTGGCCATTTGAAGTGTGACGGGTGTCGGGTGGAGATTAGATGGCTTCGACTATTTCCGCGGATTTTGAGTATTCTCTGACGTAGCTTGCGACTTCTTTGAATGCTTCCAAGTGTTCTTCGATGTCTTCCTTTGTGTGAACTACTGAAACGGTCCACTGCTCGTCAGGTGAGGGACCCGCGGGTATTATTCCACGGTTCATCATTGCAAAGCAGTATGCGAACCACTTTCCCGTATCCGAGGCTTGGAAACTCCTCCAATCCGTTATCGGTTTCGGTGAGAAAGCTACCGCGCCGCTTATTCCCGCATGAGACATGTGAGCCGTGAGACCTTCGTCGGCGATTATGTCCTCGTACCCCTTTGCCAACCTCCCGGCAAGGCCCGTAGCTTTCTTCATGGCGGGTTTAGTAAGAATCTTCGAAAGCGTCACGATTCCGGCAGCCACGCACAGCGGGTTCGAGTTGAAAGTTCCGGCATGACTCACTACACCGGGCACGATGGTTTCCATAATCTTTCTTTTTCCTCCGATGCCCGAGATTGGTACGCCTCCGCCGATCGCTTTGCCTAAAGTGATTAGATCAGGTTCAACGTTTACGTAGTCTCGTATACCGCCGTAGAATTTCCCACAGGTCTTAATCTCATCGAATATGAGAACGAAACCGTACTCATCGGCCAGTTTGCGCAATCCTTCAAGGAAACCCGGTTTCGGAAGGATGAACCCCATGTTCATCGGTATGGGTTCAACAATCATGCCTGCCACGTCGTTGCTGTTCTTTCGGACCGTTTCCTCTACGGCTTCCAAATCGTTGAAGGGCACAACCAACGTGTTCTCGTGGAAACCTTTTGGTATGCCGAGGGAAGAAGGAACCGCGTTGGGAAAGCGGGCGTCGCCCTCCTTCTCCCTAGATGGTTTCACGCTCACCAGCAGCGTTTCATTGCCACCATGGTAGCAGCCCTCAAACTTCACAATTTTGTTTCTCCCAGTGTAGCTCCTCGCGAAGCGGGTAGCGTACATCGTCGCTTCTGCACCAGTGTTTGACAACCTCACTTGGTCAACATGGAACCTATCGCAAAGCATCCTCACATATTTGGGGGTCTGTTCCCACTCGAAACCAAAATCCGTTCCCTTCGCCGCCTGCTCCCTGATCGCTTTCACGACTAGTGGATGGGCGTGACCTGCAGCTAGAACCCCGAAACCCATGTTATAGTCCGTGTACACATTTCCATCCACATCCCACAGTCTAGTTCCCTTAGACCGCGTGAAGTACAGAGGGTAGGGGTCAGAGTATCTGTAGGTGCTATGCACGCCGAACGGTACGTCCGTTTTCGCTTTCTCGTAAATCGCCCGAGATTTCGGAGTCCTACTTTCTAGTTTCCGCATCTCCACATCTGTCGAGCCGCTCAACGATAATCCCGGTCCACGGTTAGATTCCGCGCTATAAGACGATCGCAACAGTCGTAATTAGCGAAATCGATGGAGCATTTACAAAAACGCATCTCTTCAAACCAAGTCGCGCTTGCCGGTTGCTTACTGTTCATTCGCGTAGGAAACTGAACGAGATGTTACTCAGGCGGGATTTCCGCAAAGACTAGGCTCAATGGTAATCCTTTGCTTCGGGTCCTGAGATAACCTACGACCAAGACTATGGCGCCTAGTAGGTAGATTGTACCGTACATGGTTATTGAGAACGAGTCTATGGGCAGGGTACCCGACTGGTGTGCGAGGATGGTAGAGTAGATCAGGTAAATGGCTGCGCCGAGTCCCAGCCAGCTCAGGAGTGGAAGGCCAAGTTTCTTCTTTCCCACGAAGCTATGTTGATAGATCTGCTTCTTCCTGAACGGAAAGATGATCGCCGCGATCGCTGGTATGATGAAACCAAACGAGAACATCGTGAAACTCAGCGTCGTGAATTCGCCCGAGTTGGGTAGAAACGCAGTTAGGAAAGCCGAGATTATTCCTCCAATGGTGACAATTATCGTCGCAATCACAGGCGTATGGAACCGTTCGCTCACTTCAGAAATCTTCTCGGGAAGGATTCTGTCAAAGGACCATGCGAAGAAGTAACGTGTCTGCGCGATTATTAGTGGCGGAAACTCGAAGAAGATCGGCAGCCAAAGGGCAATGAACATGGTCACGTACAGAGGCAGGCTCTTGTAGACAACGAGGGCGAAGAATGGGATGAAACCTCCCACTCCCCCAACTGGCGCGGTCCCGCTTGCCGCTAGGCTACTCCAATTGTCAAGGAAAGGTTGTCCGAAAGCGTTGGTTACGAGCACGCTGAACAAAATGTAGTAGGCTGCAATTGCAGCAATTGCAACGAGGATTGCAATGGGCATTGATTTCTTAACGTTCTTCATCTCTCCACTCCACGTCGTTGGAAGATTGTACCAAGTGTAGGCAAACCAAACGAACGGAAGGGCAGCCGCGGTAGCGAGCATCATGTCAGGGGGCGGCGTGACACCTCCTTGCTGGATAACGCCTTGGTAGGCAGTTGAGTTACTCATGAAGGAATTATATGCAGACGCAAACGTGCCTTGACTGATTCCTCCCAATGCAACGAACATCACTGCGGTCGCAGCTAGGGAGATTACCCCCGCCCAATACACAAGAGCCCAGGTGATGCGCGGTCGAATCAAAGAGAGAACACAAGAGATGACGATGACTGAAGTTGCTAGGGCGAAGGAAGGCCATGATTGCGCTAGGGACGCGCCAATAGCCGCAACGTTGGGAGCGTTATAGAAAGAGCCGAAGCCGGCAACGAAGTAACCAAAATAGGTGCCGGTGTAGTACGAGAAGATTCCAAGGTTTAGAATGAAGGCTATGGCGACGCCCCAATAGTTCATAAATCCCAGGTACGGGTTTATGGCTCGGGTTGTGAAGACATAATCGCCGCCCGACCTTGGCATAGACATACCGATGATTGTGAAGAGCCCGGCCATCAATAGGGTGGGAAGAAAGGCGATGAAGTACGCTAGAGGCCAGTTAGCTCCTGGGGCCGTGTACATGATCGCAACCCACAGGACCGGGACCCCCCCTGTCACAAGCGCTAGGACAGCCATGAAGGAAGGCCACGCTCCGACCTCACGGACGAGCCCTGTTGCTTCGCGTACGAAAACTGGCGGCTTCTTCTCCAACTCAATCACCCTTCAAAACTAGCCAGAAACTAAGTTTGAGTATCGGTATTTAGCGCTTAGCCGCTTCTCAGCATTACAGCGCAGAGAGTAAATAGATGCTGGCGAAAGAATTTACCACGTTCAAGATCGTTCAAGAGAGTCCTTTTCAGATTACCCCTGGGTCAGTAAGTGGCTTTTGACGCCCTTCTCATCTATGTTCAGTAGGGCGCCTCTCAAGATTCCCTCGCCGTATTCGCTGCCTGGGTTTATGCACAGGGTTCGGCCTATCTTTGCAAAACCTCTTGCTTCGTGAATGTGGCCGTGCAAGCCCAACAGCGGTTTGTTGGTTTCTATCAACTGCCTCACTGTAGTGCTCCCGACGTGAACCATGTTTACGGCCCCGCCTGTGCTAAGGACGGGTTTCAATGTCTTATCGAGTTCGGGCGCAACATCGAGAGGCGTATCGTACGGTGGGCAATGCAAGTTAAAGATGCAATCTTCCATTCGTTCGACTTTCGAGATCATGCGACCAAAGATCTCAGCCAATTTCTCCTCGCTGGTTTCGCGCGGACTATTCCACGGCGTTGGATTTGCCCAGCCGCTTGTTATCATCTCGTGATGGTCATCCACCCAAACAACCTCATCCTCCGGGCATTGGACTACCGGGGAGGATTTCAGGATCTCATCAATCTCAAATCGGTCGTCATTTCCCGGGCTAATGTAGCACTTTGTGTGGGAACCCTTCAATCGCTCTTCAGCGATGGAAACCCAACGCTTGATCCCTTCGCACATTATCTTGGAGAACAGCGCGTCCAACGTAGACTTGTCGGCTTGCAGCTTTTCAACTTCGGAAGGCACGGTCATGTATGGGTAGAAGCCGTTGAAACGTATGCTTTTTTCTAGTTCTTCAACTTCCGCTCGAGTCTTCATGACTCTTGAACTGCCAAGGAAGGTGGCCGCGTATGTGCCGTCAGGTTGCTCGACTATGGGTATAATCATCTTCCCCGTAATGTCCCCGCCGAGTATGAGGACATCAGCCCTATACGTCTTAGCCGAGTTCACGAACTTCAAGAAAGCAGTTTCCGATCCATGCACATCAGAAGTAAAGAATATTCTCGTAAAAGCCATGCAACGGCCTCAGGTATTCGCTTCCAAGGGGTTGC
>Ga0187769_10001015_pt1 | contig 15610 bp, 12 predicted proteins | sample 0116_SJ02_MP02_1_FD_133140 | JGI IMG/M metagenome (GOLD analysis project Ga0187769, IMG submission 133140) | Tropical peat soil microbial communities from peatlands in Department of Meta, Colombia - 0116_SJ02_MP02_10_MG | ecosystem: Environmental > Terrestrial > Soil > Wetlands > Peat | place... | reverse complement strand
TCACGCCAGGGAATCATCGGGCCACCGGCAGTTGCAGCGATAAGAACTTTTGTACTTCCTGGCACGACCGGGCTCTGTTGAATTTGGAAGGTTTGTTGAGCGCGGCCCGTACTGTTGCCTAAATTCTCCGGAGCATCGATTGACGCTGAGTGTCGCACTCCAACAGCGTTGAAAGCGATTCGTTGAATGACGGGCGGACACTCGTAAGCCCCACTCACGAGCCGGCACCGAATGAAATACAGTCCCTGGGCCTGCTTCAGGCTCGGTCCGCCTGGCATCTGCTGGGCCTTTGGCGGAGTCAGGAACCCCACCGGTCCGCTCAAAGTCAGGGCACGCGTTTCGTCGTTCACATCGGTGAGAGAAGTCCACACGCCGGGTTGCCCGTAGTATTCCCAGATGGTTTGCACGCTATAGTGCAACCGCCAGTCCGGCGCGTCTGGTTTTATATACGGCGGGCAACGTTGCTCCGCTTCTTGCTGCTCAATTCTCCATTCGTCAATTAGCCGTTGCCGCGTCTGCCTGTCCGCGGCGGGGTCGCCGGCCCAAACATAAAGGCGAACCACCATGGGCTGGTCTGCGAACGGGCCGTCAAACCCGAGATATAAGGCATTCCCAGGGACGGGGTTTGTACCCAAAGGCAGAAACTTTCCGCTAGCCGTCTGGTTTTCCGTGGAATTATCCACCAACGCTTGCTCGGGGCCGGACAGAACAACCCTCAGGTTCGCAGTGGACACGTTGAGATTCTCGGTAGTCTCAAAAACGATGCTTCCGTCCGTACTTCCAATCTGAATCCCCGCGGGAAGAGCCCCGGAAGCGACGGGACTGGGGTTTGGCAGAGAAAAAATGACCGTCGTTTCCGCAACCTGTGGTGGAAGCGGCTGGACGCCAACCAGCCGCAGAAAAGAACGGTAGGCGGCTTCAGTTGTGCGATCGAGTCTGTAGACATCCTGCTCCGCCAGCCATGCGAGTAAATCAATCAGCGTGATTCCCGGATCATGCCAGTTGAAATCCGTCCAGCCAGGAGCGGAACCCGGAATAATCGACTGGCCCTCGGTCACCAGCTGATTGAAGGTGCGTGTGTCGAGTATGGGCAGCGGCAAAGCCATTTCACACCTATTCGACCATCAACTTAATTTCGTGAGTGCCGGCGCAAACGAGACTCCCGGCTTCCACAGGAACAAAATCGCCGAAAACCTGTCCATTCACTTTCAAAAGAATTTGCGGAACATAATCCACGCCTGTAGTTCCTTGGACCAAGGCGGCGATCTGCGAAACGTACATCGGCTGGCCAAAGTCCCAGCCTTGTCCGGAAGGCCCACCGGTCAGTGGGTGAAGGAATTGGTTGAGTCCGCTTCGCAGCTGCGTTTCCAATTGCGCGGCCTGGCTCGCGTCGGTGGGCACGACCTCCATCCACACATCGATTGGCGAATACTGCGGCCCAACGATGCGAATCTGCGATGCCGCAGTGAAAGGAGCCAGCGCGCTGACGTAATTCAGGACGCGGACCTGAAACTCAGGCGTCGGCTCAGGCTGAACATCCAGGCTCCAGGGGACGACCACTAGCGTGACCCAGCCCCTTTGACCGTGACCGTCGGGCCCGGTTATAGAAGAGCAGCGTACTTTTCCTACGTCCGGCGAAGCTTGTCTGGCGAGCCACTCGTAGTCTGTCGCGGAAATTGCGCGGTTGCGATTCCGGATCGACTGAGGCCCGCGCGCTACAACTGCGGTGGTCGTTTCCGTGTCCGTGCCGCCCGAAGCGGCAATCGGATTTGTAACCGCATTCACGTAAGGAATGGCCGTGTGCAATTGCGAGATGGCCCCAGCGGAAACATTTCCAGCTACTCCTCCACCGCTCGTATAGGTCGCCGAAACAAGACTACCAGCGGGCGGGATCATGCCTGGTGGTCCGAAGGTGATAAATCCCGTGGCTCTCTCGATCGTGTAGTGCCGATCGTTGGGCCCGGAATTGTAGAGATTGGGCTGCTCGTACCAATGCACCCAAACCGCCTTCACCAGGCCCGTCGTAGAGTCAAAGTCAAATCGCAGATCGGTTTGCGGAACGTCCGCGAGAGCGGTTTGCCATCCGTCACCCAGGCCTGTCCATTCCTGGACCTCAATGACTTCGCCGGCCAGCACCGGAGTGTGCTGAAGTGTAAATGTCTGTCCGGGATTTCCATCGCTTGTTCCCTCCAACTCGGTGGCGTTGGAAGTTTGTTGAGAAGCCCACACGGCGTTAAGCCAGATGCCTGAAACTGGCGCTGGTGAGACTTCTTCACCCTGCTTCAGGCGGGCGCGAACCCAGTACAACTCTCCGCCCAGTCCTTCCGACGCGACTGCGTCCGGCTGTCCCGCAAACTGGATCATGCCGCTGGTCTGGAATCCCGCGGATTCGTCCAAGACGCCCAGTTCGTTCCAGCCACTTGCCGAAAGATATTCCCAAGTGAAAGGTGAAGCAGCGCTTGTGCTGCCTTGTGTCACCGTTTGCGGGATGTCCGCATAAAGGCTGACGAGACCAGCGGGAAGCGCGCTGTTAAATCCGAAGTGAACCGCGGCTTGAGCATCAGAGACCGGTTGAAAGGGGGTGAACGTCTGATCCGGCCAGATGATCGCCTCGGTGTTGTCGATGAATACAAAGTCGTTCTTCGTCAGGCAGGCATCCAGAAGCGTAGGATCCGTGTAGTACGCATAACTCATCGCCACACTGGACACTACTGGAGGCTGAAGGCTCGAAGCAGCAATCGAGGGCAGGTTGGGAGGGCCGATGGTACTGTAGTCCACTCCCGTTGTCGGAACGGTGGTCAAGATGAGTTGGTTCATGCCCAGAATGCGCTGGACGGTCACGCTGGCGGAGTTCTTTTGGCTGCTATCCAGGAGCAAGGCGGGTTCCCCACCGCAGTAGCCGGCAGTCGAGCTAACCTTGAGCGTCGAGCCCCAAACGTCATTGATGGGCATGGACAGGCCATTGGAAGAAATCGTCCCACCTTCGTAGATGGAAGCATCCACGCCGGCTGGAAGAGTCAAGAGGTTGGGATTAAGAAGTTGATAGATCGTCTGGGACGAAGAGTTCTGGCCGTTGCTGTCCGTCAGGGTGACTTGCTGCCCGGGATTGAAGCCGGCAATAGAATCGACAATAAGCGTTGACCCTGAAATGTCATTGATAGTAGCCAGGCGGGCGGTATTCGATCTCAAAGGGCAACCGTAACCGCCAGCAAGAATGCGTACCCGCATCCAATAGTTCTTCACTCCATTGACGATGGATTGTTGCCAGTCCCGAGGGCAAAGAAAGCTGACCACGTCATCGTCGGTGAATAGATAGGAGGAGATTCCCAGGTCACTCCAGATGGATCCGTTGAAGTACTCCCACTTCAAAGCCAGAGACCCCTGAGTGACACCGTCCTGCGAAAGCTGGAGCGCGATTTGAACGTTCGCGCCCTGACGTTGAAAGACCTCCGTGCTCGCAAGATAAAAAGTGGAAAAGCGAGACGGCTGCTGTCCAAATGGATAAAAATCTTTCGAAATGTCTAGCGAAACCGCGTCAGCAAATGCCGCATCAGGTGTGACGTTGGAATTTGTCAGCTGGAGTCTCGCCTGAATCGTATTGATGACGGGCAAGGTATTTTGTCCGCCAGTTCCATTAGGGAGCAGCGGAGTGGCGAGGCTGCCACGCACCCAATAACTTGTCTTTCCCGCGAACGTGCCCTGCTTTGCAGGCGGCCCAAACTGCCGCTGCAAGATGATCGTGCCGTCCGTTTGCAGTCCGCCGGTGGTGTCATTCTCAGCAGCGCTGGAAAGTGGAACCCAGCCGCTTTGTCCCAGATAGTCCCATTGAATGGTAAGCGGGGAGCCCGCGCCGGTGCGCAATCCGATGAGCAGCAGAAGATAGATGTTCCCATTGAAGGCAAACAACGTATCGTGGCCCAAATAGATCGCGTGTTCGGTCAAAACCATGTTGTCGAACAGCGTGAATCCTGACGTCAGGCTCGCGGAGTGGTCGGCATACTCGTCCGAACCGGGGTCCACACTGTACAGCGTCGTCAACTGGGCCTTGCTCAGAGTGATGCTCTCGAGCGTGGCAAAAAGCAATGGCTGGGACGAACTAGCGGAGGCCGTGGCCGGAGATGACGTCGTAGATTGCGATGGAACCGGGGGCGCCGGCTGTGCCGCAACCTGGCTGTTTGCTGGAAGCGTTACATCTACTGGGCTATTTTGCGCCAGAGTAAACACGAGCGGCGCTTCCGCGGCCTGAGCCGGAAGCAAATGAGTCCCAAGCATATCCAGGAAAGCCAGAAGTCCACGTTGCGGAACCTGGTTCAACCCGCCGATCAAAACAGTTGCGTAGCGCGCCAAAATTTGCATCAGCGTGAAGCTAGCCATCCCGGCGGACGCCGAAAGCTCCGGCGTGTAGCCCGGCAAATCTCCCGCTAAGTCAGCCAAGACGTCCGCTTGACTACGGCCATCTATGAACGGCGCGTTCACGCTTGCCCTTCCTGTACATAAAATGGATAGACGAGGTTGTAGAAAGTATTGGTGGCCCGCACGGTGTAATCGATCGAGATATTCAGTTTGTTGCGTGTGACTTGATCGGTTGTCACTTCCACGTCACCTACGTTGATTCGCGGTTCCCAGGTGATGAGTCCCTGTTGCACGCGATATTGGGCCAGTGCCATGGTGGTCGTATTCACGGGCTCGAACACCAGGGTTTCGAGCCCCGCGCCAAAGTCCGGGCGCATCACGCGTTCTCCAAGAGCCGTCCGCAGAATCATGAGAATCGCCTGGCGAATGTCTTCCTCATAGGACACGATGGCAATGTCTCCGGTCGTCGGATTCACTTGAACCGGAAAACTCCATCCCTTGCCGAGAAACGCTTTGGGATCCGCAATCACCATCGCTCATCCTCCGATCAATACGTTGAATGCGCCCGCCACAATTGGCGCTCCACATCCTGCCGTGTCGCCGACACGCGCCGCTGGCCGCCCCTCAATCAGAACGGTCGAGCTCCCGATCACGATGGGAGTTGGAGGATGTGGCGACGGAGGTGGAAACCCGCAAACGTGAATGTCGCCCATTGCCGCCGCGGGCAGCCCGCCAATCAACACGGTGACGGCGCCAGGACCTGCAACGCTTCCTGGATGCCCAGTTGGATCGCCTAATCTAGCGGCCGGAGGCATTTTCACTCCTGATACAAACTAGTTGATCTTCACCAGCGCGCCTTGAATCTCACAGATCCCTCCGCCATCGATGCTCGCGCTGGCCTGTCCAGTCACTTCCAGGACGTCTCCTTGAATGCTGATAGTGGGGGCTTGCAGATCGATGCGGACCGTCGACTGCATGGAAATGTTTCCTTCGGTCTCTAAAGTCAGAACCGCGGTGCCATCCGCAGTCGTCAGCTCGATCTTGTCAGGGTCGATGGTGATTTTCTGCTGGGTGGAACTGGTAATCGAAATCGAGCCAGTATCTTCGTTAAAGGCAATCTCATGTCCGCTCGGGGTGTGAATCATTCTGGTGTTGACGGGCGCGGTGGGGTCTTGCGTTGGAGGATTGTCCTCGCCATTCCACAGACTTCCAATGACGAACGGCTCTCGCACGTCCCCTTGGTTGAAGGCTACAAGAACTTCATCTCCAACCTGCGGAATGAAGTACGTACCGCTGCTGTCTCCTGCCATCGGTACGGACACGCGAGCCCAGGGCTCGAATCCCGGGATCCAAGGCAGGCGAAGTTGCACGCGGCCCATGTTTGTCTCGTCCAGATTGTTAATGACTTGAGCCGGAGCAACTCCGAAAATTCGTCGGTCATCGGGTGCGTCTACTCGTGCTGCCGTGTCTATTAGTCCGCCATCCATACTTTATCTGCTCCATTCCTATGCGCTGACATTTATGAGATTGGCCCCTTGCGCGGGTGCCGGTATGGAACCGAACCAGATTTCTTTTCGTACTTCAAAATTCGTGTGATACCCGTTGCTGTCCAGCGAATGCACGGCGGAGGTAACCCGGTATAAGCCCCCCAGACTTTGTCCAACTCCTTCAATCTGAAGAACGGTTCCAGCACGGATGCTGGTGTTGCCGATGGTTGAGCCGGAGCCTGTTAATCGCCGGTTCAATTGCGGAATCAGTTTGGCCAGGATTACGCGCGCCGCCGTAGCGAGCGTTGCAGGTTCCTCCACCAAGGTTATGGTCGGGTTCGTCGAGGTTGTGCTGGACGGGGTGGCGGAAGCCGTTGCTGAGCTGCCTGGAAGACCAAAACCCGGCGAAATCGAGAGATCGAGCTGTTGCCGATCCCAATCCCACGACGCCGAGATTGTAAAGTCCATTTTGATGTCCGGCTGCCAGATGCTCACGGCGACCCCGGCGATTTGACCAACGTTGCTGATACGCGGCCTGAATTCGGCAAGCGACTGTCCATATTTCAGCGTGACGTCTGGTGTGAGATGGTCCTCAGGTGAAAAGAAGTGGAGTTGGTAACCGCCCATCGGTCCTAACTGATCGATGAGCATCTCCCATCCGTTTTCACGAGAGACGCGCTTGAGAAAGTCAAAATCACTTTCTCCGTTTTGATGACGGATCAGTTTTTGCCCCGCATTCGGATCGTTCAAGGTAACCAGAATGTCGGCCCCGCCTAACAGCACAGAGAGGGTCGCGCCGATCGGATCGAAGACAGGAACCAGTGTGTTTTCCGCCGACACCAGACCGGCCACCGCCAAATCAGGAATCGGAAAGTTTCCCAATGTCGGAATAGGGATCGCAAACCATCGCGCTTTGTTGCCGTTCTGCATGTCTGTACGGCGGTCCTGCGCAACCACCGTCAGCGTGGGCATTCCCCCGCTTGGGAAGCTCGCCTCCTGTCCAACAACTTCGCCTACAAACATCTGGTCAAGCGGATCAGGGGCATAGCCCATCAACAAGGTCAATTTGTTCTGCAAGGCAAAGAGCGGATTATCAAGCCATCGCAAATCCCCATTGGCCAGCGACATTTCAACTCTGTCCACGCCCTCGAGACCCGTCTGATAAGACACACTCGAGATGGAAGCGCGCAGGTCCGTGGGAACGGGCGTGTCATTGATAGACACGCGGAAATCCGGAGTGAAGCGCAAATTGCCCATGGCTTACGGAAAAACCTCCCCGCTCTGCGGATCGCGATAGGGAAGCTGCGGCACCACCAACGTCATCCCCACAGTTAGCGTTTGCGGATCATCAATTGCGTTTCTCAACGCGATAGGACGCCAAAGCGTCGGGTCGCCGATCGTCTTGCCGGCAATCGAACTCAGCGTTTCGCCGTCGCAAACCACGTGGAACTTGGTGAAGTTGGAAGTTTCGCGCTTAATCTCCTTTGCCTCGAGGTCCGCGTTGCGAAACTCGTTAAACGTCACATTGAGCCGCGCGCGCACGGGGGTGCCGTCGGGGAGGAACATGACAAATCTCTGACTGGCTCGCGCCAGAACACAGGTGAAAGAAAGCGAGGACCATGTGAAGAGCAGCACAGGCGGAGCATGCGTGGTCGCGTCAATATCCATTAAGCCGATGATCTGGCTCGTCAGTTGGCGCACGTCCTCGCCCGCTTGATTCAGAGTGCTGCCATTGGACTGGTGCGCTTCGTACGTGTCCAGGAACAGCTCCATCTCCAGAGTCTGCATATTGCCGTGCACGAATTGGAGAATGGGCGCGCTAAGCCCTGGTATGGCCGTCTGCGCGTAGTTGATGTCCTGGTTCACCGTATATTCTTCCGGGTTGAACATCACCGGAATGCGCTCTCCCGTGACGGTGTTGGTTACCACTGCTTTCTCCAGCGGCATACTCAGGCTCTCCCCAATCGTTCACGCTGGGCTACGATTTTTCGGTCGATCGCCTGAATCACGCGTTCCGCCAGATGATTCACATCCAGCGTAGGTGTGATCTCAGCTTTTCGTTGCGCGCGCTCCTCCCAAACCCTCCGAAACTCTGCGTTTTGCCCACGTTTTACCTCGTGGGGGCTGCTGTCACGCTCCATCACGTTCAGGGGAGTAGGGATGCGGCGAAGAATCCCTGTGGCAGTCACGGCCGCAGGCTTGTCGCTTCGTGCAGGCAATTCCAGTGAGTTCCGCATCGGCGCTCGCACTTCTGTTTCCTGGCGCATCCGCCATTCCATCAGGTACCTTATGAAGCGTTGGCGCCTGGCCGATTCTTGAACGGTGGCTATTGTGCGCAAGTAAGGCCTCGAGATTTCTCTTAGCACAGCGAAACGCTCCACGCGCCGTTCAACCATTGCGGCGGATCTCGAACCGTTCCAAATCGTCATCAGGAGCTGCAAGTGAGGAGCAAAATGCAAATCGCCTTCGCGCTGCACCACATTCAGCATCATCGCTGGCAAAGACCGTCGCAGAATCAAGTTGGATATCCGCCACGACGATGACCGCCCGACCGCGTACCGTCCGGCAACCGTCCCGGCGAACTGGGCCGTCCTGCGTGTGTCTTGCGGTCCGGGGCGCGAGAAAATTTTCGGCGCGCGTCCGAACCGCTCGTAAAACGTAGTCCCGCGCTTCATTCCTTCACTCCGAATTCAACCTCTGATTGATTGCCGATATCTCTTTCACCCATCCGCGTCTTTCGCGATGCTCCAGATTCAGAATTGCCTCCAAGCCCCAATGAAAGTGGTACGCGACGAAGGCTACCTCCTCATACAGCGCGCCGAGGGGGTAGCCTACAATCCCCCCACGTTGGACAACTCCAGCTCAAATTCGTGGGAACACTTCGGACAGGTGGCGTCCAGAGTGGATTTTCCTGTTCGGTTGATTTGGTTGTAGAGTTCCTGGAGATAAGCGAGATCCGCCGCGTACATCGTCTCGATGACTCGCGGATTGATTTGCGGCACGGTGCCCAGCTTGGTGATCACGCGTGAAAACAGAATCATCACCAGGTAGGCCTGATTTTTTTGAACGCGGGGATCGTTCAAGGGCAGTATCTCGTCGGCCGCAGTCGCCAAGCGCATGGTGCCTTCGCGGTGGAGCCTTCCATCATCGTCCTGATACCCGATGGGGAGTGTGAAAGAATACTCAGTTTGAATCATGACGCCCTCACAAGGCCTTCGTGCGCCAACTCCAGCATTTCGATGGCCACGTCATTGCCTTTTGCATTGAAGCTGGGACCTGTCCATTTCACCGGCCAGGCGTTGGTGAAATTCCAGCGCGTCTTCTCGTTTCCCTGGCGGTCGAGAATCACAATGGATCCGTTTTTACGCGCCGCCGCTGGATCTCCCGTGACCCATTGCATGTGCCAGTCGTAGAGATCGGTGTCGTCCGCGCTACCCCACTTGAGCACGATGTTCGAATACTTGGCCTTGGCAGGCAGCTTGCGCAGGGTTTCATTGTCGCCGCCCTCCCGGTACTCAGTGACGTCGATAGCGGAATCGAACCCGCTCGCTTCCTGAAACGACGCGCGCGTGATCCCGTCTATCTCAACCAAAAAGTCATAACTGCCGTACGGATCGACTCTCTGTCCCGTTTGAGCCATCACTTACTCCTTTCGCGCTCAGCTTTCTGTAACCTGGGTTCCGCCATCCCAAAGCCCGATGCGAACGATAATGAATTCTGCTGGGCGAACCGGTGCCACACCAATCTCGATGTACAGTCTTCCCAATGCCTGCGTCGATGGCGGATTCAACGCTTCGTCAATGCGCACGTAGAAAGCCTGGGCCGCCGTTGCGCCAACGAGCGCTCCATCCCGCCACACGCGTGTGAGGAATTCCGTAATCGTGCGCTTCAGTTTTTGCCAGAGCGGCAGAGCGTTGGGTTCAAAGACCGCCCATCGGATGCCCACTTCGATGGATTGCTCGATATAAATCATCAAGCGGCGAACGTTTACGTAAATCCAATCCGTGATGTTTGGATCGCCGGTGGTCCGCGCGCCCCACACGGTCACTTGCCCGCTGCCGGGAAAAATTCGAAGCACATCGATCCCCGCCAGGTTCAACGGTCCTTGCTGGCGGTCGCTGAGCTTTCTTTCGAGCCCGACCACGCCGAGGACCGGGGTGTTCGCCGGAGCTTTGTGAACGCCGACGGATTGGTCGACGTTTGCGTAAACGCCGGCAATGGCGCCCGAAGGCGGAATCAGCATGGTGGCGGGAATGACATTGGTCGCGCTGGGCTGCCAAGTTGGATCGGGCACCTGAAGCCACGGAAAATAAAGCGCAGCAAATCCATCTTCTGCCTCCACGTTCTGACGTTGCTCGTCGATGCTGCCCGGTCCCGTTAGTTGTTGTGCCCCGGGCCGGGAGTCCAGAATCGCAAAGCGGTCTCGTTTCAGAAGACAGGAATCGATCATCGCGTTTTGAATGTTCTGGTAGTCCGTGGTGGACGCATCGGGAATCACCAGGAGGTTGACGTTCTCAACGTCCTGCATGATGTTCAGCGCGTTGGTATAGTCCACGTACGTCAGCAGTGTGGGATCGTCCGGAGCGCCATGTTGCGTGATGGGAAGAGCTGCGCTCGCCTGTACCAATAGCGAAGGGTAGGTGTTCGCTGTAGGTGGCGCAACCGGCGGCAGAACGTCCACGATCGCGGATTGCACCGCAGAGAATACATAGTTGGGGTGGAGTGGATTAAGCGACAGATAGTTCCACGTTTCGGCAAGGGCCGGAACCGGCTGTGTGATTACCAGGCTAAATTCCTGCGAGACCAATACCGGGACTGGCTGGGCCGCCGTCCCTGCCATGCTGAGCGTGTTGGTGAGAGCCGGCGTGCCCGCTAGCGTCACAAAACCGGCTTGGTCGATGCTTTGAATGACCACATAGGGCGTAACCGTTTTGTTGACCGCAGGTGTCGGGTCGAAACCCGTGATCTGGACCACAGTCCCCGCGAACAAACCTGTAGTGTTAGCCATTCGAAAAGTGATTGCCCCAGGGCCGGGAGTGATGTCCGCGATTCGCAGGTTGGGTCCTGCTAACGGAGCGCTCACCGTGATCACGCTTCCTTGGACATTCGTGACGGATGCTGTTGTCGTTCCGTCAGTAATGTTGTCGCCTGCTAGGAAGGCATTCGCGGGATTTATGGTCAACTGCGTGGTGCCGCCGCCGCTTGTGACCGTAGCCGTGGGATTTGCCACCGCGACGCCTGCGGCCCCCGTGTAATTCACGTCTGCGACCTGAATTGTGATGTTATCGCCAACCACTCCCTCTGTCTGAGCTTGCAGTAGAATTACGGGTTCGGGCTTCTGGTTTTGCACTTGCCACTGGGTATTCTTCGCGGTTCCGACTCTCAGTACGTAAGCCAGCGCTCCGCCGTTTTGGAAAAAACTGCGGACGCCATGCGCAAGATAGAACCATCTGGGCGAGGTGATATAAGGCCAATAGGTCCCTCGCGCAGCGGGTGGCAGGTTCGGGTCGTTCGGTTGCAAAACGCCATATTGCTGCAAGAAATCGTCGTAGCTCGTAATCTGCTGCGCCACGCCGATTGGACCGTTGAGCGCCGGCCCGATGAAGCCGGCGGTGCTCGTGCTCACGCCAGTGATTACTCCTGGGCCGGTCACTTCTTCTATGTAAACTCCAGGGACGTCGTACGTTGGCATAAACACCTCACTCCTTGCGTTAAGTTAGCTGCACGTCATAGCTGCCTGTTGGCGAGGGAACCGTAATCGCGATTGGCGCGGGCTCCGCAAATCCCTGGGCGCGTAGGCGCATTTGATAACTGCCTGCGGTCAATCCGCCGAAAGTAAAACGGCCTTGCGCATCGGTGGTTATGGTTTGCAGCGGAATGCCGGCGGCGTTCTCCAGCATCACCCAGGCGCCCGTAAGCGCTTGACCGGAAGCCGCGGCGATCACGCTGCCCCCGATTTGCATGATGGTGTCGGCGAATTGCGCGCTTCCCATAAACTCATACTCCGCGATGCGCGTGGTCACGATTGGCCCAGCGGTCTTGGTCGGGAGGACGACCGGCAGGGTCACAATCAGGTACACGGCGGGCTTCCAGTGGACGGTCTTTGTCGCGCCCCAAAACTCCGCGAGCTTCGGGAATCCCTCGACCGGAAGAATGGTGCTCGGCAATTGAAAATTAGCGATGATCGCGGGAAAACCAGCTGGCAGCCCAGCGGCCCCATAAATCTGGCTAGCAATGAACGGCTCCGCATCCATCAGGGACGCCACCGTCTTATAAAGCAACGCGTGTTCGTCCACGGTAGGCTCCACCGTCGGCAGGTTGGCCGTCGCGGAACTCCAAGCGCTGATCAAGTAGTGGCAATCCACGCGGCGTGGCGCGGGCGTCTCGGAGTAGATGCCGTTCTGGAAGTCCCGCACTCTTTCGTTGGAGCGAAGTATCCGGTTCTCCTTCAAATCGGCCAGATACACGTTCAGCGCATTCACAGCCTTGCCGCCAGTTGCGAGCCCAGACACATAGCTGCGCCACTTGTCATCGGGAGGCTCAAAGCCCACCTGCGACGGGTCGGTGATCTCATCGATCGTCGTGATGAACAGCTGCTCCAGCATGTTGTCAAGCGCGTCGATCATGGGTGCGTTCCCTAGAAACCTCTGACTTCTTAATTGAGAGTTATTTGTCCAGTGTCGAGTTTTGTCTTTAGCTCGTTAGAAAGCACTTCAAGAGCAGCCCTTTTCTCACTTGGAGACCCGTTTGCCTTTTGGATCTCATTCAAGCGATCTTCAACCATGGCGTTGTACTGAGGATGATTCTGGTTGTGAATGGCCTTGCTACCCGCACCTGGAACACTAGAATCCGTTGGCAGATGAATCCCGTTATTTTTTCCGTTGATGTCCCAGCCGGCATCCAGCGTCGCTTCTTCAACGACAGGGTGTGTACGAAACTCATAGGGGATGGCGTGATGAGCCTGCCAGTCCTGCGAAGCTCCCGGAGGTGCTCCAAGGTGCTTGTTCAGCAGTTTCCGCGCTGCGTTATCGTCCAGCTTAAGTCCTTCCAACTGCGCACGGCGGCTAGGAGCTTTTGCCGTAACGAGTTTTTCTCCTGGACGCGGCTTAGGGATTGTCGGTTCAAACTTTGAAGATTCTCGGAACTCACCAGCTCTTGTTGGCAACTTTCGCTGTTCCCTGGTCGCCTCAAATCCCGAAGGTCGCCTCGTCGTAACGTCACCGACCCGTTCGGGAGCCTCTGTTCCCTCGACGGGTGCACTGGTCGGCAACTCGGGTTCGTTCAGGGAAATGCCTCGTTGTATGTTTTGCTTTAGCTCAGGCGTCATTTCCGGCTCCGTCTGCCCGAAGCGGTCCACCCCTTCTACGGGAGCACTGGCCGGCAATTCGGGTTCGTTCAACGGGATTCCACCTTGTATGTTTTCCTCCAATTCAGGCGTGATCTCGCCCTCGCCCTGCTCAGTCTGCCTGACGGGTGGCTCGCCGGTTTCGGCCCTCTCTGAAGTGCGCGATCTCTCAGCTTGCCTTGGGGTTTCGCGAACCGACTTTCCTTGAGGCTCTATTTCGGTTGTCTTGCCTGTGCCCGTCCCTTCGGAGCTCCCAGGCTCTCTGCGCCCTCCTCTTCCGCCTCCCCGTTTAGTCATTTCGCCTAACGTTACGACTTTGAGAAGGGCAGAGAAAAAGGCCTCCATTTTCTGCCAGAAATTTCGATCATCGCGGCCTAATGTCTCGGCTTCCTGGAGCGGCAGAATGGTGTTGAGAAGGCCTTCCGCGAAACCTTCTCCGCCCTCCGCTATGGCCATCAAGATCCTGTCCGACTTATCGCCCTCCGGATGTGCATCGAGATAGTCGGCGACTCGCTTGTATGCGGAGGGGGCACCGCCAAAAGTCAGCGCGCCGCTAATTCGCTGCGCCAGAAGTAACCCGGCTTCTTTCAAAGCATTGGTTGCTTTAGGGATGTCCCTTTCCGTGGCAGCAATTTTCAAATCTTTAAGCAGCTCAACATCGACAATTCCTAGGGATACCAATTCCAAAGCTCTCGAGGCCACCGGGGTGACAACTTCGTCGAAAAAGCTTGGATCCTTGGACGGATCGGGAGGCTTGTAAGAAACGTACTGACTGTCAACGCGAGAAAGATAATTGTTTATCTCGGCCCATTGGCTTCGCGACGCGTTCTGCAGGACGTCATCCCAAAGATTCGCGTAGTCCGCAAACACAACGCCCCGGTCGTATACGGTCGAGGCCATTATTTCGATAAATGTGTCCACCCAATCGCTTGGTGAACCGTGACCACCGCGAGATGCATCGCTGCCTTTTTCCGCGTACTCAAAAACCAAATTCACCACAAGTTCGACGTCCGATCCTTTCACCGGAAGAACACGCCCTGCCCATCGATCCCGTATCGCAATGATCTGGCGGATCATCTCCACCCTAGCTTCGTCAGGTATTGGCTTTCTGTGTCTGCGATTCGGCGTGAGCGCCCTGTGCTCCTCGGGAGCGTCTGTAAGGGTTTGGCACTGTACCGCTGCAGGCGCACCGTGAGCACCTGGCGTCGCCAAGCTGACGGTCGCCGCTGGGCCTTCCAGTCCGCCGTAAAAAGCATTTGAAACCTGTGAGGCCGCGTTGTCCGCTTCCACTTCGAAGCTGTCTGAAGGCAGGTTGACGCCCGCGGTGGTTGCTCCGGATGCTCCACGTTGTTGCACGACGTGCGCAAGCTCGTGAGCCAACAGGTGCATTCCAGCATTTGTTGATGGCGCATAACGGCCACTGCCAAACACTATGTCTTCGCCGGATGTATATGCCGCTGCGCCCAGCGCCTCGGTTGACGAAGCCGCAGATTCGTCCGCATGGATTCGAACTCCGCCGAAGTTCTGACCAAATCGTTGCTCCAAGAAAGACCGGGTCCCGCCGTCCATCGGCTGGCCGCCGCCGCCGTTCAGCACTTCATCCACGATTGGAGGAGTGTTACTCCTCGAATCATCCGTTTCCTCTCCGGTCGCGCCTTCGAACAAGTTGCTAATCGCTTGGTTACCGGCGGACCGTTGGAGATCAAGGAACGCACCGTGCATGGGCAAGCTTGGCCGCCGCGTTGTATTTGAAGACGCACATCCCGTAGCGCGACCACCGCACTTGTCATGCGACGATTTTTGACCCATGTGTCCGCTCATCTCATCGCACCTTTGCCCGTCACGGCAGGAGTGATCCGGGCAAGACCGCCGTAGAGTTCTGCATCGGTCAGCGACTTGCCCATCTTTTCGTACTCGCGCCCAGTGGCGTGAAAGAGATGATCCATGGTGACTACGCTGCCGTCGCTCGCCGCGAGGAACGCCGCCGCTAGCGCGACGTTCTTGATGTTCCCGCCGCTCAGCTTGAAACGCCCCGCGAAGTATTCGAAGTCGAGAGAGTCGGACAAAGGCATTTCCGCCGGCCAGACTCCGCTCCAGATCCGCCGTCGATCCTCTTCGCGAGGAAAAGGGAATAGCACTGTAAAAGCGAGCCGCCGGATGAATGCCTCATCCAGGTGTTGGCGCATGTTGGTCGCCAGGATGGCGATGCCTTCGTACTCCTCCATTTTTTGCAGCAGATAAGACACTTCAATATTCGCGTAGCGGTCGTGCGAATCGTGCACTTCAGAGCGCTTTCCGAATAGCGCATCGGCCTCGTCGAAGAACAGAATGGCGTTTGCGTTCTCAGCGGCTTTGAAAATGCGGTCGAGATTCTTCTCCGTCTCGCCGATGTACTTGCTGACCACTCCGGCCAGGTCGATTTTGT